>Ga0105044_10005600_pt1 | contig 17258 bp, 15 predicted proteins | sample MAT01_FD_78092 | JGI IMG/M metagenome (GOLD analysis project Ga0105044, IMG submission 78092) | Freshwater microbial communities from Lake Fryxell liftoff mats and glacier meltwater in Antarctica - MAT-01 | ecosystem: Environmental > Aquatic > Freshwater > Ice > Liftoff microbial mat | place...
CCAGAATATGCAAATCAATGTGCAAAAAGCCAAAGCGCAGCTTTCTAGGTTATTGGATGCGGCACTGGCGGGCGAAGAGGTGGCGATCGCTAAAGCGGGAAAACCGGTAGTAAGTTTGATGCCCATTGTCGCGCGCAAACGTACGCCCGGTGCGGCGGCTGGCAAAGCTAGGCTAACCGAGGCTTTTTTTGAGCCATTGCCTGAGGATGTATTGCAAGGGTTTTGAGGGCAAAACCGGCTCAGCCCTCCACAGCTGAGCCGGCTTCGCCATTCAAACCCTCAATTCGCCGCAATTTCCTTCGAGTGCGCATTCAACTTCGCGATGCTGGTTTTGCTGTACCAGCGGCCTTCTAGCAATACCAAGTCCATCTCACTGGAGATCGGTGCATCAAAAATGGTGATGGTGGTGCGCACGCGTGCGCTTTTACCTTCTTGCTTGAGCACTTGCACCTGCAGCGAATCAGCAATCGCATTGATATCAAGCCCATAGAGGTAGAGTGCCTGTTTGCTCGCCGCAAGCAGGGTTCCCGCTTTGCTCAGCGCTTGCTCAAAGGACAGCATTTTCAGCTCATCGATGCTGCGCACGCCAGTGTTACGTGCGGCGTCGCTAAGCAAAGAGAACGCTTGACGCATCGATATCGAGCTCAAAAAATCAGTTTCTGCAGCCCATTTTTGGATGCCTGGCATTGCGCTTTGTAATGCGGCGCGCTGTTCGGCGGTGAGTTCTGAATCATCCGAAGCCAGGGCAACTTGCAGCGCGCCCATGCCGATTAGCAATGCACCCATCGCCTTGGGCCGCGCTTCCACAAGCTTCGGTTCGATCTCAAGCATGAATTTATCCACTGCATTGGCATCGGTCAGCTTGGCAATGCCCTCACTGAATTTTTTGCGCTCCGCAGGCGTGATTGGTTGTAGCCGTTGCATTTCGTAGGCTTGGCGCATGACTTGATATTGACTGGGCGGCACCAGTGCGTTGACCAATCCGCCTAAGTCATTGGCACGAAAAACCCGCGCTAAGTCGCGAATTTGTAGCGCCGGGTCGGGTATGGATTGGCTTACGCTGCGGCTAGCGGGGTTTACGCTTTCTTGCGCAAATGCGGGATTGACGGCGCTGATCAGGCCGACAAACAAAAGGGACATCGACAAACGGCTGCTTTTCATGGTCGTACTCCTTGGTTGGGAGCTCTAGTGTACTGGTTGAGTACATCACCATAAGTGTCAGAAGTACTGGATATCAAAAATTCGTGGCTATGCGCGCTCAGGCGCCGGCGCCATCACCCGCCAAACCCCAATTAGCACGATGCCCGTACCAATCAGCTGCAGCAACGATAGGTGCTCGTGCAAAATAAAGTAGCCAAAAAACAGCAGCGATATTGGCCCCAACATCGAAAGTTGCGAAGTGCGCGCGGCACCGATGATTTGCACTGAAAACATCGTTAAATAGACTGGAATGATCGTGCAAAACAGCGCATTCGCGCCAGATAGCGCGTACACCGGCCAGGGTAAATGCAGCAAGGGTTGCGTGGCAAAGAATACAAAGTGCAGGGCGGTCAGCAAGGTGGATACGCTCATCGCATATGCCACCAAACGCAAGCTGCCTAAGCGCTGAACCAGCTCGCCTGAAAGCACCAAATAAACCGCATAAGAGCAGGCAGCGGCAAAGCAGAGTGTACTTCCAATAGCAAGTGTGCTGCCAAGGGCGAGGCCGCCCGTATTTTCCGCTGCACTCAAGCCGGCTTTTGCATTGCTCCAAAAGACAATCACGATGCCCAAGTAGCTAATCACCAGCGCTTGAACTTGGCGTTTGCTGATCGGCTTTTTCAGCGCTATCAAGCCGATGACCGCGACCAAAGTCGGTGTCAAAAATAGGATCAGGCGCTCCAACGCTGCCGGGATGTATTGCAGGCCGGCAAAGTCTAAAAAGCTGGACAGGTAGTAGCCCAAAAACCCGAGTAACGCCACCAAGCCGACATCCCGCCAGCTCAAACTTTGCCCGCTCAAACGCGCGCGGCGCTGTTCAATCAATGCGATGGCGCCGAAAATTGGCCCGGCGAACGCCAAGCGCAACGTAATCACAGTCGTGGCATCAACGCCATAGCGATACATCAATTTCGCCAAAATCGCCTTCGCGCTGAATAAAATTGCTGCCAGCGCCGCCAGGATTAAGCCGCTGCGTTCTGAGATTTTGGGCATGGGCACGTTACAGTCCGGCCAGGACGCGTAACCGCGATATCACCAGCGGAAGGCGGGCTTGACTTGCGGAATCGGGCTTTAGGTGCGCGGCGATTGAATCAAAGAAAGCCGGTGTGCCCAACAAAACGCCAATTTCGTCGTCTAGGTATTCGCGTATTTCGTTTGAAGCGACTTCAAACTCTTCAAGCAGTTCGGCACGACCATCGACGACCGAGATAATATCTTCAACATCGTGGCTGGCTTGGTAGTTGCCCTCGCCACGGCCTTGAAATGCAACCAACTTTGTCGCAATAAAGACTGGGGCAGCAACGATTCGGATCATCCGCCCGCTGGGCAAAGTTAAACGCGTGGCGCTGCGTAATGCTTCCTCGTACCACCGATTGGAGAAGCCTAAAATGTTCGGATCAGTCGGCATTACGTCAAGTTTCGTGCCCTGGTAGTGCCAGCGGCATATTACGTCCCCCGGCATTTCTTGAAAACCTTTGGCGCGTAGCGTCTCTGACAGCTTGTAATATTCTCCTTTCGTAACAGCCTCCACGATTAGATCAACATCGTCGGTGTTGCGCACTGACGCTTGCGCCGTATCGGAAATTAAGAGTCCTGCGGCACATCCACCGACTAGAACCAGTCTTTCGGTAAGCTCGCCCAGCGCCAAAGTGATTTGTTCAACTATCGCGATATTCGGGTCATTAGTTCTCATGCTAAATCTTGGCGCAAAAGCTTGATGGCCAGCGCACGTTCGCGCGCGCCTTCGACACGCAGGACGTCAATACAGGTCAATATGCGATACAAAGTGCTGTCGTTTTCCGAGGCAATGAGTGCGCACGGGTGCAAGGGTTGCAATGAAGTACCGCGAGTGGTGCCATGCGCTGAGGGCCAAACGTAGCCTTCGTCACGAGTGATTAACGGACTGCCAAGTTGGAGTAGTGCTGAACCGGTAGGCATGCCGCGGCTCGGCCCACCAATGGTTGCCGGGAAGAAATACGGTACGCCATAGATTAGTAGTTCTTGCAAAGCGCTGCGATTGACTTGCACGCTGTCCCTAGAACTACCAGTGGCTAGGCGCGCGTGAATCAGCATTTGCACGCTGGCGTGTACGCCTGACGCGGGTAAGCCAAGCTCGGCGCTGACTTCTGCGTAAGTAAACGCTAGCGATGGCACAATCGTCAACTTTAATGCCACGATTAGATCTTGTGCTTTGAGCGAACTGGAGCGCATAACAGTAGCTTTCTGCATTCATGAATTTAGAATGCTGAGCATAATACTGGTAATTTTTGGAAAAATCTATGGTTCACATAATGATGTGAATCAGCTTTCTGATATTTAGTAGGCTTTAGTATAAATTTTTTATGCTAATCTTTAATCTCCGCATAAAAGATTAATATCACGGAGACGAACAGATGGCTGCCGATAAAAGCCCAAGATCACCTTCTATGTCCTTGCCAAAGGCACTGGAAAAGGCAATGAAAATTTACGCGAAGGAGCGCAAAAACGCAGTGCCACTTGAGGTTGCCGCGCAAGACATGGGTTACAGCAATGCCAACAGCGGCGCAGCTTTGCAAGCGCTGGCATCACTACGCTATTTTGGGCTCTTAGAGCGGCCGAAAACTGGCTACTTAGCAGTTAGTCGCGACGTTGAGCAATACCAGTTCGCGCCTGATGAAGCGTTGAAAAGCCAATTGCGGCAAAAATGGATGCGTATGCCCGCTGCGTTCGAAGCTATTTTGCAGCAATTCCCCGAGCACATGCCCTCGGACGCCAACTTGCGCTTTTCCCTTATTAGCCAGGGTTTCGGTGCAGCGACGGCGGTTGTTTTTACTGAGGTCTTCAAAGAATCAGCAGCGTTTGCCGATATCTACAGCGACGTATCCTTTGCTTCTGAAAAACAAGGTGCTTTAGCGCAAGCTCAATCAGACCAAGAAGAAGCAACTTTATCGTCACAAGCAAATAGCGCATTTCCGGATCGAGCAAAACCGATGCGGACTGATACTCAGCCGCAGCCGCAGCACCATCGAGGTGATTCCCAGCAAGCCGTGCGATCCAATGCGCCGAGCATGTCGGTGGCTAGCGCCTCTCAGCTTGCAGCGCAGCCGTCATTCGGTGATGCGGATCAAATTCCGGTGCGCCTGTCAAATGGACGCAAAGCTTGGTTGATCGTGCCTACACCTTTGTATGAGCATGACAAACTTCGCCTCAAAGCACAGATTGATCTATTGTTAACGGACGAACTACCGGACAAACAAAAGGGTTTGCGCTCGTCCGACGAATAGATTGAACTCAACGATTTACTTTGATAGCTTAGCTGCCTATCCAGAAAGGGTGTCTAGCGTGATACACGCGGGCAAATAGGTGCGACATGGCAACTACAAACTTAAACAATTAGTTCCTAAGCCGCTACGCCGAATGCTGCCCGTCAGCATCTACACAGGCCCGCGCGGCCTTTTTTTGTGCCCGACTTTTCTGAAATAACACACGATCATTTCGCTAACGCGAGACTTAACTCTAGGATTTATTTATGCCCGTAATTACCCTGCCCGATGGCTCGCAGCGCAGCCCTGAGGCGCCGCTTTCGATTTTTGACTTTGCTTTAAGTATTGGCCCTGGGCTTGCGAAAGCAGCGCTTGCGGGAAAAGTGGACGGCCGTTTGGTCGACTTAAGCTATGTGCTTGATTGCGACGTCAAGCTTGAAATTGTGACTGAAAAACACGCCGATGCGCTGGACGTGGTGCGCCATTCGACCGCGCATTTGCTGGCGCAAGCGGTGCAGCGTCTGTACCCGGAAACCCAAGTCACGATTGGCCCTGTGGTGGAAAATGGCTTCTATTATGACTTTAGCCGCAAATTGCCGTTTGCTGAAGCCGATTTAATCGCCATTGAAGCGGAGATGCAGAAAATCGTCAAGCAAGCGCTGCCGCTGCACCGGCGCGTGCTGGATCGTGACGCCGCAATTGAGGTCTTCAAGGCCAAAGGTGAAAACTTTAAGGCGTTGATTATCGACGACATTATTCCCGCTGGCGAACAAATAACGCTTTACGGGCAGGGTGATTTTGAAGATCTCTGCCGTGGCCCACACGTGCCGAATACCAATAAATTAGGCGCCTTTAAGCTGATGAAAGTGGCCGGTGCGTATTGGCGTGGAGATCAGAAAAACGAGCAGCTGCAGCGTATTTACGGCACGGCTTGGTTGAACAAAAAAGATTTGGAAGCCTATTTGCATCAGCTGGAAGAAGCAGAAAAGCGTGACCATCGAAAAATCGGCAAGCAGCTCGGTTTGTTCCACATGCAAGAAGAAGCGCCGGGTTTGGTTTTCTGGCACCCGAAAGGCTGGGCGCTGTGGCAGGTGATTGAGCAATATATGCGCCGGGTCTATGTCGACAATGGCTATGCGGAAGTGCGCGGGCCGCAGATTTTGGATCGCAGCCTGTGGGAAAAATCCGGCCATTGGGATAATTACGCGCAAAACATGTTCACCACGTCCAGCGAAAACCGCGAATATGCGGTCAAGCCGATGAACTGCCCAGGCCACGTCCAAATCTATAACGCGGGCCTGCATTCCTATCGCGATTTGCCGCTGCGCTACGGCGAGTTTGGCTCGTGCCACCGCAATGAAGCCAGCGGTGCGCTGCACGGCATCATGCGCGTGCGCGGCTTTACCCAAGACGATGGCCACGTATTTTGCACCGAAGATCAAATCCAGGCCGAAGTGGTCGATTTCGTGAAATTGCTGCGCCAAGTTTATGCCGATTTCGGCTTTACCGAAATTATCTACAAGCTGTCCACGCGGCCAGAAAAGCGCGTCGGTAGCGATGCAGACTGGGATCGCTCTGAAGCGGCGCTGACACACGCGTTGGAAAGTCAGGGCATTGACTATCATCTGCAACCCGGTGAAGGCGCGTTTTATGGCCCGAAAATCGAGTTCACCTTAAAAGACAGCTTAGGCCGGCCGTGGCAGTGCGGCACGATCCAAGTCGATCCGTCGATGCCCGCGCGTTTGGGCGCGGAATACGTGTCGGATGATTCCAGCCGTAAAACGCCAATCATGCTGCACCGCGCAATTTTAGGTTCGCTCGAGCGCTTTATCGGCATTCTGATCGAAAACTATGCAGGCGCATTACCCGCTTGGTTAGCGCCCGAACAAGTTGCGGTGATGGGAATCACCGATGCGCAAGCGGACTATGTCAAAGCCGTTACCGTGCAGCTCAAAGCCGGTGGTTTCCGCGCGATTAGCGATTTGCGCAATGAAAAAGTCGGCTACAAAGTGCGCGAACATACGCTCAGCAAAATTCCCTACATGCTGGTTGCAGGCGCTCGCGAAGTCGAGGCGCACTCGATTAGCGTACGCAAGCGCACCGGCGAAGATTTGGGAGTGATGACGGTTGCTGCGTTTGTCGATTTACTGCGCGCGGAATGCGACAAATATTCGCGGCCTGAATAAGGCTTTGGTCTAGACAAGCTGGCTAGATAAGCGGCGGCGGGGAAACAGTCCCGCCGCCTTTACCTGGGGTGCCGAAATACGCCAGTAACCATGGAAATATCAGTAAGTTCAAAAGCGTCGATGTAACCAGCCCGCCCAAAATAACCTGCGCCATGGGCCCCTGCACTTCGCGTCCGGCTTCGCCACTTTCCAGCGCTAAGGGAACCAGCGCCAGTGCAGTGACCAATGCGGTCAAGAAAATAGGTGTGAAGCGCGCGTGCGTGGCGGCCAGCATGCGTTGGCCTTTCGAGATTAGGTCAGCCGCGTCGTCGCTCTGATCAAAATGCGCCAGTAGCAAAATGGCGTTGCGTGCGGCAATGCCAAATAGCGTCACAAAACCGACCAGCGCGCCTATGCTGAGCAATTTTCCGGTAAACCAAGCCACGATGAGCCCGCCGATCAAGGCGAACGGTGTACTCAGCAGCACCAACGCCGCATGACGTGTGCCCAGCGCAAATGCCAGTAATACCGAGATCAGCAACAGGGCGATGCCGCAGTGCTTCGCCAGTTCTAGTGCAGCCGAACTGGCCGCATCGCTGCTGCCGGTGAATTCAAGTGTTACGCCCGCCGGTAATTTGAGCGCAGCCAGAGCGGCCCGCATCTGCGTCGCAAAGGCGCTGATATCGCTGGTGCTTGGAATGATGGTGACCACTTGCCGCCGCCGCCCGCCATCGTGCGAGATGGATTCGCGGCCTTCACCCACGCTGATCGCCGCCAATGTGGCAAGCGGCACGCGCGTACCTGCGCTGTTTTGCAGACGCAATTCGTTCAAAGATTCAGGGTCAGGCATCTGGCTATTTTCAGCGGTGCTCAGCGCGATATTGAGCACTCGTTCGCCCTGGTAAATGCGCGCAATCGGTGCGCTGGAGCTATACGCGGCGATGGCGTCTAGGACTTCGATTGCCGTAAAGCCCCAGCGCGCCAATGCCGCGCGGTCTAGCTCAATATCCAGTTCCGGCACGCCTAAGCCTGATTTGACCCGCACGCTGCCCGCATTCGGAACTTTAGCGATTGCAGCGGCGACTTGATTCGCCACCTGATCGATTTGCGCTAAATCGTTGCCGTAGACGTTGACGACCAACGGTGCGGTTTCACCGGAAAGCGTTTCGCGCAAACGATCACCCAAAAACGTCATCGCTTCGGTTTGAAAACCAGGGAAGCCGGCCAAAACCTTGACGATTTCATCGTGCATGCGATCTTGTGCTTGGCCAGCCATTGCGGCCAATTCGACGTGCAGCTCGCTCTTGTGCGGGCCCCAAGTATCTTCACCCGCTTCAGCGCGGCCGATTTGCTGTTCGACACTGACTACGCCTTTGATCGCCAACAATTTTTCGGACAAACGCACTCCCAATTCGCGCATCGGCATAAGGCCAGTGCCGGGCGTGGCGTTGAAGGCCAGCACCAAATGGCCTTCGCGAAACTCGGGCAATAAGTTCACTGAAAATTGCGGCAAAAATGCGCAGGCACCGATAAAGGCCAACATGCTGAAAGCAATCAAAAAGCGCACATGCGTCAAGCCTTTGCCCAAAATTTTTGCGTGTGCTGATTTGACTAAGCCCAGCCAAGCAGGCTCAGCGCGCGGCGCCTTGCCAGTTAAAGTTAATACTGCAAGCGCTGGCGTCAACGTCAGCGCGACCAGGAGCGATATAAGCGTGGAAACAATAAACGTTGCCGCAAGTGGCGCAAAAAAACGTCCCTGCAAACCGCTCAAAAGCAGCACCGGCAGCAGCACGAGCGCTACCACCAAGGTGGCGTAGAGCACCGGCGCGCGCACTTCGAGCGAGCCTGCGAAAACCACATCGCCCCGCGCATTTTGAGTAGCATTTGGAGCTAGCAGCCGCAATCGCCGAATAATATTTTCGACGTCAATAATCGCATCATCCACAATCACACCGAGCGCCACCGCTAAACCGCCCAGCGTCATCGTGTTGATCGTCCAGCCGAATAAGTGCACCACTAACAGGGTCGCGACTAAAGACACCGGAATGCTAATAAACGACACAATCGCAGCGGGAACACTGCGCAGCGCGGCGAGCAAGACGAACGCAATCAGTAAGCTACCTAAATATAAATCCAGACGTATGCCGCGCAATGCGGCTTCAATAAAATTAGCTGGGCGGTGCAAATTTGGATACACGATTATGCCGAGCCGGTTTAGTTCTGGCGTTGTGGTTGCCAATACTTTTTCCAATGCATAAGTCACTTCCAAAGTGTTGGCACCCAACTGGCTGGACAGCGTGAGCAATACACCTGCTTTTCCCATCACCACCGCGTCGCCAAAGCTGGGTTCCACGCCGAAATCGACGGCGCTGACATCACCGATCACTAAATTTTGCGCGGCCGCAGCACCGGCGCGCAGCACGGCAGCACGAATATCCGCTGGCCCGCGCGCTTGTCCAAAGGTTTGCAGCACGATGCGCTGGTTTGGCGTGTCGATGTTGCCACTGGCGCGAATGCCTGTGCTAGCCTGAATCGCTGCGTTCAGCTCGTTAAAGCTGACGTCGAGCGCGCGCATTTTCTCAACATTGGGCTGGATCGTGATTTGTCTGCGCTCACCGCCAAAAATTGTGGTGCGCGCCACGCCCGGCACACTCAGTAATCGCGGGCGAATTTGGAACTCAACCAGCTCGCGCAGATCGGTGGGCGACAGTTGTTCAGTGTTTTGTGCTGCTGCGCTTACGAAACCAATTTTTAGCAAATCCATCGTCGAGCTGACCAGCGGCGTTAGCTTAGGTGCGCCGATTCCGGGTGGCAGCTGTCCGGCCAGTTCGGCTAATTTTTCCGCCACGCGCTGCCGTGCGGCAAGCGGGTCGGTGCCATCGGCAAAATTTACGGTAATCACGCTCAAGCCCGAAATCGATTCCGAGCGCAGCGAATCAATGCCGCTGATGCCGAGCATGGCTTGCTCGAGCGGGTGCGTGATCAGCTGTTCGACCAGCTCTGCGTTTAAACCGGGCGCTTCGGTTTGCACGCTGGTTTGCGGCGGCACGAACTCGGGAAATACATCATATTTCGCCTGTGCTAACACCAGCAGACACAGCACAGTGAACAGCGCATAAAGTGCAATGACCAGCTTTGGCTTCGATAACGAAAATCGTATCAAGTGCGCCAGCATTATTCGTCTGCTTCAGCGCCAGCACCACGCGCCAGCGTCAGCAGGCTGGCGGCACCGGCTGTAACGACGCGCTCACCGACGGCAAAACCGCTTTGGACCAACCAGCCGTCTGTAGTAGGTTCGGGTGCAATCAGTTCGCGCATCGAATAGCTTTCGTCGGCGGTTTGGATGAAGGCAAAACTACCGCCATTGAGACGCAAAATTGCGCCGCGTGGAATCACAACGCTTGTTGTTGTGCCCGCAACTGCACCCTGCACACGCACATTTATCGGCACACGGGACAGTGCAGGCAAGCTGCGCGTAAGCCAAAGCAGCGCGCCAGTGCGCCCGGTTTGGGGGTCGGCTGAAGGCAGCAACCCGATCAATTCCAGCTTTTTGTCACCGGTGCTAAATTCGGTTTCTGAGCTCAGCGCTGCGTCCAATTCCACGCGCACCAAACTTGCCCGTCCAGCGCGCAGCTCAGTTACGCGCCGCGCACGTTCTTGCGCGCTCCACCCGGCTAACGCATCGCCCCAGCTTGTGCGCAGTGCAATTTGCGCAAGCGCATAAGTTTTTTGATCGCTAAGCGCTGTGAGAGTCGCCTGGGCTAACGCAGCTTGCGTGGCGTTTTGCTGATTGCGATATAGCCGGCCGATTCGCGCTGCTTGCGCATTGGAAAGCGCCAAGGCGCTGGTGCTCATCTGCAACTCGTCAACTTCTGCGTACAACGTGCTTGGATCGAGCACGCGCGCGTCGAGTGTGCGGGTGGATGTTTGTTCGGTGCCTCTTAGCAGCTCGGTCGCCACGCCAAAATTCTGCGCAACATCGGCTTCTAGCTTGAGCTGTATTTGCGCATGTGTAGCCGTGCTTAAGGTCAACGCAAGCGCTGCCGCCAGCGCACATCGAATAGTTCGCATACTTAATCCATATCCTGTGTATCGATTGCGGGCACTGCGCCCAACGCCAACGAAACAGCGCGCACACTCAACTGCAGCTGCACTTCTAAGGCATGCACTGCAAGTAGCAGGTCGTTCACATGTAGCTCGGCGCTCAAGCGTCCAAGCTGGTCTAGTTCACCGGCGTCAAACGCGGCTTTTGCCGCACTGAGTTCAGTATTCGCCAGCTCCATTTGCTGGATCCCAAGCCGCAAAGCCGACCGCGCCGCGTCCCGATTCGCAAATGCCAAATCAATTTCGGCACTGATGTTTGCTTGAGTTAGTTCTAGCTCACGCGCCGCCAAGCTGCGTGCTGCTAGCGCTACCGCAATGGCGCTGCGGTTGCCATCCAGAGGAGGTAAAAGTGCGCCCAAAGCAAGTGGCAATTTGACCAGACCGCGCTCCCAAATGTAGCCTGGGGACAAGCGCAACTCTGGATACTGTTTGGCATATTCCAAACGTAAGGCCAGCTCCGCGAGTTGATACTGGCCCAGGGCGCGAAGCAGTTCCGGGCGTGCGAGCAGGGCGGCTTGACGCTTTGCCGAGTCGACGCCCACACCAGAAGCCGCACGCTTTGGCGCAATGTTCAACGCCAGCTGCCTATTAAGCACCTGCGCCAACGGCACGCCCAAGGCCTGCGCCAGCTCGCTACGCGCAGCACGTTCAGCGGCGCTAGCGCTTAGCAATGCCGCTTGCGTCGCCAATAATTCTTGCTGCGGTTTCAGCCGCTCTGAGCGCACAGCTTGGCCCTCTAAAATCTGTTGGTCGACGAATTTAAGCCAACGCTGCGACTGCTGTGCGCGCGTGTGCAACAATTCCTGTTCGCCTAAGCTCGCTCGGATTGTATCGACGCTTGCGCCAATTTTGCCCGCAACCGCGCGTTGCGCTAGCGCATTTTCGAGCGTCGCCAAGACTTGCGCTTGTTCGGCGGCCTCAATGCGTACAGCCTTGCGCGTGCCAACATCCAACGGCAGATCTAGACTAAAACCCGCCAACCATTTTGAGGATTCCGGCGCTTTGCGCGCATATTCGGCATTCAGCACCAGCGCTAAACCGGGATATTGTCGGGCAAGTTCGCCATTTGCGAGCGCTAACTGGATTGCCGCCTTTGCGCGCGCAAGTTCAGGGTTAAAGCACTGTGCTGCGGCGATCAGCGCAATCTCTGAGAACTCGGAAGCATTCACCGTTGACGCTTTGCGGCACGGCGCATCCAAGGAATGGCCGTTGTGTGCGGATGCAAGGGCAGCAAGCGCAATGGGCTGTGCTTGATAATGCGCACAGCCTGTGAGCAGCAAGAGTATCGAAAGGCCAAATTTCAAATTTTGGATAAGCAATTACTTCTCGGCACCAGTGGTTTATCGGTTCAAGATTGCGACACAATGTCGCAAAATTAAGTTATCTGGCTTTCAAAAAAGGCTCTTAAAAAATGCTTTCAAAAAGGAACAGCGATGCGAGCTAAGTTAAACGCGCGATCTAAAGTCAAATTGACCCGCAATGCGCGAAATTACATCCAACATTTGGCAATACTGCTAGCGCTGCTAATGCTTACCGGCTGCACGCCAGATTGCTCAGGTTTGGTTGGACTTTGGCGCACCGAATACAACGGTGAATCCCTTTCTTTCGAAATTCGTTCGGATCGATCATTGACAACGATTGCGTCGGGTGAAATTACCGGCGGAAGTTGGCAATGTTTAAGCACGGGTAGTGCGCTGTTAAAGGACAAGAAAACGGCGCCGATTAACGGCGTGCTAGTCGACGCAAACACCCTCAAATTGCCGGTTTCAGCGGCAACGCCTGGATTGCCGGAGATCACGCTAAAGCGAGTTGAGCAGCGGTAGCGGCTTGACCGCCTAGCAATCGCCAACGCGAATGCTTTCACATTTCCTTGGCGTTCGTGCTGTTTTCATCCGCGCCCCGAGGGGAGTAGCTTCCTACGATTTTGTCGTCATCACGTGGGCAACCACCGGCACATCGGCGTTTGATTCATTGCGAATTGGGCGTTAGCAAGACCTCGACCATACCCGGTCGATTTTTCTTTTTGCCGGTTCAAACACACGAGCCTGGACGAAAATATGGATTCAATAACGATTGCAACGCCCCTGATGTGGGCAGGTTTTGCCTGCTTTGTAGTGATCGCGACTTTGGTCGATTTATTGCTGATGCGCGGACAGGGGCCGCACAAAGTTGGCGTGGCTGAAGCGCTGCGCTGGAGTGCGCTTTGGGTGGCATTGGCGCTGTGTTTTAACGGGTGGCTTTGGTGGCACTTGCACGAAAGCGGCAATGCTCAGGCATCACAACGGGCGTTTGAGTTTTTTACCGGCTATTTGGTTGAGAAATCACTTGCGGTCGACAATATCTTCGTCTTCTTGATGATTTTTAATTTTTTTGCAGTGCCGATACAGTATCAAAAACGTGCGCTGATTTATGGCGTGATTGGCGCCATTATATTGCGCACGATTATGATTTTAGTCGGTGCCTGGCTGCTGGCGACGTTTCATTGGTTGCTATACGTGTTTGGCGCGTTTTTGCTTTTTACCGGCATCAAAATGTGGTGGGCGGCAGACAAGAAGCCCGATCTAGATCAAAACCCAATCGTGAAATTCTTCCGTACCCACATGAAAATGACCGCAGAATTTGATGGCGAGCGTTTCTTCACCGTGAAAAATGGCGTCAAGTTTGCAACGCCCATGCTGCTAGTCGTTGCCATGATCGGGATTACCGACGTGATCTTTGCCGTGGACTCCATCCCCGCGATTTTTGCCATCACCTCAGATCCGTTTATCGTTTTGACCAGCAATATTTTTGCAATATTGGGCCTGCGCGCAATGTATTTCTTGCTGGCCGGTATGGCGGATAAATTCCACTTATTGAGTTACGGCTTGTCTATTGTTTTGGTCTTTATCGGCTTAAAAATGCTGCTAATCGATTTCATCAAAATTCCTGTACTTATTTCACTAGCGGTTGTTGCCACCGTTATCGCGGCGACAATGGTGATAAGCGTACTTAGGCCAAAAGCGCAGGCCTAATAGGGTATTTGGCTTGCAGCCAAAATCGATGCAGCCGTCGTTTGCGTTCAGCGCAAACGGCGGTTTTTAAGTCGTAGTATGCATCCGACGAATTTACGTCGAGTTTGAAAGGAGATCTTGCTATGTTAATTTCATTAGTGCTTGCTGCGGTTTTATCAGTGTCAGAAACATCGGCAGAAACATCGGCAGAAACGCTGGCCGTGACCACGCGCGATTGCGTTACGACCTATAACTTACGCAGCACTGCGGTGTTGGACGACCAGACGATTTTGTTTCAGCTGCGCGATGGCAGCGTTTGGAAAAACACACTTGACTTCAGTTGCCCATCCTTAGGTTTTCGTGAAGCCTTTAGTTATGTAAGTCGTGGAAGCCAGCTGTGTGATTTGGACACGATTAAGGTTTTTGAGCCCTACGGAAATTCAGGCGTCACCTGCGGCCTGGGCAAATTTGAGCTGCAAGATGGCAGCATGCGTGACCTACGAGCGGCTGCTCGGGAGAAGAAGCGTTTGGCGCGCGCAAGCGCTCGTTAAGCGGTCAAAAATCAATCTGTGCCATAACGTCAGCTAAAAGTCGAAATGCGCCAAAAAAAATGTGGCGCTTTCTATGGCACGCTTGGTGACTAATTGATTGATCGGCAAACAGCGATGACTAATTCAAATACAGCAAGTAATCACGGCTTAGATACCAAACATGGTCTGGGAACGCGGGCAATTCATGCCGGACAAAGCCCTGATCCCTCAACCGGCGCCATTATGACGCCCATCTATGCGACCAGCACTTACGTCCAAAAAAGCCCCGGCGTGCATCAGGGCTACGAGTACAGCCGCACCCAAAACCCAACCCGCAATGCCTATGAGCGCTGCATCGCTGCGTTGGAATCAGGCACCGATGGTTTTGCTTTTGCCTCCGGCTTAGCGGCGGCGGCGACGGTTTTGGAGATGTTGGACAGTGGTGCCCACATCATCGCGATGGACGATTTATACGGCGGCACTTTTCGCTTATTCGACAAAGTGCGCAAACGCTCCGCCGGTTTGCAATTTAGCTTCATCGATATGACCCAGCCGGGCGCAATTGAAGCGGCCATTCAACCCAACACCAAAATGATTTGGGTCGAGACGCCGACCAATCCAATGCTGAAATTGGTGGATTTGACTGAGGTGGCGCGCATCGGCAAAGCGCGTGGGTTGATAACAGTGGTGGACAACACGTTTGCATCGCCTATTTTGCAGCGCCCAATCGAGTTGGGCTGCGATATCGTGCTGCATTCGGCGACGAAGTATTTGAACGGGCACTCAGATATTGTTGGCGGCGTTTTGGTAACTGCAAGGGCAGAAATTGCCAAGCAACTGGGCTTCCTACAAAATGCCGTGGGTGCCGTGCAAGGCCCGTTTGATAGCTTTCTAGCGCTGCGCGGGTTGAAGACATTGCATTTGCGCGTCGAGCGCAGCTGCCAAAACGCGTTGGAAATCGCACGCTTTCTGGAAGCTCACCCGGCGGTAGAAAAGGTGATCTATCCGGGCTTGGAAAGCCATCCACAGCACGCGCTGGCGAAAGCGCAAATGTCGGGATTCGGCGGCATTATTTCAGTGGTCGTCAAGGGCGGTTTGGCCGCTGCGACGAAAATGCTGGAGCGTTGCGAGCTGTTTGCGTTGGCGGAAAGTTTGGGCGGCGTGGAAAGCCTGATCGAGCACCCAGCGATCATGACGCATGCTTCAATCCCAGCAGAAAAACGTGCCGAATTGGGCATGAGCGATGGCTTGATTCGCCTCAGCGTCGGCGTAGAGGACGTCGCCGACTTTATTGCAGAGCTGTCGGTAGCACTTTCGTGAGCGACGTTGACGTGATTGGTATTGTCGTAAACAGCGCATGTGCGCCCGTCATTCGTGCCGCAACCGCCGCCGATGCGGCTTTGATTCTAAGCTTTATTCGCGAACTTGCCGAGTATGAAAAGCTGCTGGATCGAGTATCCGCCACCGAAGAAAACCTACGTCAGACGCTATTTGGCAGCAAACCCTGCGCGGAAGTGCTGATCGCCGAAGTGGATGGCAAAGCAGAGGGTTTTGCGCTGTATTTCCAAAACTACAGCACCTTTTTAGCCACGCCAGGAATTTATCTTGAAGACTTGTATGTGCGTGAATCAGCGCGTGGCTTAGGCATTGGGCTCAAATTAATCGCCAGCGTCGCTCAGCGGGCCGTTGAGCTCGGCTGTGGCCGCTTTGAATGGGCGGTGCTGGATTGGAACGAACCGGCGTTGAAATTTTATCGTGCGCTTGGCGCGGTTGCGCAAGATGATTGGACTGTGCAGCGCTTGTATGGACCGGCGCTTTTGGAGTTGGCGGCGAAGGCTGGTTGAGGATTTTTTGTACGTTTGCCTTGAGCCGTTTTGTCGCCGCCCATAGCGATTGCGCCAACGTTTCAACTGTCATCCCGGCGCAGGCCGGGAACCATTTGCTTTTTAGGTGACTGGTTTTCGGCGCAGAACTGTCGCTGGTTTCAAAATGGATCCCGGCGTTCTCCGGGATGACGGTCGGAGGGATTTTGGGGTGCGGCGTTAAGTGTTGCCTGTGTGCGCTTTCGCAGATTTCAAAATGGTTCTCGGCCTAGTTTGGCGGCTTGCTTAAGCTTTACGCGACTTCAATCCAAGATAAAGCGCAGCCGGAATAACAATTGCGGAAATTAATAGCCAAAGCGCACCCCAAAACATCGTGGTGCCGCCTAAGTATTCCGCCAAAATGCGGGCGTCCGATCGCAACTCCGAGCGCGCGAGCGTGTCGGAAAAAATATCCATCGGCACATAAAGCATGGTGACTACGCCAATCAGTTTTAGAATCAGATCGTTAATCCACGCTGTTAAAAATTTAGCGCTTGCCAGTGCGCTTAGCCCGCCCAGCAGTCCAAAAACAAAACCGTAGAGATTGCGCACATAAAACGCCGTTAATAGCAGCATCCCGATTCCAAGGATCGCCATAATCCACCGATCTGCACTGGAACGCGCCGCCAAAATTAAAAGCAGTGCGCCCCACAATAATGATCCTAGATAGCCAGCCGAAATAATTACGATCGGCCAGCCACCCATGGACTGCACCGCACCACCTTGGTTTGCCACGATGTGCATGGAAAGTACGCTACCGCCGGTGAGCAATGTCGCCAGCGCGTGCGAGCCTTCATGAAAGAAAACCACCAGAATCTTGAGTGGCGTCAAAAGCTGCGTATCCCAGGCAAGGACGCACGCTAAGGCTAATATTGGCAGTAACCAATAGTCTGTTTTCGGCGAGTGCTCATTGCGCGCTGGGCTTGTCAGGGATTTGTCCATAGCAGATGTTAGCGTAGCAATCCCGCGAAGCGGGATAAATTGCGAAGTGGAAACGAAGTTTTTTCTAAGCGTAGCAATCCCGCAAAGCGAGATAAATTGCGAAGTGGAAACGAAGTTTCTTCTAAGCTCATGGCGGCTTGCTGGTGGTGAGTCAAATTGCAACCAAAGCCTCGCCTGGGGTCAAAACCTGTACTGGTTCAATTGGAAGCATGTAAAAATGCTC
>Ga0105044_10005603_pt1 | contig 17254 bp, 18 predicted proteins | sample MAT01_FD_78092 | JGI IMG/M metagenome (GOLD analysis project Ga0105044, IMG submission 78092) | Freshwater microbial communities from Lake Fryxell liftoff mats and glacier meltwater in Antarctica - MAT-01 | ecosystem: Environmental > Aquatic > Freshwater > Ice > Liftoff microbial mat | place...
CTGCACCATCGCCCGGGACGCCAGGACGCCGGCGCCGATGTCACCATCGCCACGACGAAGGCCCGGCTGGCCGACCTGCTCCGGGGCGACATCGACGTCGATGCCCTGCTCGCCCACTCGACCATCGACGGCGACGACGGCCCGATCCGCACGATCTTCGGCAGCCTCGACTCCGTCAGCGGCGTCTTCGGCATCGTCGAGCCCTGATACCCCGCCACCCCGGGGTGGCGGGCGACCCGTTCAGCGCGAGGCGTCAGTGCCGACAGGCCGGACCGTGGGCGTGCACCGTGTCCATCCCCAGCTTCCGGCCGAGGGCCCCTCGACGGGTGTAGAGGTGGACCTCGGTGCAGTACTGCTCGAAGCGGGGGGCGATCAGCACCCGGATGCCGTCGAGCAGGTTGACCTCGTAGGGCGAGAGGTTCTTGTGCTTCGTGTTGGTGTCGACCGACACCTCGAGGTCCTTGCCTCAGCCGACCGGGGCGATGAAGTCGAGGGCGACCACCCCACCCTTCGACTCGATGAGGGCGAGGGCGTCGTCGTCGATACGGATCTCCATGTCCCGGCCAACCCCGGCATCCTCCCGGATCTTCCCGCCCGGCGCCCTCGCCGGCGGGGGCTCAGAGCGGGCGGGCGAAGCTCACCTCGTGACCGTCGGGGTCATGGATGTGGAAGTAGCGCTCACCCCACGGCGCGTCGACCGGCGCGAAGTCCGGGACGGGGCCGGCGGCGCGGGCCCGCTCGTAGATGGCGTCCACGTCGTCGACGTGAACGATGAAACGCCCCCAGGACGTCTCCACCGCATCCACGAGCTGGAGGTTCAGGAACCCGTCGCCGACGCGATAGCTGGAGAACCCCTCCTCCGGGCCCCCGTAGCGACGGTCGAAGCCCAGCGCCTCATAGAACGCGCACGAGGCGGACATGTCCGTGACCCCGATGGTGACCGCACTGAGGGACTCGGGTCGGCCGCGCACCGCACCATCGTGGCAGCACAGGATCGTCGTTGGTCAGCGACTCGTCGCTCCCCTCCTCAGAGAGGGCTCCGTCGGCGGGTGCAGGAGGCGCAGGACGGGAGCCGACGGGGCGGAGCGGGGACATCGCGCGGCGCCGTAGGGTCGGGGCGTCGTAGGGACCGCTGAGGGGTGGCTGTTGTGAGCGTGTCGGATCATGTCGACCTCGAGCGGTTCATCGAGGGGGTCGAGAAGCGCAACCCGGGCCAGCCCGAGTTCGTCCAGGCCGTCCGGGAGGTGTCCGAGGACGTCTTCGACTACATCCAGGACAAGGAGCAGTACCACGAGGCCCAGATCCTGCGGCGCATCGCCGAGCCGGACCGGGTCGTCAGCTTCCGGGTCTGCTGGCAGGACGACAACGGCGCCATCCGGGTGCAGCGGGGCTGGCGGGTCCAGAACAACAACGCCATCGGCCCCTACAAGGGCGGCCTCCGCTTCCACCCGTCGGTGACCGAGAGCATCCTCAAGTTCCTCGCCTTCGAGCAGACCTTCAAGAACAGCCTGACCGGCCTGCCGATGGGCGGCGGGAAGGGCGGCGCCAACTTCAACCCCCGGGGCAAGTCCGACCACGAGGTCATGCGCTTCTGCCAGTCGTTCATGACCGAGCTCTACCGCCACGTCGGCGACGACGTGGATGTCCCCGCGGGCGACATCGGCGTGGGCAGCCGGGAGATCGGCTACATGTTCGGCCAGTACAAGCGCATCACCAACCAGTTCACCGGCGTGCTCACCGGCAAGGGCCTCGAGTTCGGCGGCAGCCTGATCCGGACCGAGGCGACCGGCTACGGGACCGTCTACTTCCTGCAGAGCATGCTCAACCGGATCGGCGACGCGGTCGAGGGCAAGGACTGCGTCGTCTCCGGCTCCGGCAACGTCGCCCTGCATGCCGTGGAGAAGGTCAACGACCTGGGCGGCAGGGTGCTGACCCTGTCGGACTCCGGCGGCTTCGTCCACGACCCGAACGGGATCGACGCCGAGAAGCTGGCCTGGGTCAAGGAGCTGAAGGGCAAGCGGAGGGGGCGGATCGAGGAGTACGCCGAGCACTTCACGGGCGCCACGTACCACGCGGACCAGCGTCCGTGGGGGGTGACCGGCGAGGTCGCTCTGCCCTGTGCCACCCAGAACGAGCTCAACGGCGACGAGGCCCGGACCCTGGTCGCCAACGGCTGCATCGCCGTCGCCGAAGGGGCCAACATGCCCACCGACCTCGACGGGGTCCACGCCTTCAAGGACGCCAGGATCCTTTTCGCTCCCGGCAAGGCGGCCAACGCCGGCGGCGTCGCCGTCTCCGGCCTGGAGATGAGCCAGAACGCCGCCCGCCTCTCCTGGAAGGAAGCCGAGCTGCAGGCGCTGCTCGTCGAGATCATGGGCGGCATCCACGACCGCTGTGTGGAGTACGGCGGCACGCCGGGGGACGCGCACATCGACTACGTGCGCGGCGCCAACATCGCCGGCTTCGTCAAGGTCGCCGACGCCATGCTCGCCTTCGGCGTCGTCTGAGCACCTACCGCCCGCTCTCCAGCCCGGCGAGGAGATCGAGCAGGCCAGCGCCCTCCCAGGCGCGGTTGCGCTTCGACGCCGAGAGCGGCACGAGGATCCCGGCCTCGGTCAGCTGATCGATGGCGACGGCCGTCGAGGACTTGCTGCGACCGGTGACCGCAGTGGCGACCGGCAGGGTGATCACCGGGTGGCCGGGCAACTCGTCGATCACCGCCCAGGCCGCGGCGTCACGGCGCAGGTTGGTGTGCTCCCGCAACTGGTTCCGCCATCGGTCCTGCAGCTCCTGGACGGCGCCCACGTACTGCTCGGCGAGTCCGGCGGCGCGAGCCGAGGCCCAGGCGAACCGCTCCAACCAGCCTTCGACATCGCCCTCGCGAAACTGCGTCAGGCCGTCGATGTAGCGATCCTTGTCCGCGGCGAGCACCACGCTGATGGGCGGCACATAGCTCGGGGCCAGGCCGCGACGACGGAGCAGCACGTGGATCAACGCTCGGCCCGTGCGGCCGTTGCCGTCCTCGAAGGGGTGGATCGTCTCGAGCTGCGCGTGAGCGATGCCCGCCTGGATGAGGGGCGGCAGGTGGTCGCTGTTGCAGAAGTCGCACAGGTCGAGGATCAGGCGTTCGACGTCTTCGGCGGGTGGCGGGACGAACACCGCGCCGCACGGGTTGTAGTCGTTTCCGCCGATCCAGTTCTGGACCTCTCGTAGCTGTCCCGCGATGGCTGCGTTGGGCGCTTGGGCCATGAGCGCCCCGTGGATGTCCAAGATGCTCCGGGTCCTGATGGCCGCTAAGGCGCTGGTCTCCTCCACGGCGAACTCCATGGCATCGATGTTGGCCAACACCTCGGCGACGTTCTGACCGACGTTCCTGCCCACGGCCGCGTTCGCTTCCGCCCGGGCCAGGCTGCGGGCATCGGCCTGGAGACCCTCGACCTTCGACGACGCGATCGACTCGGTTCGCAGCAGCAGCCGCGCCAGAGGCCGCAGCGCGGGGCGGGCCCGGTGGTTGAGCGACCGGACGGCGGCCTCGGCTTCGGCGACACTGCCCGCCAACTCGGCGGGCAGCGCGTCGTTGAAGCCGGCGACCACCTCGGGCACGAAGGCCTCGTACCGGCACGCCTCTCGGTACTTGGGCGGGGCGTAGAGCGCCGGGTCCGATGCCCAGGTCTGGCTGACGTAGTGCCCCCGCATGCCGGACGCTCACCTCCCAGTGGTCTGATTTAGAGCCTAACCCGGACTAAGGCTGAAACAAGGTCCGACTTGGATGATCCGATGGCAGGGGGATGCGGCCGTCGTCGACGGGGAAGACGGCCGCTTCACCACCGCCGCCGCTGCCGCTCGAGGAAGACCGGGACAGGTCGACGATCCGCCGTCGGGGGGAACAGCCGCACCCAGCCAGGCACCGTCCGGCGACCAGCGTTAGGCTCGTGGCCCTCCCACCGCGGGACCATCGGGCCGTCCGGGCCGAGCCGAACGAAGGGCATTGCCCATGCACCCGACCGACGTACTCGCCCAGTCCCAGGATGTGGCCCGCGGGGTGCTGGCCAACGTGACCGCCGACCAGCTCGACCTCGACACCCCGTGCAGCGAATGGAAGGTCAGCCAGCTCATCGACCACCTGGTCGGTGCCCAGCACTGGGCCCGCAACGGCATCACGGGCGGCGAGTCGACCGACACGGGTGAGGGCTCGGCCCAAGGCGACTTCATGGCCGCCTTGGACGCGGCGGCGCAGGCCAACCTGGCGGCGTTCGCCGAGGACGGCGCGCTGGGCCGCACCGTGAACCCCGGCTTCGGTGACATGCCGGCGACCGCCCTCCTGGGCCTCGCGGCCACCGACACCTTCACCCACGCCTGGGATGTCGCCAAGGCCACCGGCCAGGACACCGACCTCGCCCCCGAACTGGCCGCCCCCCTGCTCGAGCAGTCCCGCCAGTCGATCCAGCCCGCGTTCCGCAGCGAGGAGGGCACCGTCTTCGGCATGGAGCAGCCCGCCCCCGAGGGCGCCTCGACCGCCGATCAGCTGGCCGCCTTCCTCGGCCGCTCCGTCTGAGACGAGGGCCGGCCGCGACCGGCCGTCGCCACGTCCTCCGTTGCCGACTCGTCGAGTCGTCGCCGTTCGTCCCCTCCGCCGAGGGGTGACCGGTGCGGGTCAGGCCAGGGAGCCGGCTGACGCCAGGGCCATGGCCAGAGCGTCGAGTTCCTCGTCGGTGTTGTAGTAGTGGACCGAGGCTCGCGGGCCCGTCACGGTAGGGGGCGGCCCGCAGGAGGATCACCCGGTTCCGGGTCGGCGCGGCGGACGTGGTAGATCTGCCCGCCGTGACCAGCGAGGACGACGGCGGCGACACCGCCCTCCGGGAACGGCTCGAGGCCTTCATCGGCCGGCCGGTGGGCTCGGGCTCCGGGGTGAGCGTCGCCCCCGACCCCGTGAACCAGCCGATGATCCGGCACTGGGCCGCCGCCTTCGAGGACGACAACCCGATCTACACCGACCCCGAGGCCGCGGCGGCGTCCCGCCACGGCCAGATCGTGGCCCCACCCCTCATGCTCCAGACCTGGACCATGGCCACGCCACTCATCCGGGGCATCGGCGAGCGGGGCGGCTCCCCGGTCGAGTCCGAGGGCGACGGCGGCGTGCTCGCCGTGCTCGACGCGGCCGGCTACACCGCCACCCTGGCCTCCAACTCCGAGTTCGAGATCGACCGCTACCTCCACCTGGACGAGGTGGTCACCGCCACCACCGTTGTGGACACCATCTCCGACGAGAAGCAGACCCGCCTCGGGCCGGGGTTCTTCCTCACCTGGGTCACCGACTACCACGACGCTGCGGGGGAACGGGTGGGCCGCCAGCACTTCCGCATCCTCAAGTTCAAGCCGGGAGGTGGCGCGTGAGCACGGTCCCGCCCGCCCCCGACTGGCGCAGGCTCTCGGTCAGCCAGGAGCTGCCGGCGCTCGCCCTCGACATCACCGCGACCCACGTCGTCGCCGGCGCCGTCGCCACCCGGGACTTCATGCCGGTGCACCACGACCGGGACTACGCCCGGGCCCAGGGTGCCCCGGACATCTTCATGAACATCCTCTCCACCACGGCCCACTGCAGCCGGTGGCTGACCGACTGGGCCGGGCCCGACGCCATGGTCCGCAGCCTGTCGATCCGCCTCGGCGTGCCGCTGCTGCCCGGGGCGACGCTGACCTTCACCGGCGCCATCACCGGACTGGCCGAGGACGGCGACGAGGGTCGGGTCGAGATCGAGTTCCGGGCCGCTACCGACATCGGCGACCACGTGACCGGCGCGGCCGCCGTCACCCTCCCCCTCCGCTAGCCGCCGGGCGGACATCCCGTTCTGGTGGCTGTAGTGCGCGCTCGAGCGCGCCCGACAGCCTCCAGAAGGGAGGGGACCGCCGTCCTCAGGTCCCGGTGAGCTCGGCCACCAGGGGGGCGAAGGCGTGGGCCTGGTCGCCCGGGAGGCAGTGGTACGAGTAGCCCCACCGCTCCCGACGCTCCTGGAGCATGTCGGTGACCTCACCGGGGCTGCCCACCAAGGCCAGCGGCGAGTGCCGCAGGGACGAAGCGTCGGTGCCGAAGAAGGCGGCGACGGCTTCGGTCACCGACGGGTCCTCGGTGAGCTCGGCCGCGGCGAGCCAGGCGTTGAGCTCGAGGTCGTCGAACCGGTCCCCGGCCCCCGCCCGGAGCCAGGCGAACTTCTGGTCGATGCGGTCGGCCAGCGCGTCCTCCGCCGCGTCCTGGTCGATCTCGCCCGAGTGGATCGACGCGTTCACCCCGACGATGTCGGCCTCGGCCCCGGCCCAACCCAGGAGACGGGGCGCCCCACCGCCCACCAGGATCGGTGGCCCACCCGGGCGGTACGGCAGCGGCAGACCCTCGAGCTCGGTGATCGTGTAGTGCTCACCCTCGAAGCTGAACGGCCCGTCCGACCACAGGCCCTTGAGCACGGCGCAGTGCTCGATCATGCGGCTCACCCGCACCCCGGGGCGGTCCATCGGGAGGCCCGAGCGTTCGTAGTCGGTGTTCTTCCATCCCGCCCCGAGGCCGACCTCGAGACGGCCCTCGGAGATGAGGTCGATGGTGGCCAGCTCCTTGGCCAGGAAGGCGGGGTGGCGGAAGTCGCAGTCGAAGACGAGCACCCCGACGTTGAGGGTGGTGGTCACCGCGGCGATGGCCGCCTGCGTCGCGATGGGGCCGTGGCCCTCGTCGAGGTGGTCGGGCAGGAAGACGGTCGAGTAGCCGAGTTGCTCGACCTCCCGGGCCGTGTCGGTCCAGGTCGATCCGGGGAACGGCTCGTCGAGCTGGACGGCGAAGCGGAAGCGGCGGGGATGGGCCATGGCGCCCAGTCTGACCGACGGGACGCGCCGGCCTCGGCGCCTCGACCGTGGGGGTGGGGACCTATGGCCCTGGGCGGCGACCGCTCCGTCCCTCAGGATCGAATCAGAGGACAACAGAGGAGAGCCGCCATGCGTGCACTCGTGTATCACGGACCCGACCAGAAGGCGTGGGAAGAGGCGCCCATGCCCGTCATCGTCGACGACACCGACGCCATCGTGCGGGTCGACGCCGTGACGATCTGCGGGACCGACCTCCACATCCTGAAGGGCGACGTCCCGGCGGTGACCGACGGTCGCATCCTCGGCCACGAGGCCGTGGGCACCGTCGAGTCCGTCGGCGCCGGCGTCAAGAACGTCGCGGTCGGCGACCACGTCCTGGTGTCCTGCGTCACCGCGTGCGGCTCGTGCCGCTACTGCCGGGAGAGCAGCTTCGGCCAGTGCCTCGGGGGCGGCGGGTGGATCCTCGGCCACAAGATCGACGGCACCCAGGCCGAGTACGTCCGGGTGCCGTTCGCCGACACCTCGACCTACCCCGTGCCCGAGGGTGTCGCCGACGAGGACATCCTCATGCTGGCCGACATCCTCCCCACCGGCTACGAGGTCGGCGTGCTCAACGGCAAGGTCCAGCCCGGCGACGTGGTCGCCGTCGTCGGGGCCGGCCCCATCGGGCTCTCGGCCATCATGAGCGCCCGCCTGTTCAGCCCGGCCCACGTCGTGGCCATCGACCTGGCCGACAGCCGGCTGGAGGCCGCCAAGCAGTTCGGCGCCGACATCGTGGTCAACAACGGCCGGGAGGACGCCCTGGCCATCGTCCAGGAGCTGACCGGAGGCCTCGGCGCCGATGTGGCCATCGAGGCCGTCGGTGTCCCCCCGACCTTCGAGCTGGCGACCCAGCTGGCCCGCCCCGGTGGGCACATCGCCAACATCGGTGTCCACGGCGAGCCCGTGACGCTGCACCTCGAGGAGCTCTGGATCCGGAACGTGACGATCACCACCGGGCTGGTGGACACCTACTCCACCCCGACCTTGCTGCGCCTGACCCAGGGCGGCCAGGTGGACGCCGGGCGCTTCATCACCCATCACTTCACCCTCGACCAGTTCGAGGAGGCCTACGACGTCTTCAGTCGGGCCGCGGACACCGGTGCGCTGAAGATCGTGCTCACCCCGGCCTGACCGCCCTGGCCGCCTGAGGGTCGTCCCCGCCCGTGTGGCGCGGGGACGACCGACGGGGGATCCTGCGACCGGTGAACCCACCCTCCGAACCCTGGCGTCAGGCGGTCGACGCCGTCGCCGCCGACCTGGCAACCGACCTCACGCGGGGCCTGAGCGACGCGGAGGCGGTCGAGCGCCGGGCCCGCTTCGGCCCCAACCGGCTCGAGGCCGCCGAGGCGGTGCCGACGTGGCGCAAGGTCGTGGCGCAGCTCGCGGACCCGCTGATCTACCTGCTCCTCGGCGCCGCGCTGATCTCCCTGGTGGCCTGGGTGATCGAGGGGACCGAGGGCGTGCCCTTCGAGCCCGTCGTCATCGTCGTCATCGTCGTGCTCAACGCCGTGCTCGGCTACGTCCAGGAAGCCCGCGCCGAACAGGCCGTCGCCGCCCTGCAGCAGATGGCCGCGCCGACCGCCGGGGTCCTGCGGGACGGCCGCGAGGAGCGGATCGCGGCGGCCGACCTGGTCCCCGGCGACGTGCTGCTGCTGGCCGAGGGCGACGCCATCGGGGCCGACGCCCGCCTGGCCGAGGCCGCCTCCCTGATGGTGGCCGAGGCGGCCCTGACCGGCGAGAGCGAGGCCGCCCTCAAGGATGTCGCCGTCCTCCCGGACCCCGCGGGCATCGGCGACCGCCTGAACATGGTCTTCAACGGGACGGCCGTGGCCCGCGGCCGCGGCCGGGCCGTGGTCACCGCGACGGGGATGGACACCGAGATGGGCCGGGTCGCCGCCCTCCTGGGCCGCACCGAGGAGGAGCGGACGCCCCTGCAGCAGGAGATCGACCGCGTCGGGCGCCTGCTCGGCGTGGCGGTGATCCTCATCGCCCTCGTCGTGATGACCACCATCCTGCTGACCGCCGACATCGAAGCCGGCTCCGACGTGGTGGCGGTGCTGCTGGTCGGGGTCTCCCTCGCCGTCGCCGCCGTCCCCGAGGGGCTGCCCACGATCCTGTCAGTGGTGCTGGCCCTGGGCGTCCAGCGGATGGCCGGCCGACGGGCGATCGTGAAGCGGCTGTCGTCGGTGGAGACGCTGGGATCGGCCTCGGTGATCTGCACCGACAAGACCGGCACCCTCACCCGCAACGAGATGACCATCGAGGTGGTGGTCACCGCGTCGGGCGAGGTCGAGGTGACCGGGTCGGGGTACCGCCCCGAGGGCGAGCTCCGGGTCGACGGTCACCGGTTGACGGACCCGGTGCTGCTCGAGGAGGTCCACGAGGTCCTGATCGGCGGCAGCCTGACCAACGATGCCACGGTCCGCGAGGTGGACGGCGAGTGGACCGTCCTCGGTGATCCCACGGAGGCGGCGTTCCTCGTGGCCGAGGCCAAGCTCGGCGACGACGACGACCGGCTCGAGCGCTACGAGCGGGTGGGCGAGGTGCCGTTCACCTCCGAGCGGAAGCTGATGAGCACGATCCAGGCCGACAGCGATCGGGCCGGGCGCCTCTCGGTGGTGGCGAAGGGCGCCCCCGATGTCCTGCTGGCCCGCTGCACCCACGAACGGGCCCGGGGCGAGGTGCGTCCCCTCACCGCGGCCCGGCGCGACGAGTTGCTGGTCACCGTGGAGCGGCTCGCCGACCGGGCCCTGCGCACCCTCGCCGTGGCCGGGCGGCACCTGGAGCACGGCCACCGGGGCGACGACGACGAGGCCCTCGAGAACGGGCTCGTGTACCTCGGGCTGGTGGGCATCATCGACCCACCCCGGACCGAGGCGCGGGCGGCGATCGCCGAGGCGACGGCGGCCGGGGTCCGGATCGTGATGATCACCGGTGACCACCCCCGCACGGGGGCCCGCATCGCGACCGACCTCGGGATCGCCGGCGCCACCGACACCCGGGTCCTGACCGGCGCCGAGGTGGAACAGCTCGACGACGACGGGCTCCGCCACGCGGCCCGGGACACCGCGGTGTACGCCCGCGTGTCACCCGAGCACAAGCTGCGGATCATCGACGCGCTCCAAGCCGATGGGCACATCGTGGCCATGACCGGCGACGGCGTGAACGACGCCCCGGCGCTGAAGGCCGCCGACATCGGCGTGGCGATGGGCCTGAGCGGGACCGAGGTGGCGAAGGAGGCGGCGGACATGATCCTGGCCGACGACAACATCGCGACGATCGTCGGCGCGGTGCGCGAGGGCCGCGGGATCTTCATCAACATCCGCACCTTCCTGCGCTTCCTGCTCTCCTCGAACATCGGGGAGGTCTTCGCCATGTTCTTCGGCGTGGTCCTGGCCGGGGCGCTCGGGCTCGGGGCCACCGGCGAGGCGGTGTCCATCCCCCTCCTGGCCACCCAGATCCTGTGGATCAACCTGCTGACCGACAGCGCACCGGCCCTGGCCCTCGGCCTCGACCCCCTCCCCACCGGGGTCATGAGCGCCGCCCCCCGTCGGCCCGGCGACCGGGTGATCGACGGCGAGATGTGGTTCGGCATCGCGTGGGTCGGGGTGGTCATGGCGGTGGTCACGCTCGCGGCCCTCGACCTCCATCTCGACGGCGGCCTCCTCGGCGGATCGGGCGACATCGTCGAGGCCCGCACCATGGCCTTCACCACCCTCGTGCTGGCGCAGCTGTTCAACTGCTTCAACGCCCGCTCCGACCGGGCCAGCGCCCTGCCCCGTCTGTTCACCAACCCGGTCCTGTGGGGCGCGATCGCCGTCTCGGCGGCACTGCAGGTGGCGGTGGTGCACCTGCCGTTCCTCAACGACGCCTTCGACACCACGCCCCTGTCCCTGACCGGCTGGCTCACCAGCATCGGGTTGGCCAGCCTCGTGCTGTGGGCCGACGAGGCCAAGAAGCTGGTGGAACGGCTGGTGCGCGGCCCGGCCTGACCCGCCCGGCGTACAGCTTCACCCCCTTCCCGCTCATCGGCGGGATCATCGGCTTCGCCGTCGCCGCCGAGGAGATCCTCCTCCACCCCGAGGAGCCGGCGGAGACGGCGGTGATCGTGTCACTCACATCGACTGACGATCTCGGCGGGACCACCGGCCCGGTCAGGCGATGGCGGTGCCCAGGAGTTGACCGATCCCGAAGGTCACCGTCATGGCCAACGCGCCACCGCCCACGAGGCGCACGACGGCCGCCCCCTTCGGTGAGCCACCGAGGGTCGCACTCACGACGCCCGTGACCACCAGCCCGAGGAGCACCGCCACGAAAGCGACGGCGATCCGGACGGACTCGGGCGGCACGAGGATGGCAACGAGGGGAACGACCGCCCCGACCGCGAAGGCGGCCGCCGACGAGCCCGCCGCCGCCCAGGGGTTGGTCAGCTCCTCCTGGTCGATCCCGAGCTCCACGCTCAGGTGGGCCCGCAGGACATCGTGTTCGGTCAGCTCCTCGGCGACGACCGTCGAGGTCTCCTCGCTGAGACCACGTTGGCGGAGGAGACCGACCAACTCGGCGTGCTCCTCGTCAGGCCTGTCCTCCAGCTCGCCCCGTTCCTTGGCGATGAGAGCCAACTCGGTGTCCCGCTGCGTGCTCACCGACACGTACTCCCCCAGCGCCATCGACACGGCGCCGGCCACCAGCCCGGCAAAGCCGGCCGTCGCGATCTCGCTGGTGACCGTGGTGGCCGCGGCCACGCCGATCACCAGGCCGGCCGTCGAGATGATCCCGTCGTTGGCGCCCAGCACCCCGGCCCGCAGCCAGTTCAGGCGGCTCGCCAGCGAACCGCCGTGCGGCTCATTGGCATGGCCGGCCTCGATGCTCATGGAGGTGACGGTAGGCGTGTCATCGTGAACCGCCTCCGCCCGAGGGTCCCCCGCAACCCGCCGTGGCCGGCGGGCGTCGGCTCGAGGGACAACCCGACCAGGATGACGATGCGCCCAGGGCTCCGAGCACACCGGGCCGCCAGCATGGGATGTCCGCTCGCGAACGATCGGAGGGGCCCGGAGGTGCGTGTCAGTATCGAGCCATGGACTGGATCGACCTTCGGGCGGCGACCCCGGCTGACGCCGACGCGGTCGCGGACTACCACGACCGCTGCTTCACGGCGACGTACCCGTCGCAGCTGCTCGCCGGCGAGTTCGAAGCCCCCGACCTCGCGGGCACCAGGGAGCAGCTCCGAGACTGGTTCCGGCCCGAGTCGGACTGCGAGACGCTGGTCGCCGTTGTCGGTGGTGCCCCGATCGGTCATGTCACGGTCAGCGGCCACCAGCTCGTCCACCTGTTCGTCGAGCCGGGCCACCAGAAGATGGGCCTCGGCCGATACCTGCTTGGCCAAGGCGAGGCCATGATCGCCGCCGGCGGCCACACGGACTTCGAGTTGCACGCACGGGTCGAGAACCTCGCGGCGATCGCCTTCTACGAGACCGCGGGCTGGACAGTGACCGACCGCTTGGTCCACACCGTCGAGCACGGCATCAGCTACGACGAGCGGGTCCTCGTGAAGCGCAGCGCACCCATCCCATAGGTGCCGCGCTGCCGGACAGGGCGCACGTTGCCTGACACGGCGCACAGGCAGCGGAGCGGTGCGACAGGAGCCCACCCCAGCCACCCCGCTTGGCGTCCCGCCAGCCGTCGGAACGAGGCGGTGGCCTCGAACCACACCCTACGGTGTCGCCATGACCCGGGGCACCGCGGTCGACGTGCCCACCGCGGCCGGTGGCGTCGTGGTCTTCTCGTCGCTCAGCCCGCACGCCACACGGGTGAACACGACCGACGAGGTGCGCAAGGGATCTGCGGGCCGAAGGCGATCGTGAGACCGACGACGAGCACGACCGAGTAGGCCCAGGCGGTCAACACGTCGTTGTCGGTGCCCCACACCACCTTGCCCTGCGCCCGCAGCCGGCGGGACTCCAGCGCCCACGCCGACTGCACGCTGCCCACGACGGTGCGGGGCAGGAAGGCCCAGAACGACTCCCCCAGGCGGGAGCTGGCCGGGTCCTCCGGGGTGGCCACCCGGTTGTGGTGGCCCCGGTTGTGCTCGACGTAGAAGTGCCCGTAGCCGGACTGGGCCAGGGCCAGCTTGGACAGGACCCGCTCGACCTTCTCCTTCTTGTGGCCGAGCTCGTGGGCGGTGTTGATGGCCACCCCGGCCACGGTCCCGACGGTGAGGGCGTAGCCCAGCTCCTGCCACCAGGCCAGGTCCCCCGTGGCCACGAGGGCACAGGCGGCGACCAGCCCGGCGTACTGCAGCGGCAGGAAGAGGTAGGTGCACCACCGGTAGAAGCGGTCCGCGGCGAGGTCATCGATGGCCCAGTCCGGGGCGTTGGCCTCGTCGGTGCCGAAGATCGTGTCCAGCAGCGGGATCATGAGCAGGATCCAGATCGGGCCGGAGAACCAGAAGATCTGGCCCCCGGCGCCGTAGTCGAGCCAGGCGGTGGCCCGCAGCGGGAGGAGCGGCACGACGAGGCCGAGGAGCCAGAGGTAGCGCTTGCGGTCCCGCCAGCGCACCTCCTCGCCGTCGACGGTGGCGGTCAGGGTGCGCATCAGGGAGCCTCCTCGGCGGTGGTGGCGGCGAAGGTGTCGGGCACGAGCAGGTGGGCCAGGTGGTGGGCCACGACCTCGGGCGGGTCGTCGGGGGCGCTGACCGCGTAGGACACGAGCAGCCGGGTGACCACATCGGCGAAGCGGCGCAGGGCGACGGGGTCGGTGGCCACCTCCGGGTTGCGCTCGGCCACCAGCGCCTCGACGACCGCGCGGATCTGGAGCATCGCCGGGCTGTCCTCGGCCACCAGGAGAGGCAGGAGCGTCTCGGGCTCGGTCCGCACCAGGCGGTCCAGCAACGGGTGGTCCCGGGAGACCCGGAGAGCCGCGACCAGTCCCGCCTCGAGGGAGGACCGGGGGTCGTCGTGGGCGACGGCGGCGCCGGTCACCTGCTCGATCAGCTTGGTGGTCTCGTCGGCCACGACGGCGGCGACGAGGGCCTGCTTGGAGGGGAAGTGCCGGTAGAGCGTCTGGCGGGACAGGTCCGCCCGCCCGGCGACGTCGCCCATCGAGAGCTTGGCGATCCCGTGGATCGTGGCCGCCTCCAGCGCCGCGTCGAGGAGGCGCTGTTCGATCGATTGCCCCCCCGCCGCCGTGACCATGAGTTACAAACTCACAGAGATTGTCACTCTCTCAACCCGGCCCGGGTCGCGGGCGAGGGACTCAGCGAGGGTCGAGGACGATGACGGGGATGTCGCGGTCGGTCGACGCCTGGTAGTCGTCATAGGAGGGCCAGACCTCGGTGCAACGGGGCCACCACTCGGCCTTCTCCTCGGGCGTGGCCACCTGGGCCGTGTAGTCCCGGAGGTCGGGGCCGTCCTGCAGACTGACATCGGAGTCGGCCACGAGGTTGTGGAACCAGACGGGGTGATCGGGGGCTCCGCCCATGGACGCCACCACGGCGTAGCGATCACCGTCGGCCACCCGCATCAGGGGCGTCTTGCGGACGGCGCCGGTCCGGCGGCCCTTCGTCCAGAGGATGACGCAGGGCTGGCCCTCGAGGAGGAGCCCGTCGGTGCCGCCCGAGGACTCATAGAGCGCGACCTGGTCGGCGATCGGGCCCCAGGGGCTGGGTTCGTACGGTCCGTCGATCGGCATGGTGCCTGCGTAACGGTACCGGGCTCAGGTCGGCTCGTAGAAGATGCGGGCGGCGAAGCGCTCGACGCCCGGATGGGTGACGCGGGCCATGCCCCGCTGGCGGTTGCCCATGGCCGCGATGACCTCACCGAGGTGGTGGACCGCATCGGGCTCGGTGACCCGGGTGGGCTCGGCGAACTCGACGAGGCTGATCTCGTCGCCGTAGTCGACGAAGAGGGGCACCACCCAGGCGCCGGACCGGCAGGCGTTGGCCAGCATGGAGCGGGTCGACTTGCCGAAGGGGTGCATGAAGACGTCGCCGACCTCGTCGCGGGCGTCCCGGGAGCCGCCCCCCGCCAGCAGGACGATGGTCCCCTGGCTCGAGCCCATGAGCCGCTCGAACTCCCGCCGGGTCCGCTCGTTGGCGGTCCGCCGGAAGATCTTGAGCCGCCGGTCGAGGTCCGCCTCGGTGACGACGCCCTCCTCCAGCACCTCGCTGCCGCTCACCGGGAACGTCTTCAGCACCCCGCCGACCTTGCGCAGGATGTCGTCGATCACGCTGCGCTCCCCGAGCCGCAGGTAGCCGAGGAGCCGACCGATCATGAGGGTGATGTGGTGCTCGAGGCGGTCGACGCCCTCGGCCTGGGCGGCCCGGTGGAGGTAGCCGAGGGTGAAGCCCTGGTCCTGGAGCTCGAGGTGGTTGCTGGGGAAGATGAAGGTCTCCCCGGACCGCACCCGCTTGAAGAGGTCCTGGCTGCGGGCGAACTCGGCGAAGGCGTCGGTGAGCGCCGGTACCTGCTCGCCGTGGAGCAGGTCGAGGAGCCCGAGCACCTCGTCCTGCTCGGTCCCGCTGTAGGGGTTCGGGGGGAGGAAGACGGACCCGTGGTCGATGGCGTCGGGCGTCACCTCGCCCTCCATGACCGCACGGTCGATGACGTCGAACAGCGCGCCCGCCTCGGTGGCCACGACCTGTTCGGCCAGCCGGTACATCTGCTCGTCGATGTGGGCCTGGACGTCGATCATGCCCCGGAGCCGGTCGAGGAGGCCTTCGCCGTCCTCGCCGTCCGATTGCTCGGTCTCCCTATCGCTCACCTGTCGCCTCTCGTGATCGCCTGGAGCCACGTCACCGCGACGCTAGTGGCGGCCGCGGCGTCGGGCCGCCGGTCACGCCGGGTCTCGACGCCGCCAGTAGCCCCGGGGCTCGACCGTCTCGGGAGCGGCCCCCCGGTCCTCGAGCAGGTGACGGTGCAGGGCCCGGACCGTCCGGGCCTCGGCCGCGACGAACCAGCCGGCCTGCAGCCCCGCGGGCAGCGCGCGGACCGATGCTTCCAGCAGGGCTCCGGGCTCGGCCCCGGTCGGGCCCCGGTGCAGCCACTCGACCACGACGTCGCGTTCCGGACTGAGCGGCCGTTCGTCGTCGGCGTCGGTGACCTCACAGAGGACGGTGAGCACCGTGTCCGCGGGAAGGGCCTCGACCACGGTGCCCGCCGCGGGGACGCCGGTGTCGTCGACGGCGATCACGAAGTTCCCCCCGACGGGGACCGGCCGGTAGCCACCTCCCTCACCGCTGATGACCACGGGATCGCCGATGCTCGCCGCGCGGGCCCAATCCGCAGCCAGGCCGGCGCCGTGCAGCACGAACTCGACGTAGAGCTCGCCGGTTGCGGCGTCGAACCGACGCGGGGTGAAGGTCCGACGGAGGTAGCGGGCCTCGTCGCCCGGCGGCTCCTGCTCGGCGAAGGCGATGCGGAGATGGCCTCCCGGGCTCGGCTCGGGAAAGGCGCGCAGCGCCGGCCCCGCGAAGGTCACCCCGACGACCCGGCGGGCGATCGTCTCGACCGCGCTGACCCGCGCCGGGTAGCTCGTCCTCGGCGCTCGCCCGTCGGCCATCCCCGCACGGTAGGGGGCTACGCCCGGTCGGGCGCGGACGACCTCGTCGATCCCGACGCCGCCCGGCGCTGGACGCCCGGGAACACTCCCGATCGTCGTGCGCCCCGCGAGCGCAGGTGAGGTCAGCTCAACGTTCGGCGGATGTCCTTCATCAGCAGGAACAGGTGGAACTCGTCGGTGGGCGACACCTCGAACTCGGGCACGAGGTGCAGATAGAAGCCCCTCGCCTCCGGGGTCTCGGCGTGCCCGAGCAGGCCCCGGCAACCGATCTCCTCGCCCAGCACATGAGTCCTGGCGATCACGTCCTGGAGCAGTCCGACTCCGATGCCACGACCCTCGTGACCAACGTCGACACCCAGACGAGCGAGCAGGGCGACCGGCTGTGGGTAGCGGCCCGCCCCCTTGCGCCCCCGGGCCGGCGCATCCGCGACCGAGACGCTGGCCATGCACCAGGCGTAGTAGGCGACCACCACGTTCGAGTCCGCCGGGACCACCACCAGCACCCGCGTCGTCCCCGAGCCGGAGGACTGGCGAGCATGGCGGCGCAGCCACTCGGTCTGCTCCTCGGACCGGCACTCGAATCCGTCGAGCTCGTGCTCCGCCCGGAGCAGGACCGGTGGCCGATGGGAACCGGTCACTCAGAGGTGAACGGTGAGGGACGCTCCATGAGCCTGCGCAGGCTCGGGAGATCACGGGTGCCCCGTTGTCATATTGCCCGCCGTCCCGACTCGCGTCTCGGCGAGGCTGAGTGCCCGAGCGGTCAGGGGAGGCCGAGCACCGTGGCAAGGGCGTCGTCGACCGCCCACATCTC
>Ga0105044_10005605_pt1 | contig 17252 bp, 15 predicted proteins | sample MAT01_FD_78092 | JGI IMG/M metagenome (GOLD analysis project Ga0105044, IMG submission 78092) | Freshwater microbial communities from Lake Fryxell liftoff mats and glacier meltwater in Antarctica - MAT-01 | ecosystem: Environmental > Aquatic > Freshwater > Ice > Liftoff microbial mat | place...
AACTCAATTTCAGATTTAACTCAATTTCAGATTTAACAACCGCTAGTCAACGGTATCTAAATTAATGACCGAAACAGTATTACCGAAACCTGACTACTCACTGTGATGACTTGTGTAGAAACCACCTGATCGCTAAAAACTAAAAAATAGCGGCTGATCTAAATATTGCAACCATACTCCAAAATTCCATTTCAAACTGTTAACAATCACACCAGGCAACCACAAAATCACCATTTATAAAGCGGTTTCCACCCTAGGTCTATTGTCTTTAAAGGAGTTTTTAGGGTTGAAGAAGTCTATCTTTATGGATTTGACGACGAGGACTATGGCTTGCCCCTGTCTATCTTGTCGGAGGAATAGACTCCTTCCTATGTTGCCCCTCGACCTCGCACAAGGATGCGTCAACTAGCCTAGGTTCGTTGTCCGCTGGCTAGCGCAGCGTTCCCTTCGACGGCGCTCAGGGAACGCCAACATCCTACGACAGGGTAAAAATTTCCGCCGCAGAGTATTAGCCTAGACTCACGCTAGTGGCTAGTGGTGAGAGATTTTTCGATGCGTCGGCTACCTAAAGACATGAGATAGCAAAATAGCCAATAAATGACACCGACAAACAAGTAAACCTCCCAGTAGCGGCCAATAAAGTTGGGGTTGGCCAAAACCGAGCGGCCAATCCCCAGCAGCTCCAGAATAGACACAATCGACAATAGGGTAGTGTCTTGAAATAGGCTGATAAATTGCCCCACGATGGCAGGAATGGAAACCTTGAGCGCCTGCGGTAAAACAATGAAGAGCGTGGTCAGGAAGGAGTTAATGCCTAGGGCATTGGAGGCTTCAATTTGTCCACGAGGAATAGCCTGAATCCCCCCGCGCACATTTTCGGCCAAGTAGGCTGCACTAAAAATCGTCAACCCGATGATGGCGCGCAATACGTTGGCAGGGCGAATGCCTGTGGGCAAAAAGAGCGGAATCATATTCTGGCCAATGAATAAGATGGCAATCAGCGGAACGCCCCGCACAATTTCGATGTAAAGCACAGAGATGAGACGAATGACGGGGAGGGTGCTTTGTCGCCCCAAGGCGAGGAGAATCCCCAAGGGAAAACAGAGAAAAATGCTGACAACAGAGATAAATAAGGTCAGCAACAAGCCTCCCCAGTTATTGGTAGAGACGGGTGGGAGGCCAAACCCTCCAGCCATCAGCCACATCACTACAAAAAATGAGGCCATCCAGGCAAAGGACACCCACTTTCCGAGGCTCGGGACGGAGCGCCCAGCCTGATGACCCACCCAAGTTGTGGCGGCCAACAATATGACCATACCCACCATCAGTAGGCGATAGGGAATGGGCGTGGGAGCGATAAAACTAAAGAGCGTCAAGCCGCCTAGGGCAAACAACCCACCTATTCCGTAGACCTTGGGAGAGTTGCGCGCTAAGACGCCCCAACTGAGGCCACTGAGGGTGGCAATGATGCCAACAATCATCCAGAGCCGCCAATATTGTTCGGATGGATAGCGACCGGCAAAATAGAGAGGCCAGTTGGCCGGAATGACTTCCCACTGAGCGGTGGTTGTGGCCCACTGGAAAAGGCTCAGGCCGATGCTAACAAAGAAATACAGAATGACAAGGCTTAGAATACCGTTTAACCACGAGTTAAACAGGTTCTTCCGCATCCATCCGATGGCTCCAAGGGCTACTTTATCGGGAGGCCCAGCCGATGAGGGGGGAAAGGTCGTAGTCATGGCGATCGCCAACAAACTAAACAACAAAAGAGAGCAGATATACCGAAATTCAAACCTATCGTTCCATCAACTGAACGGACTGATTGAGGCGGTTCATCACCAATGAAATAACGAGGTTGATGCTGAGATAGGTGGCCGCAATGATGAAGAAAACTTCAATGGGGCGACCCGTTTGATTAAACGTTGTAGACGCTGTGGAATAAATATCGGGATAGCCAATTGCCAGAGCCAAACTAGAGTTTTTGGCTAGGTTCATGTATTGACTATTCAGCGATGGAATAATAACGCGCAAGGCTTGGGGAAAAACCACAAGGCGCATGACGAACCCAGCATTGAGGCCAAGCGCCCGAGCGGCTTCCCATTGCCCCCGCGAGACCGATTGAATCCCGGCTCGCACGATTTCGGCAATGAAGGCTCCGGTGTAAAAGAACAAGCCCCCAAGAATCGCGGCATATTCTAACGACATCCGCAGACCGCCAGTAATCACTCCGGTCTCATTGGGTTGTGGAGTCTGCCAATTCAACCCAATGACTAGCAAGAGCAGGGCGATCGCCCCAATCACTAGCATGGCCATTTGCTGAGGTTTCCCCGAGGCTCCCTGGGTTTCCATGATTTTGAGCCGCCATTGCCAGATCACAAAGAGGGCAACGATTGCAGCCACGAGCAAACCCAGCGAGATATAAGCCGTAGATGTGCTGGCCATCCAGGGGATAAAAACACCGCCTCCATTGAGCTTGGTAATGAAGAAAGAACCTAGGATTTGGCGGGGTTCATTCCCAGCCAACCCAAAAACAACCCCAAAGTACCAAACAAATAACTGAAGCAGCAGAGGCGTATTACGAATCAACTCGACATACACTTGGCTGAGTTTCCGTAGCAGCCAGTTGTTGGAGAAACTTGCAATCCCAGTTAACACGCCAAACACGGTGGTTAGCACAAACCCGACGAGAATCAAGCGGAGAGTATTGACCAACCCCACCAAAAAAGCTTTCCAATAAGGATCTTGTGCCTGGTAGGGGATAACGCTCTCCCCGATGTTAAAGCTAGCGGGATTCCCCAAAAAATTAAAGTTAAACTGCCGCCCTTGTTGCTGCAGAGTTCGAAATGCGTTGCCAAATAGGGTTGACACAATCAAAATAACAGCAACTAAGACGAACACCTGTAAGGCAATCTTCCAGAATCGTTCGTCTCGCCAAATAGGGATTTTTTCTTCGCGATCGCTGTTTGGAACCATAGTTCAATGCCTTCAAAAACAACCATGCTTAGAACATATGCTTAAAAACACAGGCTTAGAACAAAGGAGGGAATGATCGGCGATCACTCCCTCCTAGCATTTTTGTAACCCTTAACGGAATGGAGGCGAGTACATTAAGCCACCCTCAGTCCACAGGTTATTCAAGCCCCGTTCGATAGTCAAAGGAGATTCGGTACCCACGTTGCGCTCAAAGATTTCGCCATAGTTGCCAGTGACAGTGAGCACATTCACCATGAAATCATTGGGCAGCCCCAACTGAGTTCCTAGATCTCCTTCCACGCCCAAGAATCGTCTGATTCCGGGGTTTTCGCTGGTCAAAGCGTCTTGCACAGTGGCTTGGGTAATCCCAAATTCTTCAGCTTGGATCAAGCCATAGGTTGTCCACTTCACTACGTCAAACCACTGAGAATCATTGTTGATCGTCACAGGCCCTAGGGGTTCCTTCGACATCGTCACTTCCAACAAAATGTTGTCATCGGGGACGGGCAGGTTGGTACGTCGGGCGGCCAACTGAGATCGGTCAGAAGTAACGGCTTCGCAGCGACCTTCTGCATAAGCTGCATAGGTTGCGTCAGAATCTTGGAACTTCACTTCGTTGTAAGTGACACTCAGTTCACGCATCCGGTCTGCCAGGTTCAACTCGGTCGTGGTGCCGGTTTCTACACAGACAGACTTGCCTTCGAGGTCGGTCAACTCTTGGATACCGCTAGCAACGGTAACCATCATCCCTTGACCGTCAAAGAAAGTGGTAGGGGCAAACTCTAGACCGTTTCCACCGGATGCATCCCGGCTGCTGGTCCAGGTGGTGTTCCGCGAGAGCACATCGACTTCACCACCGCTTAAGGCCGTGAAACGCTCGGTAGAGTCAAGGTTGCGAAATTCAATTTTTTCATCAATATTTTCGGAGGTGCCGAAAACAGCCGCTGCCACGGCCCGACAAACATCGACATCCAACCCAGAGTAAGCACCGCTGGAATCTACAAAACTGAAGCCAGGAATACTTCCTTCTACTCCACAAACCAAGGTCCCACGGGACTTAATAGCGTCTAAGCGGCTCCCTGAGTTGGCGGTGGATGTACTGCCTTCTCCGCCCGCTGCTCCAGAGTCTGGCGCTGGGGACGTGCATGAGGCCAACGTCGCGACCGAAAGTGTTGCTGCGACCAGCAAAGATCTCCATTTACCCATAGATATACCGCTCACTTCTGGACTAAGAACTGTTCTTTTTAATGTCTGGGACAGCAGAAACCTGCAGAGGGGCGATCGCCAATCAGCCTCACCCACTTTCCACTGGGTTATCAGCCTACTCAGATGCTCATCGCAACTGTTATGTTAAAACACAGCTTATGCCGAAACATACACCAGCTACGACCTGTCGATCAATACTTCAAGACATTGACCTCGTAAGGACAAAGGTTGCCCCGAAAGCATTGCAACATTGAGCAGAGTATCAAGCTCAATAACACAGAGTTAACTGCCTTGAACTTCCCTAACACTCTACTGCTTTTAGATTTCTGTTTGTATCAAGAAATACATTCCCTCCCTGCTCAACGAATACCTAGGGAGGCGAATCTAGGCGTGCAAGGAATAATCGTGGGTTACCTAGGTGTGGCTAACGAGGTGCATCTGACTAGATTTGGCTAACTAGATTTGGCTAACTGACACTCGGGCAAAACAAAGACCCTCCCCTCCCTTGAAAACTCACAGGTGCCCACGGTTGCAGAGGAATCATTTTGAAGCGGAACCCTTTTGGGGATAGAACCTTGATGGTTAAGGTGGCCGAAGACCTTTGCTTAAGGAGGATTGCCACGATTGAGGAAACGAGCGATCGCCATCGTTAACGATTCACCGTTCCACTCGCAGTTGGGACTCGTGAATCTACAGGCCATCTGACGATTTTACGACGACGCGATTTTACGACGACTACGATGTCAATGAGGAGGGCACCCCAGGATAGGTTGGGGGCTGGCAACGACGGCTCTGGCAACCCGCTCATTCATCTTAATCTTGAGGATGAGCAAAGGATGCTGTTACAAAAAGCTTTTGGGATGTTTCTGGGGCAACGATCTAGAAACACAGGATAGAAACACAGGCCAGAAACACAGAGTGGCATCATCCACCTGGGGCGGTATTTGGGAGGGTAGCGTAACCTTCCTAGAAGGGGTGATGAACAGGGTTGGGCAGACGATCAACGTCGGAAGGCGGCTTGGAGAGGACAAAGAACTGATGCAGCCTAACGGGCATGGGCAATTTCGCGAATGAGAGGGAGCCGGGAGCGGATGTAATCGCTCACGACATCGGTTTGATTATGGTCGAGGTATTGCTCTTGGTAGAGGCGATTGATCAGCCACTGTTCGAGGCTGACATCATCAAGGGTGATTAGGACATTGGCCTGGGCTTGTTCTACGAAGGACCAGAACCGTCGCATCATTAGAGGCGTCATAGTGTACTTTCCTTAAGACTTTTTTAATCATTATCTGTTGATACCATACTGGCTTGGACTGGCCTGTGGCAGAGGTTACACACAAGAAAACATAGTTGTATGGTTGCTGTAACAATGCGTGGAATTACTTGATGTAGTTAAGGTTTAAGTCATTTTTAAGATGCTTGTTGAGGCTACGTGTTTGCTAGCAGTATAAGGAGACACTCTACTGTTGTAGCCCATAGAATACAAGGGTTTAGAGAGATGGCGCGGAGGGGCGATCGCCCATAATCTCAAACAAGCATTTGATGAATGAAGATGTTTCTTCGTAAAGAATCAAGTCATAAAAGAGAATCAACAGATAGGGCGTAACCTCAGTCTGTAACAAATCACCGCCTGAGGAGATAACCTCAGGCGGTGATTGGGTAAGTCACATAGCCATCTCGTTGACCCAGGGTTGCCCCTACTTTAAGTAGTGTTAACGCCAGTCCATAGGCGTTAACAGCAACGATGTTGTCTAGAGAGGGTAAACGGTCTTCTATTAGGCTTTCTAGCAAGCTTGATAGAAAGCTGATGATCACCGGACGCAGCCGAGATGAGCCAGCATCCTGGCTGTAGCGCTGTTCAGCGGAGAACCCCAACGGAGAACCTCAGCAGAGAACTTAGATGTCTAAATCCATCAGGTTGAGTTTAGGGCCATTGGTTTCGATAAATTCTCGGCGGGGAGCGACGCGATCGCCCATGAGCACGGTAAAGATCCGATCCGCTTCGGCAGCATCTTGGATCTCTACCCGCTTGAGGGTGCGCGAGGCAGGGTTCATGGTGGTATTCCACAGTTGAGTGGGCATCATTTCCCCTAGACCTTTGAAGCGCTGGATCTCGATCTTGGCATTTTCAGGGAATGTAGCAATGCGTTGATCTCGCTCGCGATCGCTGTAGCAGTAGAAGTGATTGCGCCCCCGCTCCACCTTATATAGGGGAGGACAGGCAATGTAGACATAGCCCTGATCGACCATATCTCGCTGATAGCGGTAGAAGAAAGTGAGCAGCAGGGTGCGAATATGTGCCCCGTCTACGTCAGCATCCGTCATGATGATGATGCGGTGGTAACGCAACTGGGTGGGGGTAAACTCTTCCCCTTTAATCCCCAAGCCCAAGGCCGTAATCAAGGCTTGGATTTCGGTGTTTTTGTAGATTTTGGAATCGTCGGTTTTTTCGATATTGAGGATTTTGCCGCGCAGGGGCAGGATAGCTTGGAATTGGCGATCGCGTCCTTGCTTTGCAGAGCCGCCCGCAGAATCCCCTTCCACAATAAAGATTTCAGATTCTGCGGGGTCACGAGAGCTACAGTCTGCCAGTTTGCCAGGGAGCGTTGAAGACTCTAGCACCGACTTCCGGCGCACTAATTCCCGTGCCTTGCGAGCAGCCTCTGCAGCCTTAAAGGCTTGGATCGCCTTCTCTAAAATGGTATCAACCACATTGGGGCGAAAATCTAGGTACTCAATGAGAGCCTCTCCCACGATGGTGTCAACGATACCACGCACCTCCGTGTTGCCCAGCTTCGTCTTAGTTTGACCCTCAAACTCTGGGTCAGGAACCTTGACCGAAACAACCCCCGTCAGACCTTCCCGGATGTTTTCTCCGGCGAGATTAGATTCTCCCTCTTTGAGCTTGTTGCGTTTACGGGCGATCGTGTTCATCGTCCGGGTGAGCACTGTTTTCAAGCCTTCGAGGTGAGTGCCCCCATCCACCGTACGGATGTTGTTGGCAAACCCTAGCAGCGTATCGGTGTAAGCATCGACGCACCATTGCAGCGCAACTTCCACTTGCACGTTGTTGCGCTCCCCTTGAACGAAGATCACTTCTTCATGGAGAGCCTGCTTGTCATGGTTGATATAGGAGATATATTCTCGAATTCCCCCTTCATAGCAGTAATTTTCGACATGGGGTTCAGACGCTTTGAGCAGTTCTAGGCGGCTGTCGGTGAAACTGATGCGGACGCCGCCGTTGAGGAAGGCAAGTTCTCGCAACCGCCCAGACAGCATGGAGTAGTCAAACTCGATGCCTGTCGTAAAAATTTGGGTGTCGGGCATAAACGTCACAGTCGTCCCGGTTCGCTCTACGGGGGCGGGTTCTTCGCGCATATCGCCAACCGTTGCGCCGCGCTCAAACCGCAGGGTGCGAATCACGTGATCGCGCCAAACCGAAACCTCGACCCACTCAGAGAGAGCATTGACTACTGAGATCCCCACACCATGGAGACCCCCAGATACTTTGTAGCCGCCATCGCCAAACTTGCCCCCCGCATGGAGCACCGTCATGACGGTTTCTAAGGCCGACTTACCGGTTTGGGGATGAATCCCCGTCGGAATGCCACGGCCATCATCGACGACCGTCACCGAGCCATCGGCATTGAGAGATACATCAATCGCTTTGCAATGTCCTGCAAGGGCTTCATCAACGGAGTTATCGACAACTTCATAGACCAGGTGATGTAATCCCCTGGGTCCAGTGCTGCCGATATACATCCCCGGACGTTTGCGAACTGCTTCTAGCCCTTCAAGAACCCGGATCTGCCCAGCATCATAGCCGGTTGTCATAGAACCTCTCCTATATCTGCTCTGAAGCCCTCTTCAGCACGAAAACAAAAAAACGCCTCAAGATTATATCACACCTACCTCTGGCGGTATCGTAGAAGCTCCTACACCGAAGTTTAGCAAGGATATGGAAATAGGTGTAAAGATGCCCTAAGCAGGATCCACTCGAAAGACCTAGGGAAAAGATGGTAGGACAGGATGGGTAGATCCTTTGCACATTCTGTTTATCTGCTCATTGAACGCAAAGAACGCAAAGAATGCAAATTTGTGGACTGCACAGGGGCTAAATGCCAACTAAACGGCAATTAAGTGAGGGGCGATCGCCCACTCCCTAGGCTATGCCAAGAAACTTTCCCTCGTAATCAGTCAATTTCCATGGGTCTTTCCGATTTATCCTGAGAACCTAGATCTGAAATTCTGTGATGATTTCTGAGTGATGATCCCTGAACGGTAGCCATAGGCTGATACGCAACCGTGAGCAATAATACTTTCAGCAATACTTCTGTACTAAATACTCCTTTCAATTGTAGCAAATCTGCGCCGATTCCACCGCACCCTGCACTAATTGTAGTATGCGGCCCCACTGCGACGGGAAAATCAGGCTTGGCGATCGCCCTAGCGCAACGCCTCCAAACCGTCATTTTAAGCGCCGATTCGCGGCAGGTGTATCGCCACTTCGACATTGGCACCGCCAAGCCCACTGCCACCGAACAACGCCAAGCTCCGCATTACCTGATCGACCTCTGTGAGCCAACGACAACCCTAACAGTAGCCGAGTATCAGACCCAGGCTCAGCAACTCATTGCGGCATTTCATACGGCGGCGGCTCCAACCCCGGCAGGCGTAACCGTGCCGCTATTGGTCGGAGGAACGGGGCTTTACATCAAAGCCGTGGCGCGGGGTATGCGAATTCCCCGGGTGGCTCCGCAGTTAGACCTGCGATCGCAACTAGCCAGCTTTGGCCAACCGCTTTGCCACCGCTTCTTGCAACAGGTCGATGTAGCAGCGGCGGCTAAAATTCATCCGAATGATGCATTGCGCACCTTACGCGCCCTTGAAGTTTTTTATGTCACCGGGGTGCCGATGTCTCAACAACAGGGAGAAGATCCACCCGATTATCCAATTCTCGCCATCGGGTTAGATTGTTTGGAGACCGCACCAAAATCCTCCAAAACCCAGGATGGAGATGCACTCACAGACCGCATCCGCCAGCGCACGGTGCAGATGATAGACCATGGATTTGGCGAAGAAGTGGCAGCGCTCTGTGCCACCTATGGCGAAGAGTTACCCCTACTCAACACCTTGGGATATCAAGAAATTAAACGCTATTTGGCGGGGGAAGATTCCTTAGATGCGGCGATCGCCCAAACCATCTTACACACCCGCCAGTTTGCCAAACGCCAGCGCACCTGGTTTCGGGCCGACCCTCAGATTGAATGGTTTGACGCCAACCATCCACACCTTTTAGAACAGGTCTGGGGTCGCGTTCAAACATTCCTGAAGACCTGTTCCCAGACAGAGGTGGGCTAAGCCTGTGAGCCTTTGCTGGGTCTCGGCTGCGCTCAACCCGCGATGTGCTCGACCCGCGATGTGCTGAATCCTCGATACGACCAGCCTATGAGGCTAAGCGCCTCATAGGCTCGATCCTCGATACTTGAGGACAGGCAACACCCAATCCAGCAGCGCGATCTAGTGATGCATCGGTTTATTCGCCAGTAATCGATAATTCCTCGATCCAAACCCGAGGCGCAAGGCCACCGCCCACCAGCTCTAGCTCTTTTTCGACATAGAGAATGGAGTTGAGCAGGGTTAGGAAATCTCCGGCGACCGTTGCCGATTCGATGCTGGTGCGCTTGCCATTTTCGATGAGCCAGCCATCAAAGGGCAGCGAAAATGAGCCTTGCAAGGATTGCACCCCGGCATGGAGCGCTTGTAGATCGTCAATGAAAATGACCCCATCGGCATCGTCTAGGCTATAGTCTTGGCTCGCTGGCTCCCCAGGCATCGCGTGGAAAAAGTGGCGACCCACGCTGACTTTGGCACCCATATTGGCATGGCCTGTGGGGTGGGCATTCAGCCGCTTCGCAGTGCCAGCGCTGTGCAAAAAATTAGTCAGGATGCCATTTTCGATGAGGGGCAAGCGGCGGGTGGGGGTGCCTTCGCCATCGAAGGTTTCGCCGCCAATGTTGTCGGGGTGAAGAGAATCGTCGTAGAGGGAAAGGAGGGGAGAGGCGATCGCCATCCCGAGTGATTCAGGGGTAGAAAGGCTCTGCTTGTCCAAAATATTTTGGGCATTAAACAGGTTTGAAAAAGCCCCCATCAGGCTAAGAAAGGCATCGGCAGACAGCACCACCGGATATTTTCCTGACTTCACCTTGTCATAGGAAAGATGGCTGATGGTTTTCTCGGCAGCTTCTTCGATGCAACCCGCAATGTCTAGCCCTTCGAGGTTCCGGGCGACCTTAAACGCGCCCGCACTGCGGGGCTTCTTCCCCTCTTGCTCGGTCTTGCTGTAGAGATAGATGGAGGCATAGGAGCGAATGTCGTGCCGGCGGGCACCTTCGCTATTCAGATAGAACCGATCCACATCTCGCTGGGAGAGGCCGTTGTAGGGCACTGAGGCGATCGCCGGATGCGCTGCCATCAAATCTTTTTCTGCTGCCACCAAGCGTTCAATCAACTCCGCCACCGGAAACGAAGGGGCGGTGTCTTCACCCGGTGCTGAGATCGGAGCCGTGGCTTCGGGGCTAAAGTCTGGCACATTTTCTTTGATGCCAAATTCGCTAGCTTCGTAGGCGGTTTTGAGCGCCAACTCTAAGCCTTCTGGGTCGATTTCGCTGGTGGATGTGACCCCTACAGTGCCGTCCGTATTCCACACGCGCACCGTCACACTCGAACGATTAGAGGCCTTAACTTGCTTTGGTTCCCCTTGATCGACCTGAACGCTGGTGTCATCCACCGACGCCCCATAGATGTCGTATTTATGAATGCTGAGGCGCTGGGCAGCCGATAGAACCTGGGTCGCCAAATGGTCAATGTTTGTGGGCATAGCTTCCGATGCGATGGAGAACAGCAATGAGTTAAACGCAAACGTGAGTTCGGCGCAAACGTGAGTTAAACGCAAATCAAATCTCTCTTCTGAGTGTATCGCGTTCCTCCTAGAGGTGTCAGCGCGGCAGCGGGTTGGTGGCTGTGGTCGGGGGCTGGCACCGCTTGCTCTTTCATCCATCTTTGTCGGTCATATTGGCGACGATGGCAAAGCGGCGACGGCAGAGGAGATTATAAAGAGGGTTCTGGCGAAAATGCTGCAGGGGATGCTGGCGGCGATTGGTGCAAGATCAAGCGGTTGCCATCGGGGTCATAGGCGTAGACCTCGCGCCCATGGGAGGCGCTGAAGATAGCGCTCAGCCTCGGGGTGGGGGGCTGCAACTCAGGGATATCGGCGTAGACTGCTTGGAAATGGGCGATCGCCCCTTCTAACTGGGGCACCTCTAGGCAGAGGCTAAGCGCGGCCCCAGCAGGCTGTGCAAATTCTGGCTGATTCTGAGCCTTGGGCTGAAAGATTGCAAGGCGCAAGCTTCCTAGCCCAAACTCCGCATAGACCCCCGGCACATAGACCTCCGGTTCTTGCTGGAGGAAGGCTTGATAAAACCGAACCAGCACGGCGAGCGCCGGGGTTGCCAGGGTGACAAAAGCCGTTGTGTAGGGTTGGGGTGGCAGAATAGGCGGCATCCTAGACCACCTATTCGGGAATAAGCTCGGAGGTGATCCGGCCTCCCATCATCACCATGGTTTGATTTTGTAAACGGCCAACGGCACGGGGGCCCGTCGAGATCAGGGGAGGATTGGCCTGTTGGTAATTGACATTGCCATCGGCGCGGAGGTCTTGGGTATCAATGTTCCAATTCAGCCGATCAGACATCAGCACAGCGCCATTGAGCTGGGCGACCAAGCGCACACTTCCCTGCAAATCGACAATGCGCGTTTGCAAATTCATCACGCCCTGGTTCGCCGTGACGACCACCCGTTGCCGGGGCTGAATGATGGATAACGGCTGGTTTGAACGCACCCGCTCTTGGGGGATTTCCCAAAAAATTTCGGTGCCATTCACCTGCATCCCCTGCTCAGACATGGCTAACTGCGCCTCTTCTTTGAGGGTGGCCAGGCTGGTTTCGAGGTTCACTTCGGCTTGTTTCCCAACGGCTAAATCTGTCACTTGGCCTTGCTGAAAGCGCCGCAACTGAGTGGGGCGATCGCTCGTCACCCGCTGACCTTCGATCAACCAAGATAGGGCTTCTGTCCGGAGGTTGAGGCGCGGGTTGCCAACGGTGTTAGCCACCACCCGCCCAGTCAGGTCAAGGCGCTGCTCTTCATCAAATAGCCGCCCTTCCTGCGCCGTGACTAGCAATTGAGGATGGGTGCCCCGCAGGTTTCCCCGCAGCAACAACACCCCCTCATCGGGCTTCCACTCCATAAAATCGCCTTGCAACACGGCGTTATTACGTAAATCGGTGATTTCCACCGCATCTCGCAAAATAATGCGGTTGCCATCTTCATACACTTCGCCCAGCTTCGATTTCACCTGATAGATGGCTTCCCCATCCCGATATAGCTCACCATCTGGGTTTTTGACCCCGGCATACCCCTGTTCATCGGCATAGACCGCTTGTTCCGCAAAAATTTTCCAGATGATATCTCCAGACTCCGTGGCCTGCTCTAAGGTGATGTTGTTGAAACTCAAAGCATTTTCAATTTGCTGTAACCCGTCAACGGCTTCGGGTTGCCGTCGCCCTCTGCCTCCACACCCAGGCAGCGTCAATACACCAATGCTCAGAACCATCACCAATAGCCACCGAGATGGGAGGAGAAGTCTTTGAAACTGCAACACTACAGACCTCTTAGGAATTAGGAGAAAGGAGTTAGGAGAAAACCCTGAACGTTGGGGCGATCGCACAACCGCCACTCCGCTTCGGATGATTGGCCATACCTAGCTTAGACGAATTACACCCCTCCCGGTTTCCCTGTCCCGGTTTCTCCAGCCAAAAGAGTATAGGATAGACCCCTTGCGGCTCTCAATCTATCTAGCCTGCCTGAATGCGGCGCAGCGACACCCCCCCTTCATATCAATCGTCCTGATCTCTTCTAGTTTCTACTTCTAGTTTAAGAAGATTCGCAACTATTTAGGCTGAAGATCTGGGGAAATGGGATGCCCTAGAAATGCCTGCTCTAGAGCATCGAGCCGTTGATAGCCCTGCTTTCTCAGGATGGAAAGATAGCCGCAAATGCGACAAAAGATTTGAGCCCCTTCCAGTGAGCAGAAACCGCCAGAAATCTGCTGCTCGTTAGCGCTGAGTTGAGTCCGCGCTTGGGCTTGAGCCTGTTTAACAGAGGTTATCTCCCGAAGGTGCTTTGATTCCTCGGATGGGTCATTCAACTGACAACCCTCAGTTTCTGCTCTCCCTGCTTCAAGCAATAGCCCGGTTATCCATTGCGATGTAATATTCAGCAAGTTTTGCCTGAGTCGTTACTGGAGATTTTAGTATTCAGGCACGGAGGGATCGACTTCGCGGCTCCAAGCGAGAATGCCGCCTGTGACGTTGATGCCGTCTAGCCCTGCTTTTTCCTTGAGGATGCCGAGGGCTTTGGCGGAGCGCATACCGCTTTTGCAATGCACAATTAGCCGATGACCATTGAGGATTTCTTGTACCTTGGCGGCTCCGTCTCCATCTTCGATATCGGGGAGGGGAATCAAAACTGCCCCTGGAATTTGGGCAATTTCGTACTCGTTGGGGTTCCGCACATCGACTAAGACATAGTCTTTGGCATCGCTGTCGAGTAGTTGTTTTAGCTCGGTTACTGTCATTTCTTGCATGGCTGATTTCTGTGCTTCTTCCGCTGCCCGTGCTTGGGGGATTCCACAGAACTCTTCGTAGTCGATCAGCTTGTCGATGACGGGGCGCACGGGGTTTGGCCGTAGTTTCAGTTCCCGAAACTTCATTTTCAAGGAATCATAAAGCATTAGCCGACCGCTGAGGGTTTCTCCAACCCCAAGAATAATTTTGACGGTTTCGGTGGCTTGGATGACGCCGATGATGCCGGGGAGAATACCGAGTACGCCGCCTTCTGCGCAGGAGGGGACAAGCCCGGGTGGGGGTGGCTCGGGGTAGAGGTCGCGGTAGTTGGGGCCATCTTGGTAGTTGAAGACGCTGGCTTGACCCTCAAACCGGAAGATAGAGCCATAGACGTTGGGCTTGTTAAGCAGCACGCAGGCGTCGTTGACAAGGTAGCGGGTAGGGAAGTTGTCGGTGCCGTCTACTACAACATCATAGGGGCGCACGATGTCGAGGGCATTTTCGGCGCTGAGTCGGGTTTCGTAGAGGTCTACTTGACAATAGGGATTGATTTCGAGAATCCGATTTTTGGCGGACTCAATTTTGGGCTTACCGACCCAGGATGTGCCGTGGATGACTTGCCGTTGCAAGTTGGAGTGATCGACGATATCAAAATCAACGATGCCGATGCGCCCGACACCAGCGGCGGCTAAATAGAGCAACAGGGGCGACCCTAAACCGCCGGTGCCAATGCATAGAACGCTGGCGGCTTTGAGGCGTTTTTGGCCTTCTACCCCGACTTCGGGCAGGATGAGGTGACGAGAATACCGTTCGTAGTCGTCTTTTGTGAGCTGGATATCATCCAGGTTGGGGTTCAGCATAGGACGTAGGGAAGTGGATGGGTGGTTGCAGTGAACGTTGGAGGAGAAACGGAGAGCGGGAACTTTAAGAAGGGATTTATGGAAAGAGGGATCTGTGAAAAGAGGATGTTGTGGAAAAAGGGATTTATGGGATAGGGCTATGCTTTACCCAGTACTGCGATCGCCCCTTCAGAACCCTGAAGCCTCAGGGGTGTAGCCTGAAACTGATGCTGAGCGTCTAGCATCCAGGCTAGCCCATCGGCGACGGTGCCCTGACGAACGGAGAGAATGAGATATACATACTCAGCCCAGGCTAAGGTGCGATCGCACTCCGAAGGGGCGGCGGCATGATCAGGATGGGAGTGATAAACGCCGACCACATTGAGTTGGCGATCGCGCCCATAGCGCTGAGCGGCTAGCATATCCCGTGGGTCAATCCAATAGCGATCGCCCCGGTCATGCCAGCCTTGCCCTCGCCTTTGGGTATTAGTAGATACTGCCGCATTCTGATCTTCAAAAGACTGCGGCTCTACCCACTCCCCCGAACCCATGAGTGCATCATGCCAAGCATTTTTCACTGGCCAAACCTCCGACACGATAACTTCCACTGAACCAGGGAGGCGAGTGCCTAGCAGCAGGCCACAACATTCCTCAGGATATGTTCCTTCGGCGTGGTGGCGCAGCTGTTGCCAATGAGCAACCGAGAGCTGCAAGGTCATAACGGCACAAGTCTGACTCGATGTAAGGTCAATTAGCTACCGATCTTACATTACGGATGAATACTCCGGGTTAATTTAATACTGAGCTAAAACGCTACTAGCGGCGGCACCTCTGGAAATGTATTTTGCTCAATAGCCGGTTCAAACCTCCTGGCTGCGGAGGTTTTTAGAACAGCTTTTAGAACAGCTTTTAGAACAGCCAGTCTCCGAACAATGGCAGACATCTGGGCGTGGATTTCCGCCATTCAGGGTAGCCCGAGGATATCTTTGTCCAAGACATCCTCGAAACAGCCCGTTGGTTTTCTCAGAAATCTCTTAGATCTTGTCCTTAGAAGTATCTAAGAAGTGCCTAGATATTGAGCCGTTGATAGACAACATCTAGATGTTTTAGATGTTGAGCTGGGTCAAAGCAGTGGTCGATTTCTGCGGGGGAAAGATGGGCTGTCACCCGTTCATCGTGGGAAACCAGCGCTCGGAAGTCACCACTGGGCTGGTTCCAAGCAATGTGGGCGTTGGCCTGCACAATGGTGTAGGAGTCTTCGCGGCTCAGCCCCTTAGCCACCAGTGCCAGCAACACTTTTTGACTAAAGATCACGCCGCCGTAGACATTCATGTTGCGCCGCATATTGTCGGGGTAAACCAGCAGATGCTTAATCAGATCTGTGGTTTCGACCAGCATGAAGTGCATTAGGATGCAGCAGTCGGGCAAGGCCACCCGTTCGACGGAGCTGTGGGAGATATCCCGCTCATGCCAGAGGGCGACGTTTTCGAGGGCCGCGATCGAATGGCCTCGAATAATCCGGGCTAACCCGGTCAGCCGTTCTGAGCGAATGGGGTTGCGCTTGTGGGGCATGGCCGAGGAGCCTTTTTGACCCTTCGAGAAGAATTCTTCTACCTCCAGAACATCAGTGCGTTGTAGGTTGCGGATCTCGACGGCAAAGCGCTCGATGGAGGCTGCCAACAGCGCTAAGGTTTGGAAGAAGTCGGCATGGCGATCGCGCGAAATGATCTGAGTGGAGGCGCAATCTGGTTCTAGGCCGAGGGCTTGACAGGCCAGCGCTTCGACTTGTGGGTCGATGTTGGCATAGGTGCCCACGGCTCCCGAAATTTTGCCCACAGCAATGGTCTTTTGTAACCGACAGAGGCGATCGCGGTGGCGTAGCATTTCAGCCAACCAGCCCGCCAGCTTAAACCCAAAGGTCATCGGCTCGGCATGGATGCCGTGCGATCGACCCACCATCACCGTATCTCGGTGCTGCTGCGCCTGGTAGCGAATGGCCTGAATTAGCGCTTCGACTTGGCTCATCACCACATCTAAGCTGGCCACCATTTGCAGCGACAGTGCCGTATCGAGCACATCAGAACTCGTCATCCCCAAATGGATGTAGCGCCCCGCTTCTCCCACATGCTCATTTACATTGGTGAGAAACGCGATCACATCGTGGCGAACTTCCGCCTCAATTTCTAAAATCCGCTCGGGTTCAAACGCTGCTTTTTGCTTGATTTCTTCTACGGCCTCTTTGGGAATATACCCTAGCTCCGCTTGCGCCTCACAGACTGCAATCTCCACCTGGAGCCACGTCTGAAACTTATAGGCATCTGTCCACAGGTCACCCATTTCGGGCAGAGTATATCGCTCAATCAAGGCTTGTATCCCTGAAAACAACCGGTGTATTCTATCCCATTTTGGTTTTTAGATTTTGGATTTAGGGGGTAGGTTCACAACCCTTGATGAATCTTGTTGGTGTTCCGTCTTCCCTGACCGCAGCCCCTCGAACAGAGCCGAACCACTAGGACAACATAAGTTGAGCGCCGCATAAGTTGAGCGCCGC
>Ga0105044_10005607_pt1 | contig 17245 bp, 20 predicted proteins | sample MAT01_FD_78092 | JGI IMG/M metagenome (GOLD analysis project Ga0105044, IMG submission 78092) | Freshwater microbial communities from Lake Fryxell liftoff mats and glacier meltwater in Antarctica - MAT-01 | ecosystem: Environmental > Aquatic > Freshwater > Ice > Liftoff microbial mat | place...
GAAAGCCGCGGGGTTTTCGCTGAACAGATTCAATGTTCTGAAACCTGTCCCGCCCGATACGCGCAGAACTATTGCATCTACCGGCTGATACCTTAGCAGAGCTCTTGGAGTGACTATGAGATCATATTTATTATGATAATCAAATCTCAGACCTGTCATCAGTGATGCCTTGTCATTAAAAAAGCTGAGAGAGTTCTCAGCAAAGATACCCGGTATCGATTCCTTCTTCAGATAATTTCCTGCATAGGTCTTGTTAGTCGTATCAGTAAAGGAGACGTTCTCATCAATGTTCAGATATTTATAGCTTAATCCTGCCTTAAGATAGTCCCTGTCGGCAACTTCAAATTCATAAAAACCCGATACGGAAAAATTTGTCTGACGAGCATCATACTTTGTAATCCCGAAGAATGACTTCTGATCGTAATAATTTACATTGGAATAAAGCTTAACATTTTTCGTTTCACTTATATCCTTCCCGTATCTTAAATATCCTTCGACTGAATTTATTTTCGCGGTCTGACCGTAAACTGTACTGCTGCCCTGGTTTTTATTAATGTCATAATCCTTCTGTCCGCCTGAGCGCTCTTCGTTCCAGTATCTTCCGGCGAAATTAAGTTCACTCTTATTATTTTCATTTTTCAGCTTCCATTTATTATAAAGAGTATATCTTGTTATCAAAGGATTATCAAGAAAGCCGTCACCGTTGTCATCTACCCTGTTTGACTTCTGCACCGAATGAAACGCGAATATATTATTCACGTTCTTGCTCAGCTTCGAAGTATAATTCATATTTAAATGCTTCTCAAGCATGCTGTTCACAAACCCGTTCACAAGGAATCTGTCCGTGTTGTCATAATCTTTCAGCAGAACATTCATGATACCGCTTATTGATTCATATCCCTGCAGGACAGAGTTAGAACCTTTTGAGATCGTGATCTTGTCGATTATCGTTCCTGGTAAGCTACTTACTCCATACTTAACATTGAGTCCGTTCATCATCGGCATGTTGTCGATAAGAATCTGTGTGTATGCGCCTTCAAGCCCGAGTATCTTCAGCTCTTTGCTGTCTGTAATAATATCCGTCACCGCGACCTCGACAGAAGAATTCCTGCCAAAGCAGCCCGACAGATCACAGCACGCGTCCTTCACAAGCTCCTGCGATGATATGACTTCGGTCTTTGCATCGTCATCGCTGATATAGGTTGAGCCGCGGTTATCTTCCACCTCAATGACGCTTGTAGTTGCATTGGGAAGTAAAATTATCTCAATGTTTGTCTTATCACTTACATCAACAGTGTCAGTGAGATAACCGACATTAAAAACCAATATCCGTTTGTCAGTTATATTGTTCGAAGATAATTCAAACTCACCTTTCTCATCTGAGACAGTTCCGGTCTTTGTATTTATCCATTTAATCACCGCACCGTCCAGCGGCTCATTAATAGCATCCGTTTTTCCTGAAACCTTACCTTTCAAAGTCTGGGCTTCTGAAGTTTCATTGAGCAGCAAAAAAGCAGCGATAAGGATAAATATTCTTATGATGTTTTTATACATAGTTTATTTTTGGTACTTCTTTAATTGTGCCTGAGGATCTTCACTGAATTTTGCCTTGCAGCCTTTGCCGCAGAAATAATATTTTACTCCTTTGGTAACTTCAGAAATTTCTTTTTTCGCGTCATCTTCATCACATACTGAACATCTCAAACCTGAAGCTGATAAATATTTCGCGGGGTTTTTCTTAAATGATTTCTCACAGCTTTCACAGCAAAACTTTACTTCTGTATTTAGATAGCTGTATTTAACACCTTCGCCGTCGATCTTCTCGCCGCTGACAAGACAATACTCTGTTGTGTCGCTTAATTTTGAACTTACATTTGATACTGTTTCCTGATTTAATGAAATTAATATTGCAATTACAAACAGGGATAAATAGATGATTTTCATGATCTGAATTTTTTGAATTAATAAAATTATAGGTAAAGAAAAAATGGAAATTATGGTTGATGAATGCTTGTGTATTGCGGGACTAGATTCTTAGAACGGTTATGGAGCTGTAAACTATTGGCGGATTTGAGGAATATTCCTGAGGATAAAATTGCATTGTTGATCTTGCAGAATAATTGTCTGTATGACTAAAAATCATTGATGTGTTGACTTTGGAAGGTGAAACATAAACTACCGAACTTTCCAGCTCGCTCTGAATTCCTTCTACAATGTTGCAGCAATTGTTCTCTGAGCTTAATGAGCTTTTACAAGGAGCCGCATTTTTTTCACTTGTACAGCAATCCGTTATGCAGCAGGCATCGGAGCAGCATGTAAATACAGAATTCATTGACAACACTCCTGATGAGATAAAAAACAGCAGCGAAAGGATCGTTACTATGTTTCTGAATTTTGATTTTTTCACAATTAGAACTTAATGGTTTCAGGATGAATTTGAAAGGCATTTCTATTTTTAAACCATTTTACCCAAACATATCCGTCCAAAACAATAGGATTTAGAAAGTAAAAAATTTTTAGTTTCAATTAACTCCGCTACTTTTGAAAAACCAACTTTTGCCACGATGGCACACAGACTCTTACAGACTCTAAGAAAAGATTTTTATAATTTTAACTGAAATATTTATGTGTGTGTTAAAGTTTTTGCTTTCATTGAGTCTTTCAGCCTTCGAGGTTTTGCTTGCTCTGTTCATTACTGAGCGAGAGCAACATAGATCGCACTCCGCTTGTTGCGATAACAAGCAGTACTGCCAATTAGAGATATACAAAAGAAAGTTTTGGCAAAGAAAAGTTACCCGCCGGTGATAAATTGCCGGGTTATTTTAATAATGATTATCGTAATTGTTGATTAGTTCAAGGCGATTTAGTGTTGATAAAAATGTTTTGGACAGTATTGTTACCCAAATCAAAGGCAGCATCGGAGTCTGCACCGATTGTTCGGAGCAGACCTCACTAAGCTGAAATGCAGCGGACGACGAAGCAGAAAAACCGGAAGGAGCTTTTAGAAAAGTAATTTCCCTTGCGAAAGGATTTGTGATGCTAATACTCTGCATCACATTGAAAATCTATGATTGTACTAAAATTATATTACTAATTGATTACTCTAATTCTGTTGTTTGCTTTATTTCTCGTTATGCGGGTTATCCATGCAATTGGACCACCAATAGTCTCATCAAATGTTTCCGTATTATTCCATATCTCAAGAAACACTTCCTCTAATAAAATTGACGACTCTTCCTCATCAAGGATCATATAGTAGATCATTGTATATAAATATTTAGAATGGATATCATAAAATTCACTCATAGCCAAAACGTCTTTATCGGAAATCTTCTTCAATAGTTCTAAATCAGTATCTGCACCCATTCTGATTTATGTGCAAAAGATGTGCCATTATGATAATTTTGAATATATCTACCATAAGCTCAATTTAAAATTTTATTCCTAAACTGCAATTAGGAAAATCCAGATAACTGTATGTTTTCAAAATTTTTGGCGCCGGAAATAATGAGGTAAGCTTATAATCCAATAAATGCCCTAAGCAGTCAGTATTTTGTATCGCTTTATTCCATGATCCCGCTTCTACAAATCTCTGATATACATATTTAATAGCTGAATCCTTAGTCCCGAAGAAATACAAATTAATATCCATACACCGTTTTAAGTAGCTTTCATAAAGTTCATCACTAAGAACTGTAAGCTCTTCGACATTTTTTATTTCCGAAACGATTACAAAAGTTAACTTAGTTACATCGTTCCATGTAAATTCAACAATGTAGTCCATCATAATCTTTTTATGTGTCAGTTAGTTTGTTAATGACAAACATTTGGGATTGATCAAACTTAAGTACAAAGGACAAGATTGTAAATTAGTATTACTACTTATACAAATTAATTTATTACACACCGCTGGAGTGATACGGCGGGGTTGTTTTTAAAAGATTCATATATTTTTGTGAATTATCTGTATTATTTGGCGGGTCCTAAAAATTTATCTCCGTTAAAATGTATCATGTGTTCAGGAGTTTCAGCTATCCACACTTCTGTCTCCCACGCAATATTTTTAGAATGTTTTTTGAATTCCATAAAATCAGGAAATGCAGTTGCATAAATTTTTTCTGCTTTACAATTTTTCAATAAATCTTCAAGCTGAACAAATCTTCTTGAAGAAACAGGCCCATGTGATGTTACAGCTTCGATTAAGTAAAGCCAGTTTTTGGATTTATTGTAGATAACAACATCAGGTAATTTACTGTGTTTATCGATTGGAATTCCTAGACTTTTCAATTTTTTTTCATCAACATACAAATCTTTTTTTGCAGTGTCTCCAATATATAACACCACACTATTGTGTGCAAAACGAGGCGCAAACTTTTTAATAACTGCTGCCTGTACAATATTGTGTTTTCCCGGAGATAGTTTAATCTTTTTTCCATTACTCAACTTTACATTTATCAAAAGATTATTCCGACTTTTATTATAGATCTTAGTTAACTCTTCATTTTCAATCTTAAATTGCTTTAGTTTTCTTTTCCATTTTGATGTACCATATGATTTCAATACAGATAAAACCGAATCGGTTAATGCATAATGTGCATTTGGACTATTTACAGGAAGATTTGGATTGTCAGGATTATAAATAACCATTCCCGCCTGAACGAAAAAGTGTAAAACTTGCCTTCTAAAAGTTTCCCGTGTATTTGCAGCATAGTTTTTTCTAAAAACTTCCTTTACAAATTGCATTAACCCTTTTGTAACTCTCAGACTTTTATTGGTTGAATCATTCCAATTATCTTTAGGTTTGATATTGCAAAGAGCAACCAATGTATATGCTGAAATATCATTTTGTTGTAAGGCAGGTAAACCTATAGCTCCTTTAATATTTCTTTAGCTTCCTCAATTTTTGTCATAAGGAATTATAATTTGTGAAAGGTCAAAATACGAATTAATAATTTTGTCAATGCCTGATTTTGTTAGATTGATCTTGTTAACAAAATACTCACCAATATGTTTTATATCTTCAAGGGGGGGAGAGGGATTTCTCTAACCTCAGTTGCACTTACATTAATGTTTCCATTGAATGTACGAAAGTAGTTGTCAAACAAAGTGCTGTTAAGCAATGCGCATATACCTACGTCTGTTCCAAGTTTTGAATAAATATTACCTAACCTGTCAGCATAAGCACTCGGTTTTTCATTTGAAATCGGTTCCATTCGTTTACCTTTCATAAAATCAAATTTAAATTAGATTTCACTTACAAATAAAATTATAAAAATCTCAGAGATATTAATAGAACTAATTGAACATAATAGTAAATTGGCTAAAAAATTTGAATCATCAAAATTGTTAGCTATTAACATAAAACTATTAAATATCCCGTTCCCTTTTCATTATTTAATCTTATCTTAAAATTGGCTATTATTAAATCAAACTTAAAAATACCGAGGAGGAAAGATTTGAAAAAAAACTTACTTATTTTATTGTGTCACTTTGCTTTATTTTCAACAAAGGCAGATGCACAGTTCAAAGATTATGTAATGAAAGGTGGAATTCAGTATAACCAACTAATGCCATTTTCAGAATATAAAGCTTCACTTTCATTTTTAGGAAGAGCTTATCTTGGATTTGAATTAACCAATCTGGTATCGATCGAGATCGGCGGAGGTTACGGTCAGTATAAAACAACGGATGATTTTCACCCGAGTGTCGGTTCGGCGGATGAGCAATATGTTAAAACAGAGATCATTCCATTTGATGCCAGATTACGTCTTTCACCGTGGTCCAGAACAGCTAAGAACTGGAATCCTTACTTTTATACCGGCGCAGGTCTGACACGTTTTAAGGTCAAAGATCTTCCTTCCGGAATAATTATTCCCGAGTACGCTTTCATTGCAGACGGATGGACAGCTCACATCCCATTCGGTTTCGGTACAGAGATCAAAATGGGTAACAACGTACTTCTCGATCTGAGTGCAAACGCAACTTATACTTTTACAGATATGCTTAACAGCTTCGCGTTAAAGCCATATAAGGACGCTTATGGCAGTCTTGCACTTGGACTCACATTTACAGGAAGCAACAGTGGAATGCTTGATAATGATAAAGACGGGCTCATTAATATGAGAGAAGAAGAAATAGGAACTGATCCGGAAAATCCTGACACAGACGGGGACGGACTTAAGGACGGAGCTGAAGTCGATCAATATAAAACCAATCCGCTTGCCAAGGATACAGACGGCGAAGGTCTTGGTGACGGTGAAGAAGTATTGCAGTATTCAACAAATCCACTCAACAGGGATTCTGATAATGATAAATTAAATGATTATGAAGAAGTAAAAACTTATATGACCCTTCCAAATGACAGAGATACCGAGGACGACGGATTAATTGACGGAGATGAAGTTCTTACATATAAGACCAATCCCAGAATGATTGACACTGATCTGGGTACTATCGGTGACGGCATCGAAGTTGGCAGGGGAACAAATCCATTAAATCCTGATGATGATCTTCCCATAGAAGCTCCGAGAGAAGAAGCAATAAAAGTAGGAGCTGAGATAGTTCTTGAAGGTATCAACTTTGCAAGCGGCAGCTACGAAATCTCTCCCGGTTCGGAAGATGTTCTCGATAAAGCGTATCTTTCAATGAGAGACAATCCGGCAATCGACGTTGAGATCAGCGGACACACAGACAGCAGAGGCGGAAGGGAAATGAACATGAACCTTTCAAAGAACCGTGCTGAATCTGTGAAGTCATATCTTGTTGCAAAAGGTATTGACGGTACTAGGATCGAAACAAACGGCTATGGTCCTGATCAGCCGATCGCTACCAATGATACAGATGAAGGAAGATTAAAGAACAGGAGAATTGTATTTAAGAGAGTAAGGTAATTCAGCAAGGATATATAGATTTAAAAGAAGCTGTTCCTGTGAAAACTGGAGCAGCTTTTTTTATTATGCTCTATGTGAACTATGGGGCTATGTGGTGGAATGGTTCGGACCGGTATAATTACTCAGTCAGAATAATTCAACAAAAAAAAATAGGTATTTTTTTTGGAGTACCAAACTAAAAAAAAATTGTATAGATTGTATACAGTAGCCGGCGCCCGCCGGCAATGTTCTTTCATATTTGTTCTTCCTTTAATTATCCCTGTGCAGCTTTACCGTACAGGGATTTTTTTTGTTAATTTTTTAAAATCCCGTTAACAATTTGTTCACTAATTCCGCAGTACCGATCGTTGCTTTTTTTTGTATGAACGTCAGATCACTATCCATAATGTAGCTTTCGGGTTTTCGCGGATCAATAACATACTTTGGAACATCCGCTGAAGTGAATTCAATCAAACCGGCAGCAGGATAGACTACCATCGAAGTCCCGATCACTATAAGCATATCAGCTTCCATCACACTCTCAATAGCCCCATCCATTGCAGGAACCATTTCACCGAACCACACTATGTTTGGTCTTAGCTGTGAACCTTTATCACACTTATCACCAATCTTAATATCTCCCTTACAATCATAAATTAAATTCTCATCAATGCTGCTTCGGGCTTTAGTCAGTTCCCCGTGAAGATGAATGATTTTTGTCGAGCCCCCTCTTTCATGCAGATCATCTACATTCTGAGTAATGACCTTAACATCAAATTTCGCTTCAAGTTTTGCCAGAGAGGTATGAGCTTCATTAGGTAATGCTTTCAAAAGCTGACGCCTTCTTTGATTATAAAAATCAAGCACGAGCTTTTTATTCTTTCTCCAGCCTTCGGGTGATGCGACGTCCATTACATTGTGTCCTTCCCACAAGCCGCCTGAATCGCGGAATGTTGAAAGTCCGCTTTCAGCGCTGATACCCGCACCGGTCAGTACTACAATTTTTTTCTTCATTACAATGATTTAACTAATATTAAAAGTAAGGTAGAAATCACAATTAAGAATTTAACTTCAAATTTTACAGAAGCTTGTTAATGAAAAACAGAGGAGTTGAATACTCAACCCCTCTGTCATCTTAAATCTACAAGCATTATGAATCTATCTTACAAATCCGGTTTACTTTTTTCCTGAAATTTTCTCGATTAAATACTGTGCAACGGCATCCGCTTCTTTTGGCTTGAGACCGGGATTTGGCATCGGTGGATAATCCGGACTTTTCTTCACAGGGTTCAGGATATAAGCAGCCAGCTTCTTCACGTCACCGTTATATGCAGGGACGGTCTGATCATAAGGAGGTCCGACTAATTTAACATCAAACTTATGACAGGCGGAGCAGATCCTTGTGAAAATTTCTTCCCCGTTTACACCCGCTGTATTAATTGTTTTAGACTTTTTTCGCTTTTCAAGTTCTTCCGCTTTAAGATTGATCTCTTCAAAATTCTTTTGCGATGCAATTCCAAATGCTGATTCATTCTTCATTATTATAAATCCGAAGGAAAGTATCAGAACATAAAATGCCGCGCTGATGTATTTCATTTCGGAATTTTTTATTACCGCATATAAAAAATTGCAAAGCAATAATATCGAAACAAAAGCCAGCCCTGTATATACGAACACTGATCCCGATAATGCGACGTTTGGAATTGAAATAAAGCTGAGAAACAGAAATACAGGAAGTATAGCGGCACCTGTAAACGCGATGTTGCCGGCTATCTTCTTTGAAAAATTCGCATACACAGGATCCATATCATGAAGCCCTCCCTGCCAACTGAAAAAGAAAAACAGGATAGCGCTTCCTGTTACAGTTATTGATAATACTATTATGAATAAAAAATTGAACAAGGTAGCTGAGGATAAGAACATCTGGGCGATGTTTTGAAAGTCCTGATACTTGTCTGTAAACAAGGCAATTGATATCCCGCCCGAGAAGAAAATGCAAGTAAGCAGAAGCAGAATAAATCCGTACAGTCCTGAATTTGAATTTGTATTCATCAGATCAAATTCGTAGTCCGCTATGTCTTCCGGGATCCGGGTGTCAAGTTCATGCTTATCCAGTCCGCTGATATTTTTGAATGTTTCTATAAGCCTTTCTATCTGAAATGTATTCTGGTAGCTGTAAATAAATGTCACCGATATTGCCATAAACAAAGTAGCGACAAAAAGTAAGCTCACCGAGATCACTTCTTCCTGAAACAATAGCTGTGCATAGCAAAATGTTATCGAAAGCATCGGAATGACACCAAGACCGACTCCGACAAATCTGTTTATAGCCAGCTTGTCAATGATATCCTTTGCCAGTCTTATGAATAATTTATTCTTGATCTTCCTTCCGTACGCATTGAAAATTACGGAAAAAGCTGTTCCTCCCAGAAGCATGCCGAAGAATGGAAGGAATATGAGCATCGACAATACCAAAATTACCTTGAGTAAGTTAAGATGCTGTGTTGTTGCCGGTATTACTAGATTATCTAAAAAATCCATTTAAAAAATTTTGTTATTAATTTATTCCAAAAATAATTTAACAAGCTTGTCGAGTGACAGTAAAGTAATGATCAGCAGTGTAAAGATATTGATCGTAATGAACATCTTTTTTACAACTTTGTTTTCACCTGCAGATGTTACGAACTTCAGTGACTGGTAAAATATCCAAGCGCAAAATATTACGAGAAATATATTCGTGACATAATAATTTATTATATCGAAAAAATTTATCGACAGCGCAACAGTGATCGTAAGTATGATCCAGTAAAAAGTAATGTTCATTAACTGTCTGTTGCTGAGTATATTCGTCAGTGTCGGAAATCCTCCTTTATCATAATCCTTTCCATATACCAAAAGTAGTATCCAGAAGTGAGGTATCTGCCAGATAAAAAAGAATGCGGCAAGAAGTAAAATCTTCGGATCAAAAACATATCCGCCTGCGGCGACCCATCCTGCTACCGGCGGCAAAGCGCCTACCAGTGAGCCGGGAATAATTGCCAGCGAGAAAACTTTTTTAAGCGGGGTATAAACAGCATTGTACCAGAAAAATGTCAGCAGTCCGATTCCGAACGTAAGCAGATTAGATTTAAATAAAAGCACTGCACTGCCTAATACAAGAAAGCTCATTGCGATGATCAGAACAGTTGCTGCAGAAGCCGTTCCCGATGGTATAGGACGGTTCTTCGTACGGTCCATAAGAAGATCCGATCTTCTTTCCTGATAATGATTTAATGCCGCGGCTCCGCATGCGAGAAAAAATATTCCTGCAACAGGATATAGTGAAAATGATCCGAGATCCTGAATCGCAAGAATGTAACCAAGTGAAGTTGTGAAGGCAACCAGGATAGTTATCCTTACCTTTGTTACCTCAAATATGATCTTTAAAAATGAATAAAGACCAGACTTGCGGTCAGTACCGATCAGTAAGCTTTTCTTCTTATGTGTGGTTGCGGCTGGAATAATTTATCTGAATTTATTTTTTTAATGAATCCGGTTTTTTCATATCCGGAACAGTTGAATTCTTTTTCAATGTATCAACTTTCGTTACTGCAGAATCCTTTACTGCCGGCGGTGACGTTGTTGTCTTTAATGAATCAATTTTTACAGTAGAATCTTTCTTTGTAGTATCAGGCGGAAAATAATTTTTCCACACGGCAAATTCTTCTTCCGGTACAATTAAGATCTGCGCATACATATAAGAGTGATTCAGACCGCAATATTCAGCACAGGCTGCATAAAATTTTCCTGTATCTGTCGTTCTTATCCAGTAATAATTCTCACGTCCCGGCACGGCATCCTCTTTGACCCTGAACGCCGGGAGGTAAAAGCTGTGTATCACGTCCTGTGATTTCAAATTGAATCTTATGTTCCTGTTCACAGGAAGATACAGTGTATCAGATTTCTTTTTATTGTCATATTCAAAGCTCCACTTCCACATCTGTCCGGTCACCGTTACTATCATCGCATCCTTTGGGACATCACGCATATTCTTAAATCCTGACCAGCTCACAAAGAACATTATCAAAACAAGTATGATCGGGACCACCGTCCAGATGATCTCAATTGTAGTGTTGCCTTCAATGTTAGATGCAACAGGATGCCTTTTCCTGTTGTACTTATATAAAAAGTACAGCATCACAGCTACGATTATTAATAAAAGAAAAATTGAAATACCTGTGATGAACCAAAAGGTAAAATCAACTTCATGTACTATGCTTGGTCTCATATAATTAATATCTGAATGTTAAATCGAAGAATGTCAAAATTAATACAATAATAAAAATGAGCAAGCAAACCCCGATGAATATTTTCAAAACTTTGTTGTCAAACTTTACGTGCATAAAAAAATTCATCACAAAAAATGACTTCACTGTCGCTATTATCAATGCAACTGTCAGAGCAAGACTGCCTAAGTTAATACCGGCTACAGCTACAGTAATTGAAGTCAGTGAAAGCAATCCTATCCACACAAGAATGTTTGTTCCGTAACTCGGATGATGAGCTACCGCAATGTGACCTTCGTCCTCGCCTTCAGCAGAATGATTATTATTATCTGTGCTCATAAAATTTTAATGAATTAAATAAAGAAGCGGAAATAAGAATATCCAGATGATGTCGACAAGATGCCAGTATAATCCGGAGTTTTCCAGCTTTTGAAAATTGGTTGATGTAATTAAATCTTTCTTGATCTGCCACATAACAACCCCAATGAACGCGAGTCCTACAATGATATGCAGTCCGTGCAGACCTGTCATCACAAAGTATAGTCCGAAATACAGAACTTCACCTTCGGACATGTCCTGAAGAGCAGGACCTTTAGGATAAATACCGTGATGAAACTTTGCGCTGTATTCGAAATATTTGTTTAAAAGAAAAAGCAATCCGCAGGCGATCGTTACCCACAGAAAAAAGAAGCAAAGCTTTTTATTGTTTTTTTGCAAAGCAACAATTGCAAGAACTACAGTCAGACTGCTTGTAAGCAGTACAACAGTATTAATTGCTCCCATAAGCACATCAAGTTCAGCAGCAGCGGCAGCAAAACCGTCCGGATGAATAAATCTGTAACCCGCGTACAAAATGAACAAGCCGCCGAAAAGAAGTATTTCCGTGAATAGGAAAAGCCACATTCCCATCTTTGAACCGAAATCGTCCCTGTGAATATGGACTACGTGAATTTCCTCTGAAGCTGAAGCTGTATCTGTGGGTTTACTCATTGCATTAATTTCTCCTCTTTCCCGTGAATGTATGTATGATCGTAAGGACCTCGTGTCACGGTCGGAATGGTTTCAAAATTTTCCATTGGCGGAGGTGAAGAAATTGTCCACTCAAGGGTTGTTCCGCCCCAAGGATTGTCAGGCGCTTTCTTTCCATTCTTCAATCCCATGAATAGATTAAAGAACATTGTAAGTATGCCGGATACAAGTATCCAAGAACCAATAGTTGAGATCACCTGATAGGTTTGAAACTCAGGTAAGTAATCATAGTATCTTCTCGGCATTCCGTTGTATCCCATTATGAACATTGGGAAATATAATGTATTAAATCCTATCGCTATCCAGTATGCCGTAACCTTGGCAACTTTTTCGTTATACATTTTACCGAACATTTTCGGAAACCAGTAATGCAGAGAGGCAAAGAAAATTATACCCATCCCTCCAAACATCACGTAATGAAAGTGAGCAACAACGAAGTATGTATCTGTTAAATGCAGATCTGTATTCAAAGCACCGAGAACTAATCCTGTTAATCCTCCGATTGAAAATATAAATATGAAAAGCATTGTAAAGAGCATCGGAGCCGTCATTTCGATCGAACCTTTATAAAGTGTCGCCACCCAGTTGAATACCTTTATTCCTGATGGAAGGGCAACCAGAAATGTAAGCAGTGAAAATATAACTCTTGAAGTATCGCTGATGCCGCTTGAGAACATGTGATGTCCCCATACCAGATAACCAACGAGCGCGATACCAAGACTTGACATAGCGATCGGTGTATAACCAAAAATTGGTTTCTTGGCGAATGTCGGGATGATCTCCGAAACGACACCCATCGCAGGAAGGATCATGATGTATACTGCGGGATGCGAATATATCCAGAACATATGCTGATAAAGAAGCGGGTCACCGCCAAGGGTCGGATCAAATACTCCGATACCAAAAAATCTTTCAAGGATAATAAGAATAAGTGTGATCCCGATAACCGGTGTTGCAAGAACCTGGATCCATGAAGTTGCATACAATGCCCAGCAGAACAGCGGCATTTTGAAGAATGTCATACCCGGACATTTCAGACGGTGGATAGTTGCTATAAAATTTATTCCGGTAAGGATCGTAGAGAATCCCAGCACAAACGCAGCGAAGACCGAGAGTGAAACATTAGTTGTCGTCCTTAAGCTGTACGGTACATAAAATGTCCAGCCGGTGTCCATTATTCCTCCGCCGCTGAATAAAGAAATGATCGCTAAAGCAGCACCGATGACATATAGATACCACGACATTAAATTAAGTTTCGGAAACTGAACATCCTGAGCGCCGATCTGTATCGGGAGAAAGAAATTTCCGAATACAGCAGGAACGCTTGGAATAATAAACAAGAAAACCATTATCACACCGTGAAGAGTGAATAAAGAATTGTAAGTCTGGGGCTTCATTAACGTCTCTCCCGGAGAAAGCATCTCCAGACGCATAAAAACTCCTAGTATCATTGCTGTCAGAAAGAAGAAGACCACTCCGACTAAATACATAAGACCGATCCTTTTATGGTCTATTGTAAGGAGCCAGGATAGTATTCCCTTATACTTCCCTTTGACATTATAAAAATCAATTTGAGCTGTTTGACCTGGAACAGCTGTAGTTCCGTTAGCCATATATTCAGTTATTATTTATTTTTGTTTTTTTCTTTTTAAAAACTATAAAGCCAATAAAAACACCAAGCATCAAGAGTATTCCTCCGCCTGCTATTCTTGTTACATTCAAAACATACTTTCTTCCTTCGGGATCAAAGCTGAAGCACATCTTCAAAAGCTTGTTGATCGACGGAACAACTTTTCCTTCAGAGGCTTCCGTCACTGCCATCTTAAAATCAAAAGGCAGATAATCAACTCCGTTAAGATACCTCGTTATTTTTCCGTCGGGTGTAACCATCATTAACGAAGCGCCGTGCATAAAGTCATTTCCCTGTCTTTCAAATTTGAAACCAAGCGCATCAGCAATCTTCCTGATATTCACACTGTCGCCGGACAAAAATCTCCAGGAGTCAGACGGGATCTTCCTCGTAAGACTCGCAAGATAGCTTTCTTTCTTGCCTGCAGCTAAAAGATAATCTTCGGTCTGATCAAAGCTTATGGTAACTACATTAAAATCTTTTCCCGGTTCAAGATCTGTTCTGTCTATCACAGCCGTAAGCCCGTTAAGAAGCGGACTGCAGATTCCGGGACATCTGAAATAAACCAGTGAAAATACTGTCGGCTTTGTTATTAAACTTTTTACATTAACCGGCTGACCATATTCATTTGTTAAAATGATATCCGAAGGAATTGTTTCTCCAAGCCGCTCGTATATTCCCACCTTTGGAGTGCTGTCATCCTGGGAAAATGAATTGCTGACTACCACAAATAATAATACTGTTACAAATAAAAATTTTACAAATACGTTATTTAATGTTTTCATAATTAAATCCTGTTCGTTGTAAATAAATTTTTTAAATACTGATAGATCCGGTTTGAATTTTCGGGACTTAACTGATATACCGTGCCTTTAATACCTTTATCCAAAGGATCGGTCTCCATAAATTTCTTGAATTCTTCCGGATTCTCAGCCCATTTCATATAACCTGCTAATGCATTCAGAAGTTTAGTTTTGTTTGAAATAATTTCTTTTAATATTGCCGCGGCTGTATCCGACTTATCATTTTCAATTTTCCAAGAAATTGTGTTAATGTCGTTTCTCAGAGTATCATAATTCAAAACAACAAGATCCATTGCCAGATCAAGTGGTATTTGATTTGGAGATTTTACACCTTTTGAAAGACTGTACTGCTCATCAAGCTTGCCAAGATCTTCAGGACTGTCTTTTGGATATGTCGGATCAAAGGTCTGTGTATACTGTATGATACTGAACCTGTCTTCGGGAGGAATATTTGCAAAGCTCCCCATTCCCGTATTTGGAATTCCATCCTGCAGGGTCACATACATATTTGAAACCTTCGGACCATTCTTCCATATCTGTTTTGACGGATCAACAAAATTTCTCGGCGGAGGATTTAATGTTGCACCTGCCGGACCGTTGCCTGCACCTGTTTCACCGTGACAGCTTGCGCAGTTTGCGTTATAAAGATCCTTGCCTTTGCCGAGAACTGTGCTCCTTATATCATCAGGTAATATGCCTCCAAACTTCATGACATCCACCGGAGGAGAAATTGTTCCTCTCTTCAACGGCTGTGTTACTCTCATGTTTGAATCCGCCTGGAGAAGGCTAGGAGCTGAATACAAACTATTATAATCTAAAGTATGTACATATCTTGTTCCGAGATAAATTATGAACACAAGCAAAAACAGGTAGAGTATCCCGTAAAACTTTACAAGGTCTCTGAAGTAATCGAAAACATTAAATTTTTTGCCTGTCTTATGAGCCATCTGTAAAATTAATTTAAATGAAAGTTAAGTCCGCTCTGAAGTTTCGGATCCCCGACTGGGATCATATTTGTCTTCGCTGCTCTTACTCTAAACACTGTTATTATAATGCCTGCAGTAAACATCATTATTCCGATTTCACTCCATCCGAAAGCAAATCCTTCGGTAAAATATGTCGGCATGATCAACCAGTAAAGATCGTATGCGTGGGCGAACAGCAGCCATAAAGACATAACGATCAGAAGCTTTGGCTTTACCTTTGAACTTCTTGGCAGCAGAGCTAAAAACGGAATTACAAAATGAACGAAGATCAGACCAATCGAAAAATAAGTCCAGCTTCCTTTCATTCTCATCATTAGCCAGAATGTTTCTTCAGGAATATCTGCATACCATATAAGCATGTATTGTGAAAAAGCAATGTATGCCCAAAAGATATTAAAACCAAACATCAAAGTTCCAAAACTGTAATAACTTGTCTTCTTAATGCTCTTGTCGAGGTAACCGTTTTCATTCAGCATTACGGAACAGAATGTTGCCGCAGCAAATGAAGCGACTATTGTTCCTGCAAAGTAATAAACACCGTACATAGTTGAGTACCAGTGATATTCAAGACTCATCATCCAGTCCATTGACATAAATGCCATCGTTACTACAAATAGTACTGCGAATATTGCTGAGAACTTTATGCTTTGTTTGGTAAGTGCAGGATCTTTTGTAATGTCCTGTCTTTGTGAATTTCTGATAAAGAGATAAAAGAAGGTTACCCAGATCACAAAATAGATCGCAAGCCGTATCGTGAAAAAATTTACGTTAAGATAAGGTTCTTTTCCCTGAAGGATCGGATCGGTAGCCAAGGCTTCCGGGCTAGTCCAGTGAAATAGATCATGAAGTCCGAAGAATAATGGAATGACCAGTATGACAAGCAGCGGTATAAGAGATGCCAGAAATTCAGAAACTCTTCTGAAAGGCGTGCTCCATGTTGCTCCGACTAAATACTCAAGCGCGACCAATGCCAGTGAACCCACACCGATGCTTACCATGAACATGTACATCCAGAGATAATCAAAGAATGCTCTTTTAGGATCAACGATAAATGAAATGATCGTAAGAATTCCTCCGATCCCAAGCAGTGCGAATCCGATCTTTCCTAACTTAGCCGGTAAAGGTTTTTTTTGGTAATCCATTAAAAATATTTATAAATAGAGCTTTTAAATTATTTAATAAAATTAGCTTTTATAGATTTTATTAATTTTTTATAATATCAGTATCTTATCAGTTGAGTAACTTTTATTCTCTTTCTTTATCATATCTCGCATCCACCACTTAAATTCCATCTGAAGCCAGAGATACTCCAGCTTTTCTTTTGGAGTCATCTTTGATAATGGTTTTTCAATGTGCCCGTCAAACATCGTATCAATCTCTTTTCCGTTAACCGGGTTTATTTTTTTGGTCATAAATTCTTTCTAATTCTTTTATATCAATTATATCTTTATCTCTTAATGGGTCAATTAACTTTTTCACAAACATAAGATCTTCAATTGAACATATTTTAAACGTTACTCCATCAACCTCAATTCATCAGCTGTCTACACACTCAACACACTCAACACACTCAACACACTCAACACACTCAACACACTCAACACACTCAACACACTCAACACACTCAACACACTCAACACACTCAACACACTCAACACACTCA
>Ga0105044_10005609_pt1 | contig 17241 bp, 15 predicted proteins | sample MAT01_FD_78092 | JGI IMG/M metagenome (GOLD analysis project Ga0105044, IMG submission 78092) | Freshwater microbial communities from Lake Fryxell liftoff mats and glacier meltwater in Antarctica - MAT-01 | ecosystem: Environmental > Aquatic > Freshwater > Ice > Liftoff microbial mat | place...
CGGGGTGTTGACTTCTACTAACAAACGAGCCAGTAACTCAGATTTTTCAACGCTGGTGGTGCCGACGAGAACCGGACGACCCGCTTGATGCATCTCAGCACATTCCAGCGCGATCGCGTTCCATTTTGCGTCTTCGGTTTTGTACACCACATCCGACTGGTCTCGGCGAATGTTAGAGCGATTCGTTGGAATCGTAGTCACTTCCAGATTGTAAATCTTGCCCAGTTCCGCTTCTTCGGTTTTTGCGGTGCCCGTCATTCCTGCCAGATTGGGATAGAGCAGAAAGAAGTTTTGGTAGGTAATCGTTGCCAGGGTTTGCGTTTCGGGTTGAATTTCCACCCGCTCTTTGGCTTCGATCGCCTGATGCAATCCATCGCTCCAGCGGCGACCCGGCATCACCCGCCCCGTAAACTCATCCACAATCACTACTTCGTCATTCCGAACAATATAGTTCACATCTAAAATGAACAGTTCTTTAGCTTTGATCGCATTGAAAATATAGTGCGCCCAGGGATCTTGAGGATCAAATAGATCCGTCACGCCTAAAACTTGCTCTGACTGAATAAAGCCTTCATCCGACAGCAGAACATTTCGCTGCTTCTCATCCACTTCGTAGTGTCCTGCGAGGTCATCTTCATCGACTTGACGAACCAGTTGAGCCGCCACCTGAGACGCTTGCAGATATTTTTCACTGGGGTTATCGACCTGCCCTGAAATGATTAGCGGTGTACGGGCTTCGTCAATCAGCACCGAATCGACTTCATCAATCACGCAATAGTTAAACGGACGCTGCACCACATCTTGAATCGAGGTCGCCATGTTGTCGCGCAAATAGTCAAACCCCAGTTCACTGTTGGTGGCATAGGTAATGTCACAGGCGTAGTTTTTCTTGCGCTCTTCTGGGGTCATCGTTTGCTGAATCAGCCCCACACTCAAGCCCAAATAGCGATGCACTTGCCCCATCCATTCGGCATCGCGGCGAGCTAGATAGTCGTTGACGGTAACGACATGCACCCCTTTCCCGGCGATCGCATTCAAATATGCAGGCAAAGTAGAAACTAGGGTTTTGCCTTCCCCTGTTTTCATTTCGGCAATCTGCCCTTCGTGCAAAATCATGCCGCCCAGCATTTGCACGTCAAAGTGGCGCATTCCCAAAACTCGGTTGGCGGCTTCTCTGACTACTGCAAAGGCTTCAGGCAGCAAATCATTTAGGGATTCACCTTTTTCAATTCGCTGTCTAAACTCAACGGTTTTCCCCTTTAGATCCTGGTCTGATAAGGGTTGAATGTCTGCTTCAAACAGAGCAATTTCGGTCACAATCGGCTGATACTTTTTGAGCTTCCGTGTGTTCGGGTCGCCCAGCAACATTTTTAACATGGCGGAATGGTGGCAAATTTATAAGTTTGTAATTACAAGGCGCGTGTCCCATTAGGAAAATTTTGACGAGTCGAAGACCCTCAAAATTCAACCCTAACCGTTACGGTGCATTCTGCCACTCGGCGCTGAGGCTGCGGAAATCGTAGGTTCCGGCTCCGGGATGACAAGAGATGCAGGTAATTAGGCTTACCCGTTCGGGAAACTTAACTCGCGGATGCAGCAATTTAAAATAAGAAGACTGGTAAACCCGGTATGGCACTGGTTCTTCTGCACCGAGCGGACGAGAATAGTCTCGCAGATATTTCCAAACAATCTGGACTTCGGGATTTCCCAGCGGTTTGATGGTCACCCCGTAGTGATTGGCATCTTGCAGCAGCGATCGCCAAGTTTGCGACGGCATCACCGCAGGCGGCAAGCCAAGATGGCAAGTGGCGCAATTTTCTAGGTAAAGCTGTTGCCCTAGTTTGTAGCGCTCTGGAACCACATCTACCGTGCCGATCGCCGCAGTGGTAGCAGCGGGCTTTGCATCAGACGGTGCTGCAAGCTGAGCCGTTGAATCCCGTTCTTGAAAAGGAATGGCTGTGGGTTTGAGTGGCTCTATGGCTTGTGCTAACCCAATTCCGAGGCATAAGCTCCATAGCAATAGCAAGATGAGCAAGACCCAAATAGACCGCTGCCGAGGAGGCTGAGATCGGCGGTTTGTGCGACTGGTGCGATCGCGGTTTAATCGAGAATTACGTTTAAAGGAATGGGTCATGCTAGCTAAGATTGCCAGTCAAAATATCTAAATGAAAAGGTGTATCTAAATGAGGCAATTGGTACTAATCTTTGAGGCTTCAGCAGCAGTTGCAATGCAATCAGCCATTAGCAGACCTCGTATTGTATTGTAACGTTGCCGGTATGCAATCAGGCGGGTAAATTTTATTCAGGAAGCGTAAACCTTTTAGAAAAGACAAAAAATTCTGCATCAAAGGACTCATTTATTCACGAAATACTTCTTGTAGGCTAAATAGCGTCGTTAAATACATAGGAATATGGATTGTCGGAAAATTCAGTTTTGCGATCGCCACTCTGATGTGGATTTTCAACAGCTTCAGGCACTGTTCAACATTGCTGCATTTTGGGCACGCGATCGCCACCCAGAAGACTTAAAAATTGCTGTTGCGAATAGCGATCCGGTGATTACCGCATGGGATACCAACCTAAAAGTGTTTCCTCACCAGCGGCGGATGATTGGCTTTGCCCGTGCCACCTCAGACGGCATTTATCGCGCCACCATTTGGGATGTGGTGATTCACCCCGATTATCAAGGAGCCGGACTCGGACGAAAACTGGTACAAACCGTGATCAGTCGTCCCAACCTCAGCCGTGTAGAGCGGATATACCTGATGACCACCCATCAGCAGGAATTTTACAAAAAAATTGGTTTTGAATCCAATACCAGCACCACGATGGTGTTGCACAATCAGCCGATCGAAGGTGTTGGATGTCCGGTATTAGGTGTCAGAGAATTGAGTTCGTAGCGTCTTCGTAAGAGATATGACGAGTGACGAGGGGCGAGTAAAAATACGCGATCGCGTAGCGTGTGTTAGCGAACCGCAACGCACCAAAAGACACTACCAAAAATAGATGTCACGATAACAATAGTTCTAGTATGGGACTTACGCACTTGCCCCCTAAATCCCCCAATTCTGGGGGACTTTGATCTCTAGCTCCCCCAGAATTGGGGTTTGGGGGGCGAATTCCAATTCATCTGCTTAAGTCCTGTAGTAGAAATCCAACGCCTGCCTTCTTGCTCCTACCCCTATTTTCTTAAACCCGAAACTCGAAACCTGAAACCCGAAACCTGCTGATGAAAAAACGCCTGACTCTCACTTTCCCAAAGCGCTCAGTGCAAATGCCAGTCACCTATCGGTTGGCAAAAGATTTTAATGTGGCGGCAAATATCATCCGAGCGCAGGTCGCTCCCAACCAAATTGGTAAGCTAGTGGTTGAGCTTTTGGGCGATATTGATGAGTTGGAGGCGGCGATCGAATGGATGCGATCGCAGGATATTGGAGTCTCCTCATCAAGCCGCGAGATTGTGATCGATGAAGACGTTTGCGTTCACTGTGGGCTGTGTACGGGCGTGTGCCCCACTGAAGCTCTTACCCTAGACCCAGAATCTTTTAAGCTCAACTTCACGCGATCGCGCTGCATCGTTTGTGAGCAGTGTGTGCCTACCTGCCCCGTACAAGCAATTTCTACCAATCTTTAACCTGTTGCTCTGAATCTAGAAAATTCCTCGCTGGTTGTGCTGCCCACCTTACCGATTGAAATGTTTGAGCAAGCGTGTTTAAGCAAGCGTGGCAGTGCGTTCAGTGATACGCTACATTGAGCGATCGCTCAATTCTTCAACCCCATTCGCGGAATCATTTTAGCTGCCGATTGTTGCTTTATCCGTTTAACCGCAATACCGTACACTGGTGATGATTGAAGGCTGAAAAGGAAGCGGGTCATGCGACTGTCACAAATGCTATTGGTCACACTGCGGGAAGATCCGGCAGAGGCGGAAATTCCTAGCCACAAGCTTTTGCTGCGGGCGGGATACATTCGCCGGATTGCCAGTGGGGTGTATGCGTATCTGCCGCTGATGTGGCGGGTATTGCAAAAGGTGTCGCAGATTGTGCGCGAGGAAATGAACGCCGCAGGAGCGCAGGAGTGCTTGCTGCCGCAGATGCAGCCTGCTGAACTATGGCAAGAATCGGGACGGTGGGATACTTACACGAAGGCAGAAGGGATTATGTTTTCGCTGGTCGATCGCCAAGGACGATCGATGGGTTTAGGACCGACGCACGAGGAAGTGATCACGGCGATCGCCCGTGACATGATTCGCTCCTATCGCCAGTTGCCCGTGAACCTATACCAAATTCAGACGAAGTTTCGAGATGAAATTCGCCCCCGCTTTGGGTTGATGCGCGGACGAGAATTCATTATGAAAGATGCCTACTCGTTTGATGCGGATGAGGCAGGAATGAAGGCGACCTATGAAAAAATGAATCAGGCATACCACAATATTTTGCGGCGGAGCGGGCTGGCGTTTCGGGCGGTGGATGCGGATTCTGGCGCGATCGGTGGCTCTGGCTCGCAAGAATTTATGGTGCTGGCAGAGGCGGGTGAAGACGAAATTCTGTATACCGAAGATGGCAAATATGCCGCCAATGTGGAAAAAGCGATCGCGCTACCAGTTGAGGCAGAAGCATCACCGTTTATCACTGCCGAAAAGCGCGAAACTCTAGGCACGGTCACGATCGCCAAGCTGTGTGAATTGCTGAAATGTTCGCCAACCGTCGTCGTGAAAAATGTGCTGTATCAAGCGGTGTATGACAGTGGTCGGACTGTGTTGGTGCTGATCAGCATTCGAGGCGACCAGGATGTGAATGAGGTGAAGCTACAAAATGAATTGGTGAAGCTGGCGAACAATTATGGTGGCAGTACGGTGATTGGGCTGACGGTGCCGGATGCGGCAGCTCAAGAGCAGTGGGCGGCGAAGCCGTTGCCTTTGGGATACATGGCACCCAATTTGTCTGACAGCTACATTAAGCCGCCAAAACCTGCCCCGGTTGAGTTAAAAGCGGCGGGGATGGTGCTGCCTAAGTTTCTGCGAATGGTGGATAAAACGGCGGTAGACCTGAAGAATTTTGTGACTGGCGCTGATGAAGTAGGCTATCACCAGGTTGGGGCGAATTGGGGCGGTGAGTTTACGCTGCCGGAATTAGTGGTGGATCTGCGAAAAGCGACGGTGGGCGATCGCGCGATTCATGACCCAACCCAACGGCTACAAACCGCGCGCGGCATTGAAATTGGACACATTTTTCAACTGGGCACCAAATACTCGAAAGCGCTGGGTGCAACTTACACTAACGAGCAGGGTGAAGAGAATCCGCTGGTGATGGGTTGCTACGGTGTGGGCGTATCGCGGTTGGCGCAGTCTGCGGTTGAGCAATCCTATGATAAAGATGGGATTGTTTGGGCACCCGCGATCGCGCCATATCACGCGATCGTGGTCATCCCTAACATGGCGGATGCTGAGCAAGTGCAGGCGGCTGAAACGCTCTATGCTGAACTCAACCAAGCCGGGATTGAGACGTTATTGGACGATCGCAACGAACGCGCCGGAGTAAAGTTTAAAGACGCAGATTTGATTGGCATTCCTTATCGCGTTGTGACGGGGAAATCGCTCAAAAATGGCAAAGTTGAAGTGGTAAAACGTGCCACCCACGAGGTTCAAGAAGTGGCTATCGCGGATGTCGTTTCTACCCTAAAACAATGGCTTGTCGAAGCCACTCATTGATGAATGATTTGATGATTGCTCCATACCGTTCTCTCTTGCCCCTGATCTCTAACATCTGACACCCGAAACCTGACACCTGCCATGCAAATCTTCATTTTGATTCTTTCTAGTTTAATTAGCGTCCTATCGCCCGTTAACTTTGGGATCGATAAAGTCGCTGAAAGTACGATTCGTGGTCAATTCAAAAAGGTAGAGCAACTCAAAGTTCGGGTGGATAATACCCCGGTTCACAACGCGATCGGGGGCAAAGTAGACAAAATTCGGATTGCCGGACGGGGGCTGTTCCCTTTAGAAGGAATTCGGATTGATACTCTGGAGTTTGAAACAGACCCAATCAACATCAACGTAAAAGCGCTGCGAAAAGAAAAAAAGGCAGAACTAGATGCGCCTTTGGGGGTGGGGATGCGGCTGGTAATTCGCGAAGAGGATGTGATTAGCGCTCTGAAAGCGCCTGTAGTGAGGCAGGAAATTCAAAAGCTGTTGCGCGGATTGAACAACAGGAATAGCAACCCATCGCAAACGGAGCCGTCAGTGAAAGCGGAGCCGTCAGTAAAAGCGGAGCCGTCAGTAAAAGCGGAGCCGTCAGTCAAACCGGAGCCGTCAGTGAAACCGGAGCCGTCGGGGGAAGCAGGCAGAACAGGGATTTCTCAGCAAATTCAAGACCTGCGAACAAGGCTAGACGAGTATCGGATTTTGAACCCCAAGGTCGAATTTTTGCCCGGTGGCAGAATTAAACTTGAGGTTGAGGTTGAAGAGGTGAAAACGGCAGAAAAACTCAAAGTTGAGGCAGAATCGGGGATCACTTTTGCAGAAGGACAACAGTTGACATTAACCAGACCTGTGCTGAAGCTGAATGGGATAGAGCTTCCTGAACAAATCATTCAAACCTTTGCCACGGATCTGTTTAACCGCTTCAAGCAAGAGCAGTTGGGCAGCTTACCCGGCAATTTGGGTCAAGTGAAATGGTCGCAACTGACGGCAAGAGTGATTAAACTTGAGGTTAAAGATAAAAAACTAGAGCTTGTGGCATTTTTGCGGTTGCCCCAAGGTTTAAAGATTTAAAACTTTGTTGCGTGTTTATTGCCGAAATTGCTTCAAGCAGATGTAGATCTATTAGACTTGCGGTGACTTCATGCGATTGCGCGATCGCTGCAATTTAGCTGCAATCTATAATTCCAACGTTTGAGGAATACTTTATGCAAGACCAACCGCCCCGCCGTCCGATTTCCCCCGGTATTTTGGCAGCATTCTCTGCGATCGTTTTATTTACAGGAGGGAGTACTGCCTGGTGGGCATGGTCATCGCGCACACCACCTTTGACTAATTCCAATACGATTCAATCGTCTCAGCCTGGAAAAGAGGGAAATCCCTCTGCACCCACCCCTTCCAATTCAAACGCTCAAAGTCCTGCGATCAATCCTGCCCCGGCAACTGCGAACCAAACCCTTCAGGTTTACTGGTTAAAGCCTTCCGATACAGCGATTCAGCTTGCACCGCGCCCCGTCAAGGTAAGCTCTAACGGAGATGCGAATGCCCTGCTCGAAACTGCAATTCAGCAACTTCTAGCAGGTTCCCCAACTGCCAATGAAACAACTACCATTCCGACCGGAACTCAGCTTCGCAGCCTTTCGATTAAAACCGACGGGATTCACATTGATCTGTCTAAAGAGTTTACTGGCGGTGGCGGCAGCACCTCAATGACTGGTCGCTTAGCCCAAATTTTGTATACAGCAACTAGCCTGAATCCGGCTACTGCTGTGTGGTTTTCGATCGAAGGAAAACCTTTGGAAACGCTGGGAGGAGAGGGCTTAGTGTTGGAGCAACCTCTAACTCGACAAAAGTTTGAACAAGATTTTCCGATGTAGGTCTGAATAGTATCAACAAAGCTAATTGATTGGATTGAAGCTTAGTGCTGGATCAACGAACACATTAATGAGGCGATCGATGAGCGATAACAATTCTCAGTTAATCACCGACGAGGACGCTTCAGAAAATGAGGCGACTCGTATCCGTTTTTGGGGCAACGTCACGCTGCTTGAGGAAGGAAATCGCTACCGGATCAATCGGATTGAACTAGCACCAGGGCACCATATCACCACCCAAATGCACTATCACCGGAGTGAACATTGGGTGGTCGTGTCTGGAACCGCTAAGGTCATTTGTGATGCTAAGGAAACCACCTTGATTCAGAATCAGTCTACCTATGTGCCGATGTCTACTCCTCATCGAGTCGAGAATCCTGGAGTTATTCCTTTGGTAATGATTGAAATCCAAAATGGCGAATATTTAGGCGAAGATGACATCACCCGGTTTGAGGATGCTGAATAATTGCTGCACCAGACAAAAAAGTTTAATGTTTGAATTTGACTATCTCCTTTAAGCTGTACCAAACAGATAAAGCTATTTAAGCATCAAGGTCTAAAATCGGGCTTCGCTGAATGCAAGTATGATTTTTAACTGTAGGGGTAAGTCTTGTGCATCCCCTGATGAAAATGGAGGGCAACCACAAAAAATTGCCCCTACAAATTTCATCCCCAAATTCAGCAATGCCTAAAATCGTAGCCCTGCACCTGCTTGAATTGACACTGCGGTTCCATTATTGGATTTGTATCCATCGAATGCAATGATCGCGTTGGTGTACAGCATCAAGCTGGTGTTTGGCAATGAGTAGTCAACCCCTGGCTGAATCACAAAGCTACTTTTATTGCCAATTGGGGTTTTATCCCCTCTGACGATGGAAGCACCTGCGCCGATGTAGGCATCTCCCTGCCAGTTGATGGGGATATCGTAAGACACTGTGGGAACGACCGCGACCCCATTTCCACCTACCAAAACTTGAGTCCGTAATGAAACAGGCGCTCTTAAAAACTTGTAGCGAACTGCGAGAGCGCCTGAAGTGTTGAAGTTTTCGTTTGGACTGCCGCCACCATTGGTTACGCCAAACGCTACGCCAGCACCAATATAGCTGCCATAGGCTGCTTGCGCTTGAACAGGGGATTGAGTGCTAACGAACAAGCCAGCGGCAAGAGCTATACCGCCGATCGCAGCGAATTTATTTTTCCAGCGGGTTACTTCTTGCATAGTTAATCGATGGCTTTTGAATGGTGCATGTTTCACTTTTTGGGATTCTGCAATGCAGATCTGTTTACATTTAAGCTCAACTCTCAAAAACTGAAATACTTTTTTTATTTCCTGGTGCTAATTGGTTATTTAGCTCCCAGATTTTGCCCTTTATAAACGAATGCCGCAATATCAGCGCGGGAGGCTGACTGGTTAGGATTCAACTGTTTGGTATCTGGATCGCCAGAGAATAGCCCTGCTTGAATAGAAGCAGCCATCAGCGATCGCGCCCAGTCAGGCACTTGATTTTGATCTGGGTAATTTTGCAAAATAGCATTAGGGTCAGACGGAATGGGTAGAGCTAATCCTCTTGCCATTGAGATTGTGGCTTCCGTGCGCGAAACTTTTTGAGTAGGGCGAAATGTCTTATCGGGATAACCACTCATGAAGTTTGCTTTGACCGCTTGATCGATCGCCGTTGATCGCGGATCTCCTTGAGGCACGTCTGTGAATGCGATCGCAGGCTGCTTATTGGGTTTGGTAAAGGCTTTTTCAACCTGAGTTGCAAATTCTGCACGGGTGACGGGCTGATCAGGCTTAAATGTGCCATCAGGAAAACCACTCACAATCCCTTGTGCCGAGAGCGCTGTAATAAAGGAATATGCCCAATAGGTTTTTGGAACATCCACAAACGCGATCGCTGCTTTGGGGGTTGTCGGGGTGATGCCGGATGATGTGGGCGGAATTGGAACTGGAACTGCGGTTGGTTGAGTCGTTGGAGTTGCGATCGATGGCGTAGGAGTTGGGATTGCAGCCGTCGGAGTGCCAGGAGTTGTAATCACTCCAGTGGTAGAGGGAGGCTCTGCTGCACGCGCCCCTTTTTGAATGGAATTGGTTTCTACTTCTGGAGATTGAAACAAGGGTGACGTTGTAATCACTTGAGGCGCTTTAGTTTCATTCGCTTTGTTGAGAAAATTGCCCAGGGAAAACCGTTCCTGGCTCTGGTTGAATATCCAGAAGAAAATCGCACCGAACGACAGCGCTGCAATCAGAAGCGCGATCGGCTCGTCGTCTCGAAGATGAGGTGGACGCTGCCCTGGAGGTGAAGAATTTGACATGACGCTACCCTGCTCAACAACAAATCGCGATTCAAGCTGCCCCAATCCTAGAGATTTGACTCGCTTTTGTAAAGCAATAGTTTTTTTGAGTAACTTTGAATTGGGTGACGCAATCTTCGCATTCTATTCTCAATTTCCCTGGACTTTAATCTGCATTCCTTTGCTAGCGGTACACTGGTAAAGATTTGGTTGGATGAAATCTGGCATTTTAGGGTTAGTCATGGCGACATTTTTATTGGAAGTTGGAACGGAAGAATTGCCAGCAAAGTTTGTGGATGAGGCGTTAGAGCAATGGCGATCGCGCATTCCTAACGATCTGGCTGAGCGATGCCTAACCCCAAAACAGATTGAATACTTTGGCACCCCGCGCCGGCTTGCGGTGATTATTTGGGGATTGCCAGAGCGCCAGCCTGATCAAGAAGAAGAGGTGAAAGGTCCTCCGGCACAGGCGGCTTTTCAGGATGGCAAGCCCACGAAGGCAGCGATCGGGTTTGCCCAAAAACAGGGAGTTGCGGTAGCGGATTTAGAGGTTCGCCCCACGGAGAAGGGCGACTTTGTGTTTATGCGTAAAACGATTGTAGGGCAGGCAATTGCAGATATTTTAACGACGCTCGTGCCAGAGTGGATTACAAAGCTGGAAGGCAAACGGTTTATGCGGTGGGCAGACGGGGATCTGAAGTTTCCTCGCCCAATTCGCTGGCTGGTGACGTTGCTGGATGGTCAGGTGCTACCGATCTCGCTGGTAAATGGTTCGCAAGGATGCCACAGCGATCGCGTTTCTCAAGGGCATCGGGTGCTGCATTCATCTGCCGTAAATATTACTCACGCGAACGACTACGTGCGTATTTTAGAGAATGCTTTTGTGCAAGTTAAGGTTGAAAAACGCCACGATTTGATCCAGCAGCAAATTGAAGTGGCGGCGGCATCGGTGAATGGAGTGGCGGTGATCAATCCAGCGCTGCTGCAAGAGGTGACGAATTTGGTGGAGTATCCGTCGTCTGTGGTGGGCAAGTTTGATGCGGAGTTTTTGGAACTGCCCACGGAGGTGATCGTCACGGAAATGGAAAGCCATCAGCGCTATTTTCCAGTGCTGAAGTCGGCAGAATCGGATGAACTGTTGCCCTATTTCATCACGATTTCTAATGGCGATCCGAGTCAGGGGAGCCTGATTGCAAAGGGAAATGAGCGGGTGATTCGGGCACGATTGTCAGATGGCAAGTTTTTCTTTGATGCCGATCGCGCTGTTCCATTAGAAAACTATCTGCCTAAATTAGAAGCTGTGACGTTTCAGCAAGATTTAGGATCGGTGCGGGCAAAGGTAGATCGCATTGGTCGAGTCGCTCGGCATATTTTGGATCAACTTCAAATGGAAGCGGGCGATCGCCGTTTGGTGGAAGAGGCAGCGCTACTTTGCAAAGCGGATTTGGTGACGCAGATGGTGGGTGAGTTCCCGGAACTGCAAGGCGTGATGGGACAAAAATATGCGCTGGCATCGGGCAGACCAAAAGCGGTGGCGGATGCAATTTTTGAACATTATCTGCCGCGTGGCGCTGGGGATGCATTGCCCAGTTCGACAACGGGGCAGGTGGTGGGCTTGGCGGATCGCCTGGATACGTTAATCAGCATTTTTGGGCTAGGGATGATTCCCACGGGTTCGTCTGATCCGTTTGCGCTGCGTCGGGCTGCGAATGCGATCGTTAACATCATCTGGGCAGCGAACTTATCGATTAATCTGGCGCTATTGCTGGATCAAGCGATCGCTGATTTTGCAGAATCGTTCGCGACGGTGCTAAAGCTGCCAGTGGCAGACCTAACGCAACAACTACAAGATTTTTTCTTGCAGCGGATTCGCACGTTGCTCCAGGACGATCGCCAGATTGATTACGACTTGGTGAATGCGGTGCTGGGTGAAAATGATTTGGAATATACTCAGCGATCGCTAACCGATTTGCTAGAAGTGCGCGATCGCGCCTTGTTCCTTCAGTCCATTCGCAATGATGGCACCTTGGCAATCATCTACGAAACTGTCAACCGGGCTTCTCGGCTAGCGGCTCAGGGCAATTTGGATACGCAACAGCTTGATCCCGCAGCAGTTGTAAAATCCACTCTGTTTCAAAAGAAATCAGAGCAAGCCTTGTTTGATGCGCTGAGCCAAGTGAACCAAACCATGCAAGGTGTCCGAAACTATCAAAAGTTGATTGACTCACTGGGTCAGATTGCGCCGACAGTTGCCAACTTTTTTGATGGAGCAGACAGCGTGTTGGTGATGGATTCAGATCCAGCCATTCAGCAAAATCGTTTGAATTTACTGGGCGTGTTGCGAAATCATGCGCGGGTGCTGGCAGATTTTGGCGAGATCGTGAAGAGTTAGCGACCTGAAAATTTAGTCCAAATTTAGTCCAGTGCTATTTTTTAAGAATAATTATTACCTTGAAATTACTGCTAGAAATGATTTTTAGAGGCTTGAAGAAGTTTTGACTAATTGCGGGTACAGCAATTAGTCGGAGGGTTTGTTGGCTTAGCCATTTCGCAGTGTGAAATAGTCCAGAGCGATCGCAATCAGGTTTCCTAATTAGCGAAAGGAGCCTGTTCGCCCATTGGGTTCAATGGAGCATTCATGTGTGGACGTGGAACGATGCAACCCCACCAATGGGGAATTCAAAGTGACGAGGCAATTAGCAGACTTAACGTTCTTGAAGAAAACTGGGCTAACCGTTAGGTAGGATTATTTGAAAAGCGTTGAGGTTTATCAATGAATGAAAAATTTAGTCATTGCAATGGCTGAGACAGTCATGTTTTTTCCCATAGCAGTATTGCTGCCTTCTTTCCCAGTATCCAGTCGTGAATATAGTCATCGGGAAGAGGTTCCTAAACGGACTGTGGTGTCGAAGGGGGGCTTATGGTGTCGTGATCCGGAAACCATGAAGCAAGTTTTGTTAACGCCTGAAGGAGGTGTTGTTCTTTCAAAAATTGGTCGGACTGGCAATATTCGCCAAATTAAAGAGGGCGAGATGTGGCTATTCACTGATCATGACTGTATCGTTCGCGCACGGACAGAGTATATCAAGTCTCTCAAATGATTAGAGGCTGGGAGAGAAACCTCTACCAAAGATCTCTCAAGTTGCAAATGATGATTGTTGCAGCGATCGCCCTTCACAGGATTAACGTAAAGGGCGATCGCGCCGACTAAACTGAACAGCAAAAACATAGATTGCCGTTCACGCTGCAAAGATAATCAGCCAATCAACAATGATAAAAACACATCAATAAAAGTGCATCAAATAACAATTATTTCCTTTATCTAAGGGAATTCCATCCCTAGGATGATGATAAGTCAACAAATTAAGAGGATTGTAAGATTCTAATCGGTCAAGTCTTGTGTACTTAAAACTTGTGGGCTTAAAACGCGATCGCGGCTTGTCTCACAATCTAATTTGAGTCTACACACTGGTCTTAAGTAAAGATGATCGAGTCCTGCTTAAGACGAGCCTGAAGATTGTCCCCTGTTTACAAATCTGAACCAGAAACTCACCCAAACAGCTTTTATATTTGTTTGCCAAGCTAAAATGCACAAGGGGAATTCTGGCAGATTTCATACGAGTTAAATGCAATGCCTGAGAACATAGATAGACACGCAATTTTTGATTGGATCAAGCGAAACCCCTGGTTAATTGTGCCAGTGCTTGGGCTAATCCCATTGTTCAATCTACCGTTTGCAAAAAGTCAATCATCGCTACCGTCTACTTCAGTGGGAACTTCTAATCCGGTGCTGCCCACCTCAGTGGCAACGCCGCCATCGGTTGCGATGTCGCTATCGCCTGCTGTGGCACCTTCTCCCCGCCTAGCTTCAACTCCGACCTCTATTCCTATTAAAGCGATCGCTCCAAAAAATCCAGCTTCATCCTCTCGTAAATCTGTCGCAGCATCTATTCCACTGCCTGCCAATTTATCGGTTGATGGTGCGATTGAGATGAGAGTAGCGATCGCTACTGGAGTAACCAGTTTGCCGATTAGCACGTCCACAGGCGGTGTGATATTAGATGTCAAGGGGCGACCGATTCACGCACTTCCCGCTCAGTCTACTTATACGCTGCAACCCAATGGACAAGGGATGTTGATAGATTCCATGCAGCTTCCCTCTATTGTCGTGATTGACTCAAATCCTAATGGGTTGATTCGAGTCGGCGATCGCGATTATCGAGGGCGAATGCTGATTGTGCTTCAAGAGGGGCGTTTGTGGGCAGTTAACTACGTCAGTATGCAGCATTACCTTTACAGTGTGGTGGGTAGTGAAGTTTCGCCCAGTTGGCCCATGGAAGCGTTGAAAGCTCAAGCTGTAGCTGCGCGATCATATGCACTGACTTACCACATCAAGCCTGTAAACCGTCAGTTTTATGACATGGGTGCTGATGAATATTATCAAGTCTACAAAGGGATTGAAAGCGAAGCAAGCAGCACCAAGCAGGCAGTAAACAGCACTGGAGGCGAGTTTGTTAGTTATCGAGGTGGAGTGGTGGAATCGCTCTATGCAGCAACAGACGACATTGTAATCGATGCCTTTCAAGGAAAAGGAATGAGCCAAATCGGTGCATTAGGGCTGGCAGAAAAAGGCTATGGCTATCGTGCCATTCTTGGCAATTACTATGCTGGAACGGGCATCGGACGAATTGAGATGGATATGGAATAGTCCTCAAGGGGCAGAGTTAGGCGATCTCATTCTTACCATTGATGGGTGGCATCTTTCATAGTGCGATCTAACTTAATAAGAGTACAAACAATGTAGATCACTATGAAAAAACTACTCACTCAGACCGCTACTCTTTTACTGAGTGCATCCGCATTAGCATTACCTGCTCTAGCCCAATCTCAAGCTCCTTCAGGCGGCACTTTAACACCGGGTACTCGAACTGTTCCCACATCGCCTACGGTTCCTGGCACTACAGTCCCTAGCACCACGACACCCACCACTACAGTCCCTAGCACCACAACACCTAGCACTAGAACACCAGGCACTACGACACCTAGCACTACGTTCCCAGGCACCAGAACACCAAGCACTACGACACCTAGCACTACGTTCCCAGGCACCAGAACACCAAGCACTACGACACCTAGCACTACGTTCCCAGGCACCACGACACCTGGCACTAGAACACCTGGCACCACTTTTCCAAATACATCCCCTCGCACGGGATTACCCTCTGGCGGTGCAATTGTCATTCCTTCCACGGAATCGGGAACGTTTAATCGTCCTTCTACGGGAACCACTTTTCCTTAAGGCAGCACGGTCGATCCTCAAGGTTCACCTCAAGGTGTTCCAACCTATCCTAGTACTGCGCCTAGTGGAACATTGAATACTACACCTATCCTTTGAAGATCAACCTGTTGACCATCCCAATCTATGAGAATTGCTCCTCATAGATTGGGATATTGCTCCTTATAGAGCTATTACAATGTTCCTCGTAGATTAAGTCAAAAAATCCAATCTGTTAATCAATCGATTAGCTCTAAACAGACATCTACAGGCTTATTAATTTACGCTTTTTATTGATTTAAGGAAAAAGTAGCGAGTGATTACGATATGAATAGCGAAACTACTTCAACTAAACCTACTGCGAATAGCAATAGAACAGAAATAGAGCCGCAAGAATCTCAGCCTGAGTCTGGAGATTCTTTTGATGATGATGTTAGGCAAAGCTCTCCCGTCAGCGATCGCGTAAAAGACAAACCGCAGGAAGCTCCAGAAGAAGCATAAGCAACATATCTTTTGACTTAAAGGCAAATCCAAATCCTAATTTAGAGAACCAAGCCATGACCCCAATTAATTCCAATCAAAAAATCCGTTATGCCGTAGTTGGACTCGGTTGGTTTGCTCAATCGGCTGCCCTACCTGCGTTTGCCCATGCCGAAAATTCTGAGTTAGTTGCTCTTATTTCTGATGATCCAGTTAAGTTGGCAGAAATTAGTGAACAATATAGTGGGGTGCAGCGTACGTTTTCCTACGAAGAATACGATGACTGCCTGAGCAGTGGGTTAATCGATGCGGTTTACATTGCGCTACCCAATCACTTGCATCGAGAATATACAGTACGAGCAGCAAATGCCAAAATTCATGTGCTGTGTGAGAAGCCGATGGCAATCACTGAAGATGAATGTGAGGTGATGATTGCCGCCGCCAAAGAAAACGATGTGAAGCTAATGATTGCCTATCGCTTGCACTTAGAAGAAGCAAATTTGCAGGCAGTCGAGCTGGTGAAGTCGGGTAAACTGGGTGAGCCGCGCATCTTTAATTCAGTGTTTACTCAACAAGTTGAAGAAGGTAATATCCGAGTTGAGAAGGCGATCGGCGGCGGTACACTGGATGACATTGGCATTTATTGCATCAATGCCGCACGTTATTTGTTTCAGGATGAGCCGATCGAAGTGTTTGCTACCAGTGCAACCAATGGAGAGGAGCGCTTTCAAGAAGTCGAGGAAATGACCAGCGTCATCATGAGATTTCCTCAAGATCGATTGGCAACCTTTATCTGTAGTTTTGGAGCGGCAAAGATCTCGACCTATCAAGTTGTTGGCACTAAAGGTGACTTGCTGGTTAAGCCAGCTTATGCAACTCAGGGAGAAATAAAGCACTACCTGACATTGGATGGCGAAACGCAAGAACGTACATTTGAGCCGCATGATCAGCTTGCTGCTGAGTTTGTTTACTTTTCAGACTGTATTTTGCAAAATAAAGAGCCAGAACCTTCTGGGGAAGAGGGCTTGATCGATGTTCATATTATTCGAGCGCTTTACCGTTCCATTGAAACGGTTAACTTTGTGCGGCTAGATAAATTCGATCGCACTCAGCGTCCTAATGCTACGCAAACTGTCAACCGTAAATCAAGTCGGGAAGAATCGGTTCTTATTCATGCGGCTGACCCATCTGGTAAGCCTTAGAAATCGGTGGTCTTAACGTAACGCAGCATCCCTAAATAGGATGGGTCTGAGGTATTACAGCGATTTTCAGTAGAGTGGGCAGTACCCACAATTTCTCAAAGCGTTTCACCACAAAGGTTTTGGGCAGTGACCACCCTGCAATCTGTGGTCTATTCATGTAAAAAGGGCTGTAAGCTCCAGAATCAGTATGAGATTCAACTCTGACATCTAGCCGTTGGCACCCAAACCCTGCTGAAAAACTTACATACTCATCATAGAGGCTTCACTATAGCTTCACCTATTTCAGAAATAACAAAGTTATTTTTGAAATGTAGGTTGTGTGGCATCAACTGAATGTGAGAAATTAAAGAGGCAGCAATAAGGGGGCTTATTGTTGCCTCTGTTTATGTTGGGGCTTCCATCAGCAGCTTCAACAGA
>Ga0105044_10005611_pt1 | contig 17236 bp, 12 predicted proteins | sample MAT01_FD_78092 | JGI IMG/M metagenome (GOLD analysis project Ga0105044, IMG submission 78092) | Freshwater microbial communities from Lake Fryxell liftoff mats and glacier meltwater in Antarctica - MAT-01 | ecosystem: Environmental > Aquatic > Freshwater > Ice > Liftoff microbial mat | place...
GTACTGGGACTTTGGCGCGGTGTCCGATTCCCATCGCTAGCGGGGCGATCAGTGCCGTGGTCGCTATGGCGCCGGGTCCGCAGATGGAAATGACGCAGGCGAGTGAGAAGAAAAGTAGCGGCAGCAAAGCGGCACTACCGTGACACAAACGAACCGCTGAATGCGTTACCGACGCCATCGTCCCGTTTGTTTGCGCAATGCCGAAGAGCAGCGTGACGCCAACGAGTGTCAGAAAGAGCGATGACGGGAATGTCGCCATGAGCGCTTCCACTTTCCAACCGGCGGCAAAGATGCCGATTGGCCAAGCCAGCGCCACCGCCAGCACGCCGACGTTGATCCGCGAGGTCAGGCTCGCGCCGATCACAAGCAACAACGCCAAGAGCGACAGGATCGCGGGGCTCATCCGGCTGCCCCGGGTCCACGGGACCATGCCGGAAGCAGGTGTTTCTGCACTTTGCCAAGCGCCGTGCGCGGCAGCGCGTCGACCTTCACAAACCCGCGCGGAAGTTTGAATGAAGCCAGCTGCGTCCGAAGCTGCGCCTCGAGTGCGACTGGGTCCAGCGTGCCATCTGTGACCAAGTAGGCCACCGGCACCTCGCCTCGCACCGCGTCCGCGACTCCAACCACGGCCGCCTCACGCACCCCAGGCTGCTCGGTCAGCAGCTCCTCGATCTCGCGCGGGTAGATGTTGAAGCCGCCCGAGATAATCAGGTCACTGCGGCGTCCTTCGAGCGTGATATAGCCGTCGTTGGCCTGCACGCCGATGTCGCCGGTGCGAAACCATCCGTCCTTCCATGCTGCCGACGTCGCGTCGGGACGCCGCCAATAGCCATCGCAGACGTTCGGTCCTTTCACCCAGATCTCGCCGCTGGTGCCGTCGGCGACCGACACACCCTGCTCGTCGAGAATCCGCACGCCCACGGTGGGAAGCGGCACACCGACGGTTCCCGCGCGTCGCTCGCCGTCATACGGGTTGCTGATGTTCATCAGCGTTTCCGTCATCCCATAGCGCTCCAGAATGACGTGCCCGAAGCGAAGCTGAAATGCTTCCAGCACGTGCGCGGGTAGCGGGGCCGAACCCGAGACGAACAGGCGCGCATGGGCACCGATCGCGCGGGCGCGGTCTTCCTCGACATCCAACAAACGCACGTACATGGTGGGTACGCCGAAGAACACGGTTGGCTGATACCGCTCGAACCACCCCGCAGCGCGCTCCTGCTCGAAGCGCTCCACGAGCTTCATGTGGCACCCGCTCGCCAGCCAGCAGTGGAGGCCGTTGGCCAGACCGTGCACGTGAAAGAGCGGCAGCGCAGCGAGATATCGATCGTCGCTCGTGATCTTCCAGCACGCCGTGAGCGCGAGCGCATTCGCCGCGAAGTTGCCATGCGTGAGCACGGCGCCCTTCGACGCACCGGTGGTGCCCGACGTATAGACCAACGCGGCCGGGGTCGTGGCGTCGCACACCACGCCCGGCCGCCCTAGGGGCATTGAGGCAGCATCACGCGCGAGCGCGTCCACATCCCAACACACCACCCCCTCAGGAAACTCGGCGGCCTGCGCAGCGGTCGTCACGACCGCTATCGGATCGGCGTCGCTGACGATGTGCCTGATCTCGCGTTCCTTGTACAGCACGTTGACCGGTACAACGATCACACCAAGCTTGGTGCACGCAAGCCAAAGATCGATGATCTCGATGCGATTGACGAGATAGAAGGCAAGTCGCGCACCACGCTCGAGTCCGCGCCGTTGCAGCAGTCCTGCAAGCCGATCGCTGCGTGCGTCGAGCTCACCAAACGTGAGTGAGCTGATGTGACCGGCCGCGTCTTCGTACTCGAGCGCGGGTGTATTGCGCCGACCGATGAGCGACAGGTCGAATAGATCGAGAAGAGACATGGGCGGAGAAGCTAGTGGCAGCGGACGCCGAATTCCCCGGCGACAGCCCGAACGCCATCGATGTGCAGTCCGTCTTCTTCGAATACGAGAACGCCGACGAGTGCGGTGGCGACATCATCGGGCAAACGATCGGCGCGAAACGCCTGAATGACGGGCCCGTCGGCCATCGCCGTGCTCAATCGCGCGTGTGACCACTCGGGGTCGAGTGTCGGTTCGCTGTCGAAGCCTTCAGCGAGCACCGCCGATAGTGCGCGCGCGGACACACCGCGGTAGCGTAGCGTGCGCAGGTCACCGCCGAAACTCCGTTCGAACAGCACCTGCCACGCCATGGGGCGAGCGCCTTGGGTGCGTGTTCCTTTGGCGACCACGATTCGGGGGCGTTGCGCAATGACGTGCATCCGGGTCACGGCGTCCTGCAAGTCGGCGAGGATGCGATCGTCGCGCGGTTCGTCCCGTGGAACTTCCGGTGCAAGGTCGGGCATGGTTGGCAGCGGTTGTCGTGATTGGAGCTTGGTTGAGCGAAATGCACCGAAACAAACTGCAACAGCCGTGTCTCGCGGAGGCGCGGAGACGCAGGGAACGGCAACTACGACAACTTTTCCTTGCCTTTCTGCTCGTAGAATCGGCGAGATCGGCGCAGTTGATCCACTTCCATCTATGTTAGTCTGTTGCAGTTCTCCGCGGCTCCGCACCTCCGCGCCTCCGCGAGAAACCGCCGTTGCAGTTTCGCGAGACACCGCTGGTGCAGTTTGCCGTCCACCGACCAACCTGCACCCATGAATGTTCTCACAGGTCCGCACCGAAGCCATACCGGTCACCATTTGTGCTGACGCTTTTCTTCGTCGTCTTTCTCGATCTTATCGGTTTCGGGATGATCATCCCGGTCTTCCCCTTCTATGCCCAGAAGGTCGGGGTCGATCCGGCGTCGGTCATCTTCTTTCTTGGACTCTACTCGCTCGGTCAACTGGTCGGCGCACCGATCTGGGGCACGCTGTCCGACCGCATCGGACGGCGGCCCGTGCTGCTCATCACGCTGCTGGCCAACGCCGGCGCATCATTGATGCTCGCCTACGCGGATAGCGGCATTTTTCTCGGCGTGTCGCGCATCGTTGCCGGGTTCGCTGCAGGCAATATCTCCACTGCGTACGCCTACACCACCGATATCACCAACGACGCCACGCGCCCGAAAGCGCTCGGCCTTCTTGGCTCTGCCTTCGGCCTCGGCTTCATTCTCGGGCCCGCGATCGGCGGACTGCTCGCGGGCGCCAATCCCGACGACATCGGTGCGCTCGCGCGCGTTGCACATGGCGCGGCCGTGCTGTCGCTTGTCGCCTTCGTGTTGACGCTGATTCGTCTCCCTGAGTCGTTGCCCGTTGAGCGGCGCAGTGTGCCTGGAGCGAAGCGAAGCGGCATGCTGGCGCTGTTCAAACGCCCAGTGCTGCGCGATCTGTTGTTCTCGACCATCATCGTTGTCTCGGCGGTCGCTCTCTTTCAGAGTACGCTCGCCCTCTTTGCCGCTGAGCGACTCGGCGTCGGTCCGCGCACCCTTGGCTGGATCTATGGCTTTGTTGGTGTTGTGTCCGTTGCCGTGCAAGCGGGTGCGATTGGCGTGCTCACCAAGCGATTCGGCGCCGCAAGTCTCACACGCGCCGGTACACTCCTGATCGCCATCGGGCTCGCTGCGATTCCGCCAGTGCATTCCATGGCCCTGCTGCTCGTCGCTCTTGCTTTTTTTGGCGTTGGTTCAGCGCTGTTCAATCCAAGCATGAGTGGCCTCGTGGCAGCGACCGCCGAACCGCACGAGCGCGGCACAGTACTCGGCGCGTATCAGAGCGCGGCCTCGCTTGGTCGGGTCATTGGTCCGTTTGCCGCGAGCATCATTGCGCGAGCGACGTCGCTGCAATGGCCGTTCATACTCGGTGCGGTGGTGTCATTGGGTGGGGTGTTGCTCATTCACACCAGACCGCGCGCGCCACGCTGATTCAATGCCGCACCGGCCCGACTATCTTCCACGTGGCCGGATCTTCCATCCCGATCAACCAGACGGAATAGCCGCGCAGTTTGTATTGGTGCACGAGCGCGAGTTTGTGTCTGAACGCGCGCGCGTCTTCAATCCAGGCATGTTCGAAGACGCCGTTGCGCTCCCACATCGCGAATGATGCCTTCTGCGTGGCGTCCCACTGCGGCGTTGCACCGGCGTCGCGCAGCAGTTGCATCAATCGCGGATACGCGATGTCGTCACCACGCGCGCGCGACGCACCGGTTTTCGGATCGTAGTGCGGATACCAGTAGTCCGAATAGGCCGCAAGTCCGAGTGAGATTTTGTGGACTGGGACGCCCTGCGCCAACACGTATTTCAGGCCCGCCAGCATCCACGGGTAGCCCGCAACGGGCCCAGGCGTCGAGCCACCGGTGTGTTGCGCGTACGTCATGTACGAGAGGAAGTCGAGCACCTCAGCGAGCGCTTTGTAGTCGTACGCGTTCCGCCAGTAGTCGGCCATCCATTGGTGATACGGCAGAACGCCACGACCGTCATCGCCACGCGGAACAACGGCAGCGGACAGCTCGCACCCCGCCTTGTGCACCGAGTCAGCCGCCTCGCGCGCAAATGCGGTGAACGCGTCGCGATCGCCGACGTAGAGATTCTCGAAATCGAGCTGCAGTCCGTCGAGGTGTTCGTCGCGACAGAGTGAAGCCATGCTGTGCGCCGATGCCGTTCGGGCAACCACGTCGGTGACGATGCGATGCAGAATGCTCAGATCGAAGCCGGGATTCATGACCAACGGCATCAGCTTCACGCCATTCGCTTTCGCAATTGCAACAATGCGCGGGTCAGTGCCGCCCTTGATCGCGCCGCTGCTGTCGATCGCATACACCTGCGGCGCGATCACGCTCACGCGCTTTGCGTTTGCTTCGAAACTCGCGATCCCTTCGGCGTTGTTGCGGATGTACCAGATCGACTCTGGCGCTTGCGAGAGTGCGACGCGAGGAAGCGCCAGTAGCGCTACGCAGAGCACGCCCAATCGTGCGCACGCGCGTGACACGAGTGTCCGCTGTGCGCGAGTGAATTGCGCGAACGGCAGTCGCGCCGCCCGCGGGCGACCATGGGGCAAACCATGGGGCAAACCGTGGTGTGGCATTGGCGCGGGCGCTCTCAGTTCGCTATTGCGGTCATCGATCGAAGCACCGGATAGTACGCCGGCGCCGGAGTCTGACCCAAGATCGGGTCGAGGATATTCCACCACATGAATCCGTCGTCAGAGCGCGGGTCCATGAGAATGAAGACCAGGCGCGCGAGTGGCTGATCCATCGCGATCACGATCGAACCAACTGGCAGCGTCTGCTCTGACGCTTCCCATGCGCCGGTGATCGTGCGCGCCTTGTGCGTGCCCTGATACTCTCGGGTTTCCACTATGTTGGTCGCGATCTTGTAGCGCTCGCCGCTGAACGCGACTTCTTTGGTGGCGAGGGTGTACTTGATGCCGTGTGCCTCGAGGCGATCAATCACACTCGCGATCATGCGCTGCGTTGGTGTGCCACCAGGGCCGCGTGCGCCTCCGGCAGGTGCCGCGTCGACCGAACTCGGAATGACCCACACGCGCGGCGCGAGACTCGTTTCAGTGGGCTCGACCGTGCCGTAGAACGGCAGCATTTCCGTTGTAACGCCCGCGTTACCCAAGCCATCGGGGCGAAGGCGATACGGACGATCGGCGACGTACGGGTTGCGAACAGAGACGGTTGGTGCAAACACGATCGGCTTGAGCTCCGGTGCCTTCACCAACTGCTGACGCACGGAAAGCTGCTGGCCGATGACGGATTCCTTGTTCGCAGTCGCGACAACTTCGCGCACCTTGTCGGCGTTCCTGGAGACAAAACCGAGTGTCTCTTCGAGGAACCAGTAGGTTTCGAAGATGCGCGTCTTGAATGATGCGTACGAATACGTCTCGGAGAGCAGACCCAGAATGTTGCGCACGCCGAACAGCGTGGACGTATAACGCGGACGTGCCAAGTCGGCATCGGACCGCCAGGCACGGTCGGCACCGGTGCCGGAGACGCCGCCATAGTACCACCAATCCGAACCGTGCTTCGCTTTTATGGTCTTTGTGATTTCGGGGAGCATGACCTCGCGCAGCAACGTCATCTCACCCTTGGAGTTGTTCGGGTTGAGCGACGTTTCGTACGTCATGTTGAAGCCGCTGGTGGAGCTGCCGTCGGTGGTGTGCAGGTCCATCGCAACGTGCGGCTGATAGCGCGTGAGTAGCGACACCATCGAGCGCGCTTCGGCGGTTTCGAGCTTGGTGCCGTCGCGATTGAGGTCGAAGCCCTGTGCATTTTCTCGCGTGCCCATGCCGCCAACCGGACCGGCCTGACTCCCACGGTTGGCAACGTTGACGCGTTCGTTGCCGTCTGCGTTGTAGATCGGATTGATGAGCAGCACGGTGTTCTTGAGCCACGCGTTGCGCTCGCCCTTTGCGATGGAACGGAGCAACCAGAGCACGGCTTCTTTTCCTTCCACTTCGCCGGCGTGGATGTTCGCCTGGATGTAGACGCGCGTCTTGCCGGTTGCCATCACCTGCTCGGGACTGGTTCCCGGCGCACCGATCACAGCCAGCGGCATGGGCCGCCCTTCAAACGTGTAGCCGTAGGTGGTGAGATGGATCTGCGGATTTGTCGCCGCCATTTGCTTCATGTACGCGATGACGTCGTCGTAGCGACTGGTTTCCGCGTAGTCCGTGCGCTCGGGGCGTGTCAACCACCGTGATGACGTGGCAGATTTCGGCGCTGACGTGGTTGCTTGGGCCGCGAGCGGAGACGTGGCGATACACGCACTCGCTACCAGTACAGTCGTAGACGAAAATGCGCGCGCAGCTCGGGTGAATCGCGTGGAGAAGTTCATCGGATGGCTTGGGGAGTGTACGACGAAAGATTGTCGGCGTTCAGACTGACTGGCTGATCGTTCTACTCGTTGTGGTCCTGGATGACGCGAAGTTCGCGCAGCTGCGGTGTGGAGCTTCCACGCGCGCGCAACATCACGGCGATGCTGGTACGTCCCTTGGTGAGCGCGAACGGGACAACCGTCTCAACCACGGCGGCCGTCGGCGATGTGCGCAACGTCTTCGTGGCGATCACACTATCCTCCACCACAACCTCATACTCGCGCGACCCACTTGTTCCATCACCCACACCCGGCGCGAACGTCCACACCAGCGTCACTTCGGTGTCGTCGAACGTGGTGAGTGCGTAGCCGATCCAGCCGCGCGTTTCGCGATACGATGCGCCATCGGCCATTCCGCTGGTCGCATCGTGACCGGCATACCCGTGCGACGCTTCGCTCGCTGTATTCCCGGCAACGACCGTATCGACAACGCGACGGTCGTGCGCGCGCGCAGCGGTGCACAGCAGGCTGAGCGCAGTTGCTAGTGTGATTGCAGAGCGATGAATGACCACGGGGTAGTTCGAAATGGTCGAGGACGTTCCAAGGGAAATACACCGACTGCGGCCGACGTATTTGGAATTCAGGATTGCGTCCGAAACTATCGGCGCGCGTGACGTCCTGCGAGCGGTCCTCGAACCTGCGTGCAGGCGGCCGCAGTCTCTAGCGAGTAGGCAGTGGTGGGTACGCAGTAGTAGTCAGAGTAGCCAGTAGTCGGCCGCAATCCATCACGCGTGGGGTCCTGCTCAGATCGAGTTCGCCACCGCGCGGAGCTGGGCTGCATGGTGTGCGGTGTGCACGGTGACGAGCCGTGCCCCCTGCGGCGGACGAAGCGCGCCGAAGACGTGGTGCGTCATCAGGCACGTCGGATCGGTCCACCGGTCGACAAACTGCTGCTCTGTGGCCATTGCTGCCGCCTCGAGCGCGCTGAGCAGCGTTTCCCGATCGAACGGGCCGGTTCCGGGGCTTATTTCACGCGGCGCACGAGCCGACGGTGGAAACTTGCCACTCCCGAGAATGGCCGGAAGAAACTGCCACCGGAGAATTGGGCGCAGCCACCAGGGCGAGCGCACCCGTATTCCGGTTCCACCCCTGAACTGGGCACCAACCACTTCGTAAGTGATCCGCACATGCTCGGCGATCTGGGCGGGCGACCAGTGCGTGTCCTCGGGTGCGCGTTCCCATCGTTCGGGCGCCACTGCCCGCGCCGCCGAGAGCAGCTCTTGCACGGCGCGCTGGTGATCGGCGCGAGCGACAACGGGATCGAGCGTGACGCTCATGCGGCTCCGTGTGGTGCGATGTTGAGGCTACTCCGATCGGCCAACAGCGATGCCGACACAACGTCACGCGGCAACACGGTCGCGCCATCGTACCCAGCACCAACCAGCGCAAACGCCAGCAGTGACCATGCACCTGCGCCGTTGCGCTTCCAGACACTCAGGTATCGCGAGTTGCGCGAGGCCGCGTTTGCCGCTCGCATATCGCGTCCGATAATCACGCACAAACCATGTCTTTCCCCGCACTCCGTTTCGCGATGACTCGCTGGCGTGCTGCGTGGCGCGAGTCAGCCCGTGCTCGTTCGACTGAGTCTATTGCCCGACCCCGCCGACAACGCGCTTCATCACCGTCCCTCGCGCCAAGCTTGTCGTCGCATCAATCTCGTTCATGATGTAAACAGCGTTCTCGCTGATCGCACTTGGGTACTTCTGGACGAAACTTGCACCGGTCATCGCTTGTGTCAGCGTTACGAGTTGAATTGTCGCCGGCTGCACATTGATGAGCGATGCGTCGGTCAGCGCCCGAAATGAGCGGATGGCGGCATCGATTTCGTTCATGCGTTGCGCTGGTGCGTTGGCCGCCATCAATCCGATGATGAGATACGTAACCCCCGCGTATTGTATTGCCGCTGCTTGACCACGCAGCGTGCCACTACTACCGCTCGCCGCGTCGAATATGGCAAGCGCCGCAGCGTTTCCGTTAATTGTCGTGTTGCCGCTCTGCCTCACGGTGATTCCCTGCTGTCCGGTGAACTGAGCCAGCGCGGCGGCTGGCGTTCCTTGGCCGGGCACCAGCTGCAACTGCGCGTTGTTGTCGCTGCTCTGCGATACAACGGCCTGAGCCATGTTAGTCGTCCTCCAGCCCGATGGAAAATTGAGCTGAAACCGCAGATCGGGGTGCAGAAAGTTCGTTCCTTTGAAATACCCAAGCCGCGGATTCTCTCCGTACACCATGCCCTCAACGGCCTTGAGATAGCCGTCGCGGTTCAGCTTCGCACTGGTGAATGTGCTCGCCGGCAGCGCATCCACTTTCGCTTGGGCAGTCTTCACACGATTACCCGGATCGGGATGCGTGCTCTGCCACTCGGGCACCCGCGCGCCGCCACCTTCCGACGAAAGCCGCGACAGTGTGTTGAAGACCTTCGGTGCCTGACGAACATCGTAGCCTTGCGCGAGCGAATACTTGAAGCCGAGTGCGTCCGCCTGTTTTTCGTCGTCACGCCCGAATTTGAGAAAGAGCAGCGATGCACCCGTGCCGAGCAGGTCGCCGTACTGCGCAATCGTGGGCGACAAGACGGACGCGCCAACAAGTCCGATCTGTGCAATCTGTTGTTTGCTCATCGCGCTGACGGTGTGCTTCGCCGTCACGTGCCCGATCTCGTGTCCAATGACTTCGGCGAGTTGGGCCTCGTTCGTCAGCTGCCCCATCAAGCCGCGCGTGACAAAGATGAACCCGCCCGGATACGCGAACGCGTTCACGGCCGCGTCGTCGAGCAGGTGAAATTCCCACGGCAGGCCGGGCCGTTCAGACTTGGCGGCGATTGCCTGCCCGATACGTCGCACCATCGCCTGCGCCGCCGGATGGTTCGCTTCGCCCACGCTCTTGAGATCGTTCGTCGACGCGTCCTTCCCCATCTGGATCTCCTGCGACTGCGAAATGAGCGAGAGCTCGTTTCGGCCGCTCACAGGATTGATAGCGCAGCCGCCGAGCGCTGCTGCAGCCGTCAAGCCTGCTGCAAGCGATGCAGCCATCAACGCACCGCGCCTCTGGCGTTTGGACGAAGTCATGGCGAATTCCATCAAGATGTGGCGAAAGGACGCTCGAGGCTGGGCGACTGTGGGGTAAACAATTCGGCGCCACCTTCGGTGATGACCATATCGTCTTCAAGACGGATGCCAAACTCTCCGGGGATGTAGATCCCGGGCTCATCAGAAAAGACCATGCCGGGTTTGAGCGGCAGCGTGTTTCCCTTCACGAGATAGGGCCACTCGTGTCCGTCCATGCCCATGCCGTGCCCGACGCGATGACTGAAGTACTTGTAGTCAGGACCAAAGCCGGCAGCGACGATGACTTTGCGCGCCGCCGCATCAACGGCTTCGCACGGTAACCCGGGTCGAGCCGTTTTAACCGCCGCCGTCTGCGCCTTGTGCTCGATCTCGAAGACATCCTTCATGCGCTGCGTCGCTTTGCCCAGCACGAACGTGCGCGAGATGTCGGAGCTGTACCCCTCGACCTTGCAGCCGCCGTCCATGAGCAGAATGCTCCCTTCGCGCACCACCTGCGGCGTTACCGAACCGTGCGGCAGCGCCGAGAACTTGCCGATCTGCACACCGGCAGAACCGTCATAGCCAAGTTGCTTGTGCGCCTGCTGCACGAGCTTTGCGAAGTCGTCCTGTGTCATCCCTTCTTTCAGCGACTTCCACGCCGCTTCATACGCCTTGAGCGTCACCTGACTCGCGAAACGCATGATCGCGATTTCGTGTGCGTCTTTGATGGTGCGACAACCGGCCGTGATCGGTGTGCCACTCACGACGTTCACATTGGGGATGTGCGCAGCCCCATCAGCAAACACGAATCGCACGGTTTCTTCAGCGCCGATCGTCGCCGTCGTCAGCCCGCGTGATTTGAGTCCCTGTGCAATCAGCGCATACGGACTTTCATGCTCCTCCCATGCGTAGACGGTCGCATCTTTCCCCAATGGCCCGAGCCGCACCTGCTCCATCGCCCGCTCCTCCTCGAACTTGGGCGTGACGAGAAATGCGTTGCCATTCGCCGGGATCACCGCCGCGAGTAGCCGCTCGCTCAATCCCCACTTGATGCCGGTGAAGTATTCCATCGACGTTCCACCGGTCAGCAGCAACGCGTCGATCTTGTTCGCCTTCATCAACGAACGCGCGCGTTCCAGACGTGCGCGACGTTCGTCGACGGAGATTGGCGTCACCTGTCCTTTCATCGACGTCAGTGCCTTGATCGCCGGTGGCAAGCTGCTCGGTTGTTCGTTTTCACGATCGCCCGTTTCATCGGCGCGTGCGCCTGTCGCGCCGAGGGAGAGTCCGGCCAGCGTTGTAGCAGAAGTACCGAGGAAGGTGCGGCGGTTGGTCATGCGTCGGGGATAGTCGAAGGTTCGGTGCGAAGAGAGCGTCCCACGACGGTACCGCGAAGCGCCAATGACCGCTATTCTCACTTTCGATCGCCACGGCTGCGCCTGGCATCCAGTCCGTCGCCCCGGCCGTTCCCTCCCGCGCCTTCCGCCCACGCGCCGAGTGAAGTGCGACGCCTTACTTCCTGAGGATCCTGTGCTTCTTCCTTCCAAACTGGCGGGCGCGCCGCGCATCGCCCGACGTGCGCTGGCCGCCTTGGCCAGTCTCGTGTTCTGCACGGCGGCGCCTCGCGTGCTGCTCGCTCAATCCACCGGCACCGTCTCCGGGCGAGTCACCGACGCTGAGAACGGGCAGCCCATCGTCGCCGCCCAGGTCTCGGTGAACGGAACGCCACTCGGCCGCGCCACCGGCGACGACGGACGCTTCGTTCTCACCGCCGTGCCGACCGGCGCGAACACCGTGACCGTCCGCCGCATTGGCTACCTGCAGCAGACCCGCACCGTCTCCGTCACCTCGGGTGGCACCGTCACCATCGACTTCGCGCTCGCCAAGAGCAGCGTGTCGCTCGCTGGCGTTGTGGTCACGGCCACCGGCGAAGAGCGGAAGAAGGAAGTCGGCAACGCGGTCACCACCGTCGGCAGCGCGGACTTTGAACGCGGCGGCGTCGGCAACACCCAGCAAATTCTGCAGGGCCGCTCCACCGGCGTCACAGTGCTGGCCAACAGCGGTGGTCCGGGCGCCGGAGGCACCATCCGTCTGCGCGGCGTGAACAGCATCACGCAGGGTAATCGCCCACTCATTTACGTAGATGGCGTCCGAATCTTCAACGGCAATTCGCCGAACGGCGTGTCGTCCCGTCAGTCGGTGTCGCCGCTGAACGACATTGCCGCGTCGGATATCGATCGCATCGAAGTGGTGAAGGGACCGGCCGCGACGACCCTGTACGGCACCGAGGCCTCGGGTGGCGTAATCCAGATCTTCACCAAGCGTGGCCGCGAAGGACCGCCGCGCTGGACGTTGGAATCGTCGGCTGGCATCAACAGCATGGGCGATTTCGGCCCGCGCTCAGATCCGACACGCATGTTCATCAAAGAGTGCCGCGGTCCGAACTTGGTCGATGCCAACGGCGTCGCGTTCGAAGATGCCACGTGCCCGGCCAGCGGGACGTGGTTGCAGAATGGGTTCCTCGGACGGCACAACGTCGGCGTGCGCGGCTCGAGCGGCGGCATCAACTACGCGCTGTCGGGCAACCTGGAAACCGAAGCCGGGGTGCTTCGCGTGGGCAGCAACAAAACCGGCGGGCTGCGGGCCAACTTCGGGTTTGCACCGACGCGCACGACGACGTTGTCGCTCAACACCTCGTGGCAGCGCCGCAATACGGCGATGATCTCCGACGGCAACAGCGCCGACGCGTTTCTGCTCAACGTGTCGCGCGGGTCGGGCTCGAATTTCAGAGGTGCAGGCTGCAGCACTACCACGATTGCCTGTACGCTCAACGATACGATCTTCTCCAAGGCCAACAGCATCGGTGGCGACCACTTCATTCTGGGTGGCACCGGTACGTGGAATCCTATTGCCAGCATCACCAACCGGCTGTCTGTCGGCATCGACTACAACAACACCGATCAGCGCACAATCAATCCGTTCGGCTACCTGCGTACGCCTACCGGTCAGTACTTCCAGACGCTCTGGAATCGGCAGTTGATCACCGTGGACTTCGCCAGTTCGTGGAAGCACACGTTCACCAGCCAGTTCAGCGGCACGACGTCGATCGGTGGTCAGATGTTCGACAGTCGGCTCAACTCCACCGATCTGCGGTCGGACAACTTCTCCGGCCCGGGCGCGCCGACACTCATCTCCGGGTCGCTGCGTCAGATCACCGATGTCAATCAACAGCGCGTCATCAACGCGGGCTTCTTCGTCCAGCAGATGATCGGGTGGCGCGACCGCCTGTTCGTCACCATCGGTAATCGTACCGACGGCAACAGCGCGTTCGGCCGGAGCTTTGGCCTGCAGAACTATCCGAAGGCGAGTCTCTCGTACGTGCTGTCCGACGAGTCGTTCTGGCCGTCAAATCTCGTGGAAACGTTCAAGCTGCGCGGTGCGATCGGTGAAGCCGGCAAGGCGCCGGGCGCATTCGACGCTTCCCGCACGTGGAATCCAATCGCTGCTGAGGGCGCGCAGTCCGCCTTCACGCCGGGCCAGCTCGGCAACCAGAATCTCGGCCCTGAGCGCACGCGCGAAACGGAAGCCGGGTTCGACGCGGGCTTCTTTAATGGTCGCGCCGGCATCGTCTACACGTATTTCAAGGCGCGGACGAGCGGCGCCATCATCAACGTGTCGTATCCGCCATCGCAGGGCTTCTCGTCCAACCAGCCGGAGAACGTCGGCGATATCGAGAACCGCGGCCACGAGGTGGCGCTGACCGCTAACATCGAGCCCACGAGCTGGGCCCGAATTGATGCACGGCTGCAGTACACGAACGTCCGCGGCAAGGCCGTGAATCTCGGCGGTCGGGTGCTCACGATCGACGCGCTGTCACGCAGCTACGTCAAGGAAGGGTTGCCGCTGCCGGCCTATATCGGGTTGCGCGTGAAGAATCCGGACGAGTTCGCCGCACCGATCGTCGAAACAGACCAGTTCCTTGGTGCGACGTTCCCCACGTCGATCATCAACCCGTCGCTGACGCTGACGCTGTTCAAGGACCTCACGGTCGAAGCCATCGGCGAGTTCCAGCGCGGCGGCAACTTGGTCAACGGGGGTGGCTTCCAGAACGCCGGCCTCAATATCTGGCAGCCGTGTTTTGCCGCACAGAAGGCGCTGCGCGCCGCCGCTGCAGGCGACGCTTCGGCACTGGGCACCGTGAACGCACGTGACCGCATGCGCTGCTCGATCACTGCAGCCGAACGTGACTACAGCTATTGGGTGGAAAGCTCGGACTTCTTCAAGCTCCGTAGTCTGTCCGTGTCGTACGACGTGCCAAAGCGCTTGGTGCCGGGCACGCGCAACGTGACCGTGCAGCTCACGGGTCGCAATCTGTTCGTGAGCACCAACTACACCGGCACCGATCCCGAAGTCGCCGACCAGAGCACCAGTACATTCTCGCGCCGCGACTACTACAACTTCCCGCCCTACCGCACGTTTCTCTTCAGCGTGAGGACCGGCTTCTGATGCGTACCACTTTCCATTCCTTATCGATGCGACGCCATGTAGCTGCATCGTCGCTGCTTGTCGGCTCCATGTGGCTGTCCGCGTGCGACTTCGCTGTCACCAATCCGGGTCCATTGTTGGACGCGGACCTGAACACCCCCTCGGCCATGCCGGCGTTGGTCAACGGCATGGGTGGCGACCTCTCGAACGCGTTGGGCCTCTACATCACCCGCGGCTCGCTGGCGGCGTTCGAGCTGGTCCACTCGGGCAACTTTGCGGCGGAGCGTAAGTTTGCCGCCGGCGCCATCGCGCCTGAAGATGTGAACGGTGACTGGGCGCGCATGCACACGGCGCGCTGGGTGGCCGAGAACGGCCTCGAGCGCATGAAGACCGTGCTCGGCACGTCGTTCGAAACCAACGTCATCACGCCGCGGGCGTATCTGTACGCGGGCTTCGCCAACCGCTTCCTTGGCGAGAACGTGTGTAACGCGGTGATCGACGGTGGACCGTCGCAGCCGAGCGCGGTACACTTTGTCCGCGCCGAAAGCTTGTTCACGCGCGCACTAACCATTGCGCGCGCGCAGAACAACACCGCACTGGCCAACGCTGCGTTGGGCGGACGTGCAACGGTGCTGGCGTGGCAGGGCAAGTGGGCCGCGGCCGATGCCGACGCAGCGCTGGTTCCGGCCGCGTTCCGCCACAATGCGGTGTTCGCCACGAACACCGCCCGCGAGAATCTTGGTCTGGCCGAGCAGACCATCACCCGCCGCGAAGTCACGGTGTGGAACACGGTGTGGGTGGCCGATCGTGACACGCGTGTGCCCTACGACACCGTCCGGACGGGTACCACCATCACGCGGGGCCAAGACGGTACGACCAACTTCTTCCGTCAGCGGAAGTACATCACGCTTGGCGATCCGGTCGCGCTCGTGCGCGGGGCAGAGATGCTGCTGCTTCGTGCCGAGGTAGCCCTGCGCAACAACGACGTGACGGCCACGATGACGTTCATCAATCAGGAACGCGCGACCTACACGTTGCCGGCGCTCACCGCCGCCAATGCAACCGCGGCATGGACCATTCTGCAGCGTGAGCGCGGTGCGGTGCTGTGGCTTGAAGGGCGGCGCTTGTGGGACCTGCGTCGTTGGCTGGCGGACGGGCGGAGCACGGTGCTGGCGGGACGTACCACCTGCGTGCCGATCAGTCTCGAGGAAGCGGCGGCGAACCCCAGCCTTCGGGCGCCGTGAGCCGACGATAGGTCAGCGCAGTTGAGCACGGAACACGGGTGACGCAGAGCGATGCGCCACCCGTTTTTTTGTGCGCGCTACCCAACGCAATCCGCAGCGCCCGGCGCGACGTAGCTCACGGTAGGCGATTGGCGCACCGGGAACTTCTGGTGCACGCGACGTCTACACTGAGTGAGACATTTGCACACACCGCGCATTCGCGCCCGAGGGCTTTCTGATGCATACAAATTTTGTCGCTGTCGAGATCTCCACTGCTGGCGTGCGTCTGCAGCGGGAGCGTGTAGCGCGCGAGCGCATTCGGCGCACGCAGCTGCTGCGAGCCACGCTGTTGTGCGCTGCGTTGACCAGTGCGTTCCTACTGTTCGGAACGCGCACGCTGCTTGCGCAGCGCGCGCCGGCGGCCACCGCAAACTTTCGCAAGCCGGCCACCAGCGAACTGAAGAAGCTTCTCACGCCAATGCAGTTCGAAGTCACGCAGCGCGAATACACTGAGCCGCCTTACAAGAACGAGTTCTGGAACAATCACGAAGCCGGCATTTACGTTGACGTCGTTTCTGGTGAGCCGTTGTTCAGCTCGACGGACAAGTACGAGTCGGGTACGGGCTGGCCGAGCTTCACACGTCCGCTGGTGAAGGAGAACATTCGGAGCAAGACGGACAACATGCTCGGTGTCGAACGGACGGAAGTGCGTTCGCGTCGCGCGGATTCGCATCTGGGACACGTGTTTGACGACGGACCGAAGCCGACCGGTTTGCGTTATTGCATCAACTCCGCGTCGATGCGCTTCATTCCCGCGAGTCAGTTGGAGAAGGAAGGGTACGGTGAATACGCGAAGTTGTTTGTGGGGTTGAAGACGAAGTAGGCACGCGTCGCGAGCGGAACGGGGAAGTGCTAGTATCATGCTTCCCACACCCCTGGAGTGGCGCATGAAAGCAGTCCGAGCCGTTGCACGCAAATGGTAATCCCCCCGAAATTACGGGGCGCCAGCAGTGGAGCTAAGCAGCACGAGCAAGTTTCATTGAGGGCGTAATTCCCCCCAATGCCATGTTCGGTCGTTCGTTGTCGTAGGTCCACAGCCAGCGAGTGCCCGCCGCCTGCACGGCTTCAATCGTATCGAAGAGTGACTGCGACAGCCAGTCATAGCGCACCGTACGATTGTACCGTTCGATGTAGGCGTTCTGTTGCGGCTTCCCCGGCTGAATGAATTCCAACGCGATGCCCCGGCGTTTCGCCCACGGCTGCAGCGTGTCACTCACGTACTCCGGGCCGTTGTCACACCGAATCCGAATCGGCGTGCCACGCCATTCGATGAGCTGATCTAGCGCGCGCACCACGCGGGCGGCCGGCAAGGACAGATCCACCTCCATCGCCAATCCTTCGCGATTGAAGTCGTCAATCACGTTGAAGCGCCGACAACTACGTCCGTCCGCCAACTGATCGTGCATAAAGTCCATCGACCACGTGTCGTTCTGCACCGTCGGCACCGCCAAGGGCTCCGGCACGGCCCGCACCAACCGTTTGCGCGGTTTGATCCGCAAATGCAGCTCCAGCGCGCGATACACGCGGTACACGCGTTTGTGATTCCACGTGAACTGCTTCACGTTGCGCAGGTACAGGAAGCACAGCCCGAAGCCCCA
>Ga0105044_10005615_pt1 | contig 17233 bp, 17 predicted proteins | sample MAT01_FD_78092 | JGI IMG/M metagenome (GOLD analysis project Ga0105044, IMG submission 78092) | Freshwater microbial communities from Lake Fryxell liftoff mats and glacier meltwater in Antarctica - MAT-01 | ecosystem: Environmental > Aquatic > Freshwater > Ice > Liftoff microbial mat | place...
GCTATTATTGATGGGGAAAGGGGTGAGCGTCGACCCGGGCTGGCTGAGCCTATTCCAATTGATCGGATAACCGGTGACGCGCGTCACGGTTGATAAGCGGGGATTTTCCGCGTGCACTTTATCACGCACAAAACTGCTCGGGGCCAGGACCCGGGCAATGGCGCGGTAGCCCCGGTATTGTCCTTTGGGCATCCGTCCCGTCATGAGCACGACTTTGCCGGCCCGGGGTTTCAGCCAACCCAGCCACATGGGTAGCGCCACGGCATTCACGATGACGATATCGGCGGAGGGCAGGGCAAAAAAAACGCGCCAGCTCCAGCGAAAATCCAATAGTAGATTTTGCCAGAGTGTGCGTTTATGATCGGAGCCCGGCAGGCGCAGATGATCGACGCCGTCGCGAGTTTCGCGGGCGGGCATTCCGGGCCATTGCCGGGAGATCGAGGTGACGTGATGACCGCGGGCAGAGAATTCCTGCGCGAGCTGGTACCAGGATTTTTCAGTCGCGCCACCGCTGAGCGGTGGCACGGGCAAAAAGAAACCGTTGACGATGGTGATGCGCATGGGCGGCTAAGCGAGCGAAGCGACGGCGGCGAGGAGGGTGGAACGCGACCTCGGCGCGCGTTGTTTCCATTCATGATCAAGCCAACCCGTCCGGAGGCCGGGTTCCACCTTGAAGTCTCGCGGTCCGAGAGCGGATATTGAAATCGAATGTCTCATGATGGTTGCCTGAGTGAAGCGACGGCGGCGAGCAGCCCGGCGGTGGTTTGCTCGTAAGTGTAGCGGGCGACGCGCGCGCGTGCGGCGGTGCCGAGCTGCTGCAATTCTTCAGGAGCGGAACGCAGCGCTTGCGCGAGTGTGGTCGTGAGTGCGGTGGAATCCTCGGCGGGGAAAACCCAGCCGGTTTCGCCGGTGGTCACGAGATCGCGCTGGCAGCCGACGAGATGGGAAACGAGGCACGGTACGCCGAGGTGCATGGCTTCATTCACGGCGAGTCCCCAGGTTTCGTAGTGCCCGCGCGAGGGCAGGGCGAAAATATCGGCGAGCAGATATCGCGCGGGCATTTCGGATTGGTTGGCAAAAGGCAGAAAGCGCACGTGTCGATCCGGGCGCGAGTGAGCCACGGCGGTGAGGTCGGCCTTGAGCGTGCCATCGCCGACGAAGACCAAGGCATCCGCGTCGGTCGCGGCGGTGTGAAACGCGCGGAGCAGTTCGAGCGGTTGTTTGGCTTCGCTGTATTTGCCGGCGAAAAGCACGACGCGTTTTCCGGCGAGACCCAGTTCAGCGCGCAGCGCTTGAGCAGCGGCGCGCGCGGCGGGGACGGCGGAATTGAAACGCGCGGCATCGACGGAGTGCGGCGCGAAAAATAATCGCGTGGCCGGGACACCGAGAGAGAGAAAGTAATCGCGGTTGGCCGCGCCCACGTAGGTGATCGCGGTGAACTGGCGGTAAAGGAGCTTGAGCAAAATGCGGCTGGGTTGGCCCGGCTGGCCCCGACCGAGCAGATGGGAATCGCCGCGAAAGAGGAGTGGCACGCCGCGTCGGCGCGCCCACCAGAGCGCGCGTTGGTGTGAGAGCCAGTTGTAGCCGAAGAGCAGCACGGCGGTGGGCCGCCACTGGGCGAGGCGCGCGGGGAGAGCGGGGTTGTCGAGTCCGCGGAAATGATCCGTACCGGGATTGCGGGCGACGTTGGGGACGAATTCGTGATCGTAGCCCGAGAGGAGATCGAGGTCCCACTTGAAGCTCGTGGCGAATTGCGGATCGAGGGTTTCCTTGATGCCGAAATCCCAGAGATAAAACACCTTGAACTCCAGCGCGGTATTGTTGCGCAGCCAGCGAAACCACGGGCTGTAATATTGCACGGGGTGCGACAGCACGATGGCGAGGCGGGTGGAAGCAGGGCTCATTGCGCGGGTTAGGAACTGAAAAAAGCCCGGATCAAAAGCGGCACTCCGAGGACGATGATCAGGGCTTGGAAGAGAGATGAGATCCAGACCGCCATGGTTAGCTCGATGCCGAAGGCCCAGGCAGTGAGCAGAATCATCAGCAGGCCGGCTTGGGAAAACATCGGACTGTGGAACGAAAGGACCTGGAGTTTTTTCAGGACAGAGCCCCAGAAAATTCCCAGTAAACCCGCCCCGATAATGCCGAAATTGGCATAGGCTTCCGTCAACATGCCGAAAGCGATCGTGGTGGCATTGGTCGCATCCTCATCCTGCAATCCATAATAAATGCTCAGCCGGTAGGTGGCGATGTGCGAGCGCGGTTTGTCCGGCCAGAGGAAACGGGGAATCAGTTGCGGCAGGACATAGCCATAGGTTTCGCCGTAGAGATAGGGCTGCCGGTCGGGCGTCCAATCAATCACCAGGCACAGCATGTGAATGAGGGACGTGCGTTCGAGGAGCTTGCGGCCGGATGATTTTTGTTTCGTTCCGTCGAGGTGGCTGTCCTGCGATTCCAGTCCGTACCCGATCCATTCGGTGTAGTAGGCGGGCAACTGGCTGATGGTCGGGTTCGGGAGTTTTTGCTCCCAGTATTTCGCCCGCATGGGGGTCTTGCCATTGTTCAGCACCGCCAAGGCCCCAAAGGCAAAAATCAGCGCGACCCAAGGGATGCGTTTGCTGCCGGAGAGATAACCGAGAAAGGCGATGCCCATTAAACTGATGGTGGAAACGAGGAGTAACTCCACGGTTTGAATGATCATTTGCGGAATAAGGGTGGCGAACAGCACCGTTTTATCCGAGTGATTCAGTTCCCCGCGGCCCAGTCGTTGGGTGCTGATAAAGGTGCAGAGAATGCCGATACCGAAGAAGACGGCCCGCAGCACGCTGGCGATTTCCGTGGGAATGACGGAGGGGTAGAAGGTGGAGACGATCACATACAGGGTCGAGAGGACCAGGCCGTACACAATGAACTTTTCCATCTGGTTGCTCAAAATACTCTCGGTCCAGAAACGGCTGCGCCCGGGCCGGCCTTTGATCAGATGATACGCGGAGATTGCGCACACCTGATAGAGAATGACGGTCAGGCCCGCCTTGGTGATGATGTCCGAACTGTAGAGGGCGAGTTGTTCCTGCCCGTTGAGCAACGGCAGGGCGTAGGTGTTGGCGCAGAGCAGCATGATCGGCTCGAAAACGGGAAAGCGTGAACCGCCGCTTTTGGCCCAGAGCAAACCGGGCACGAAGGAGAGGGCGAAAATAATAATGCCCAGGTAAAGATGCAGGACATCGGCCACCTTGGCGTTGTAGGCGAGATAGACGATGGCACCGCCGAGCAGGGCGAGGCCGGTGTTAAAAAGAACGCGTCCGCGGCGCACATGCTCGCCGCCGAGCAGCGCGTACTCGACCGGTGCATCCGGCGTTGCTTCGTTGTCGGCGTCAGTGGTCACGGGAGTGGGTGGAGTGTTTCCGGCCGCGCTGCCGCCCGGCCCAGTATTTCCAACTGCCGCCCGGCCACGGCTTGCGCGCTGAAGCGCTGCCACGCTGGCACGGTCGCAGGCCGCGCGGGCGGGTTGCCCAAGGTTTGGAGTTGTTCCGCGATCAGGCGCAGCCCGGCGGGATCAATGCCGCCGCTGGGGAAGGTGACACAGGGCTGATTGAGATCGGCGAGCCGCCGGGCCATGACACTACCGTCCGGGGCGAGCGCGAGCACGGGTTTGCCGGCGGCGAGGACGGTCATGATTTTGGACGGATTGAAACCGAGATCGTTGGAACCGAGAAGCAGATTGGCGTCCGCTTCCAGCGTCACTTGCAGGGCTTCGAAATACCGGAGGCGCGCGGGTAGTTCGTGCACGCAATCCTGCAGGCTGTGGCGCGCGGCCAGTTCGAGCGTGACCGGCCGGCCCTGCGTTGCCGGAGAATAACTGGTGCCGAAGAAATACACTGAAACGTTCAGACCGTTTTTTCGCGCTGCGGCAATCGCGGCGAAAAGCGCTTCGACCGAACTCAGCATTCCCGGCCCGATTGCACCGGCAAACACGAGCCGGATGCCGCCCGCCGGCAGCAACGGCGCGCGGGTCTTGCTGCGATTGGCGGCGAACTCAAGATCGAGCTCGGAGGCGCCGAAAGGTAATTCCGTGACGGGCGTGTTGACCAGGATAGGGTGGCGCGCGAGCAGGGCGTCGGTGTAGGCTGCGGATACCGTGATGAGCTGGGCGGCACCGCGCATCGTCCAGCCTTCGAGCGTGTGGGCCAGCAGCCGGGCGACACGATATTTCCAACCGCCGGGCGGAGGCGGGGCGCCGGGCCGTTCATAATAATCGGTGACCCACGGATCCTGCAGATCGATCACGTAGGGCGCGCCGCCGATGAATTTCCACAGTCGGCCGAGTGGCAGCGTGAGGAACATCGTGGTGGAAAAATAAATGACGTCGTAACGCCGCTGGCCGAGCAGCCGGCAGCCGGCCAGGAAAAGAAACGGCAGCGAGCGCAAGGCGACGTTGTTTACCCCGAACCAGCTGGTCCATCGGCGCGAAAAACAAAACGTCCGTACGACCTCCACTTCCGGCGGAATCGTGGCGAGCAGTTCCGGCTCCAGCGGCGCGGTAGGTGTAGGATCGTCTACCGTTAGCACCGTGACGTCCCAGCCAGCCTCGACAAAGTACGGCAGGCTCACGCGCACGCGCTGCATGTCCGGCGTGTTGACCGGAGGAAAATGCGGACTGACGATGAGAATGCGTTTACTCACTTTGAGGCCGGTGGGCGCAGTAGCTTGATATCCCAAGCCTGGCCGCGCTCGTTGGTGACGGTTATGGCCTCGAATACCTGAAGGTGCTGCTCCACGCGACGCCAGTGGGCCGAGCAATGGCCGTAGCGGAAATGGGAGATCACCACCATGCCGCCCGGTTCGAGCCACGGAAGAAACGCGGCGACCATTGCGCCGGGATCATCGGCGTAACCGATGCATTCGCTGAAGATGATGACATCGCATTTCTCAGCGGGACGCCACGTCCCAAAATCACCCTCGGTGAATTCGCAGCCGCTGAGGTTCAATGAGCGCGCCATTTTTATACCTTCAGGGGAGAGATCGACCCCGAGATAGCGTCGAAAAGGATGCGGCTGGAAAAGTTGGGCGAGCCGGCCGCTGCCGCAGCCCACATCGAGAATAGCGGGGTTCGGGTATTGCTGTGAAACGTAACCGACCACGATGCTTTGTCGCGGCAGTTCGGGCAGCTGATGAAAGTGCGCCCAAGCGCCGCTGCGGTATTCGCCATCCACGGCTGCTTGATCCACCGGCCGGCCGTAACCGAGCGGGGCTTTGATTTTCCGGGCGAGGCGCTGGAGAAAAGTAGACATGGCGTTAGCCGTTGGCGACGGGAGGCTGGGGATGGCTGGGTTTGGTGACGAAAAAATATTCCGGATCTTGCAGGCAAAATTCCCGGAGTTCAGGGGGCAGCGGCACGGAATGATCGGGCGGGGTGGGTTTGATTTGTGACTGATAGCAGCACAGGGCGCTTTGCTTGAGGTTGTGATAATCCTCGCCCACCAGCCGGCGTATGCCGCCATGGCGAAGGATTTTGGTCAGGAGCAAAACCGGATTCCACCAGCACCAGACCGGGTATTGCCAGATTTCCGATTGCTGGCCCGCCCGGGCCAGCGCGTCCTCGGCAAAACCCAGCACGGGATCGTGCTCCGAACTGCCATCAGGACTGCACGGCACGAACACCCGGCCCGGCCGGATGGTGCGAAGCAAGGCGGTCAACCGGGAAATCAGCGCGTCGCGGTTTTCCGGGGACAAGGCATTGAGCGTGCCGTCCGGTTCATTCCAAAACTGCACGCAGGCCGAATCCACGCCGAGCACTTCCAAAGCGGCGAGCGCTTCACGGCGGCGCAATGAGATCAGTTCATCCACGGGTAGGGTGGCATTTTCGCGATGCGATGCGCCGCCATCGGTCAGGAAAACGATATGGATTTCGTGACCCTCGTGGCGCTTGCGCGCGATCAATGAACCGCAGGCGAGCGTTTCGTCGTCCTGGTGTGGGGCAAGAATCAGCGCGGGGTGGCGCGAGATCTCATAGGGCCGGCTGAGCACGGCCATCAACCGGCGGCAGAGTTGAACGGCGAGACGGCGTAGAAAAACCTTGAGCGATGCCGCGTTCATCGGGGTGACAGGGCCTCCTTGACGGCTGCCAGCAGACGGGGTGCTTCGTGTTCCCAGGCGAGGGTGTTTTCCACCGCGTGGCGGGCCGCTTCCTGCATCGCCCGGAGGCGAGGCCGGTCGGCCAGCAGCGCCTCAAGATCGGCGGCGAGTTTCGTGGTTTCGCCGGCCTTGACCAGAAGTCCGCATTGTGGCGCTGCCGTGAGCACCTCGGTTTGACCGGCGGTATCGGTGGAGATGACGGCCAGTCCGGCGTTCATGTACTGGAAAATCTTGTTGCTGATCGTGAGATCGCGATTGAGCGGCCAGTGGGGTTCCAGCGCCAGGCCGATGTCGTATTGCGCCAGCAAGCCGGGCAAGGCGTCGGGCGGAACCAGGGGCAGGACGTGCAAGTCTCCGCGCCGGTGTGGCGGGAGCAATTCGCGGAGATAAGCGCAATAGCCGGGACGTTCATCGCCGAGTAGATGGATGCTGCTCGGATTTTTCGTGCGACTCCAGGCAGCGAGAAATAATTCCAGCCCACGGCCGGGCCCGATGGTTTGGGAGAACCAGATGAATTTGGGCGGCTGATCGCCGATCGGTTGATCGAGACGTGAAACCGGCTGGAGTGGGAAAGTATTGCGCAGGATAATGGGCACGGGGCAGCCAAAGGCCTGAGCAAGACCGGCCGCCATGCTTTGCGAAGTGGTCGAGGCATACGTTGCATGCCGCAGGGCAAAAGCTTCCGCGCGCCGTAACAAACGCAGCGGACGGGATTGGCGATCTCGATACATCAGGTCCTCGGAATACCAGTCCTCGACATCGACCGCGACGCGCCGGCCGTCGCGAATTAATTTTTTTGCCGCCCAGATGGGAATTTCGGTGTGAACAATAGTCAGGTCGGCGGGAATGGTTCGCGCCCGCCGCAGCAAGGCGCTCGCGGGTCCCAATGCCTGTGCGCTCTCGATCCGAAAATAGCGGATCATTCGTCTCGCCCTCCAGGTGGCGAAGCGCTGGCCCAGTCTGGCCAGCCGGGAACGCCAACCGGTGGACCTGTGATCCACGGTGATCCGGGTGAAAGGTTGGTTCCGCATCAGTTCCCGGTCCATCTGTTCGAACCGGGGCTGGGACGCGACGGTCAGCACGGTGACCTGATAGCCTGCCGCGCCGAGCGTGGCCGCTTCCTTCACCACGCGCGGATTCCGGCAAAGAGGGGACGCTGTGAGAATCAGGATGGAGGATCCGTTCATCGTTGGGTCCAGTATTTCAACCGCCAGACCAGACGCCAGCCGAGCAGGCGGGCCAGCGCAGCCGTCTGGGGGCCCATGGTTGGAGCGCCCACGGTTTCACCCAAGCGCTGCACTTCCTGCTCGGCCAAGGCGATCAAGTCGGAGGGAGCCGGATAGAAATCATGGACGAAGCGTCGCCAGTGCCCGGCGCAGGCATGGCGCGTTTTGGCCGAATCACCGGTGGCGAGCAGATGATCCGTGATGAGCTTGATCGAGGCGAACTGCGAGCGCCGTGCCGCCGGGCTGCGTTGCTGGCTGAGACTGCCCGCGAGGCCGGAGCGGTAGTAGCTCCGCGCTGCGGGCTCGGCGCAAAACGCCACGCCGGCACTGGCGAGCAGGATGCGGCAGAAATATTCGCCGTCGTCGTTCAACGACAGCGTTTCATTCCACGGGCCGGCGCGATCCGCCACGCTACGCGGCACCAGCCAGGCGGACGGATGCATCATGGCGCCGGTTTCCGCCGCGAGGATGAGAAAATCCAATGAGGCAAAATCATGGAACACGACGGCATCCACAAATGTCGCGTGCGCCGGATCATTCTGAAATCGTCCCCACGCGCACGAAGCGAGCATTCCTTCCGACCGGCGCGCGGCGAGCAGCGCCATCTGGGCGGCGATCTTTCCGGGTGAGAGCAGATCATCCGCGTCGAGGAACTGGATGAATTCGCCGCGCGCTTCTTGCAGGCCGCGGTTGCGGGCCGCACTGGCGCCGTGATTGACTTGGTCGATCACGTGCACGCCGCGCCCGGCATAACTGCGGGCCACGGCCAGACTCGTGTCACTTGAACCGTCGTTGATCACGATGATTTCCTTCGTCGGCCAGGTTTGCGCCAGCGCGGATTCCAACGTCGCCGCCAGCCAGCGTTCGGCATTGTAGCAGGGGATGATGATGCTGACGAGCGGGCTCATGGTGCGCTGGCGCGCCGCCAGTTGGTTTGAAAATACCAGCGCTTCGACTCAGCTACGTAATGGTGCATGACCGCGTGGCACTCGATAGCTTCGGCTTCCACCGGCAGCGTCGCGTAGTCGGCGGCCGGGGCGATGGCGCACTCGCGGCCGGCGACCAGCATGGCGACGAGGGCTTGTTCCAAATAATAGGAAGTACCTTCGCGTTCGTGGAGTGTGCGACACCAAAATTCCAGTTTCTCCCAATCGAGTTCGCTGCTGTTGAGCCCACAAAGACCGACATTCACCAAGTCGGCGAGCGGTTGAGCCGGGAGCGAATTGAGCAACGGTCGAGTATAGCCATACGAGGTTTCGCAATCGACGGCATGCAGGGGTTGCGTGGGCTGATCGAGCCAGGAGATGAGAAAATCCGGCCGGCGAAAAAAAAGCAGATCCGAATCGAGCACGAGTTTCCAGCCGCTGCGGCCAAGGTGGGGATCGGTGAGTTTGCGGAGGTTCGGGTAGTTGACCCAGCGTTCCCGCAGGTGTGGAAATTTCGTCGCCGGCAGATGCTCATCCAAACGCGCAATGGTTTCCCCGGATGAGACAAAGCGCACGGCGGGAAACAGCCGCACCAAGGGTTGGCGGAATTCATCAGTGAGCGTGCCGTCATCATAGATCACCGGGGAGAGCGTGCGGCCGGCGTGGCGCGCGAGCGTCCAGAGACAAAACGCGGTCTGATACCAGAAGCGCCCGCCGGTGAGCAGGTGGAGTTCAAGCGGAGCCTGCGCGTCGACAATCATCGGGAGCAAGGGCAGGGTGTTCGCGGCTTGCTCCATTTCGCGTCGGCCCACTTCCGTGCGGTATTGCTGGAGCGGTCCGCCTTCGCGCAAGCTCAGACGCAGCCGGCCGACCGGATTGTGGTAGAGATGGAGCGCGAGCTTGCCGAGGCCGAGAGAACGCGCGGTGTCGGAAATGCTCATGATTTGATGCGGCCGTCGAAGTGTCCGCAGGTACCTTGCCAGCGGATGCGGGCGGAAGAGGAACACCACGCTTGATAAGTGAACCACGCCTTGAGCTTGCGCAGGGCTGCTCCAGTGGGTGCGAGCGGTGGCCAAGGATTGGCGTGGTGCAAGGTGAGTACCTGCATCCACGATTTTTGAATTCCGCGATTGAGTCGGGCGAGATATTCCGGCGCCAGTCGGCCCGATGGGATCAAGTGGGTGAGCGAGAGAGTGGGAAAATACCCAACTTCCCAGCCAGCGCGCATGGCGCAAAGGACGATGTCGTTGTCGCCTCCGGAAGTGAGTTCGTTGCCCCGGCGATCGCTGATCGCGCTAGAGTCATTGGCGCGGGCGTGCAACCACGCGGTCCAAGCTGCCCGACGTAGCGCCATGCCTGCGCCGATGGGCGCAAATACCGGGTACTCGTTGCGGGTGAGGTTCGTCGGACGCAGACCTTGGGAAACAAGCGGCGCGATTCCGAGATCGCGCAGCGCGAGCAAGGAATGAAATTCGTTGGTCCACTCTGGTGGAGGCAAATCAAACTCCGGCCGCGACCGACCGCCGATTGCCCCAATCTGCGGATGCGCGACGAAGAGCGCGAGCACGGTCGCGAGATAGTCGGGGACGAGGACGTTGTCGTCATCGACGAGCACGGCGAATTCCCCGCGCGCCTCAACGAAGCCGTGCTGCCGGGCGTGGCTGAGGCCGGGCGTGGCTTCGCAAATAAGACGGAGATTGGCCGGGGCGTGAGCAATCCAGTCCGTGAGGACGAGAGCGGGAGAGGAGGTGTTATCAATCAGCACAGTTTCCCATTGATCAACCGGCAGTGTTTGACTGCGCAACGCGGCCAGCGTGCGCTGCAGTCGCCCGGCATGGGGATTGTGCGTGGGGATGATAACGGAGAGCTTCATCAGGTTGGATTGGAACCGTAGCGAAATTGCCGGCCTAGTGAAATCAGCTTTGATTCAAATAAGATCCACGAGCACGAGCCAGCGGCGAGAACGACCAGCAAGGTGATTAAAATGAGGCCGACGTCGCCGAAGGAGGTAAGCGCGATGATTTTTCGGCCAACTACCAGAAAGATGAACCAGCCGATCAAGCCATGGAATAGATAAATGAAATAGGAGATGCCACCGATGAACACGAATATCTTGGTCTCACAAATCCCAACGAGCCAGCTAGGTCGCCGCCCGATTACCGTGAGAAGAACCGCAGCATAGAATAGGCTAAGAACCGTGTAACCGACTGAAGCCATGAGCATGGTTTGCAGCGATGCCCGGAAGTAAGTGAGGCCTGCAAGCACGGGCAGCAAAGCGACCGCTATAAACAAGGGAATCAGGGGATGGTCGATCAGCCAACTGCGCATGCCACCATGTCGAATTGCCACGGCCGAGAGAACACCAAAGGCAAGGCTGTCCATTCGGCACGGTGCCAGTACATGGGTCCCAAGTGACCAGTGGGGTGCGAACAGCAGGATGCTCACGCGCAGCACAGGGCCAATCACGAGTGCGGCCATGGTCAGGCGCAGAAGCAAGGAGGGCCGGCAGAATCTGACTATCATGGGGAACACCAAATAAAACTGCTCCTCTACGGCCAACGACCAGGCTAGGGCGGGCCAACCAGCTTCCCAAGTGTTATGGGCGGCCATCCAGAAATTGCAGAGAAAACCAAGATAGCATGCCAGAGGGTAGGTGGCGTGTTCGACGCCCGGCACGCGACCGGGCAACAGCCAGCAAACGAGAATAAAAACATAGAAAAGTGGGACAATGCGCAAGGTGCGGCGCAAATAAAATACCTGAAAGAAATTGGGTGCATCCCGGTTATCCATGAGGATGCCGCCGATAAGAAATCCTGAGATCACAAAAAAGAGATCCACGCCGCTGAAGGTCAATCCCAGCCCTGCTGCCAGATACGCCTGCCATGTGCCGATTTCCCTCGGGAGCTGTAATTCCACGAAATGGTGGATGAGCACGAGCAGAATGGCGATGCCCCGTAGACCGTCGACGCCGGTAATGCGTTCTCCGGGAGTGGCGTTAGACAGAGGGCGGGGTGGCATAGCGGAAAGCTTGTTGGTGATTGGCGGCAAGCCCCGTCAGGTAGCCACAACTCTCGAGCCACCGCAATCGGTGTGCGGATGAGCGCCAGGCGCGAAAGACAAACCAAGCTTTGAGTTTCCTCAGCGGCAACGAGGCGGGCGTGATTGGGGGATGCGATTCGAAACCGTGGGCGTGCAAGGTTTGCGCCCACATTTTTTCCAAGGCGGGTAATGTTTTTTCGAAATAGCTAAGCTGCAGACGCTCCGGTGGTATGATGTGGGTGAGCACCAGGTCCGGCGTGTAGCCGGTCGACCAGCCGGTGCGCAGGCAATGCAGCACAAGGTCTTTGTCCTCGACACCCCCGGCACCCTGGCCCCGCCAGGAAATGCGTTCGATCTGAGCCGAGTGCATACTGACATGTTGCAGATATTTCGGATCAAGCGCCGCACGACGAACCAGAAGACCGGCACCGATTGGAGTCCAATAGGGCAGAGGCGTTCCGGATTGGCAGCTCCATTCCAGCGCGGCAGTACCGTTGTCGCGCAAAGCGAGCAGCCAGGCAAATTCTTCAAGCCAATCTGGCGGAGTGGTGAGATAACGGGGCAGGATTTTGCCGCCTGCTGTCCCCATGTTGGGGTGGCGATCCATGAACGCGATGGCTTTTGCTAGAAAATCATTGTTTGGCACCGTGTCGTCGTCGATAAATACAACATAGCGACTGGTCGTGTGGGCGAGACCGCCCACACGAGCGGCCAGCAGTCCCGGTCGATCCTCTCGGATGATTCGCAGCGGGGCTGCCGGAGTTGTCAGATGGAAATCGGTGACATCGAGCGCCGGCGTGCTGCCGTTGTCGACGAGGCAAAGTTCCCACGCGTCGGCGGACAGCGACTGCTGTCCGAGCGCGGCGAGGACTTCGCCCAACCGGTTGCGATCGGGATTTCGGGTGGGAATGACGACCGAGATAATGGGGGAGTTCATCGGGCCCGGGATTTTCTCAGGCGATATTGGAGGCGAAAGGTCCACGCGTCGGGCAGGAAATACTTGAGTAGTCGTAGCGCGGTGTTGTTCGTCGTCGGCGGATTGCCGCCTGCCTGCCGGGCTAGCGTGAGCGCAGTCGGGACGTCGGACCAGAGATTCATGACTGCGAAGCGGTCCGCGATGGTTTCAGCCTCCGTGGCGATGGTGGCGAGCAGAGCGGCATCCGCCTTCGCGAGCAGGCGGTCCATGATCTGAAGCTTGACGCGCCAGACTTCCCCCAGATTGGAGTTGCTGTAACCGCAACGGTGGCGGTAGGCGGTGACAAGATTTTCATTGATCACCTCGGTGCCGGTGCCGCGTTGGCCGAGCCGCTGATTGATTTCCATGTCTTCCCAGAAACGGAGTGTCTCGTCGAATCCTCCCACGGCAACCAGTGCGCTGCGACGATAGAGACCGTTGATTCCACCGATCGTATTCACCAGCAGATATGCGGTCGGATGACGGGCGAGCGCGGCGCCGTCGTAGGTCCAGCGGTTTTCCTCTTTCCCCGTCTCTTCCTCGATCCAGAGCATATCGCAAACCACGACGTCGATGCCAGGTTTCACCCGCGTGGCGACGCGTTCGAGGTAGTGCGGGTCCATCGTGTCGTCCGCATCATGGAAATGAATCCAATCGCAGACGCAGGCGGCGGTCAGGCGGTTGCGTGCAGCGGATGGCCCGAGGGATTTTTCGGCCCGCAGCACCCGTGCACCTAGTGCCGCTGCGACCTTGCTGCTGTCGTCGTCGCTGCCGTCGTCAAACACCCAGATCTCGTCGAACGGTCGCGTTTGCGCCCGTACCGAGGCAAAGAGGCGCGGGAGAAAGCGCGCGCCGTTTTTGCAGGGTACTAACAAGGCGAAAGTGGGCGTCGCCATCATCCTTTGGTGAGACGCCATTGCCGCCACTTGCGGCGCAGGCGGACCGGCAGGCTCATCGGCTGGGCGGGTGAGACCTGCACGCAACGGTCGGCTGCGAGCAGAAGCGGGTAGATCAGCTCCGGCTGTTTGGTACAGACATAGCAGGTCGTGACCCCGGTGGTGATCTCCGCGACCAATCCGGAAAAATCGGAGCGATCCAGCAGGCTGTGATGGGTTTCGGCTTCGTTTCCGCCCCAAGCTCCCTGAGGAAAATCGCGATTCGGGGTCGTGGCCAAAAGAACGCGTCCTTTGCTCAGGAGGGTCTGTACCAGATTGCGGGCTTCCTCGCGGGGGAAATGCTCCAAGACATCATTGCACAATATCAGGTCATAGAAGCCAAGTTTCGGCAAAAGCTGGCGGATATCTCCCATCAGCACCTGGGAGTAGGCAAAGCTCCAGACGGGATTGCGGTAGCCTTCGAAAATTTCCACGCCGTCGATTTTCACCTGCCATTCGGACGGTTGCAAGCGGCCGTTGCCGATGTCCAGGCTCTGACGCATCAACAGCCCGTAACTGCCTGTGCCAATGCCGATGTCGAGGATGGAGCGGGGCTGGCAGGCTTGCGCGAAATGCAAAACCGCCGGGATGTGTTCTGGATTGCTGAGCGGCACGGAGAGGAGGGGTTAGGACGGGGAGAGACTGGTTTTTTGAAAAAAAACGGTTTGGGTCAGCGCGAAATGAGGCCGGTAATAGTCGCCGAGCCGGCTCCGAAGCCAGTGGCCGAGCCGGGCGCGAAGGCCGCCTGGGGCCGGGGCATCGCGGTGCAGGGTCCAGCCGACAACAGCGAGCGGCACCAAACCCGCCTGCCGGCCCAGCGCGTGGAGACTGGTGGTTTCAAAATGATTCAGGTGTTCGATCGGGGCGACGGCATTGAGCGAAGCGGGTGCGTTTTTGGGCGCGGTCCAGTCCGGCTGGCGTAGTTTAAATCGCAATTGGGGATCGAACGGCACGCCGATCTTCAGCAGGCCGCCCGGACGCAGCGCCTGCGTGAGCCGGCGCAATTCTGCGGCGGGTTGCGCGAGATGTTCGAAGACCTGCTCGGTGTTGATGAAATCAAAGCGGGTGGGAGGCAGGGCATCCAGCCGGTGGCAGGTGATGCCGCGCGCTTGGAGCTCAGGGAAGGCGTGCTCGGAGAGATCGCAGGCGTGGGTATCCAATCCGGCTGCGGCTGCCAGCATCGCGCACTGGCCGTTGCCGGTGCCGAAATCGAGCACGCTGGGCCGGGCAATCCCGGGCTGAAAAAAGCGGACAACCATCATCAGCTCCCGCGTGATTTGCTCCACCTGGTAGGACTGGACGCGCGCAGGCTCCGAGTACGTGGTGCCGTAGAGTCCTTCTCCGTAAAATTTGGCGAGAAAAACATTCCCCGGTACCGGATCCTGATAGATGCAACGGCAACCGGCGCAGTCGGCGAGCCTGAATCGTTCGTGAGCCAGTGAACTGAAATCGCACTGTGGGTACGGCCCGTAGAATTCCTGCAAATAGCGCGAGAGAGGCGGCGCTGCGAAGAGCAGGTCGGCCACGTAAGGAGCTCCGGCTCGTCCGCAGGCCGGACATTGGTTGCGTGGGACCATCGGGGAAGGAGCCGGCGTGGGTGAAGCCATTGATCTTATTCAGGCAGCTGGTAGACGGCTTGCGGCACATAGAAACCGCGAAAAACGTCAGCCTGCATTTTCGCTGACTCTGTCGTGGGCAACACTTCAACCCGGATGGCTTCGGTGACGAAGTCCTCCATCTGGCCATCGGCCCGAACCCCGACGTTGACCAGATAGGTACCCGGGGTGAGACGAAAATTTTCAAACCGGCAATTAAGCCGAAACTCGGCTCCGTTTGCGACCGACGGAAACGGCAGCGACTGGGTGGCGGCCACCTCGATCCCCGAGACAGAAAAGAAGGCCAGGAAAAGCTGCCACTCCTTTGTCGTCCCGTGCCCCGTGAGGTCGCAGACGAACGCAAAGGTGCCCGCGAATGGCACGGTCCAGGGCGGTGCGGCGGAGTCGAGGTGTGTAATCTGCCGAAGCGTCAGATTGCCGCGGACCCACGGCGGGCGGATCGGCGTGCGCAGATCGAGCTCATGCGTCTGCTGGTTTTGCACGTGGGCATAACGGGCCACGGCACCCTGCGTCGGTCCGCTGTAGTCCACGCGGCCGCGCGCCAGTACGATGGCCGACCGGCAGAGGCGCAGGATCGAATCCATATTGTGGCTCACGATCATCACCGTGCGGCCATGCTGGGTTGTCACCTCGTTGAGCTTGCTCAGACACTTGTTTTGGAAAGCGGCATCGCCGACCGCGAGGACTTCGTCGACGATCAGGATTTCGGGTTCGAGGTGCGCGGCCACCGCGAAGGCGAGGCGCACGTACATGCCGCTGGAATAATGTTTCACCTGGGTGTCGAGGAAGCGCTCGACCTCGGCGAAGGCGACGATCTCGTCGAACTTCCGCGTGATCTCCGCGCGCGACATGCCGAGGATGGCGCCGTTGAGATAGATATTTTCGCGGCCGGATAACTCGGGGTGAAATCCCGTGCCGACTTCGAGCAGGCTCGCAACGCGGCCGCGGATGACGGCGCGACCGGTGGTGGGTTCGGTGATGCGGGAAAGAATTTTCAGCAGCGTGGATTTGCCTGCGCCGTTGCGTCCGATGATGCCGACGACATCGCCTTGGTTCACCTGGAACGAGACATCGCGCAGCGCCCAGAATTCTTCGCGAGCGGCGGCGGCGGCAGAACCACGTTTGAAGAATCCGCGCACGCTCTGCGTCAGCGAGTCGCGCAGCGTGTCGTGCCGCTTCTGGTGCGAGAGCAAGTAACGTTTGCCGAGACCTTCGACGCTGATGATGGGTTGGCTCATGGCGTGATGGCTGGAGGCGGAGGAGGGGCGTGGTACTCGGCTTGATTTTCGGCAACGGCATCTCCAAGTCGCGAGGGTACGAGAATAATATTTCCGTCCCGGTCGAGCTTCCGGCCGGAGGCCGCGCCACCGAAGCGATCAGCGAATTCCAACATATCCTGAAGCCAAAGCAGACGCTCACGAAAGGTCAGGCGAGCACCTTCTCGCAAGGTACTCAGTTCGGCGGCTTCCCAGCCATTTTCGGATGGCGTAATATCTTTAGACGAATTCATCGGGGAAGAGCATCTTGAGTCGACGGAGGTCATCCAGATCGTTCGGCCGACCGGCGGCAGTCTTCAACTGGGTCAGGGCTTTGATGCTGGCGACCGGCACGATCACATCCGGAGCCATTTCAAAATGCCGGGCGCGGCCTAATTCTTTGTCGAAATCGAACGGTTCGCGAACGAAAATATCGATGGGAAGTTCCCTCGGTCGTCCGGTGGTGAGCTGAAACACCAGCATGTTCTTCTCCTTGATCCAACGTTCACGGATCATGGGATCAGCAAACTCCTCGATTTTGACCGTTTGTTTTGGAAAATATCCGATTTCCTGCAACGCCGCGAGGGCCTTGCGGAGATTGTCGGGATGTAGCGAGATCACCAGATCGATATCCGATGTAGTCCGCATGTAGCCGTGGGCAATGACCGCCAAGCCGCCAACGAGGATATAACGCACCTGACTGCGATTCAGGGCGCGAAATACCGACTCCAGTTGGGCGATAATCATCATCAGATCACGTCAGCAAAGCTTCGCTCCGTGTGGCGGAAATACCAGAGGCCGGTGATGAGCAGCGCGGCGCACATCGCGACAGAGACGGCCATGTTGCCGGCGTCGAGCGCGGGTTCACCGCAGAGCAGGCACCAGCGAAAACCGTCGATGGCCCCGACCATGGGATTGAGCGAGTAGAGCAAGCGCCAACTGGGCAGGTTGGTCGAACTGAAACCGACGGGCGAAAGGAACAGGCCGACTTGCAGGAGGAACGGCACGACGAAACGGAAATCCCGATACTTCACCGTGAGCGCGGTGAGCCAGAGTCCGGTGCCGAGCGCGGTGAGCAGTGTGAGCAAAATAAATAACGGGAGAAAAATGATCCGCCAGTCGGGGACGAATTGCCACCACACATA
>Ga0105044_10005623_pt1 | contig 17220 bp, 17 predicted proteins | sample MAT01_FD_78092 | JGI IMG/M metagenome (GOLD analysis project Ga0105044, IMG submission 78092) | Freshwater microbial communities from Lake Fryxell liftoff mats and glacier meltwater in Antarctica - MAT-01 | ecosystem: Environmental > Aquatic > Freshwater > Ice > Liftoff microbial mat | place...
CAGGCAGGCCGGGGCGCAATCCGGTGGCGCGTTCCACCGCATCGCGGAACTTGGCCGGGTGCGCAGTGGCCAGCGTGACCATCGGCACGTCTATGGGCAGGCTGGCCGCCACATCGCGGGCGGCAGCGAGGCCAATCGCGGTGTGCGGGTCGATCAGCATCGCGTGGCGGCGGTGCGCGTGGGCCAGCGCCATCGCCATGCCGTCGGCGTCGACCCGCACGCTGGTGAACAACCCTTGCGCTCCGGCCAGCATATCCGCCGGGATGGTCATGGCGCGGGTCGCGTCGAACGCGTGCATCATCCCCGCGATTGCCGGGCCATCGCGGCCCGCCAGATCGAACAGCAGCCGTTCGAAATTGCTCGATACCTGAATGTCCATGCTGGGCGTTGCGGTGGGCGTGACGCTGCCTGCGCTGTAATCCCCGCTGGTCAGCGCGCGGTGCAGGATGTCGTTGACGTTGGTGGCGACCACCAGCCGGGCAATCGGTAACCCCATGCGCGCGGCGGCATAGCCCGCGAACACGTCGCCGAAATTGCCCGTCGGCACGCTGAATGCGACCTGACGGCCCGGCGCGCCCAACCGGACGGCGGCATAGAAATAATACACGATCTGTGCCATCAGCCGCGCCCAGTTGATGCTGTTGACCGCCGACAGCGTTAGCTGGCCGGTGACTGCCGGATCGCCGAACATGCGTTTGACCATCGCCTGTGCATCGTCAAAACTGCCGTCCATGGCGATATTATGGACGTTGGGGGCCAGGATGGTCGTCATCTGCCGCCGTTGTACATCGCTGACGCGGCCTTCGGGGTGGAGCATGAAGATGCGGATATGCTCGCGCCCTGCGACCGCCTCTATCGCGGCTGACCCGGTGTCGCCGCTGGTCGCGCCCACAATTGTCAGCTGCGTCTCGCCGCCGCGCAGGAATCGTTCGAACAGCTGCCCCAGCAATTGCAGCGCGACATCCTTGAACGCCAACGTCGGCCCGTGGAACAGCTCCAGCAACCAGTGGCGTCCATCCAGCTGCACCAGCGGCGTGATCGCATCATGCGAAAAACTGGCATAGGCGGTGCGGCACAGGCCGCGCAGTTCATCCTCGGTCAGGCTGCCCGCGACGAACGGCGCCATCACGCGAACGGCAGTTTCGGCATAATCGAGCCCCGCTAGGCCCGCGATGTCATCGGCGCTGAACTGCGGCCATGCGCGGGGCACATATAGCCCGCCATCGCTGGCCAATCCCGCCAGCGTGACGCCGCGAAAATCGAGCGCGGGCGCGCTGCCCCGGGTGCTGATATAATCCATGTGCCGCCCTACTTATCCAATGATGGGCAACCGCCTAACCCCGCGCCCTTAACCCCGCAAGCGTTTGCGCAGCGCCAGGACGTAAATCACCCCGGCGGCGGCGGCAAAGATGAACCATTGCACGGCATAGGCCAGATGGTTGTTCGGCTGATCCTCTGGCGCGGGCGTCGCATTCGCGCCCCACCCTGCAACCGGCGGATCGGCGAGCAGCATCGCGCGTGCGGGCACGGCGGTGCCGGTCAGCCGCGCGATCAGGCTGGGCTGTTCCGGCCCCGGAATGATAGTGCCCTGCACCGTCCCGCCCTTCCAGCCGAGCTTGCGCGCGGGGTCTTCATCAGTACCGATACTCACCAGCACGCCCGGCCCCTCGGCCCCGGTGCGGCAATCGACGACCATCTGGTAAGTCGATGCGCCCGTACCATCCCGCCCGGCGCGCGGAGATGCAGTGATCGGTTCAAGACAGGTCACGCTGCTGCGTCGGAAATAGAGCGCGAGGTCTACCGGCGCGAGTTTGGGAAAGATCACCTCGGACGACATCGCAATGTTGCGCTGGTGCAGCGCGATCATCGCCTCTTTCTCGCCCTTGCGCTGAAGCTGCCATACGCCCAGCGCGATCATGGTGGCGATTGCAACCGCGACGATAACCGTCGGAATGATCGGCCAGCGGGCTGGCCTGGCGGCGGGATCAGTCATCCTGCTGCCCTTTGGCAAGCTGACCCTCGCCCGCGCTACGCCGCACCTCGGCATGGAACAGCAGACCCTTGGCCACCCGCAGTCCGCCTACAACGCCCGCAATCGTAAACGGCACCCACAGGATTACATGCAACCAGAACGGCGGATACACTGCAAACTCCAGCGTCATCGCCAACGCGATCACCACGGCGCTGATGATCATGGTCAGGAACGCGGCAGGCCCATCGCCGACATTATTGGTGGAAAAATCCTGCCCGCAACTGGCGCAACGGTCGGCGAACTGGATCGGTCCGTCAAATAACGTCGGCGCGTCGCACGCAGGACACAGACCGAAAAGGGCGGCACGCCATAGTGGCGGCCGCCCCACACATTCGGCGTCGTTCGGCGTCATGAATGAATCGGCGCGCCCCAACCGCCCCAGACATAGATTACGATGAACAGGAACAACCACACCACGTCGACAAAGTGCCAATACCAGGCCGCCGCCTCAAACCCGAAATGCTGGCGCGGGGTGAAGTGACCCTTGTACACGCGGGCAAGGCAGACGATCAGAAAAATCGTGCCGACCAGCACATGGAAACCATGAAACCCGGTCGCCATATAAAAGGCCGAACTATAATTCGACCCACCGAACGCAAAGGGCGCGATTACATATTCATAGGCCTGAATGGCCGAAAAGAGCGCACCAAGACCGATGGTCAGCCACAGGCCCTTCTTCAACCCGTCCCGGTCGCCATTGATCAAAGAATGGTGGGCCCAGGTGATCGAAGTGCCCGAACACAGCAGAATCAGCGTGTTGAGCAGCGGCAGCGAAAAGGCGTCAAGAACTTCCAACCCCTTCGGCGGCCATTGTGCGATCAAAGCAGCACCTTCCTGTCCGAACAGCGTTTCCACCGTACCCCCAACATACTCGATAGGCTGCGGGAATAGCGAGAAATCAAACCAGGCCCAGAACCAGCCGACAAAGAACATGACTTCTGAAGCGATGAACAGGATCATGCCATAGCGCAGGTGCAGCTGTACTACCGGTGTATGGTCGCCCGCATGCGCTTCTTTGATTACGTCAGCCCACCAATAGTAAAAAGTCGCGATCAAGCCAGCGACGCCAAGGCCCAGCACCCACTTGCCCGCTGCCCCAAATTCTTCGGGGTGCATGAACATGACAAGACCGAAAAACATGGTGAACGCCGAAACCGACCCGATCAGGGGCCAGACGCTGGGATTTACCAGATGATAGTCATGCTGTTTGGCACCGGCCATGTCTTGTTTCCCATGTTCGCGGACCCGGCGGCGTCAATCCCCCCGCTGGCAGTCCAAAATATCCTAAAAATCTCAAACGAACTTTAGCTCGCCTTTTTGCGCTCGTCCACCCGGTGGAAGGTGTAGCTGAGCGTAATCTCTTCGATATCGCGGGCGTCGGGATCGTCCCTAATCGCCGGATCGACGAAGAACAGCACCGGCATGCGAATTTCCTGTCCCGGCTCCAGCACCTGATCGGTGAAGCAGAAGCACTGGATTTTGTTGAAATACTTCCCCGCCGCAACCGGCGTTACATTGTAACTCGCAACACCGCGCACCGGCACGGGCGAATCGTTGCGCGCTATGAAAATCGCCATGTCACGCGCGCCAATGCTCATCCTGTCGCGCGTGCGTTCGGGCCTGAACTGCCACGGCAGATCACGGTCGACATTGCTATCAAAACGCACCGAAATTGTCTGTGCCAGTATCTTTGGCGGGCTGGCCAGCACCGCTTCATCAACCCGCTGCGTCGTGCCGCCAAATCCGGTGACTCGGCAAAACAGGTCGTACAGCGGCACAGCGGCATAGCCAAGTCCGACCATGAAGGCAGCCAGGCCAAACGCCATGACCGCGGTGCGACGCTTTGCGGCAATAGTCATAGCAAAATCCCACAATAAATAGGGACAATCCCTATTTTTTTAGCTGAGGCTCTTAGATGCGAAAAGATAAACGCGAAAAAATAGGGGCTGTCCCTATTTATTACATTCGTTGTGGCCGTCATCATGTCGCCAGCCCCAATTTGGCAATGGTGATTGCAAAGAACAGCACCGCCAGCGCGCCCAGCACCATTGCAGTGACATTGGCATTGCGCCGTTGCTGCGCGCGGAACGCGACTTCGTCGAATTCGGGGTCAGTCATGCCAGCACCCAGCGATCAGCGACAACTGCCGCAAAGAGAACAAACAGATAGAAAAGCGAAAAGGTGAAAAGTCGCTTCTCCGGCTTCATCTTGTCATCAGGCTGCGTTGTCCGGCGCGCGATATCAAGGGCGAGCAAGCAGAAGGCTGCGCTCAGCACCGCCGCCGTCACGCCATAAACCGCACCGGTCAGGCCCAACAGCCATGGTGCAATCGCCCCCGCCGTCATGAGCAGTGAATAAATCATGATCTGCCGCCGCGTCGTGCGTTCGCCCGCAACGACCGGCAGCATGGGGATGCCCGCCTTGGCATAATCGCTCTGCATGAACAGCGCGAGCGCCCAGAAATGCGGCGGTGTCCACAGGAAAATGAGGAGGAACAGCAGCACCGGCAATGCTGTAATATCCCCCGTCACTGCGGCCCAGCCGATCAGCGGCGGAAACGCGCCGGCGGCCCCGCCAATGACGATATTCTGCGGCGTCCGGGGCTTGAGCCAAACCGTGTAAACAACGATGTAGAACAGGATCGCTACCGCAAGAATAGCCGTCGCCAGCAGATTGCTCGCCATATACATCAGCAACAGCGAAAACGCCGCAAGGCCGACGCCGAAGTGCAGCGCAGTTTGCCGCTCCATCCGCCCACCGGGCAGCGGGCGCTTTGCAGTGCGTTTCATCATTGCGTCGATATCGGCCTCATACCACTGGTTAAGGGCGCCCGATGCACCAGCGCCCAAGGCAATGGCCAACACGGCCGCAAAGCCCAGAATCGGATCCACAGCCCCGGGGGCCGCTAGCAAACCGCACAGCGCCGTGAACACCACCAGTGACATGACACGCGGCTTGGTCAGCGCGAGCAGGTCGCGCCAATCTGCCGGCATTGCCGGCGTCACGGGAGAGGTCAGACTTTGCGCCATTAGTATTTCCAAATCCACCGCCCCGGCCAGTAACAATCACCCGCCGGGGCGCGGAACATTATCAGGCAATCTTGGGCAGGGTGTTAAACTGGTGGAACGGCGGCGGGCTGGACAACGTCCATTCCAGCGTCGTTGCGCCCTCACCCCACGGATTATCAGCAGCCTTACGACCGGCGGCAAATGCCCAGGCAATATTCACAAAGAACACCAGCACCCCGGCGGCCATCAACGTATAGCCATAATCGGTCGCGATCTTGTTCCAATAGGCGAACGCCTGGGGATAGTCAGGATAGCGGCGTGGCATCCCCTGCTGGCCCAGGAAGTGCATCGGAAAGAACAAGATGTTCACGCCAACAAAGAACAGCCAGAAGTGCACTTGTCCCAACGCTTCGCTGTACATCTTGCCCGACATTTTCGGGAACCAGTAATAAAAACCGGCGAACAGCGAAAATACCGCGCCCAGAGACAGCACATAATGGAAATGCGCAACCACATAATAGGTGTCGTGCAGGTTGGTGTCTACGCCGCCATTGGCCAGGACAACCCCGGTCACACCGCCCACGGTGAACATAAAGATAAAGCCCAACGCCCACATCATCGGCGTCTTAAAGCTCAACGAACCGCCCCACATTGTGGCTATCCAGCTAAAAATCTTGATCCCCGTCGGCACGGCAATAACCATCGTCGCGGCGGTGAAATACATCTTCAGATTGACGCTCATACCAACCGTGAACATGTGGTGTGCCCACACGACAAAGCCGACGACGCCGATCGCGACCATAGCATAAGCCATGCCAAGATAACCGAACACCGGCTTGCGGCTAAAGGTTGAGACGATCTGGCTGATCAGGCCAAACCCAGGCAGGATCATGATGTACACTTCAGGATGGCCAAAGAACCAGAACAGATGCTGGTACAGCACCGGATCACCGCCGCCCGCCGCATCGAAAAAGGTCGTGCCGAAATTGCGGTCGGTCAACAACATGGTGATCGCCGCAGCCAGCACCGGCAACGCCAACAACAGCAGGAACGCGGTGACCAGCACCGACCATACGAACAACGGCATTTTATGCAGCGTCATGCCCGGCGCGCGCATGTTGAAAATAGTGGTGATAAAGTTCACCGCACCCAAAATAGACGCCGCTCCAGCAAGGTGGAGCGAGAAAATCGCCATGTCGACGGCTGGTCCCGGCGAACCGCTGGTCGAAAGCGGGGCGTAAGCGGTCCAGCCGATGCCAGCACCCAATCCGCCAGCGCCGCCCGGCACGAACATCGACCCGACCAGCATCATAAACGCGACCGCAGTCAGCCAGAAACTGACGTTGTTCATGCGCGGAAACGCCATGTCGGGCGCCCCGATCATCAACGGGACAAACCAGTTGCCAAACCCGCCGATCAGCGCCGGCATCACCATGAAGAACACCATGATCAGGCCATGGGCCGTGATCATGACGTTCCAGAAATGCTTGCCGGCGATGGCGGTTTCCTCGCCGCCCAGCATCGCTGCCCAACCGGGCAAATACTGGATGCCCGGTTCGGCCAGTTCCCAGCGCATCATGCCGGAAATCACGCCACCAATGATCCCGGCGATGATCGCAAACATCAGATACAGGGTGCCGATATCCTTGTGGTTCGTGGACATGAACCAGCGTACGAAAAATCCCGGCTTATGGTCATGATCATCATGATGGGCATGCGCATCGATCTGACGAAAATCGGAAGCAGCAGTGGCGGCGATGTCGGTCATTGTCATGGCCTTTTAATTGGTAGCGGCAGCCGCGGGCGCGGCGATAGGAACAGTGGCTGCAACAGGCGCAGCGGAAACGGCAGACGCAGGCGTCACGGCGGGCGCAGCGGGCACTGCAGCAGTCTCACCCGGCAACTCGCCGCCCTTGAACCGCACCCATGCGGCGAATTTTTCGGGGGGTAATGCCTCGACGGCGATGGGCATGAAACCATGGTCGATGCCGCACAATTCGGAACACTGACCGTAATAGACGCCCGGTTTGGTTATCGTGAAAGTGGTTTCATTGGCCCGCCCCGGAACAGCATCCATCTTGGTCCACAATGCTGGAACGGCAAAGCTGTGGATGACGTCGGCACCGGTAATGATCAACTTGACCTGCTGCCCCACCGGCACAACCATGCGGTTGTCGACAGCGAGCAGATATGGCTCGCCCGCGGCCTTAGCCGCCGATGCGTCAAGCATTTTAGAGATAAATTCGCTGATGCCATGGTCGGGATATTCATATCCCCAGTTCCACTGATACCCCTTGACCTTGATCACCACGGCATCGGCCTTGGCCGGTTTATATTGTGCAGCAAGCAAGCTGAGGGAGGGGAAAGCAATCGCGACCAAAATCAGCGCGGGCACAGCCGTCCAGATAATCTCGATAAAGGTGTTGTGCGTCGTCTTGGACGGCACCGGGCTGACTTTTGCGCGATACCGCACGACTACCCACAGCAGCAATCCCAGCACAAGCAGCGTAATGACCGTGATCAGCGGCAGCAGGATCGCGTTGTTCAGGAATTTTGCGTCCTGGCCAATCACCGTTACCTGCGGCTGGAAATCCATTCCGCCTTGCACTGGTTGGCCAATGCCATCCACCGGTTTCATCGGAACATAGCTGGCATCCAGCGCGCCGACCGGATCAGCGTTTACCGGAACCACATCTGGAGTCGGCATCATCACAGGCGCGGGTGCTGGTGCCGTGGTTGCCACAGCCACGCTGACCGCGATGGGAGCTACGACACCCAGTGCCACAGCAATAATAAGCGATTTCAACATCTTCATAACGAACGCAGCCTGCCTTTTGCTGTTCCAAAGATTAACCCGCAGGATACACCGCACAACTGGCCCTAATGACGCGACATGCGGCAAATCAGTCGGGATAATGCGCCGCCTATAGACCCGCTTGCCGCTTGTCTCAAGCATCTCTAACACTATTTTCAGCAGCTTGCCGAAGCACCCCGCCTTCCCCTACGGCACAGCATAGACCGACACGAACAGAGACCCAAAAAATATGACTGAAGACGAGATTATCGCCGAATTCCGCACCGCCGACGCGCTCTTGTCAGGACATTTTCTGCTGTCTTCGGGGCGGCACAGCGCAAATTATCTGCAATGCGCCCGTGTGTTGATGGACAGTGAGTGCGCCGGGCGGTTGGCCATGGCACTTGCGCAAAAGCTGCCGCGCGAGGTGCGCGGTGACATTGATGCAGTGATTTCGCCGGCCATGGGCGGGGTCATCATCGGCCATGAAATGGGCCGCGCCCTTGGCAAGCCCGCCATGTTCGTCGAACGCCCGACCGGCGCTTTCGAACTGCGGCGCGGCTTTGCCATCGCACCAGGCACGCGCGTGCTGTTGGTGGAGGATGTCGTGACCACCGGCCTGTCCTCGCGTGAGGCCATCGCCGCTATCACGGAAGCAGGCGGCACGGTGATCGCGGCCGCCGCGCTGGTGGACCGTTCGGGCGGCAGCGCTGACCTTGGCGTGCCTTTCTATCCTTTGATCGCGATCAATTTCCCCTCCTTTGCGCCGGACGAGGTGCCGCCCGAACTGGCGACATTGCCCGCCACCAAGCCAGGGAGCCGCGCCGCCACATGACCAGCCATCTTCGTCCCCATCACCTTCGTTTGGGCGTCAACATCGATCATGTCGCGACCATCCGCAACGCGCGGGGTGGCGACCATCCCGATCCCGTGCGCGCAGCGCAAATCGTCGCGGCCTGCGGCGGCGATGGCATAACAGCGCATCTGCGGGAGGACCGCCGCCATATTCGTGACGATGATCTGGCCCGCATCATGGCCGCGACCGATCTGCCGCTGAACCTGGAAATGGCGGCGAGCGAGGAAATGCTGGCGATTGCGCTGCACCACAAACCCCACGCCGTCTGTATCGTGCCTGAGAAGCGTCAGGAGCGCACGACCGAGGGTGGGCTGGATGCCGCAGGCCAACACAACCACCTCGCCCCCGTCGTCACGCGGCTGGCCGATGCGGGCATCCGCGTCAGCCTGTTCATCGAACCCGATGTGCGCCAGATCGACGCCGCGATCCGCCTGCGCGCGTCAGTGGTCGAATTTCACACCGGCAGATATGCGCATCTTTTGCTCGACGGGAACCACGCGGGCGCAGAAACGGAACTGAAACGCATTGCCGATGCCGCTGCGCTGGCGGTCAAGAACGGCATCGAACCGCATGCGGGGCATGGCCTGACCTTTGATAATGTCGTGCCCATCGCCGCCATCCCGCAAATCGCCGAACTCAATATCGGCCACTATCTGATTGGCGAGGGCATTTTTATCGGACTGGACGCCGCGATATTGAAAATGCGCGCGCTGATGGATGAAGCGCGGTAATGGCATGATGGCTTCGGTATGATCATCGGCCTCGGTTCCGACCTGTGTAATATCGAGCGCATCCAGGCCTCGCTCGACCGTTTCGGCGCGCGTTTTGAACAGCGTGTCTTTACCGATGTCGAACAGAACAAGGCAAACCGCCGCCCCTTTACCAAGGCTGGCACGCTGGCCAAACGCTTCGCCGCCAAGGAAGCGTTCAGCAAAGCCGTCGGCACCGGGTTCCGCCGCGGTGTGTTCATGAAGGACATCGGCGTCGTCAACGCCCCCTCGGGCGCGCCGACGCTGGCACTGACCGGCGGCGCAGCAGCGCGGCTCGCGGAGTTGACCCCGCCGGGGCACAATGTCCGCATTCATCTCACCCTCACGGACGATCATCCCTGGGCACAGGCGTTCGTCATTTTGGAAGCGATCCCCCAACAGCCATGAGCAACACAATCACCGAACTGCGCGAAAGCCCATGGAAAATCCTGCGCGATATTATCGTGATCCTGGCACTGGTGCTGGGCATCCACACGATCATCGCCAAACCCTTTTACATCCCGTCCGAATCGATGATGCCGATCCTGCGCAACGGCGACCGGCTGGTGGTCAGCAAATGGCCCTATGGCTGGTCCTATGCCTCGGTCAGCTTTCACCTCGCCCCCGTCATACCCGGCCGGATCATGGGCAAATCGCCCGCGCGCGGCGATGTGGTCGTGCTCGAACATCCGCAACAGCGCGTCGATTATATCAAGCGCGTCATCGGCCTGCCCGGTGACACCATCGAAATGCGGCGCGGCGAACTGGTTCTGAATGGCAAGCCGGTAAAGCGTGCCATTCAGCCGCTGCTTCCGATCCCGGTTGATGCCAATCTGCCGGGTGAACAGAGCGCGTTCGCGGGGCGCATCCGCGTCGATGCACAGGGCAAACGCTGGGTTGACGCGCCGGTCGTGCGCGAAACGCTGGCAAACGGCGTCAGCTATGACACCATCGATCTTGGCCCGGATTACCGCAATGACGAATTTGGCCCCTATCTGGTGCCAGACGGCCATGTCTTCCTGATGGGCGACAACCGCGACGGCAGCGCCGACAGCCGCGTGTCGGTGGCGGAAAAGGGCTTTGGCGGTGCGGTGCCGTTCGAGGCCATTTCGGGGCGGGCTGAACTCATTACTTTTTCTACCGATGGAACAGCGGACTGGTACAATCCTTTAAGCTGGCTCAGCGCCTTGCGTTCGGGCCGCGCCGGGACCAACCTGCGGCCTGATCGGGAATAATTTCATTCTTTCGCCTTCTTTGCAAAGGCGGGTGCCAGGCCGATACCCTGTCGCAACGCAGCGGCAACATATGGCTTTCCGCATGCGCCGGAATGATGACAAAGGATTATGAGGGCCAGTATGACCAAACAAGCATCTGAACAGTCTGAAGCCCAGGCCCCCGGTCCCAGCGAATTTCGCGATCCGATGATCCGCAATGAAATGAAGCGCGCGGGCGTGTGGATTGGCCTGGTTATCGCGGTCGCGCTGATTGCGCTGCTCGCCCATCCCATTCTGCTGATCCTTGGCGCCATCGTTTTTGCGGCTGGTCTTGATGGCGGGACGCGGCTGCTCGGGCGGGTTCTGCCCATCGGGCGCGGTTGGCGACTGGCCATCGTACTGCTGACGATCATCGCCTTCCTCACCTGGGTTTTCATCTCGGCGGGCAATCAGCTGGCGGAACAGGCCGCTACGCTCCAGACCACGATTCTGACCCAAGTCGACCGGTTGATACTCTGGGCGCGGTCACAGGGATTGCTGCAGGCGGATTTCGATCCTGCTCAGATCCTGAATTACGCCATGGGATCGGTCGGCCGCGTGACGGCGGCGGTGTCATCAGTCGTTGGCGGGTTGACCGCACTGTTCATGATTTTCATCCTGGGGATCTATCTCGCCATCGAACCGCGCCTTTACGAGCGCGGGGTTGGATGGCTGATGCCGCAAAGCGAGCGGTCCCATTTCTATGAAATATCGGCGACCATGGGCAAAACCCTCCGCCGCCTGATGGCCGGTCGCATTTTGGGCATGCTGGTGGAGGGGGTTGCCACATGGGTAATGCTCGGCCTCTACGGCATTCCGATGGCGGCGCTGCTTGGCGTGCTGACCGGTCTGTTGGTCTTCATCCCCAACATCGGCGCTGCAATTTCGGGCATCCTGATGGTGCTGGTCGGCTTTTCGGTCAGCGTCGATGCGGGACTTTACTGCCTGGTCGTCTATTTCGTCGTTCAGTTTGTTGACGGCAATATCATCGTTCCTATGATCGCCAAACGCACAGTCGATCTGGCCCCTGCACTTGTGCTGGGGGCGCAAATATTGTTCGGCGCGCTATTCGGCTTGTTGGGGCTCGCGCTCGCCGACCCGATCATTGCGATGATCAAGGTATTTCTGGAAAAGAACGCCGAGCGGCAAAGCCGGAATTCGGATTTGCCGGCCCCCTCCCGTAAAGAGTCATGACCAACTGCTCAGGGGCGAAGCAATCCGGGCGGCCGCTACAGCCCTGGATTCCATCATTGCGCCCGTAATGCGGTAGCGGGTTACGGCTGCTGCGGCGATGCGCCTGCGCCTGGCGGAGGTGCGCCCCCGGCTCCCGGCGCAGGGCCGCCCTGCATCTGCTGCATCATTTCCTGCATCTGGCGCACTTCGGCCTCGGATCGGAAATCGAGCAGTTCGACGTCAAACGTCAGCGTGCTATTGCCCGGGATCGGCCCTTGCTTCGCCGCGCCATACCCCAGCTTTGGCGGGATTACGATTGTGTACTTCCCGCCCTTCTGCATCCGCTTCAGCGCCTGGCTGAAACCGGGAACCACCTGCCCGACCGCCATCGGTGCCTGTTCATTGGCATCGAATACGCTGCCATCGGCAAGGCGGCCCTCATATTTGATCAGGGCAATGTCGGTGTCGGTCGGGCTTGGTCCCGCCCCAGCCTTAACGGTCGTAAAGCTGATCTGGTTCGCGTTCGTCTGCCACCAGGCAAAGCCCGCACCCACCGCGACAAGCAACAAAATGCCAATCCACAACGCGGCCAGACCGCTTTTGGCGACAGGGCGCAGGGGAACAGCGGTTGAACTCATGGTTTCATCCTTGATCGGTGGGCAATATGCGCTGCCTATAGTCGGCAGCGGTGAAGCGGGTCCAGTGGCAAATGCACCCGCCCTGCTATTGCATCACCCGCCCGCGCACCATGACCCACTGCACCTTTTCCAGTGTCCGCACATCGCTCAGCGGGTCGCCATCGACCGCAATGATATCGGCGCTATAGCCCACCGCGATCTGGCCAAGTTCGCTTTCCATCCCCAGCGCCTTGGCCGCAACCGTCGTCGCGCTCGCCAGCGCCTCGCGGTTGGTCAGGCCAAATTTGACGAGCAGCGCAAATTCTTCGGCATTGCGGCCATGTTCGAACACTCCGGCATCGGTGCCAAATGCGACCGGCACGCCCAGCGCCTTTGATCGTGTGACCTGACGCCCTTGGATTTCCACGGTCACGCGGGCTTTGGCTTCAACCACCGGGGTGTAAACGCCCTTACCCAGTCGGGCGCGCACGCCCTCCAGCGCCATCAACGTCGGGACCATGAAAGTGCCCTTGGACTTCATCACTTTCAGCGCCGCGTCGTCGGCAAAGGTGCCATGATCAATCGTGTCGATCCCTGCCGCCGCCGCCGCCTCTATCCCGCGTGCGCCGTGGGCATGCGCCATGACCTTCAGGCCCAGGCTGTGCGCGGTTTCGGTGATGGACTGAAGTTCCGCAGTCGTAAAATGTCCCTCCAGACCGCGTCCCTGCTGCGACAATACCCCACCAGTGGCGGTAATCTTGATCACATCGGCCCCGGCGCGCGACGCCTTGCGCACCTTTTCCGCGCATTCAATCGCACCGGTGCAGGTATAACCCTGATCGAGCACCCCGTGCACATCTTCGCGGAACCCCGTTACATCGCCGTGGCCGCCGACAATCGACAGTGCGGGGCCCGCCGCCACGATGCGCGGGCCGACGATGATCCCCTCTGCCGTCCCGCGGCGCAGCGAGAAGGCGGTATATTGCGAAGACCCCGCCTCGCGTACCGTTGTAAAGCCTGCCAGCACAGTCAGCCGGGCATTCTTCGCCCCCATGACCACGCCCCATTCGTCGGGATCGACCGCTCCACTGCGGTAATCTCTGCCCGGATCGCCAGTCAGGTGGACGTGCAGGTCGATCAGTCCGGGCAGCACCGTCTTGCCCGATAGGTCGTGGACCACCGCTCCGGCAGGCGCAGGCTGGCGCCCGGCGACGATGGCGGTAATCTTGCCATCCGTGACCGTGATTGTCGCTGGCCCGCTGATGCCAGCATCGGCATCCGCCAGCAATCGCCCGGCATAGATGACGCTGGTTTCGGCCAGCGCTGCATTGCTGCTGATCAGGGCAATCGCCGTTGCTGCTGCTGCCAGATATTTCCGCATGTTCGTCCCCCAAAAGATCACTGCCACCATGGTGGCGCGCATCGGGGGCAAGAGCAAGCACGGAAAGGGCGGCCCCGCATGGTTTCGGGGCCGCCCATCAACTGATAACCAGAGGGGCGGTTACCAGAAGAAGTTGTGAATCACGTCGACCACTTCGCCGCTATAGGTGTTCACCAACAGCACATCGTCATAATAGCGCACCCAGCGATAGGGGCCGGTCACATCGGGTAAGCGATACTGCCACGGATCGTTGATCCAATAGCGGTTGCTGAAAAAGGGCGATCCCAGCCGGATGCCGATGGAAAAACGCGAATACCGATGGTCGCGGTACGGAGCATAATAACGCCCCTGACGGTAATGATCGCGATACTGCTGGCGATAACCATGCCAGTTATAGCGCCGGTCATTGCGCCAGCTGCGGTTCCACCCGCGATTGTCCTGGCGGTCGTAGCGATTGGCTTGGCCATCGCGGTCGTACCGCCGGTCCAGATTGCCATCGCGGTTGCGATCATAGCGGCGGTCTAGCCGATTATTATCGTTCCGGTCCCAGCGGCGATCAAGGTCGCCGTCGCGATTGCGATCCCACTGGCGGTCGACCCGGCCATTGTCGTTGCGGTCCCAGCGGCGGTCGACATTGTCATCCCGGTTGCGGTCCCAGCGGCGATCCAGATTGCCGTCGTTGTTGCGGTCATAATCTCCGCCACGTCGGCCCCATTCCTCACGGTTGCCGCGATTAGGATCCGACCGCTGCGTGTCGGTGCGAGCCTCGCGCTGCGTGTCGGTGCGGACATCGCGCTGGGGCCTTTCTTGACCAGCGCTCTCGTCGCGCGGCGGCGCGGTGCGGCGCTCATTATCGCGGCGATCAATGTCGCGGCGATCCATCTGGCGAACCTCGGGTCCGCGTGGCGCGCGCTCGGTCGCGTCCTCCCGATCCCGCTGGCGATCTTCGCGCTGGGCATAAGCCGCAGTCAACGGCGTCAACGCCGTCGCAGCGATAAGCAACGCACCAATAATTTTTTTCATGGCCTTCACTCCATCCACCGCGCGGCAAGGACCGCAGGCGACTAAGGAAGGGCTTAAGCCCCACCAGATGACGCCGGGCTGAACCGCACTGTTAGGAAGGTGAAAGGTTGGCGGCAGATCCTGATATCGTCATTGCCTCTGACAAAAAACAAACCGCCCTGGCCCATCCGTCGGATGGGCCAGGGCGCATTGTTGAACAAACCGGCGCGTGAACGCCAGTAATGTTATTTTTTGGCCGCAGGCTTCTTGGCCGGGGCCTTTTTCGGGGCAGGAACAGCCTCGTCCGCCGCAGCGGCTTTTTTGGCCGGGGCTTTCTTGGCCGCAGGCTTGGCTTCTGTCTCGGGCTCGGCTTCCGCCTTCTTGGCCGCTTCGGCCTTCTTCGCTGCTGGTTTCTTCGCAGCGGCTTTCTTGGCGGGCTTAGCCTCACCATGATCATGGCCACAGCCCGGGCCATGGACATGGCCGTCATCCTCGGCCTCGATCTCGGCTTCGATTTCGGCGCGGGTCACTTCACGTTCGGTGACGGCGGCTTTGGCGAACAGGAAATCGACAACCTTGTCTTCATACAGCGGCGCGCGCAGTTGCGCAGAGGCAAGTGCGTCCTGCTGGATATATTCGACAAACCGCTGGCGATCTTCCTGACGATATTGCTGCGCCGCCTGAGCGACGAGCCGCTGCATTTCCTGGCCGCTCACCTGAACATTGTTGGCCTGGCCGATTTCGGACAGCAACAGGCCCAGCCGCACCCGGCGCACCGCGATGCTGCGGTAATCATCCTTGTCGGCTTCCAGTTCGGCCATCGCGGCGGCGGGATCGGCTTCCTGCGCCGCTTCCTGTTGCAGCTGCGCCCAGATCTGGTTGAACTCGGCCTCGACCATTGTCGGCGGGACTTCGAAATCATGGGTTGCGGCAAGCTGATCGAGCAGCTTGCGCTTCATGTGGGTGCGGGTCAGGCCATTATGCTCCTGCTCCACGCTGTCCTTCATCAAAGCACGCAGCTTTTCCAAGCTCTCAAGGCCCAGCGATTTGGCGAATTCATCGTCGGCCTTTGTCGCAGCAGCAACCTTCACGTCCTTGACCGTAACGGCAAAAACCGCGTCCTGTTCCTTAAGGTCCGCAACCGGATAGTCGGCGGGAAAGGTCACCTTCACTTCGCGTGCATCGCCGGATTTTGCGCCGATCAACTGGTCTTCGAAACCGGGGATCAACTGACCCGCGCCAATTTCGACTGCCATGTCTTCGCCCGTGCCGCCATCGAACGGCACGCCGCCAACCGACCCTGCGAAATCGACGATGACCTGGTCGCCCTTTTCAGCCTTTTTGGGCTTGGCCGGGCTGTCAAACCGCTTCATCTGACCAGCAAGCTCGCCAATCTTGGCATCAACCGCCGCTTCATCGGCAGGCACCACCAGCCGCTCCAGCGCCAAACCATCCAGCGTGGGCAGTTCGAACGTCGGCAACACTTCCAGTGCCACGGACACATCGGCGTCCTGGCCATTTTCATATCCATCGGCCAACGACACTGCGGGTTGCAACGCGGGGCGCAGCTTTTCGGTGGCGATCAGCTTTTGCACGCCGTCGTTGATGGCCTTGTTCAGCGCATCCTGCGCCAGGCCAGCGCCGTGCATCTTGCGGATCAGGTTCGCGGGCACCTTGCCGGGCCGGAAACCGGGCATGCGCACCTGCGGCGCCATCGCCTTGACTTCTTCATCGACGCGCGCGTCGATATCCTTGGCCGTGATGGTCAGGCGATACTCGCGCTTCAGCCCTTCGTTCAGCGTTTCGACGGTCTTCATTGCCTTCTGTAATCCTTGTTCAAACCTGCCGGTACACTGCCTGGTTGCAGCAACCGAAAAAAACGGACGGGCCCCGCCGCGCCATTCCCAAGAACGGACTGGTGCGGGCGAAGGGACTCGAACCCCCACATCTTGCGATACTGGTACCTAAAACCAGCGCGTCTACCAATTCCGCCACGCCCGCGCGCCCGCGCCATTGGCACAAACCGCGCTGCGCTATAGCAGGCCCGCCCTTAAGGGCAAGGGGGAGAGGTGGCCCACCGCTGTCCAAATAAATAGCGCCTGTCCGTATTAATTCCTGACCGGACGCGTTACCCCAAAGCCTTCTTGAGCAGCTCATTCACCACCCCGGGGTTGGCCTTGCCCGCCATCGCCTTCATCGTCTGGCCGACGAAGAAACCGAACAGCGCTTCCTTGCCGCCACGATACTGCACGACCTTGTCCGCGTTCGCGGCCAGCACCTTGGCAATTTCGGCCTCGATTGCGCCGGTGTCGCTGGTCTGTTTCAGTCCCTTGGCCTCAACAATCGTGCCCGCGG
>Ga0105044_10005625_pt1 | contig 17219 bp, 12 predicted proteins | sample MAT01_FD_78092 | JGI IMG/M metagenome (GOLD analysis project Ga0105044, IMG submission 78092) | Freshwater microbial communities from Lake Fryxell liftoff mats and glacier meltwater in Antarctica - MAT-01 | ecosystem: Environmental > Aquatic > Freshwater > Ice > Liftoff microbial mat | place...
ACAGGACTCGCCAATAACGCGACGTTCAGCGTTGGGGCGATGACGTTTAGGATTCGATACAACGTTGGTTCAGGCGGCAACAACGTAACGCTCTCTCGAACCGCCTGACATTGAACGCCAGAGTTTGATCTTCACGCAATGCTCTTGAACGCGGTAGCCGGCTGTGTATCGTTATTGGCTATGCGGCCAGCGACATTCAGCCAGCGTCGTTGTCGATAGCGGTAAAAAAATTGAACGAAGAGCGCAACCGGTATTGTCAGGATTCCTGCTTTGACTTCGATTTCGTCGGTCTAGAGTGCCGTGTTGTCATCAACGGCTTCGACTTTTGCACTTGCTCCAAACCAAATCGGCAGAGCATGGCAACAAACTTTTGACGATGACTTGCATAGTAATTTTCCTGATTAAATTTTGCGGGAATAGCGGTGAATGCAGTCATCAGGGGAGGACGATGCCAATTGTTTCCTTAATTCGGCTCCTAATCCAAAAGTTGCTCCAGGCTGGATTGCAGCCGACGCTGACAGTGTCTAGATGGCTACAACGGAGTCAGTGCTGGGCAGCGAACTCGCGACCCTCTCTCAGGAAGATTGATTCTATTGCGGCACTCTGAAGCTGTTAAGGACGCATAATCGATACTATCCGAACTAGTCGGATCAACACTTTCGCGAGCTAAACTCCGCTTCCGTGATGCAGAAATGATTGCAAGATTGCGACTTTCCATGTAAGGTTAGGTGATCGTTGAAGTCGTTGAAGGGCTTCGGGACATTAGGCATCACAAAAGTTTTTTCACGACGCGCCTGACCGACGCGATTCGCCAATCACCATCAGAGATTCAGCCAGTGATCATCAAGAATTGCCCAGGACGGAAGCGAAATAAATCGAAAGACAGACGCGTTTTTCGATTTGAGCAACTTGAGCAGCGAAGCCTGTTCGCGGGAGACGGGATTTGGAGCGAGCAACGGATCGAGTCGCTGTCCGATTTGAATGGAAATAATGCAATTGAGATCGCGATTGCCCAATACGACCCGGTTCGAAACATCAACGAACTGACGGTGATTGATTCATTGACGCGCCAGGTTTCTTTGGAGCTCAATCTGCCCGGTACCAGCCGGGTCGTTGATGTTTCGTTTTTTCGAACTTCTACTGGTGCTGACCGAGTCGCAGTGCTTACTGAGGGACGAACCAGCAAGGTTGCGTTGCTCCAAATTCGTGACCCACGAACAGGCCAGCGATTGCAGAACTTCCGCATGCTTAGCGGTGCTTCTAGGCCAATCGATCTTGAGATTTACAACAACCTCCAAGGACGTACCCAGGTTGCGGTCCTTGGCTATGATTCTGTAACTCAGCGTAGTCGTATTCAGATCATCGATCTGGCCACTCAAGCCAAAGTCAGTGACTTCACGGTTTCCACAGGCTGGCGTCCAGTGGGACTGGAATTGCTCAGCACGCCGGGACAACTCCCGACACTCGTTGTCCTGGAAACGACCGGGACAACCAGTGTCGTTTCGGCGCGGTTGCAGTCCCGCTCGACCACAGGTACTCGCATTGCAACTCGCGCGATCGGAACGCAGTTGGCGGAGAATAGGATTTCTAGCGATCCTGATTCGAGTTTCGTGGCTCGTGGGAATCAGTTGCTGCTTTTAGCCTCAACCGCGAACGGAACTGGATACTCGATACGGCGATTCAACAGCTCGCTTGTCGCCGTTGATAACGTGACGTTTGTTGACAGTAAAAAAGCGTTGAGTTTCGTGGTTACAGGCAACGACCTAACAGCCGTCTCGCGGATCGACGTTTTGCTCCGGCACCCGACTAGCCAAGCGACATTTACTCGCAGCCTGGTCGCCACCGCAGCGACTTGGTTACGAGGTCCGACCAGCGTCGTTCAGCATGGGAACGGGTTTACATCGACTGACCTTGCAATATTGGCAATGCCAGGAACGACGACGCCAGAGCAGGTGTTGCTGCAATTCAGCGACCTGCAACAGCAAAGTAGATTGCGATTTTCATCAGCGTTAACGGGTCAGCATCATGAAACAGTGCCGATTGCTATGGCTCCCGTGACGAGCGTGCCTCAGTGGTATGAAGAGAACCGTGTTCAATTGCATACTCGCGTTGGGGCTGTTCATCCCAATCCAGAAACGCCAGCGTTCTTTGGAACCGATGAGTGGCTGCGAGCTAGCGAAGGTGCGGCAGCGTTAGGCAGTAAAGTACTCACCCGCCATTTCAAAGCGCGAGACGAGGATCCATGGTGGCCGAGTTATCTGCCGGATTCCGGCGAAACGTCGATGTACGCCGCTGACCGCGTCAACGCCGGGATTTCGCTCACCGCTGGCCGCAACTTGGCTCAGGAATATTTGGACGAAGCATATACGAACAATGTTCGCATGATCGCCTACTACTGGTTGTCTTCCGAAGCCAGCTTGGGCGTTAGTCACCCCGAGTGGGTCTGCCGAACATCGGCGGGAGCCCCGATCAGTCATCCTCGACGAGGAACCTATCTCGACCTTGCATCGGATTACGCAAAAGTAGTCACCGGAAGATTGCTTGAGCTGGCTTCGATGGGGGCGGAAGGATTCTATTTCGATTCGTTCCACATGCCCGAAGAAGGCTGTTGGGGTGGATCATTTGAGCAGGCGTTCGTTACTGCAACTGGGCTCGCGGTTCCTACGGGAGCGACAAGTCCGACGTACGGAGCGTGGATTAGGTTCAAAGCTGATTTCTTGACATCCTATTTCAATGACTTGACGGCGGCCGTTAACAAGCAATTTCCACACGTCGCAATGATTATCAGCAATGTGACTGCGGTCGGTTTATTCGAGACACAGACGACTTCAACTTTGGCTGCAAGCGGGATCGGCAAAACAGAGTTTTCATTTGCAACTCGCTTCGACAACAAGTTTTATGCGACACACCCGACGGTGTATCGACCTGATGATGACTATCGCAACGCATTAGGCTGGACATTGCTGCGAGACGCATCCAACGGTGCACCGCCACACGTCTGGATGGCTGGTTTCCCGAACCCAGCTCACGTCCGCGCGTTCGTTTCTTCCCTGATTACGTACGGCGCGATTGCGAACATTGACGTGCCTGAAGCGAATCTCCTGATTGCTAATAATCCTGCTGGAACGTCCACGCGTGAGACCGTCCAAGCTGGAGTTCAGCTTGGAAATTTGTTGTCCAGCGCCGTGATCGGAAAGACGGCCAACACCGAAGTCGCAATCTTATTCAGTGAGGCCCAGCGAAATGCACGACCCACGATTGCGTCTGCGTATGCCGAAGTGATCGGGCCAGTGATCGGTGCCTTTGAAGCGTTTCGACGGGAAACCTACGCGGTGAATCTTGTCAACGATTCGCAACTAGCAGACGCTGCTTTTAACCTGTCGCGCTTCAAGATTTTGTTCATTACGAACCTAAGTCAATTGTCGCCGAGCCAAGCGGTTGCGGTGCAGGCATTCGTTACATCGGGCGGCAAGGTCATCGAGAACAGTTCTGGTTGGAATTGGACGCAAGCGGCCGGATATCAGGCGGCCAAAGCAGCCTTGATCGCCATTGCTGGAACGCTTGCTCCGCCATCATTATCGACAACCGGAAACAACGATCACGTTCATGTCCAGCAATTTATCGATCTGCGGGACCCAAATAAGAAAACGATTTTGATTTCAAATGATTTTCGTTTTGTTCAGTCGCTGCGGGGATCCGGTGGGAATGAACCGATTAACCCGGCCCCAGCCGCCATCTCAAATCTGCGGATTACATTGCGATACACTCCAGGGATAACGCAACTTACCGCACCGGAGCTCCAAGTTTCGGACTGGATTGGTGGTCAACCGATTGTTGCGCAGCGTGGGATTGATGGTTGGGTGATCGATGTGCCGACTTTTACGGAAGTTGCGGCGCTGAAGATTACTGTCTTGCCGCTAACTAGTGCTGCGAGAAGTAAATGACCTTGCTTGGAAACCCGACGCGTAAGCGAGGAATTTGACGCATTTCCCTCGCTTACGCGTCGGGTTACCAAGTTTTCAAGCAGCATCAATTCGTGCTCGCGGCACTAGTTAGAACTTGCTTGGGACGCCGATTTCGTGGTGAAAAGTACAGGCAGCAAAAATATTTACTTTTTTGCGCCTCCCCTCAATTTCTAAGCTACGTTTGCTTTAGAGGTCGCGAATCATCGCAATGGCCTCTCGTCTCGGGGGAGACCACTTTTCAACTCTATCTACGCGAAACCCTAAGGTAGTCGCCATGCGTCGCTCGATCAAACGTTACTTTGCCGTTGCTGTAGCAGCCATTGCATTTCCTGTGGCGGCACTTGCAGGAAGTCCGTCGCCGGTTCAATCCACCGCTCGCCCCTACAATCTGCCGGTATACGCACCGGTGCAATTGAAATCATCCGACGCTCGCGCGGTTGATTTTCAAAACAATTATCTGCCGACGTTCAGGCAACTGATTAACGAATCGCTTGCTGAATCGGTGGTCTTTAACAACGTTTCTGGCTACAAGCTTGACGCCAGCAAACTTTTCCTGCGTTCGACGTCTGACTTGCCGATCCGCATCTATTTTGTACACGAAGGTGCAGGATATTGGAATTCGCTTGGTTTTAGCTTTACCCCAGCGGGACAAGCGAACCCAGGACAGCCTTTCTTGGTGTTTCCTAACGCATCGTTTGTGAGTCCAACGTCCAACACTCGCAATCAATCCACGCCTCTGGTCGTGGGCGATTTTGTTGAATTAACGGCTGGTGGTCCTGGTATCCAAATGGACTTTTTCCTGGTCTCTAATGGTGCCAAGACCCCGTACAACACGTGGTACAACAACACGGATCTAAACGTCGACGGCAAGCAGCACGTCGTCGCGTTCTTGCTACCGAATTCACGCTACGTGATGATCGGTTTTGAAGATCTTTATGGCGGTGGTGACTTGGACTACAACGACTGTTTGTTCGTTGCGGACATCGGCGAAACCAATGCAGCAAACCTATTCAAAGACTTCTCCGATTTACCGCAATAGGGCATGCAAACAAGCCTAGACACGCATTCGCATCTTGAATCCAAAATGAATCCTATGAAACGAACCTCAACACGATCGACAAAGACGCTGAGCGACGCGCGACGGCTTGTCGTGAGTGCTAAGCCTCGCCAAGGCTTGGCCGTCGTAGAACTAGCGATCTTGCTGCCGATCTTGATGACGGTTTGTTTTGGAACGCTCGAAGTATGCAATCGCCTGTTCCTTCGCCAAACTGCTGCGGTGGCAGCTTACGAAGGGGCCAGATTAGCAGCCCGCAGAACCGTGACCGTGGCGCAAGTGCAGGCACGCTGCATCGCATTGCTCCAAGGCCGCCGGATCGTTGGCGGACAAGTTTTGATCACGCCTAGTGGTAATGCCTTGGCGACGCTCCCCACAAGCGGACAATTGACCGTTCAAATCACGATTCCGATTGCAGGAAACACGCCCGTATCCTACGTGCTCAATTCGACCGGTTCGGTGACCGCCACGGCAGTCATGCTTCGAGAGTAGCAGCCAGTCGCTAGAAATCAGTTACGTTGATCCTCATCATTAAGCAGAAAATATCATGAACATCGCATCGCATTCTAAGAACGGAGGCTACTTTACAGCATTTCCGAGGGCGATTCGCAATCCTCGCTTAACCCGTTCCCGACGCAGCGGAAGTGTGCTTGTCTTGTCCGCCGTCGCTTTGATGTCCATGCTTCTGGTCGGTGCTTTCTGCATCAACTTGACGCAACTGGCAACCGCCAAAACCGAGATTCGGCTCGCCTGCGACGCAGCCGCGAAAGCGGGTGCCGTTGTGCTGGGGCAAACGCAGTCAGCCACGCAAGCGCGTACCGCTGCAATGAACATCGCCCAGAGTCACAAGGTCTCCGGCACAACGATGCAGATTAGCAGTAGCGATGTTCAATTCGGCAACGGCTCTTCGAACGCGAATGGTTCCTATACGTTCAATTTAAACGCACAGCCCCTAAACGCCGTTCGCGTCAATACGAGAATGGAAAACGGTGCAGCAACGGGCGCGGCAACGTACTTCATGCCCGCGTTGGCACCGACGTTATTTTCGCTGAACTATACGTCTGTTGCCACTCGCGTCGACCACGACTTGTGCCTGGTCGTTGATCGCAGCGGTTCCATGGCCTGGGACACATCGAACCAATCCTGGAAATACCCCACTGCCTCGGGCGTGGATCAGCCGATCATTCAGTACTATTTCAAGCCACCGCATCAGACTTTGAGCCGCTGGGCCGGATTAGAGACCGCTGTCGGTGTGTTCCTCGATGAAGTTGACGCATTGCCATTCGAATGCAAAGTAGGCCTCGTCAGCTACAGCAGCAATTTTACCTTCGGGCTTTACAGTTCAGTTGCCAGCACGATTGAAGATGGACTGACGACGAACTACAACACGATTCGCACATCAATGGATGATATTGGCAACAAAGAGCTGATTGGCAATACCAATATCGCTTCCGGAATGCAGTCGGCCGTATCCGTCTTGACGGGCAATCAGGCTCGCTTAACGGCCAAGAAGACGATGATCCTGCTGACCGATGGGCTAAAGACGCAAGGCATCGATCCCGTCGAAGTCGCACAAGCGGCAGCGGCAGCAAACATCACGATCCATACGATCACGTTCAGCTCACAAGCCGATCAATCGTTGATGGCACAAGTCGCTGCGATCGGTGGCGGAAACCATTATCACGCACCAAACTCCACAACGCTGTCGCAAGTTTTCAGCACAATTGCGAAAACGCTGCCCGCAGTGCTGACGCAGTAATAATAACAGCTGTATTGCAGAATAGGCTTCTCGCCTGTCGTGCGGTAACTAGCAGGCTGGAAGCGTATCTCGCAGAATTCCTTTGTAAGCCATCTCTTTGAAATTGAACTTAGTCATGCGAAAACATCCTGTCGTATCGTCTTCGAGAATCACGCGACATTCGCGGTTGCGACGCGGGGCATACAGTGTCGAGTTTGCTGTTTGCGCTTCGGTCTTGTTTACGACCATTTTTGCAAGTTTTGAATTGGCTCGCTACATGTTCGTCAGACAATCGATTGACCAAGTCGCCTACGAAGCAGCACGGACCGGAGTGATCGCTGGCGCGACAGCTTCGGACGTCATCGCCAAAGCCAATCAGTTGCTCAATGCCCAGGGGATTGTCGTCAGCAACATTTCAGTGACGCCGACGACATTCACCGAAACGACGACGGAGATCGCGGTCCAGATCACATGTAACTACGCGGCCAATACCTGGGTGCCACCGTCGTTCTTGCCGGGTAACGCCATCGTGACCAGGACGGTATTGGATCACGAAAACCAAGCTTACCTTGTTCCCGAAGCAGCCGCTGCAAATGCGGAAGATTTACCAAACCCAGAGCCACTGGACGTCTAGTCGGAAAACCGTATTCTGCTGCTCTATCGCGAGCGGGAATAAAGTAATGACAATCGATGATTTTGCCTTCGAGCTAGTGCTGCAACTTCGAAACAAAAAATTTCGAATTGTTTTGGCGGAAAGTTGCACGGGGGGACTTGTGTCTGCTACACTCACCAAGATACCGGGTGTTTCAGACTGCCTCTGCGGTTCCGCGGTTACCTACCTTGATGAGGTGAAGACGCAATGGCTGGGAGTGCTTCCCCAGACGCTCGCTGCGGTGACAGCGGTCAGCGACGAAGTCGCGCGAGAGATGGCGATGGGTGTCCTAAACGCAACGAATCCGGCAGACGTTGCGGTTTCAATCACAGGGCACTTGGGGCCCGATTCACCTACGGGATTCGACGGACTTATCTTCGTCGGCTTGGCAATTAGAATGTCAAATAGAGTCCAGATTGAATCAAAATCGTTTTGCCTGACAACCGTTGGGCGACGTTTCAGGCAAATTGAGGCGGCCGAGACGCTTTTTAAATTCGTGACGGAAAAACTGAGGGGGGCGATTTCCGTGTCAAAACAGGAGGATTTACCGTTCGGCTAAGGGAAAAATTGCGTCGAACTAATGCGGCTATCCGAAAACAGTGCGTTTCGGTTTGCTAGCAGAGTTTTGGGACGATACAATCCCCGCCGAAGCGTCTCTTGGCTAGCCGACAGACGGACTTCAAGAAAATGTGTAAAGTAGGGTTGTCGTGTCACTACCATTTTAAAACATTAGGGATTTCGGAGGGGTTGCGAATCGCTAAAGGGAAACTCTTGAGCACGATTCGGAGCCCACTCCAGAGGAAAAAAACAGATGGCAAAAAAAACTTCTTCGGAAAAAAGCAAAAAGATGGGTATCAAGCTATTGGTCGTGGATGACCACGAAATCGTGCTAATGGGCTTGCGAGTCGCAGTTCAAGGTACGGAAATCACGATCGTTGGCGAAACGGCCAACGCTGCGGAGACGCTCAAATCGGTTAATTTACGTGTTCCTGACGTTGTTCTTATGGACATTCGAATGGAAGGCGGCGACGGCCTCAATACGCTCGGGCGACTGAAGCTGGACTACGCTGAGTTGCCGATCGTTATCTTTTCGGGCTATGACAACCCGACTTACATCGCTCGCGCGGTTGCACTCGGCGCCGCAGGCTTTGTTCTGAAAAATGCAACAAAAGAAAAGCTGCTTGAAGTGATCCGTAAGGCTGCTTCTGGTGAGTCCGCTTGGACTCGAGAAGAACTTCGTCGTGTGACAGGTGCACTGGCCGCTCCAAGGCTCACGGGGGACATCGAAGTTCCATTGACGCAACGCGAAAGCGAAGTCCTTCGTCAAATGGCCCTCGGCCTAACGAACAAGGAAATCGCCAAGATGCTGTTGATCAGCTACGAAACCGTCAAGGAGCATGTGCAGCACATTCTGCGAAAGATCGGCGTGACCGATCGCACACAGGCTGCTGTTTGGGCGGTTCGCAAGAACCTGGTTTAGTCTGATGCCGTCTTCCGATCTCGCGCGTTTCGAAATCTATGTAGAAACCGCGAATTTCGGTTATCGAACGCCGATGAAATTCGGCGGTAGGGTCGTGCGCGATGTCACGTTGCTCACAGCAAGATGCGAGGCGGAGTTGCGCAGCGGCGCTCGCGCTTCCCAGGCGAATTGTGGACTCGGTGCCATGACGATGGGGGTCGCTTGGGCCTGGCCTCATCCGACTCTTGCTGATGGGACGAAGCTGGACATCTTTGTTGCGTTGGCTGAACGGCTGGCGTCGGCAATCAACGGCGATCAGCTTTCCGGCCATCCACTGTATATCTGCGAGACAATCGTGGAGCTTCGCACTAACATCGCAGTGTCTGTGGCAGCTGATTTCCAGCTTAGCGAGCCAATACCCACGCTGGCAATTTTATTGGCGGCTTCTCCCATTGAAGCCGCACTGTTCGATGCCCAAGGTAAGGCCATGCAGATTTCCAGCTACGCATTGCTGGGAAAAGACTACGTAAGTTCAGACCTGGCTCACGAATTGGGGCCCGCCTACAAGGGCAAATATCTCGCTGACTTTATCTCTGCGAAACCAGCCGCTTCGATGCCGCTGTACCATCTTGTCGGCGCGCTCGATCCGCTTGATGATCAAGACTTAAGTTCAGCAGTCGGCGACGGGCTTCCAGAAACGCTGGCTCAATGGATTGGTCGAGACGGGCTGACTCATTTAAAAATTAAGTTGGCCGGAGACGCGTTCGACTGGGATGTCGACCGTATCCTTGGCGTTCATCGCGTGGCAACGACGGCAGGTAAGCCAGCACAGACATGGGCATACTCGTTGGACTTCAACGAACGTTGCGAGTCTGCGGATTACGTTTTAAAATTGATCGACGAAATCGAGCACCGGTCTCCGGCTGCGTTTGCCGCAATTCAATACATTGAACAGCCAACGCACCGTGATTTGGCTAAACATCCTGAGAACGTCATGCACGCCGTTGCCAAGCGATTGCCTGTGGTGATCGACGAGTCGCTGGTCGATCTTGCAAGTCTCCGACTGGCGGTAATGCAAGGTTACAGCGGTGTTGCGCTGAAGGCGTGCAAAGGCCATCGTGAGGCGTTGCTGATGGCTGCGGTCGCCCAGCACGAGAATTTATATTTATGCGTACAAGACTTAACTTGTGTGGGTGCTTCTCTGCTTCATAGTGCATCGTTAGCAGCACACATTCCCGGCGTCGCGGCGATCGAGAGCAATGGTCGTCAATATTGCCCGGCGGGTAACAAAGAGTGGTCCTCTCGATTTCCTGGCATGTTTGATGTTCGCGACGGAGTCTTGCCAACGCAGTGCCTAAGCGGCCCCGGACTCGGGTATTGAGTGAGTAGACCGATTGTCCTCCATCGCTCAGTCCCTCAAACAAACGAAAACGATTCACCATCAAATAAACCGAGATCGCTCAGTTTTAGCTTCGGGATAACCAGCAAGGCCATGAATGACAGCGTCATGAACGGTGCTGTTAAACTTGAGCCAAGCACTTGTTTCGCGAATTGATCGATCAGTCGGTACTCAGCGGCGATTGAGTGGCCATCTCGATCGGTCATGATTCCCGCGATTGGAAGCGGCAATGTGTGTCGTATCTGACCGTCGACTGCCGCGATTCCACCTCGGTTTGCGATGACGCAGTTCACGGCAGCGCAGAGACTCTCATCATCAACGCCAACGGCAAGGATGTTATGGGAATCATGTCCAACCGAGGAGGCGATCGCGCCGCGTGTCAAACCGAAACCAGAGATGAACGCCACCGCTGGAATAGCTGGTCGATAACGATTCACGACCGTCATCTTCAGAACATCTTCGCTTGGTATCGCATGCACCCAACCCGCGTGAACCGGTAACGCAATATGGCGTTCACCGGTGACCAGCTTCCCATCCATTGCCTGGATTGCTCGGATCGGAACGCTTGAATCAACGGTCATCGCGCGCACCCGAAAATCGCTCGGTTGCTTTACTTCACAACAGAATTGATTGATCACGCGACTAGCGACTGATGCGATCAATGTCTTGCCATGTTCGGCGACCAGCAGTCCATCAATGAAAACTTGGTTGACTTTGAACAGGTTCAAATCCGCGACAAGAATAAAGTCAGCGGCATCACCGGCGCGAAGTTGACCGACGGGCATGCGATAGTGATCGATCGGATTCAAGCATGCTGCACGAAGCACATTGAACAAATCCGCACCGCCCGCGATCGCACGTTGAACGAGCACATTGATGTGTCCTTCCGCCAGCTCATCCGGATGTTTGTCGTCGCTGCAGAACATAACGTTGCACGGATGTGAGTCGATCAGCGACTTTAGCGCCTCAAAATTCTTTGCGGCGCTTCCCTCGCGAATCAAAATCTTCATTCCGCATTGAAGCTTATGCTCGGCTTCGAGCAACGTCGTACACTCATGATCGGTAGTGATCCCGGCGGCGATGTAATTCGCTGCTTGCTCAGCCATCAAGCCTGGAGCATGTCCATCAACCGGCTTTCCGGCGTCGCGGGCAGCCTTGATCTTCAACATGACTTGGCTGTCACCCATTAAAACGCCTGGGTAGTTCATCATTTCCGCCAGATAGCCAATCTCAGGTCGCTGTAGCAAAGCGGCAACTTCGTCGGCGTCAATCCTTGCGCCCGACGTCTCGAACTCGGTCGCCGGAACACAGCTAGGTGCACCAAAGCAAAATTTCATCGGTACGCAGTTGCCGTTTTCAATCATGAACTCGACACCCGCGACTCCCAAGACATTCGCAATCTCATGCGGATCGGAGACGGTAGCAACGGTTCCATGGACACACGCCATGCGCGCGAACTCGCTTGGCACCAGCATTGATGACTCGATGTGAATGTGAGCGTCGATAAAACCAGGCAAGGCAAACGGCAGATTCGGATCTGCCAATTCACCAAAATGAGTCACGGACGCGATCAACCCTCCGGCGATTTCGATTTTGCTTGGCCTGATCTTCCGATTCAAGATGTCAACAACATTGGCGTGAATCGTGAACGGAGTTGTATTCACAGTTCTACTCAAGAGGATCGCCACACGGGGTCAAGATGTGAATCCGTTGGTTTAGGCCAACGCGCAAGCGTCACTTTCTGCCGCGTATAAAACTGGATTCCCTCCTTTCCCTGGACGTGCAAGTCCCCGAAGAACGAACGGTTCCAGCCTGTAAACGGAAACCATGCCATCGGCGCTGGAACGCCAACGTTGATTCCGATCATGCCTGCACTAAAGTGCTGTTGAAACTGTCTGGCCGCGTATCCGCTCTGAGTGAATATGACCGCACCGTTTCCGTATTCGCACTGATCGCCAAGGGCGAGTGCTTCCTCGATTGACGCGACGCGAGCAACGGACAGCAGCGGACCAAAGACCTCTTCGCGAGCGACTCGCATCTCAGGTCGAACGTGGTCGACGACACTCGGCCCAATCAAGAACGAATCACAGCCAGAACGCTCGCGTCCATCCAGCGCGATCGTTGCTCCATCCGCTTTCGCGATGTCAAGGTAACTGGCAACACGCTCGCGATGGTCTGCGCGAATGACTGGCCCCATTTCGATTGCTTCGTCATCTTCGCTTGGTCCGATCTTCATTGATGAAGCGTAGTCGACAAGTTGTTTGACCAGCGGATCACCAGCGCCTCCAACGGCAACAGCAACGCTTCCAGCCATGCAGCGTTGTCCGGCACAGCCATACGCGCTTGCCGCAAGCGCCTTTACGGTTTGATCCATGTCGGCATCTGGCATGATGATCAAGTGATTCTTCGCACCGCCCGCCGATTGAACTCGCTTGCCATTGGCAGTTCCAGTGCGATAGACATGCTCCGCAACCTTGGTCGAGCCGACAAATGAGATCGCAGATACAAGTGGATGGGTTAGCAGTGCATCAACACAATCGCGACCGCCGTGTACGATACTGAATACCCCCGGGGGTAAGCCAGCTTCTATCAGCAGCTCACCTAGACGCACGGCAGACAATGGCGTTTTTTCGGATGGCTTCAGCACAAATGTGTTTCCGCAAGTGATTGCGACCGGGTACATCCACATTGGAACCATCGCTGGGAAATTGTACGGCGTGATCCCGACACACACCCCGACGGGGTGGCGAACGCAGCTTGCGTCCACATCTCGGGCAATATTCGGAAGAATATCGCCCATAATTAAACTCGGAATTCCGCAGGCAAATTCAACCATTTCAATGCCGCGATTCATTTCGGCGCGGGACTCTGAAAGCGTCTTGCCGTGCTCGCGTGTGACCAGCCGAGCGAGCTCTTCAAAGTTTTTTTCGAGCAAAGTTCGATAACGAAACATGACTCGCGCTCGTTCGATCACGGGCGTCGCGGCCCACGATGCCAAGGCCGAAGCGGCTTGTTTCACAACATTGTCAACATCTACGGAATTGCCCAGCGGTGTCCGCGCGATCAGCTTTCCGGTCGATGGATTGAACACGTCAACCGATTCTGAAATGGAACTGGCAACCCACTTACCACCGACCAAATTTGGAACCGATGGTGCGCTTTCGATAACTGTGCTCATGCGATAGTCCGGGTAAAAAATATTCTCTTGACGCTACTGTAGTATCATCTTCACTTGACCTATACAGTATCTTAATCATTCGTGTTAGCCCTCTCACGTTGGCGGATGGAGAGAGTAACACGCTGTACAGACGATTTTTAATCGCCACTTTCATTTCGTTCTAGCCGCGCCATCATTTTCGGACGTCGCCGGATCGATACTCGATGAGGATTACGATGGCTCGGATTGTTCGCGGTGCATTGATTCAGGCGACGACGTGTGAACCAACCACGTCTCCGGTTGCGAAAATTAAACAGGCAATGATCGACAAGCATGTCGCGCTGATCGCTTCAGCGGCTGATCAAGGTGCTCAGGTTGTTTGTCTGCAAGAATTGTTTTACGGCCCTTATTTTTGCGCTGAGCAACAAACGAAGTGGTACGACCTGACCGAGCGAGTGCCGGACGGTCCAACCATCAAGCTGATGATGGAACTGGCAAAGAAACACCAGATGGTGATGGTCGTTCCCATCTATGAGGAAGAACTGACCGGCGTTTACTACAACACTGCAGCCGTGATTGATGCCGACGGCCAGTATCTTGGCAAATTCCGCAAGATTCACATTCCGCAGTGCCAGCCTTGCTTTTTCGAAAAATTTTATTTTCGTCCTGGCAACCTAGGGTATCCGGTCTTCGATACCAAGATTGGCAAGGTCGGCGTCTACATCTGCTACGACCGTCATTTTCCTGACGGCGCTAGATGCCTCGGCTTGGGAGGCGCAGAAATCGTGTTCAACCCGTCGGCTACGGTTGCTGGGCTGAGCGAATACCTCTGGAAGCTTGAGCAACCGGCACATGCCGTTGCCAATCAATATTTCGTTGGTGCGATCAATCGACCGGGTTGGGAAGAACCCTGGCGCATCGGCGAGTTCTATGGCCAGAGTTATTTCTGTGACCCACGGGGGCAGTTCGTCAGCGCTTCGACGAAGCGTGATGAAGATGACATCGTGATCGCAGACATGGATTTTGATTTGATTCGCGAAGTGCGAAACACTTGGCAATTTTTCCGTGATCGTCGCCCAGAAACTTACGGTGCGATCGTTGCCCCGTGATCTGTTCCATGTCTTAGACCCCTTTTCAAACGAAGCCTAGTAGTCCTTCATGAATCAATTTAGCGCAGCGAGCGTAAAGGTCATCTATGGTCTGGATGACCGTCCGCCATTAGCTCGCTCCTTGATGCTCGCCGTTCAGCATGTGTTGACGATGTTTGGGTCAACCGTTTCGATGCCACTGTTGTTCGGGCCACTTCTCTGGCCAGTGCCCGCAGGAATATCCGCTGAGTTGGCCACACAGCTCTCTCAGACTCAGCTTGTGAACACGGGGGTCTTGATTAGCAGCGTGATGCTTTGCAGCGGCATCGCGACGTTCCTGCAATCAACGTTTGGTAGTCGCTTACCAATCATCCAAGGTGTTTCCTTTTCGTTTTTATCTGCGTTTTTTGGCATCGTCGCGACCCGGCAAGCACAAGCCGCACCGGATTGGTCTGCTGTCATCAACGGAGATATTTCATCCGCAACCTTGGAACCGATCATCGCTCAATGGCAGGCGACAGGTGCCTCAGCGATGTGTGTGATTGCCGGTGCCGTGATCGCAGGTGGTATCATCGAAGCGATCATTGGATTCTCGGGATTGATGGGCGTATTGCGAAAGTATCTGTCGCCGGTTGTCGTTGGTCCTGTGATCATGTTGATCGGCATAGCGCTGTATCAAATCGGTGCACCGACGGCGTCATCGAATTGGCCAGTCTCGATCTTGACCATGGTGATGGTGATTTTCTTCTCGCTCGTGCTTTCCAAACGCTTCCGAGTTTTTCAGTTGTTTCCGATGCTGGCGGCGATCTTGATTGGAGTTTCGATTTGTGGCGTGCTGACCATGGCCGGTTTCTTCAAACGCGGCGATGCGGCTTTTGTCGACTTGACTGCGATCGCTAGCTCGCCGTGGATTCGTGGGACCGACATTTTGTTTCCCTGGGGATATCCAGAGTTTTTTCTAGGTGCGTTTGTTGCTGTGTTGGCTGGTTATCTGGCCTCCATCATTGAATCTTTTGGTGACTATCACGTTTGCAAAAACGTGGCTGGCGGAGGTGACCCGACGCCTGACGAGATTTCTCGCGGTATCGGTATGGAGGGCGTCGCCTGTTCGCTCACCGGCGTCTTCGGCGGCTTTAGCAGCACTAGCTACAGCGAGAACATTGCGCTGGTGGGACTGACGAAAGTCGGCAGTCGATACGTGGTCCAGATTGGTGCTGTGATGCTGGTTTTGCTCGGACTGTTTGGAAAGTTCGGCGCGTGCGCTGCGACCATCCCTAAGCCTGTCGTCGGCGGACTATATTGTGTTCTGTTCGGGTTGATTGCCGCCGTTGGCGTTCGTCAGTTTTCGAAAGCAAATTTGGCAAGCGATCGAAACTTATTGATCGGCGGATTCTCGCTTTTCATGGGGCTCAGTGTTCCGTTTTACTTCGGCAAGTACGGGACCGGCGCTGCGGATCTCGATTGGATGAATGATGGTGTTCGCGGCATGGTATTAGCGATTGGCTCAACCGGAATGGCGGTCGGGGCCTGCATTGGGCTGATCCTTGATAATTTAATACCAGGTTCACGTGAAGAACGTGGGCTTGAGACAATTCCTACTTCGGAGCAAGACGATGTCAATTAAAGTCCGACCTTCACTTCCCGTGATTCATCATCAGCCTCAGCCCTACGACGGACCGAGTCGCGATGAGGTCTTGGCGCTGCGGCATCAATTTGTCTCACCCGGCGTGATCACGTATTACAAAGAACCATTGATGGTCGTTGAAGGCCACATGCAATATGTGTGGGACGAAACCGGAGCGCGTTATCTCGATGCCTTCGCCGGGATTGTTACCGTCAGTGTTGGGCATTGTCATCCCAAAGTCGCAGAACGAGTCCGTGCACAAACGGGAAAGCTGCAGCACACGACGACGATCTATCTGCATCCAACCATTGCGCTCTTTGCACAAAAGCTGGCGTCGGTAATGCCAGAAGGTTTGACGCGTTCTTACTTCACCAACAGCGGTAGCGAAGCCAACGAAGTTGCCATCCTTTCGTCTCGCGAATATACGGGAAACAACGACGTCATCGCGCTGCGAAACGCGTACCACGGCGGCACGTCGGCGACGATGGGAATCACGGCCCACGGAACCTGGAAGTTCAAGTCGAATCCTCAAGCCAATGTCCATCACACACATGCGGGGTACTGTTACCGGTGTCCGTATCAGTTGACGTACCCTTCGTGTGAGTTGAAGTGCGCTCACGATATCAAGAACGTGATCACCTACCAGTCACCAGGTGAGATAGCATGCTTTATTGGCGAACCGATTCAGGGCGTCGGCGGCACGGTGACGCCACCGAAGGAATTCTTTGAAGTCGTTTATGGGATCGTCCGCGCGCACGGTGGGTTGTGCATCGCAGACGAAGTTCAAGGCGGTTTCGGACGCACCGGCACTCATTACTGGGCTCACCAAAACTGGGGTGTGAAGCCGGATATCATCACGATGGCCAAAGGGATTGGGAATGGAATTCCACTCGGAGCGATGACGACGACCGAACCAATTTCAAAGATGATGAAAAACAAAGTTCACTTCAACACTTTTGGCGGCAACCCGATCAGCATGACGCAAGGTTTGGCGACGCTGGAGATCATTGAAGAAGATGGTTTGCAAAACAACTCATTGGTTGTCGGGAACTATCTCAAGGACGAGCTGCTGGCGCTGCAGGA
>Ga0105044_10005626_pt1 | contig 17219 bp, 12 predicted proteins | sample MAT01_FD_78092 | JGI IMG/M metagenome (GOLD analysis project Ga0105044, IMG submission 78092) | Freshwater microbial communities from Lake Fryxell liftoff mats and glacier meltwater in Antarctica - MAT-01 | ecosystem: Environmental > Aquatic > Freshwater > Ice > Liftoff microbial mat | place...
ATTTTCCATGTTTTCGCCTCACCGACGGCGAGGGCGACGAGTAGAATCGGGAGTGTGGACATCGAAATCCTCCGTGGCTGGGTTCACACTATTTCAGACGATTCAACCGTCGTCTGCGCTGCGGATTAGTTCGACATCGAAGGAAACGGTTCTACCTTTTTTTCAGGCAAGCTCTTGCTTTCCGTGAAATGGCTTGCCACACTGCACATATGGTGCGAATCGAAATGACTCCGACTCGTTCGATTGCATCAGCAGATTTGGTTCACGCCAACGCCAGACGGCTCCTTCGGAATGCTCCCGTCCGAACCCGTTGGAATGAGGTAGAGTGAACTGCCTGATTTGGATGCAGCCACCGCGAAGCCGCCCAAACGGATGTGGTCGTTCTTCGCCAGAGGGTAGGCCGAAATGCCAGCTCCCGCGACGGTAAATGAATTCCTCGATCTGGTTCGCAAGAGCGGTGTCGTCGATGAGAATCGATTACAACCGTGGTTGCAGCAATTGCAGACGAGTTCGACCGTCCCGGCCGAACCCAACAAACTCGCCGGTATCATGATCCGCGACGGTCTGCTGACGTACTTCCAGGCCGAACAGTTCCTCCAGGGTCGCTGGAAACGCTTCACCATCGGCCGCTACAAAGTCCTCGAGCGACTCGGCTCCGGCGGTATGGGGCAGGTGTTCCTGTGCGAACACAAGGTGATGCGTCGTCGCGTCGCAGTCAAAGTGTTGCCGACGCAGAAGGCCGAAGACCCCTCATCGCTCGAACGCTTCTACCGCGAGGCACGCGCCGTCGCCGCCCTCGATCACGCCAACATCGTCCGCGCCTACGACATCGATCAGGATGATAACCTGCACTTCCTCGTGATGGAGTACGTCGATGGCGTGAGCATTCAGGATGTCATCAAAAAATTTGGCCCGATGGACCCGTTGCGGACGTGTCACTATATGTGGCAGGCCGCCATCGGGTTACAGCACGCTCACGAGAACGGGCTGGTGCATCGCGACATCAAACCGGGGAACGTCCTCATCGAACGACAGGGCGTCGTCAAGATCCTCGACATGGGTCTCGCTCGCTTCTTCCACGACGAAGAAGACATCATCACCAAACGCTACGACGAAAGCGTGCTCGGCACCGCCGACTACCTCGCACCCGAACAGGCGATCGACAGCCACGGCGTCGATATTCGCGCCGACATTTATTCACTCGGCGCGACGTTCTATTACATGCTGACGGGACAACCGCCGTTCGCGGAGGGAACCGTCGCCCAAAAACTGATCTGGCATCAGACTCGCCAGCCGCGTTCGATTTCGAGCCTGCGGCCGAATGTTCCCGCCGAGGTGGTCGCCATCGTCGAACGCATGATGGCGAAGGACATGCACCAGCGATATCAGACGCCCGTCGAGGTGTCGGATGCGCTGGCACCGCTGATTCAGGAGCCGATCGGACTGCCACCGGATCGGGAGATGCCGTCACTATGCCTCGCGGCTCAGGGCCGTGATCTGACGGGCGGTCCTGCCTCGCAGGCGACCGCGCGACGATCTGATTCGGCTTCCGTCCCACCGACGTCGCGCCGAACTTCGTCGGGATCCGAAGTTCAGCCGAAACCACAAACGCAATCGCCGGGGGGTTCGGGAACAGGTCGTCCGGGGACGGATGGAACCCGACGAACGGGCAGTCCGACACCCGTCCCGACTCGCAATCCGGTTCCGCGCACCCCCACACCGACCCCCGCGCAACGGAACAACACGCCAATGCCCTCGCCCGTCGCCGAGGAAGTGACACCCCCGCCGACGCCCCGTCCACCCGTTTCGTACACAACCGGCCCCGGCCAGGATCCGTACGCGCCGGTGTGGGAGACGTTGACCGCGGAGACGAGCAACACCGCTCAGAACGACACCGATCGGCGCAGCGGCAAGAGTGATCGTCAGAAGACCGATCCGTCGAAGAATCCAGGGGCACCGCCGTTCGCTCAACCGAAAGAGCGTGGCAAGTCGAAACTGCCACTCGTGATCGCGGGCGTCGTCGGCGGATCACTCATTTTCGGGGCCATCTGGTACTTCCTGCTGCGGGATTCCACGTCGAATGTGGTCGAATCGACCGATCGGAAGTTATACGTCGGCAAAATGGTTGAAGGGGAACTGCGATTCCCCACGATCAACGCCGCCGTGTCGAAGTCCCAACCCGGTGATCACATCGTCATCCTCGATGATACGATTACTGAGGATCTGATCACGTTTTCTGCGCCATCTGGATTCCCGAAGAACCTGACGCTCGAAGCGGGCAATGAAGCGAAGATGGTGACGTGGCGGGTCAAGCCACCTGTCAGGAAAGATTCCCCTCATCGTTCCATCCTCGAACTCCGAGCCGTCGAAGGGTTCACCCTGCGTGGCTTCGTTCTTGACGGACAGGGTCACACGGAAAGCATCCTGCGTGTGCAGGGGAAATGTCCCGGCCTGACGCTCGAAAACGTCCAGATGATCTCACCGACGACGAATGGAATTCGATTCATTGATGCGAGCGGAGAGTCCGATCGTCCGATCGCGCTGAATCAGGTCCGAATTGTGGTGGGGAGCGAAGCCGATTCCGCCATCTCGCTGATGTCGCTCAGTGGCAATGCGGGCGTCGTCGCGCACCTTCACATCCGCGACTGTCGGCTCGAAGGACCGAGCAAACTGGCCGCGATTCAGGTCAAAAGTTCACTCACCGATTTTCAATTCCTGCGCAATCGGGTCGCGAGTTTCCCGATCGGCATTCTGATCGATACGCCCAACCCGAACAAACCCAACGTGCCCCCGCATCCGACGAACTACTACTATCAAATGACGCTTCACCAGAACACGTTTCACGGGATGAGCGACGCGGTCGTCCGGTTCAACGCGGTCTTCGCGCAGACGCCCGAAGCGATCGGTAAGACGGGCTACACCGTGAACGGGAATTACTTCGCGAAGTCGGGGAGCGTGCTGGGGACGCCCAACAATGTCAGCATCCCCGCATGGCAGCACAACGGGAACGCACGGGACGACACCACGAAGGATGGTCCCGGCTTTGCGGTCACACCGATCGCTGCGACGTTCGCGGGCACCGATTCGAGCGACAACAAGACCTTCCTGCGCTACGATCCGACCAGCAAAATCGCGACCAGCGGTCCGAACGGGACACCGATCGGATTCCCGAATGAGTGATGAGTGATGAGTGGTGAGTGGTGAGAAAAGGCAAAATATCAGCGGTTTACGTTTCGCGTGGATCGGGCATCGCGAAAAGTAAACGGGTGCTGTCTTTTCTCCTCACTCACCACTCGCCACTCGCCACTCGCCACTCCCTCTTGCTTCATCCCATCTGCAACCACTTCTGAATCGCGAGTAATTGCTTCGGCCAGTCCTCGCCGAATCGCACGTCGATGAACGCTTCGTACAACAGATCGAGCGTTTCGATGACATGACGAATCTGCTGCGCTCGCGCGTCGATGGCGGCGCGGGGGTCCGCTTCTTCGATCGGTGGCATTTTGCATGAGCCGACCGCGAGCGTTTCGGCGAACAGCGTGAACTCGTACTGCGCATCGTGACGCACCATCGTCACGCCGACCTTGCGCGGCAGTTTCCCCGACCCGATCGCCTTCTTCGCTTCGGGTAGTCGCGTCGGTCCTTCGCTGGTGATCGTCTCCTGACCCGTCACCCCACGCGGACACGCCATCGTGAGGGTGCGTGCGAGCATGATCGCCACTTCCGATTTATCGGAGAGTACGATCGTGTCATCTTCGACTTCGAGGGTATACCACAACCAGATCAGGAACTCATTGCCGAGGAAGTCGCGACTCGCTTCGTCGAGCACCCATGCGATGTCGGTTGGTGTGAACCCGGGGACGAACGTGGACATCGCCGCATCGTCCGCCGCTCGCGTTCGCGAATTCAACTCTGCCAGTTGAAATGCACGTCGCCCCGCCGTCACCGCTTCAAAGCCGATGCCGAACGTCTGCTGGAACAGTGAGTGCAATCGATCGATTTGCGTGATCGCCGTCATGCCGAAGAGTAATTCGTTCGACTGCGAATCCCACGCGCACTCCATCGCTTTGCGCTTCGTGTAGCGACCGTCCTTCGACTCGTCTTCGAGTCGATCGCGTGCCGATTCGCGGGCTTCGCGTTTCTGGGCGGCACTGGGGCGACCGGACGAATTCCCCTTCGCCATCGCTTTCAGATCGACGGAATAGTATGCCTTCAGAAGATCGCTCGGCAGTCGCAGAGTATCGACACGCATCGCAAAGTGGAGCATGTCATTGATGATGTTTTTGGCGAGTTCAAAACTCGTATCGAGGATGTGTTCCCCGGCGGACCAACCGCATTCGATGCCGTCGGACGACGCGAGCTTTTGTCGCCCGGCGGCGTGCATCTCGAGCCGGGCGAGGTGTTCTTCACCGTAGATGCCGGGGGCGGCCCCGATGATCTTGTAGCGAGCGAAGGTGACGCGACCAGAGAAGAAGCCCATCAGTACGCCTCCATGCGTGTGAGGTGAGCCGGTGGGATGCGGTGAAGAAGTCAGCGGGGCCACGACGATCCTGTCGTAGCCCCCGCAATCCGTCGTGATGAAGCTTCAACGAGTGATTATCGTTGTTCGGAAGTGACAAGGGTCGAACTTCCGCCTCGGTTGCTGACTTCGTGATCCTTCCGATTCATCTCTTCGAGAATGATCGGATGCAGGGAGGTTGTGCGTTCAGTGGGCGAGAGATAATTTTCTCGCGCCCAGCGTCGCAATCGCAACTCTTCGATAAAATCGATCTCAGTCACCACGCCGCTGGCCATGCTTCGTCCTTCTTGTCTTGTCGATTGGAGAGTGATTCGACAGTCTCACCCAATTCACATCGGCAATATATGAGATCCTCCGTCGAAGGCAAGAACCACCTTGCGAATTATTGTCAAGCATTTTCCCGCGAGAACGGCAAATTTTCACCAGCCCATACAATGCGAATAAATCGTGCGACCCGTGGAGTTTTCGCCAATGCCACTCTCCGATCTCCTTACCCGCCTCGCCGAACAGGAAACCATCATCCAACTCGGCGGCGGTCCCAAAGCCATCGAGCGACAGCACGAGAAACAGCGGCTCACCGCCCGCGAACGCATCGCGAAACTGATCGACGAAGATTCGATGTTCTTCGAGTTGGGCAAATGGGCGGCGTGGGGCATGTATGCGGATTGGGGCGGCGCACCGTCGGCAGGTGTGGTCACCGGACTGAGTACGATCAGTGATCGACTTTGCATGATCATTGCGAACGATGCAACCGTTAAAGCCGGTGCATTCTTTCCGATGACGTGCAAAAAAGTGCTCCGCGCCCAACGAATCGCGATGGAGAATCGGATTCCGCTGGTCTACCTCGTCGATTCGGCGGGTGTCTTTCTCCCCTTGCAGGACGAAGTGTTCCCCGATGAAGACGATTTCGGACGCATCTTCCGCAATAATGCGGTCATCTCCGCGAGCGGGGTTCCGCAATTCGCCGCGATCATGGGGAACTGCGTCGCGGGTGGCGGATATTTGCCCGTGTTGTGCGACACATTGTTGATGACGGAAGGGAGCGGACTGTATCTCGCCGGTCCCGCACTGGTGAAGGCCGCGATCGGTCAGACGGTCAGCCACGAAGACCTCGGCGGCGCACACATGCACGCCGCCATTTCGGGCACGATCGACTTCCGCGAGAAGGACGAACCATCGTGCATCGATCGCCTGCGAAGACTCATCGCCGCCATTCCCGCCGATCCGAACATCGGCAAAGTGAAATTCAACCTCACGACGAAACATATTAACAACGGCGAATGGGAAAAGTTCACGCAGAGCGGCGAGCACGACGTTCGTGAGCTTTTATCGGCGATTCTGGATGACGTGCCGTTCGACGAATTCAAAGCGGACTTCGGTCAGCCAATCGTGTGCGGATTCGGGCGACTTGGCGGAATGCCGATCGGCGTCGTCGCGAACCAACGGAAACGGACGAAGCCCGCCGATGGACCGATCGAATATGGTGGCGTGATCTACGTCGATTCGGCGGACAAGGCGGCGCGGTTCATCATGGACTGCAATCAATCGCGCGTGCCGATCCTGTTCGTGCAAAACGTGAACGGATTCATGGTCGGACGCGATTCGGAGCAGGCAGGCATCATCAAAGCGGGCGCGAAACTGGTCAACGCGATCTCGAACAGCGTCGTGCCGAAGATCACGCTGATTACCGGCGGATCGTTCGGAGCGGGGAATTACGCGCTGTGCGGAAAGGCGTTCGATCCGCGATTCATCCTCGCGTGGCCGACGGCGAAATATGCGGTCATGGGGGGTGATCAGGCCGCTTCGACACTGTTGGACATTACCATTGCCGCACTGAAACGCGGGGGGCACGAACCCGATACCGTCGAGTTGGAAGAGTTGCGGCGCAAGGTAAAAGCGTCGTATGACGAGCAGACCGATATTCGCTATGGAGCGGCACGGCTGTGGGTCGATGCGATCATTCGACCCGATTCGACTCGCGTGAATCTGCTGTTCGCACTCCACGCTGCGACCCGATACGACGAAGGGAAAGCGTTCAAAACCGGCGTTTTCCAGGTGTGACGGGAGCGGTCATTCGAGTCCGAGTTCGGCCAGTGAGTTTACGATGAAGACGGAAACGGCGATGTCTGCCAATTCTTCAAACGGCACCCGACGCAACCGATCCTCGACGGATGAGGACATCGGACCGAATCGAAATGTCAGTAACCGAGACACGATCCGCATCGCTCCTTCACGTTTTCCTTGCCGAAATCCTTCTTCGTGGGCTTCCTGGTACGCTTTTTCAATCGCTGCCTTGCGCATCTCAGGTGATGTGGCTGCCCGATGCCACTCCATGAGCCTCGCCGTCATCGTCTCTGCCCAAGTGTCGGCATCCATTCTCTCTTCCCCTTTTGAAACGCGATTCACTGGAGTCGCACGGAATGTCACTCTCGTTCGAACTCATCGAGTGAGTCGATAGTCGTTGGGTTCACGACCCGAGTTTTCAGTTCCTCGAAAGACATCTTTGAGATCCGTTCCCGCACCGAGGGAGGGAGAGAACCGAAACGCTGAGAAAGCTGGCTCGTTAGAACCTCAATCAATGCTTCGCGGCCTTCCTGACGTCCTTGTTCGCGGAAAAAGTCTTTCCACTCGGTGTAGAAATCGACGGGGAGTGTCATTTGTTTTTCCCTCACAGCCTGTTGGATCAACCTGTCCGTTTCCTGTCGCTGGTCATCATCCGGCCCGTATGCGATCGCACAGCCGAGCAAAAGATGACGCTGTTCTTCGGTTAATGGTGATTGTAACACCCGTTGGACCACGGCAATAGTGTTCGCGGGCCGTTCGGCTCGTGGTTGGCGCATCAGGACGGACAACGCCGCCGCGAACACACTCGGTCCGTCCCGATAGTCGCTCGCATTGAGTCCCGGCAGACCAACGTATCGACATCGGAATGTCAGCGTCTGAACGGCACCACGACCTTCTTCGTAAACATCCACACCGATGCCGTCGTTGCCGACGTGAATAAAGAACGCGATCGGAATCACCTCACAGTCATAACGGATTCGCAATGTGGCCCAATACTTCCACATCCTACTCCGCAATGGAACCACCGAATCCTTCGATTCGATCTCGACGTGAATGATCGCAATCTCATCGCCTGATCCGTCGCGAAGTCGAATCTTCGCGACCAGATCGAGGATGAGTCGCTCGCCCTCCGTGGGATCCGGGAACGACTCATTCGTCAGAAATTCGACGTGGGTGAAATCGAAATCTTCGTACAAGTCTGGCAGGAAGACTTCGAAGAATTCACCCAGAAAGAGACTCAGAATCGTCTTGAATCGCTGATCGTGATCGATCATGAGCGTCTCCCCGATTCATTTCTTTAACGCGTACAAGACGATCGCGCTGCCGATCTCCAGTGCGCTGTCGTGCGTGTGTCCTTTGCAGTCGGTCGAACTGTGCTTCTCCAGCGCACACCCGATGTCGAACTTGCTGTAGATGACCGCCCATCGACCATCGACTTTCACGCCTTCGAGGTACGGCGGGACCGATTCGTACTCCGCCTTGTCGCGTCGGCACATTACCGTTTTGATCGCCTTGCCGTTCAACTCGGCGGAGAACAGGTAGTCATCGAGCGGAATGCGCTCGAATTTGCCCTGCGGGAACAACTTCGTCACGAACTCGCGGAACGCATCGTCGAATTCCTTCTTGCCGCAACACGCATCGGCGAACAACGTGCCGCCCGATTCGAGGTTCGCTCGCAGGATTTCGACCTCACGCGGATCGACGGTGAACTTATTGCGACCGTGCATGTACAGCAGTTTGAACGAGTACACATCGGGGTGCGTCAGCGAGAGCACTTCCTTCTTCAACGCGACATCGACCTTCGTGTTCTGGCGGACGTGAAACATGAGGTTCTGCATCGCGTTCGGGGCCGGTTCCCAATTGCCCTCGTGCCGCAACTGCGCGACTTTCAGATAACTGCGCGGAACGGGCTTGTCGTCGGCGGCGAACACTTCCACTTTCGTGAGTCGCGGTTTCGGCAGTTCGAGGCCGGTCGCGTAGGCGATGATGTTGCCCGCGAGTCGGTACGCGTGATTCCCGCGCGTCGTCGCCGGTTCGTTCGGCGTCGGCATGAACTGGGCTTCCTCCCAGAACCCCGCCAGCGGATCGCCGGACAGGATCACCACTGTTTTGCAGCCGAGTTCGATGCCTTCGATTTTCGGGAACAGATCGGGCGGAACCGGGCGATGGGCTCGCCAGATCGGGTGTTCGGGGGGGAGCGGACGCAGAGGATTGTTCGGGAACAGTTCGAGCATCACTTCGCGGAATCCCTTGATGAAATCCTCGCGACCGCAGCACGCCTCCGCCACCAGGAATCCGCCTTCCTCGATGTACTTTTTCAGCACTTTCTTCTGGCCGTCGGTGAATTGCGGAGCCGTGTGACCGTTCAGGTACAGGATAGGCGATTGCAGCAGTTCGCCGACCTGTTCACGCACCGCAGCGTCGTCGGCGATTTCGAGTTTTCGCGGATCATAGATCTGCCACGCGAGCGGATGATTCTTGAACAGTTCCTTCTTCGAGAATTCGATGAGATTCTTCAGGTCGAACTGCTTATTGTTCCAGCCACCGCCGCGCTTGTTATCGTCGTCGTCCCTGCCATACGCCATTTTCGTGATCAGTACCGGCGTGCGTCCCTTCGACAGGAACAGCAGCGCGAAGCTCGTCGAGACGACGGGCCAGCTATCGGTGCCCTGCCCCTGAATCGCCCACGAGCCGTCGTCGTTCTGCATCGGGACGATCATCTTGCAACCTTCGCGATACCAGTCGCGTTCGCCGATGAAGCGACGACCCGAAAGACGACCGACACGTTCGATGCCGTAGACGTTGTAGAACGTGTGAAATTTCGTGCGCCACGCCCACTTCCCGTCGTCGGTGAGCCATTTGATGCCCTTCGCGATCGGCACGTTCTGCTTGTAGACATTGCACGCCGCCGCGACGCCCGTGTTCGGATCGAGCTTCTGCTGGTTCTCGTTCAACTCCATGCCGGAGATGTATAATCCCGTCATACCCGCCGTCGTCATCGTCATCGACGGGGGATAACCGTCGTTGAAGGGCTGATATCGCCAGCCGCCGGAGCCGTCGCGTTCCTTGCTCTGCGTGGTGATGTAGTATTCCTGAATTTCCTTCCAGATCGCGATGTCGATCTTCGCACCGGCCTGCTTGCCGGAGTGCAATCCGAGGAGCGCGTACTGTGCGTTGGAATTGTCGCCGTTTCCGCCCCCACCGGTATACCCCCAACCGACGAGTTTCCCGCCGCGAATGAGCCGTGCCTGAATGAGCCAATCGACGTTGCGTTGAATCTGCGGCAGATCCTTCGCGAACCCCGCTTCCGCGAGCACCATCGTCTGCAATCCGACGACGTAAGTGTGTTGCGGTGCCAGATCGCGGATCCAGGTCAGCCCACGTTCGATGACCTTGTCGTCGGGTTTGACGCCCGACGTGAGCAGCGACAGCAACGCGAGGCACGTCCACCCGCCTCGTTGGATCACCGCACCGGCACCGACCTCCCAATTCCCGCGTCCGCCTTCGATCTGCTTCAGGTATCGGATGCCGCGTTCGATTGAGGTCCGCACCTGATCGACGAGGGCTTCTTCGTTCTGCCGATCCTGCGCCGACTTCGCGGGCGTGATGGCGATCAGGGCGACGAGCAACGCGATTGGCAGGAAGTACGCGCAACGCGACATGGGTTCATCCTCGTGAAATGCGATAACGCTCGATTCATTGTCGCCGGTCGAGGGGCGAATCGCAAGTGCGCTGTGTTATTCAAATGGATGAACCGACGACAATCGGGTAAGATTCAGCGTCGGATCATTCAGAGAAGGGGGACCCAATGGCTATTGAAGAGTTCTGGGGAAATCTGCGAAATGCAATCAGTCAGTCCGCAACCACGACGTCGTGGTTGAGCCCCTGGTCTGTGGATGAATTCGATCTGAACGATTTTCGATTTCTGGATCAAGATCAACAACAGGCATTGAAGGAGAGCGTCGAGCAATTTCTCGATGTCGCTCACCAGATTCCCGACAAGCAATCGGCAACCGAGACCCAAATCGAAACGGGCCGGAAAGCGTTTGAGAAAATTGTCCAACTCCTCCGACCCGACAGGTATTGGGATGCCGAATCTCTGCGAACGGAGGTGTTGCTAAATCGTGAACTTCGGGCGAAGGTACCCGGTTGGGTGACGGCAATCTCCTGTGAAACCGGCACGGACAGTGTGGGAGATCCGGCCCTCTGGGTCTGGCTCGATGTAACCGACAAGGCAGTTGATCAGGGCAAAATTGAGAAGAACTGGCGACCCCTTCACGATGCCGTCGAAGCCGCCTATCGGAACATCCGGGGACGACGATGGCTCTACATCCACTTCCGCAGTCCCGATGCGTTCGCTCGCAAGGAAGGCGGTGCGGCATGAGCATGGCGAACGACTTCCTCGATCTGGCGAAGAAACTGGTGCGGTATCAGAAAGCGGACGTGCTTCGGGCTCGGCTCCGGCGCGCCATCTCGACCGCATATTACGCGATATTTCATCTGTTGCTGGAAAATGGATCGGCGAAAATCGTCTCACATCCCCAGATCCGAATCCTGGTCGGGAGAGCCTACACTCACAGCGAGATGGTCAAAACCGCGAAGTCGTTTCAATCGGGAGCGAACAGTTTACCCGCTCATCTGACCGCACCTTTCGGTGGGACTCTTCCGGCGCTGCCGGTGGAGTTGACTCGGGTAGCGAAAGCGTTTGTGATTTTGCAGGAAGCACGGCATGCTGCGGACTACGATTCGTCGAAATCCTTCACACGAGGGGACGCCAAAGTTTTCGTCTCCCATGCCAGTGACGCCTTCACCGATTGGAATACGGTCGTTTCCATGCCGATTCATCACGACGTATGCGAACTCTTCCTTGCCGCAATGTTGCTCGGCGACCGACTCAAAAAGTGATGACAACAATTCCAACAGACGTAACACCACAGGTTTTACGCAGTTGACGTCCAAAACGTCTTGCGCATGGCGACCTGGGGGAGCACTCTCTGACGCTGAACATTCCCAAAGTCAGTGAAGAACACTCCCAGGACGAATCCTCACGGCACGCGAATCAGAAACACCGAATCCTCGTTCACCGTCGCGAAGTGCTTCCCGTCCGGTACCCACGCGATCATGGCGATCTTGTTCGGGAATTTCCACGAATGACGCACTTGTCCCTTGAGATCCCACAACATCACGTCGTCGGACACATCGCCTTGTAACAAACCGAGAATGGTCTGACCGTCTGGAGAGAATTCGACCATTCGCACCTGATTTCGCGGTGCATTGATCACCAGTTTCTCCTTCGGCGTCGATTCGTCGGTTTTGAAGATGCGCACTTTGCCATCGTACCCCGATGCGGCGAGCATCTTCCCGTCCGGCGAGAAACTGACCGACGGAGCGACCTTCTCGAACGTGAACTTTTCGAGTTCTTCGGGCGGCATTGCGGTCAGATCCCAGAAGCGAATGGTGTGATCGTTCGCACCGGCGGACGCCATCAGATCCCCATCGGGAGTGAATGACAGTCCGCGAACATATTTGTTGTGGCCGGTGAGTGTCGCTTTCAGTTTGCCATCGGCGATGTTCCACAATTTGATCGTGCCGTCCTGTCCGCCCGTTGCGAGGGTTTTGCCGTCGGGTCGAATCCCGAACGTCCACAACGGTCCGCCCGTGTGCGCTTCGATCATCGGCGGACGCATGACCGGCTTCGGCCCGGTGAGTAGCCAGAATCGAAGATGACCATCCGCATCGCCGACCGCGAGTGTCTTGCCATCGCCGACGAACGCGAGTGCGGTCACTCGTTTCTGCGGGATCGTGCCCGCGTGCTTCCACATCTGTAGATCCCACAGGTGAACGCCGATCTCCGGACCGCTGATCGCGACGAGCCGACCATCGGATCGGAATGCGATCGTATCGACCGCACCGTCGCGATCACCGATCACCGCCATCACCCAATCGGGATGATTGTTCGTGGGTTTGAACTTTGCGGGTATTTTCTTCGGATCAAGTCCGTCGAGTGGCGAAGTCGGCTGCGCGTTCGCGCTGACGACGCACAGGCTCAGGGTGAATAGCACGCGGGTAATCAACTTCGGCATGACTGTATCGACTCCGACGGGTCGGGGAATGACTATTGTGGGGATTCTAACACATGGATCAAACACCCCGCGAGGGGAACCGTCTCGCCGGATCGGTGTCGGGCATCTAAACTACCCTGACCTCTTCCGTTGCGTACATTCCGGGAGTCCAATGGCGATTCGCGTTGCGCTGCACCATAAGACGACGTACCATTACGATCGCCTCGTCACGTTGTCTCCGCAGATCGTCCGCCTGCGACCGGCTCCGCACTCTCGGACGCCGATCCACTCCTATTCGCTGAAGATTCAGCCAGCGGAACACTTCATCAACTGGCAACAGGATCCGCACTCGAACTATCTGGCGAGGCTCGTGTTCCCGAAATTGACCCGAATTTTCTCGTTCGAGGTCGATCTCATCGTGGACATGACCGCGTTCAACGCGCTCGATTTCTTCCTCGATGACGAGAACGAACACTACCCGTTCGTTTACGAACCGGCACTCAAAAAGGAACTCGCGGGCTTCCTCGAAACACTGCCCGTCGGACCGCATCTGAAGAAGTTTCTCGCCACCGTCGATTTGACGCGACGACGAACGATTCCGTTCCTCAGTGATTTGAACATTTCGCTGCAACGGATGATCGGCTACGTCATTCGCATGGAACCAGGCGTTCAGACGTGCGAAGAAACATTGGAGAAACGTAAAGGCTCCTGTCGGGACAGCGCGTGGCTGCTCGTTTAGATTTTGCGTAACTTCGGACTGGCAGCGAGGTTCGTGTCGGGCTACTTGGTTCAGTTGACATCGGATGTCAAGTCTCTCGACGGGCCGAGCGGACCCGAAAAAGACTTCACCGACCTGCACGCATGGGCCGAAGTGTACATCCCCGGTGCGGGCTGGGTCGGCATGGATCCGACATCGGGACTGTTCGCAGCGGAAGGTCATATTCCGCTCGCCGCCACGCCCGATCCCGGTTCGGCGGCACCGGTTACGGGCGGTGTCGATGAGTGCGAAGTGTCGTTTGAATTCGAGATGTCGGTCACTCGCATCAAAGAAGATCCGCGAGTCACGAAGCCGTACACGCCCGAACAATGGTCCACGATCAACACCCTCGGTGAAACCGTCGATCAGGAACTGAAAGCGAACGACGTTCGTTTGACGATGGGTGGCGAGCCGACATTCGTTTCGATCGACGACCCGGACGGCGACGAGTGGAACACCGCCGCGATGGGGCCGAACAAGCGACGGCTCGCGAACGAACTGTTTCTGCGAATGCGCGATAAGTTCGCTCCCGGTGCGATGTTACATTACGGCCAGGGGAAATGGTATCCCGGCGAATCGCTTCCGCGATGGGCGTTCACCTGCTACTGGCGGCGCGACGGACTCCCTTTGTGGCAGAATCCGAAATTGCAGGCCGATGATACGACCGATTACGGATTCGGCCCCGCCGAAGCGGAGTTGTTCGCGCGGACGATCGCGAAACGGCTGAAAGTCGATGACAAGTACATCCATCCTGCATTCGAAGATCCGTACCACTATCTGCACAAGGAAGGAATGCTCCCGGTCAACGTCGATCCGTATGACTCGCGACTGGAGAACACCGAAGATCGTGAACGGATGCGCCGAGTGTTTGAACACGGACTGAATACCCCGGTGGGATTCGTTCTCCCCTTGCAGCGGACCTATTTTGCGTCGGGGAAAGAGTGGCAGACGGGACTGTGGATGCTCCGATCGGCGCACCTCTACCTGATCCCCGGCGATTCGCCGATCGGACTGCGACTGCCGATGCCGTCGTTACCGTGGGTCGCGGAGAATCAGTACCCGTATGTGTACGAAGCCGATCCGATGGCGCGGAAACCCGAACTACCGAAACCGGATCGACAGGTCCACATTACGTCGGAGCAGAAGCCGATCCCGGAGCAACTCGAAATCCTCCGCCGCGAAGCGGAGCGACATCCGAAGCAATTCGAGTCCGCACCCTGGGTCGTTCGCACCGCCCTCGCTATCGATCCGCGGAACGGGCGACTTCACGCATTCATGCCGCCGTTGAAATCGGTCGAAGATTACATCGATCTCATTGCGGCGATCGAAGACACCGCCGCCGAATTGAACATGCCGATTCTGATCGAGGGCTATTTGCCGCCGCCCGATTATCGATTGAATCTGTTCAAAGTGACGCCCGACCCCGGCGTGATCGAATTCAATGTGCAGCCGGCGCAATCGTGGAAGGAACTCGTCGAGATCACGACGACGCTCTACGACGAGGCCCGATTGACGCGACTGGGCACTGAAAAATTCATGCTCGACGGGCGACATTCGGGTACGGGTGGTGGGAATCACATCGTCGTCGGCGGTTCGACGCCGGGTGATTCGCCGTTCCTGCGGCGGCCCGATCTGTTGCGGAGTCTGATCACTTACTGGGTGAATCATCCATCGTTGTCGTACCTGTTTTCGGGGATGTTCATCGGTCCGACGTCGCAGGCACCGCGCGTCGATGAGACCCGCGCCGACGCGATCTACGAAATGGAAATCGCATTCGCGACCGTCGATGCGATGGCGTCGGAATCGGGGAACTACGTCGCACCGTGGATCGTCGATCGCGCGTTCCGGCATCTTCTGGTCGATGTGACGGGGAATACGCATCGCGCCGAGTTCTGCATCGACAAACTCTATTCGCCTGATTCGTCGTCGGGGCGACTCGGATTGCTGGAGTTACGCGCGTTCGAGATGCCGCCTCATGCTCAAATGTCGCTGACACAGCAATTGCTGTTACGCACGCTGATCATGCGGTTCTGGAAAAAGCCGTTCCGCGAAAAACCGATGCACTGGGGCACGCAGTTGCACGACCGCTTCCTGTTGCCGCACTTCGTGCATCGCGACTTTGCGGAGATCATCCGGGAATGTTGTGATGCGGGCTATCCACTGGACACCGACTGGTTCGCGGCCCACTTCGAGTTCCGCTACCCGATCGTCGGACACGTCCACTATCAGGGCATCGACATCGAATTGCGACAGGCGATCGAACCGTGGTACGTCCTCGGCGAGGAAGGAACTTCGGGCGGAACGGTGCGATTCGTCGATTCTTCGGTCGAACGATTGCAGATCAAGGTGAACGGAATGCTGGGTGATCGTCACATCGTGACCGTGAACGGTCGGCGCATTCCACTCACTCCGACGGGGGTACACGGCGAGTACGTCGCGGGGATTCGGTTTCGCGCGTGGCAACCGCCGTCATGCCTGCATCCGACGATCCCGGTCCATGCCCCGCTTATCTTCGATCTGCTGGATACATGGATGGGTCGATCGATCGGCGGGTGCGGATATCACGTCGCGCATCCGGGCGGTCGCAGTCAGGAGCAGTTCCCGGTGAATTCGCTCGAAGCCGAGGCCCGACGCATCGCGCGGTTCACGGATTACGGGCACACGCCGGGCGATTTGCGGATTCCGCCGAAGGAACGGAATGCGGATTATCCCTTGACGCTCGACTTGCGACGACCGCCGGAGTGGAACGTCTGATCGCGATCCGGGCGAACGGCCTGCGTAAGCTGGCCGGTGATTCGCCGATGCGTCGAGTTTTGGAAGAGTCACCGGCCAGCTTACGCAGGCCGTTCGCCTGCTTCACGGAATCGTGTCCAATGTCGCAATCGCCAACCAACCTCGCCTCGCCGCCATCGCCGTGGGATTACCGCGCGCCGAACGGCTACCACGATGAAATGGTGACGGCCACCGGCGAACGTCGCGAACATTGGACCCCGTTCCTCGACGCCATGAAATCGATGGGCGCGACCGAGTTCAATCTGCGCTGGCAGGAAGGTCGGCGCATCCTCCAGGCGAATGGCGTGACGTACAACGTCTACGGCCAACCCGACGGACTCGATCGACCGTGGGATCTGGACGCGGTGCCGTTCCTGATCGGCCCTGACGACTGGCGGAAGATCGAAGCCGCGATCATTCAACGTGCCACCCTGTTGAACACAATCCTCGCCGATCTGTACGGTTCGCAGAAGTTGCTCCAGGAAAAACTGGTCCCGCCGGAACTCGTGTTCGCGCATCCGGGGTTCCTCCGACCGTGTCACAGCGACGAACTCGCCCAGCGCGTCTACCTGCACCTGTACGCCGCCGATCTGGTGCGTTCGCCGAACGGCCAATGGTGGGTGATGGGCGACCGTACCCAGACACCATCCGGCTCGGGTTACGCGCTCGAAAATCGGATCGTGCTGTCGCGAATGCTCCCCGACGTGTTCGCGGACTGTCGCGTTCGGCGACTGAACCTTTACTTCCAGGCCGTCCGTGAAATGCTCGTCGGATCGGCGAAGACGCATCGTGATAATCCGCGTATCGTGTTGTGGACGCCGGGACCGTACAACGAAACCTATTTCGAGCATGCGTACCTCGCTCGTTACCTCGGCATCACGCTCGTCGAAGGGGGCGATCTCACGGTGCGTGACCGGGCGGTTTTCCTCAAAACACTGAGCGGACTGTTGCCCGTCGATGTGATTCTCCGACGACTCGACGATTCGTTCTGCGATCCGCTCGAACTGCGACACGATTCGACACTCGGTGTTCCCGGTCTGGTGCAGGC
>Ga0105044_10005627_pt1 | contig 17219 bp, 15 predicted proteins | sample MAT01_FD_78092 | JGI IMG/M metagenome (GOLD analysis project Ga0105044, IMG submission 78092) | Freshwater microbial communities from Lake Fryxell liftoff mats and glacier meltwater in Antarctica - MAT-01 | ecosystem: Environmental > Aquatic > Freshwater > Ice > Liftoff microbial mat | place...
CCACGATGCCGCCTGCTGGGCGTCGCTCCCCGTGTTCAAGATGAAGAAGGCGCCGCCCGAGGCGTAGATCTGTCCGGGGGCCTCGAGGCCGGGGTATTGGCCGGAGCCGGGGACGATCTTCTTTCCATCGAGGGCGGATGTGTCGATCTCGACCCCCGCAACCCCCGCATCGAGCTCGCCACCAAGGGCCGCGGCGATGGTGCCCGAGGCCGTGGAGGTCTCCACCAGCATCGAGCTGTCCTCGGTGATGAGCGCCAGATAGTGGTCGATACTTCCATCGGTCACCGGGAAGGGGTTCAACAATCCGTCATCGTTCATCCGCTTCAGGTCGCCGAGCAGCGTCTCGGCCTCGGGCGTGTCGAACGTGGCCTCGGTGGCAGGCTTGGAACGACCGTTGCCGTTGTTCACGACATCGACACCAGCGCCCGCCAACCAGGTCGAGAGGAACCACTGGTCAGCCTTGAAGGAGAACGGCTTCTTCGAGACGCCTGCCTCCTTCAGCGCCCTGGCCGCCGCTTCGATCTCGGCGATGGTGGTGGGCGGATCCTCCGGGTCGAGGCCGGCCTTTTCGAAGTGGACCTTGTTGTAATAGAGGATCGGCGTCGACACGTTCATGTACCCCGGGTACAAGACATCATCGACCGAGTACGCGGCGCGGGCGGCGGCCGTGATCTCCGTGGGGTCATAATCATCGGCCAGCATGCAGGCCTCAGCGGGAAGGATCTGGCCCTTGTCGACGATCTCGCCCAGCATGGTGTCTTCGAGGTAGATGATCTGGGGAAGCTGCGCCGGAGTGGCCGAGGCACCCTGGTACTTGCGCAGGACCTCGATGTAGGCCGATCCCTGGTTATCGGCGGTGACAACGACCTTGTCCTGGCTGTCGTTGAACGCCTTGACCATGTCGGTCAGCACCGTGACCGGTGGCTCGACCAAGCCACCGAACCACATCTGCACCTCGACCGGGCCATCAGCGGCCTCGAGCGCGTCGACGGGGCAATCCTGCGCCGAGACCTTGTCGGCGCCAGGTTCACGGCCTGCGCCCGAACCCGTGGTGGCCGGTGGTGAGCCACAGGCGGCAACCAGCAGGGCGCCGACGACAAGCATGGCGCCGGCACCGCCAAGGCGACGGAACCGTGGGGACGGAGCAGTGGAACGGGTGGGGGTCATGTGCACCTCTGGGTGGGCTACTTCACCGCACCGGCCGTGAGGCCGCGGATGATCTGACGTTGGAAGGCAATGAGCAGGACGACGACGGGGACCGCAGCCACGAGCGCAGAGGCGATGGCCTCATTGGCGTTGGCGACCTCACCGGCAGACACTTGGCGGAGCTGGATCTGCAGCGTATTGAACGAGTTGCTCTCGATCACCGCGCGTGGCCACAAGTACTGGTTCCACGCGCCCAGCGCCGAGATGACGGTAAACGCCGCAATGACTGGTCGCGTGAGTGGCACCGCGAACTTGGTGAGGAAGGCGACGTGGCCGTAGCCATCGAGCCGCGTGGCGTCTTGGATCTCCGATGGCAGGCCGCGGAAGCCCTGGCGGATCAAAAACGTACCCAGCGCGGTGGCACCGAAGGGCAGCACGAGCGCCTGCATGGTGTTGGTCCACTCCAACTGGCGGATGGTGGCCACGTTGCCCACGAGGGTCACCTCGAGCGGCAGGAGCAAGGTGGCCATGAACAGGGCGAACAGGAGCCGCTTGAAGGGGAAACGAAGGAACACGAACGCGTAGGCCGACATGATGGCCGTCGAAACCTGGAGCGTGGTGATGATGAGGGCCATGACCAGGCTTCGGCCCATGGCTGGACCAAGCGAGTACCGACCCCAGGCCTTCGTCCACACCTCAGGGCCCACGAACAGCACGGCCATGCCCACAACCCCGAGGCCAGTGAGCACGGCCATCAGCACCGAAATCCATGCCGGACGAGTCGGGCCGAGGTAACCCCAGACCTGCGTGGCAGCAACCACGAGCACCGCGATCAAGAACACCGAGCCAGAGTTGCCATCGGCGTCGCGCAGTGACGCGAACACCGGGCCGGTTGCGAGGGCGAGCGCGACGGCCCCACCAACGATGGCCACCAGCCTTGCGGGGGTGTGCAGCGTGCGGGACCGCCACCCCTGGCCCGAAGCGACCTTTTGGAGCCAGGCGACGAGCAACAGCACGACCAGGGTGCGCACTACCAGCGAGATCGGCCCGCCGGAGAACCAGGTCCGGTCCTTCCAGGCCACCGAGACCGGGTGCAGCGGCCGACCTTCGTTGACATAGGTGAACGGCGGCGAGAGGGCTTGGATCACCGTCAGGAACAGCGGCCCCAGCACGAGCAGCGACAGCGCGCACAAGAACCCGTACTGGCCCACGAGACCCCAGGTGTGTCGAGCCGAGGAGCGACCGAAGGTGACCTTGGGCGGTGGTGCCGCGTCGACGACATCGGCGATGCCGAGCACGTCACGAGTCGCCATAGTGGACCCTCCGCTCGAGGATGGTGAACTGCAGGAACGTCACGACCAGCGTGACGAAGAACAGCCCAACCGACAGCACGGCACCCTTGCCGTAGTCCTGGGTCTGCTGGAAGATCTTGAAGACGAGCGTCTCCGAGGCCCCTCCCGGCCCACCCTTGGTGATGATCTCGATCTGGGCAAACGCCTGGAAGCCGAAGATCACCAAGATCACGAAGAGGAACAGGAGGACCGGCGAGATCAACGGGAGGGTGATGCGCGTCAGCATGCGCCACGGACCGTACCCATCGAGCGTGGCCGCCTCGATGACCTCGTCGGGCACGGCTTGCAAGCCAGCCAGCACGATGACGAACGCCAACCCGAGGTTCTGCCAGATCGATGGGAGAGCCGCCGCGAACAGCGCCATGTCAGGGTCGGACTGCCAGCTGACCTGGAAGAACCCGATGGCGGGGTTGAAGAGGAAGAAGAAGATCACCGACGAGACGGCGACAGAACTGGCGAGCGTCGACGAGAAGATCGCCTGGAACACCTTGATGCCCTTGAGCTGGCGGTGGGCGGCGACCGCGAGCAACGTGCCCAAGAGAAGGCCGACCGGCACCGTGTAGAAGACGTACAAGACGCTGTGCCAGAGGCCGTCGGTGAACTCGCTCCCCGTGAGTACGTCGCGGTACTGGCCGAGTCCCACCTGCTCGTAGGACGCCCCACCTCGTACGGACTCGTAGGTGCCCCACCCCAGCAGGCGAGCGAACGGCAGGTAGAAGAAGGTCACGAACACGGCGATGGACGGCGCCAGGAATGCGAACGCCAGCCCGACCTCCTTCGCCGAGTACTTCCCCCGGACCGCAGCTCGACCCGTGGCCATCAGTCGAGGCGGGTGGTGGTGGTCGGGTCGAACAGGTGAACGTGGTCTGCGTCGACCGCCAGGCGAATGGCGGACCCGGCGGCACTGGTGGACAGGCCCACCTCTCGAACGATCGCCGTGTGGTCCCCGATCGATACCGAGATGAGGCACTCGTGGCCGAGCCACTCGACGGCTCGGACCTCGACGCCGAGCGTGCCCGCCGGGTCGACCCGGAGGTGCTCGGGCCGGATGCCAACGATGATGTCGCTGCCGGCGGCGGGCACTGCGGCCAGGCCGGGCGGCATCGGCACGGTTCCACCCGGCAGTTCCACGGCCGAACCATCGTCGGAGATGCGAGCAGACAGCGTGTTCATGGGCGGGGTACCGATGAACTGGGCCACGAACGTGTTGATGGGCTTGGCGTAGACCTCTTGGGGGGTGCCCACCTGCTGGAGCTGACCCATGGACATGATGGCGACCCGCGTGGCCATGGTCATGGCCTCGACCTGATCGTGGGTCACGTAGACGACCGTGGTGCCCACGCGCTGGTGGAGCTCGACGAGCTCGATGCGGGTCTGGGCCCGGAGCTTGGCGTCGAGGTTCGACAGCGGCTCGTCCATGAGGAACGCCTGCGGACGCCCCACGAACGCCCGGGCCAAGGCCACGCGCTGGCGCTGGCCACCAGAGAGCGCCGCGGGCTTGCGGTCGAGGTACGGCTCGAGGTCGAGCACGCGTGCCGCTGCGGCCACCCGATCATCTCGCTCGGCCGACGTGGGCTTGCGGGCCGGGGAATCGGGGCCATCGACCCGGTAGCTCCGCACCCGCAGCGGCGATTCGATGTTCTTGCGCACCGTCATGTGCGGATAGAGGGCGTAGCTCTGGAACACCATCGAGATGTCGCGTTGGGAGGGATCGACGTCATTGACCACTCGGTCGCCGATCAGCAGCGTTCCGTCGGAGATCTCCTCGAGCCCAGCGATCATGCGCAGGGCCGTGGTCTTGCCGCAGCCCGAGGGGCCGAGCAGGACCATGAACTCGCCGTCTTCGATGGCTAGGTCGAAGTCGGCCACTGCCGTGACCTCTCCGTAGCGCTTCGACACGGCGTCAAAGGTGACGCTGGCCATGCAACCTCCCCGTTCCAGACGCTTGCGGACCCGACCCTAGGTGCCGGACGAGAACTCCAGATGACTCCGAGGTTTCTTCACGGTGACGCAGCGGGGAGTCCTCGGTTGATCACCCTAGATCCTCGTCATGGCGCGCCGTGCGAGAGGCACAAGCGTTCTCACGGTGACCGATAGCGTGAGAGCGCCCATGGTTTCCTCCTCGCTCACCAGTCGCTCCTATCGCCCCTCCCCCGGCGAGTTCTCCCTGGCCCCCGCCGCCGCCGCCCTTGCGAGCGCGCTCCCGACATGGCCGCCTCCCACGCCGCCCGAGCGCTGCTCGCACTGCGTGTCCACCCACGACGAGCTCGCGCTGGCACAACCACTCGAGGCCATCTCACCGGAGCTGATATCACGCTTCGTCCGCAAGGTCGGCACCACCTGGGGGAACGCGGAGGACCTGCGGCGGATGACCCCACGGGTCCTCACCCTCGCCGCTGACCACCAGCTGAACGTGAGCCGCACCCTCGTCTGGCAGAAGCTCCGCTGGGCGCAGTGGACGCACTGGCCAGAGGCCGAGCGAGATGCCGTCGGGCGGTTCTTGGTGGCGGAGTTCACCCGGCTGCTCCGGGTCAGCCCTCGTCCGGCGCACGTGGCCCACCGGTGGCTGGCCGAGGTCTCCGCAGGGATCGACGATCTGTCGGGCTTTCTCACCGTGTGGCACGACGCCATCGGCCCACTGCCGGACCGGTCGATCCAACGGGCCGCCGTGTCGCACCTGATTGAGCTGCTGACCACCAGCCCGTTGCGCCCCGATCTTCCCGCCACCATGGCCCACGTCTTTCCCCACAGCACGTCAGCCGCCGAGCAGGTGACGGCCTTCCTCTCGGGTCCGGGCATCGACCTCGACCTGCGCCGAGCGGCCACCGAACTCGCCGGCACACCCCAGTCTCGTCGGGTCAACGTCGCCGTCGAACGACTCCGCCGCTTCCGCGATGCCGTCGAACGCATCGACTGACCCAAGGTGCGGGGCGACGCTACGCGCTGGACCGCTCGCCGTGGACCTTGCAGCGGGCCTTCCACCCGTTTGGGCTCACGTTGACGGCCATGCGGACGCCACACGTCGTGCAGTAGTGCGGCGGGTCGTACTGCCACCGGCACCCGGGGCAGGCCACGGAGGTCTTGCCGCAGCCGTCGCAGTACACGTCGGGGCTGTCTGCGTCGCCCATCGAAGGCGTCAGATGACCTTGCTGAGCAGGCCCACCGGCATGCGGAGGTCGTCGAGCATCTTGAGGTCCTCCTGGGGGGAGCGCCCCAGGTAGGTGAGGTAGTTGCCGATGATGAGGGCGTTGATGCCGCTCGTCATGCCCATGGCCTGCAGGTCGCCGAGGGTGAACTCGCGGCCGCCGGCATAGCGAAGGATGACGGTGGGGAGCGCTATGCGGAACAGGGCGATCCAGCGGATTGCCTCGAGCGGCTCCACCGCCGGAAGGTGGGCGAAGGGCGTTCCAACCATCGGCTTCAAGAAGTTGAGCGGCACCTCGGTGGGGTCGACCTCTCGGAGCTGGCCCAACAGCTCGAGCCGCTGCTCGATGGTCTCACCCATGCCCAGCAGCGCGCCGCAGCACAGCTCCATGCCGTTGTCGCGGACCAGCTCACACGTGTCTTTGCGCTCATCCCAGGCGTGGGTGGTGACCACCTGCGGGAAGTAGCTCTTGGCCGTCTCGAGGTTGTGGTTGTAGCGATGGACACCGCCGTCGGCGAAGCGCTTGGCCTGCTCGGGCGTGAGGATCCCGGCCGACACGGCCACGTTGAGACCGGTTTCCTCGTTGATGATCGGCACCAGATCGAGGATCCGTTCCATGGTGCGCTCGTCGGGCCCTCGCACGGCCAACACGATGCAGAACTCGCTGGCGCCGAGGGCTGCGGTTTCGCGCGCCGCCGCCAATACCTCGTCGGTCTCGAGGAACGGCGTGGCCTTCACCACCGTGTCGAACTCAGCGGACTGGCTGCAGAAGTGGCAGTCCTCGGGGCAGCCGCCGGTCTTGGCCGACAGGATGCCTTCGACCTCGACCTCGGGCCCGCACCACGCCAGGCGCACCTCGTGCGCAAGCGCCGCCAACGACGGGACCGAGCCATCGGGCACGTAGGCCAACTCGGCGAGTTCTTCGGCGGTGAGCATGCGGCGCTCATCGATGAGCGCCGTCTCGGCCGCGCGTATGGCGCGGCGAGCGTCCTCGGCCGTCAACGGCTCCCCTGCGCCCTTCGCTGGTGCGGGCTTCCGCTGGATCTGGACCGGCTGCAAGGTGTCCGACATGGACCGGGAGCCTACCGATGCACCCGCCGACGACCCCAATGTCCACCCGCCCAATGTCCACCCGCCCCGATGGAACTCAGCCCGGGCGCATGCCGTCAGCCATCGACGAGGTCCTTCACCAAGCGGAGGTGGTCGGGGCCACCGCTTACCAGCAGCGTGGTCATGGTGGTCTTGCGCCACTTCTGGTCGAGTTCCTCGCGGACCTTGTCGAGCGGGCCCACCATGGCCACGTCTTCCACCAGGGCCAGCGGCACCCGCTTGATGGCCTCATCCTTGCGGCCAGCCAGGAACAGATCCTGGATCTCCTCGACCTCGTCGCCGTAGCCCATCCGAGCGAACAGGTTGGCGTGGAAGTTGACTTCCTTGGCCCCCATGCCACCGATGTAGAAGCCCAGGAACATGCGGACCGCGTCTGCCGCCCGCTCCACATCGTCGTTCACCACGATGTTCACCATGTTGGGGATCTCGAAGGTCTCCATGGTCCGCCGAGCACCCGGCCGGGCGAAGCCCTCGGCCAAGCATTCGCGGTAGTGCAGGTCGAGCGACGGGGACAAGAAGATCGGCAGCCACCCATCGGCGATCTCGGCCGCCATGGCCACGTTCTTGGGCCCTTCGGCGCCGAGCAGGATCGGCAGGTCGGCGCGACGGGGGTGGGTGATGCTCTTGAGCGCCTTGCCCAGGCCCGTCGTGCCCTCGTCGTGGTTGGGGAGGCGGTAGTGCTTGCCGTCGAGCTCGACCGGGGCCTCGCGCGCCAGCACCTGGCGAACGATGTCGATGTACTCGCGGGTGCGCTCGAGCGGACGGGGGTAGGGCTGGCCGTACCAACCCTCCACCACCTGCGGACCAGACGCTCCGAGACCAAGCTGGAATCGCCCGCCCGAGAGGTGATCGAGCGTCAGCGCCGACATGGCGGTGGCCACCGGTGTGCGGGCCGACATCTGGCAGACCGCAGTACCGAGCTTGACCGTGGTGGTGGCCGCGCCGTACCAGGCCAGCGGGGTGAAGCAGTCGGACCCGTAGGCCTCAGCGGACCAGATCGAGTCGAACCCGAGGTCCTCGGCCGCCGCCAACGTTTCGGGCACCCCTGCGGGCGGACCGGCGAACCAGTAACCCAATACCAACCCCAGCTTCAGATCCTCTGCCATGCGTGGCACCGTATCGCCCAGAACGAGAACACGTTCTACTCCTGCGGGTAGGGTCCCGCTCATGGCCATGCCCACCGACATCGGCATCATCGACCTCATGCTCGACATCCCCTCGGGCGACCAGAGCGAGTGGTACGAGTTCCTCAAGCCGCAGCTGCGCGAAGAGTCCAAGGACCACGAGTTTCCCGCGCAGTACATGTTCGGCGATGTGCCCCATCCCGAGATCGGCGACGACCCGGTTTCGTCGGTTCTCAAGCTCATGGACCACTTCGGCATCGAGAAGGCCATGATCGGCGTTGGTTTCGGGAACGAACGCGTCGACAAGCGCAAGGCGGTGACCAATCACCCGGACCGCTTCATTGGCTCGTTCAGCGTCGATCCCAACCAGGGCATGGCTGGCGTGCGCGACCTCGTCAAGGCCTACGAGACCCTCGGCATCAAGTCCGCCATCGCCTTCCCGGCTGGGTTGTTGCCCCAGGTGCCCATCAACGACAAGAAGTTCTTCCCGATCTACGCCAAGTGCATCGAACTCGACATCCCGATCTGCTGCACCACCGGCATCGCCGGGCCTCGTGTACCGAGCGCCTGCCAGGAGACCATGCTCATCGACGAGGTGTGCTGGTTCTTTCCGGAGCTCAAGTTCGTAATGCGCCATGGCGCCGAACCGTGGGCCGAACTGGCCGCCAAGCTCATGCTCAAATGGCCGAACCTCTACTACTCCACGTCGGCCTTCGCCCCCCGCTACTACCCCCAAGCGATCATCGACTACGCCAACACCCGAGGCGCCGACAAGATCATGTACGCCGGCTACTTCCCCATGGGGCTGAGCCTGGACCGCATCTTCGAGGACATGCCCCACGTCGGGTTCAAGGACGAGGTGTGGCCCAAGTTCCTCCGGGAGAACGCGCTGCGGGTCTTCCAGCTCGACTGAACGCCGACCTTCGGCCCTTTCGTTCGGACCCGGTGGCGAACCCGCCACGTCAGGTGGTTTTCGGGGGGGTCCACGGGGCGGCGGGGCCCCCATGTGTCTAGACTAGAACGTGTTCTAGTTTTCGCCAGCTCCTCGACCGCAAAGGTGGACCGATGACCGACATCGCCGCAACCCGGTACCCGTTCAAGATGCCTGCTGGCTGGTTCGCCGTAGGCGAGTCCGGCGACATCGAGGTGGCCAAGGCACAGGCCATCTACTACTTCGATACGCACCTGGTGCTGTGGCGCGATGACGAAGGCGGCGTCCACGTGCAGGACGCGTTCTGCCCACACCTCGGCGCCCACCTCGGTCACGGCGGCACGGTGGAGAACTGCCAGCTCATGTGCCCGTTCCACGGCTGGAAGTTCGATGGCGAGGGCACCAATACCGACATCCCGTATTCCGAGCGCACCAACAAGAAGGCCAAGCTCAAGACCTACCCAGCCTCGGAGCGCAACGGGTTCATCTATGCCTGGTACCACCCGTTCGACGAGGCGCCAACATGGGAAGTCGAAGAGGTCAAGGATCTGAGCACCGGCGAGTTCAGCGGGCCCACCAAGACCCACCACATCGTGCAGACCGGCATCCAGGAGATGGCCGAGAACGCGGTCGACTCGGCCCACTTCCGCTACGTGCACAACACCGCCGAGGTACCCGAGCTCCAGCGCTACGAGGCCGACGGTCACCGTGCGTACATGGAGTCGGTACAGAAGTTCCCCACCCCGCGCGGCGTCGTGGACGGCCGGATCGACTCCATGGCCGATGGTCCTGGCGTCAGCATCGTCCGCTTCAGCGGCATCATCGACACGATCCTGGTCACTGCGTCCACGCCCATCGACGACGGCCAGACCGAGACGCGATTCCACTTCTACGTGCGGAACCTGGGCGACGAGGGGGCCAACTCGTCGGTGGGCCAAGCCTTCGCGTCCGAGGTCGACAAGCAGTTCGCCGAGGACATGCCCATCTGGGAGCACAAAGCCCACCTGACCCGGCCTGCCCTGGCCGACAACGACGGACCGTTCATGAAGTTCCGCAAGTGGTACTCGCAGTTCTACGCCGAACCCGCAACCGTCGATGACCGCACCGTCTTCCCCCCGCCTTATTGGCCCGAGAAGATGGACGAGTCACCCGCCAAGGCCACGGCCAGCGCCAAGTACACCGGCGCCAGTTCCTAGGAGACTGAGGAGCAATCGGCCGGTGGGCAGCTCGATTCGCGAAGCGGGCGCGGATCGAAAAGAATGGCGGGATGCACTGATCGTGAAGCGTGTCGGGCGTTGCAGACCGACATCGCGTGAAAGGCCGCCGCAGGGTTTGCGCTCACCGATGAGGCGTTCCCTCCGACGGCGCTCACCTTGTGGCGTAACAAGTTGCGGGCCTCGACAAAGGGCTGGGCTACCGAGGACCTCGTCAGCAGCGGCCTCGAGCCCGCCTCGGCCGGTTGACCCCAAACCCAACCTGTCACCGGATCACGCGGCAGTCCCTTTCCTTCGCAACCTCGCCACTACGATCCGACTGGTGCAGAACCGACCCAGCCGTGACTAGCCGTGCCGAGTTCTCATGGGATGGTCCTGCGCTCCATCTCGACGGCGTCGACTTCCTCGTTGCCTTGTTCCGATCCGACCTGACCACGCCAGAGCGCTTCGTCGTGTGGAAATCTCGACCGCTGCTGGAAGCGTCGCTCGAGATCATCGACAGCCTGCGAGCCACCCGCATCGTCGAGCTCGGCATCGCCCAGGGTGGAAGTGCTGCGCTGTTCGCTCTGTACGCCCGCCCCGACCACCTCGTCGCCGTTGACCTCTCTCCCGATCCGATCGGCCCGCTGGAGGATCTCATCGACCGACGCGGCCTTCGCGGCTCAACTCACACCACCTACGGCATCGACCAGGCAGACCGCGGGTCACTGGGTCCGTGCCTGGCACCGTTCGGCGACGAGCCGATCGACCTTGTGCTCGACGACGCCTCGCACCGCTACAACGAAACACTCGCGTCGTTCAACCACCTCTTCCCTCGCATTCGCCCCGGTGGCGTGTACGCCGTGGAGGACTGGGACTGGGCGCACCTCCCGGGCGCCGCCGAGATGGCGGAGAGCACCGACAGCAGCGGGTGGTGGCCCGGCGGCACCGCGCTCACCCGGCTGGCGTTCGAGGCGACGATGGCCACCGCGTTCCCCGACATCGTGCGCTCAGTGACAATCGACCGGCACCTGCTGCGCATTGAGCGAGGCGCAGGCGAGCTCGATCGCGACACCTTCGACCTACGCGACCACGTGGCGACCGCTGGCCGGGCGCTGCTAACACCCCCGCACTGATCCACCTACCGATCCACCTGGTCAACGGGGAGCGAGCACCAGAACCTGGTCTGTCTCGGTGAGGGTGACGGTCGCTGACTTGTCGGGGTTGACAACGACCTCGCCGGTGGCGTCGAGGCGCCAACCGAACGCCGTCTGGCCGCGCTGCGAGGCCGCGGCCACGATCTCGGCGAAGGCGGTCGGCGTTTCCGCAACGGCGTAGAGCGGCGCCGGGTGAAGAGCAACGAAGCAGCCTTCGGCATCGAAGAGCTCATCGAAGACCTTGTGCAGCTCGAGGCGCTCGGACAACTGGGCGATCATCAGGCTCGACAGTTCGTCGCTCACGATGAAGTCCTCGACTCCGGTGGTCTGAGCCACGGCGACGTTGGCCCGGTCGAGCATCTCCGCCACCACGCGGGGTCGCTTGGCCGATTCGGCGAATGCGTTGTCGAGGGTGAGCAGCGTCAGCATCGTGCGGGCGTCGGCCTCGGAGACAGGAACCGGCTCCCGGTAGCCCAGCACGATGGCCTGGTCGAAGCCGGCCCGAGCCATCTGCATGAGTGCCTCGGGGCCGCGCCCACCCCGGTGCACCGTGATGGTGCAGTTGGTCGTCGCCGGGACTTCGGGGTCGAGGTCGTTCAGCTCGGAGGTGATGAGCGATGGGTCCACGATCAGCTCGACCGTGGTCCCCTCGGTGAGGAACTCGTCGAGCTCCCGCAGGACCCCGGGACCGAGGTCGCTCCAGCCGATCATGAGGATCCGTTGGGCGGGCTCGTCGAAGCCGACCGTGGTGTCGACGCTGATGGGCGGCGGCTCGATGACACCGGTGAACGCGACCTTGTCGTCATCCTCGGCGACGGTGATGATCTCGTAGCCGTTGCCGAACACCGCATCGCCCGGCGGGTTCAGCTCCACCACGCCATCGCCTCGGATCCAACCCAGGACGCTGCACGAGGTGAACGCCAGGAGCGCATCGCGGTAGGCCACGCCCACGAGCTCGGGCACGGCGGTGAAGTAGATCTCGTCGCCGTCGAAGTCGAGCAGCTCGCGGAACACGGCGGCCAGACCGGCCTGGTGGCAGGCTTGGGCGGTGAGCTCGGCGATGATCTCGTCGGCCTGGATGGTGACGATGCGCCCCTCGGTGAGCGTCCGCAGCGTGGCGGCGTGCCCTGGGTTGTCGAGCTCGGCCACCACGTGGGCGTTGGCAAACGTCGGGTCGACGCTGCGCACCGCGAGCACGGCCTTCACCACGCCGGCGTCACCCTCGTCCCCCGCCAACACGATGATCGACCTTGCCCCCGTGACGTTGACCATCGCCAGGTCGGTGGGGCTCGAAGGATCGCCGGTGCGGCAGACGACCCGGGTCGTGCCCGTGTCGGGGACCCGCACGCGCAACTCGTCCTCCATCTCGTCCTTGGGCACCGCGGCCAGAACGACGAACGCCGCCTTCTTCTGGTTGGAGTTGGCCTCGACCAGCTCGCTCAGGATCGTGGGCAAGCGGGGCGACCATCCGAGGACCAGGGTGTGGCCCGTCTCCAACACGGTGGAGCGACCCTTGCGGAGCTGCTCGATCTGCAGGTCGACGGCGCTGGCGATGAGACCGATGAGGCTGCCGGCCAAGAAGATGCCGCAGATCGTGATGAACAGGCCGACCAGCCGGGTCGGCCAGGTGGCATCCGCCGCGAACGTGCCGGAGTCGACGGCGCGCAGCATGGCCTGCCAGAACGCGTCGAAGGGGTTGCTGATGGACTCGCCGCCGTTGACGCCCTTGAGCTGGAAGACCCAGATGAAGATCGAAGCGAGCACGATGATCGCCAGCATCACCAGGCCGAGGTAGCCGATGACGATCAGCGGGCCCCGGGAGAGGGCCAGGTCGAACCGGTAGCGCAGCTTGGCGCCGATCGATGGATGGGCTGCAGTCCGGACGACCACGGCCGGCGTCGGCGCTCCGGACCCCGAGGACTTCTGGGCCTTTGGCACCGCCGTGCGTCGACGCTTCTCGGCGTTCACCATCTGCTGCCCTCCCAGGCCTACCCGCGGACCGGCGAACCTACTGCCCCAGGCCCACCACCCCAGACGAACGTCCAGCCAGCCGGGGCGCCTGTTGCCGTCGACCAACGCGTGGTTCTTGACGACGGAGTGGAAAAGAGCGGCGGCTTTGGACCAGATGTCTGGATAGGCATCGTCGCCGAACACCGTGACCTGCGGCCGAGCCGCGGCAGAGCCGAGCAGACCGCGATCTCGGATCGGTGGTGGATCTCCGAGGAGCGTTCGGGCGAGGTCGATCAGGTCATCGAGGTCGAGGAACTCGACGGGCCCGGTCACCGCCCGATCTCGATGGGCACCTTGGGCGATGTAGGCCCGCACCGCCTGACGGGCGGCATCCTGCATCGAGATGCCTTGGGCTCAGTCGAAGGGTCATGGGGACCTGTGGTCGACGCCGAATCCGTCCGAAGTGGGGCACCCGGGGCCATAGCCGGGTTCGGGTTAGGGCTTGTCCTTGCCGACGACCCACATGGCGAAGAACTGGGAACCTCCGCCGTAGGCGTGCCCCACGGCCTTGCGGACCGAGTCGACCTGGTGGTCACCCGCGGTGCCACGCACCTGCATGGCCGCTTCGGCGAAACGGAGCATGCCCGAAGCGCCGATGGGGTTGGTGCACAACACGCCGCCCGACATGTTGACGGGAAGGTCGCCGTCGAGGGCGGTGGCGCCCGCTTCGGTCATCTTCCAACCCTCACCCGGCTCGGCGAAGCCGAGGTTCTCGAGCCACATCGGCTCGAACCAGCTGAACGGCACGTACATCTCGACGGCGTCGACGTCCTTGCGGGGGTTGGTGATCCCCGCCTGCTTGTAGACGTCGGCCGCGCAGAGCGCACCGCCGAGGGGCAGGACCGTGTCGCGCTCGGCGGACAAGGTGGGCTCGGACCGCATGGCCGTGCCCTGGATCCACGCCGGCTTGCGGCCCTGGGCCGCGGCTTCATCGGCCACCTTCTCCGAGCCGAGCACCAGCGCGCAAGCACCATCGGACGACGGGCAGGTCTCGGCGTAGCGGATCGGGTCCCACAGCATCATCGACTCCTTGATGGAATCGAAGGAGATGTCGGGCTCGTGGAGGTGGGCATAGGGGTTCTTGACCCCGTTCTGCCGGTCCTTCAGCGCCACGAGCATGCCGATGTGGTCGGGCGCCTTGGCCCGGCGGATGTAGCTGCGGATGTGCGGGGCGAAGTAGCCGCCGGCGCCGGCGTGCAGCGGCGGGGTGAACGGGATCGGCAGGGAGAGGGCCCACATGGCCTCGGACTCGGACTGCTTCTCGAACGCCACGGTCAACACCCGCTCGTGGATACCAGCCGAGATCAGCTGGCTGGCGACGATGGCGGTAGAGCCGCCGACCGATCCCGCCGTGTGCACCCGGAACATCGGCTTGCCCGTGCATCCCAGCGCATCGGCCAGGAACAGTTCGGGCATCATGACGCCCTCGAAGAAGTCGGGGGCCTTGCCGATCACCACGGCGTCCACGTCGGTCCACGTCATCTCGGCGTCGGCGAGGGCCCGGCCGGCGGCCTCGCGAAGGAGGCCGGCCACGGACACATCGCCCCGGGTTGCTTCGTGCTTCGTCTGGCCGATGCCGACGACGGCTACTCGTTCATGACCCATCAGGCGTCACCCTCCAGGACGGCGACCAAGTTCTGTTGCAGGCACGGTCCGCTGGTTGCATGGGCCACGCCCCGGTCGGCGCTCCCGTTCGAGATGCGATTCGCCACCTCGCCGATCCGGATGAGACCGGCGGTCATCATGGCGTTGGCGGCGAGGGCGCCGCCGGAGGGGTTGATCGACGTCTCGCTGTCCAGCCCGAGGGCGTCGACCAGGATCAGCTCCTGGTGACTGAACGGAGCATGCAGCTCGGCCACATCGACCTTGCCCCCCGCCACGCCAGCCTTGTCGGCGGCGATCCGGGTGCTCTCGCTCACCGTGAGGTCACGCAAGCCCAAGTGGATCGGCTCGACCCGGTGGTCGATCCCGCGGATCCAGGCCGGACGCTCCACCTTGGAGCGGGCGACGTCGCCCGCCGCCAAGATGATGCAGGCCGCACCGTCGGTGATGGGCGGGCAGTCGCTCTTGCGCAGCGGGGCGATGTGGTACCCGTCGGTGAGCAAGTCGCTCGCCGGACGGTCCCACGCCAGCTGGGCATTGGGGTTGTCCATCGCGTCCTTGCGGCTGCGGGCGGCGACGGTGGCCATGTCGGCCTCGGTGGCCTTGCCGCTGTCGAGCAGCGCACGGGCCTGGAGGGCGGCGAGGCTCACGGAGTCCGCCCACAGGGGGGCGACCGTGATCGGGTCGAGCTGGCGGGTCAGCACCATCGGCAGGTCGCCGGGCGACGACTTGGCGTAGGCGTAGACCAAGGCGGTGTCGAGCTCGCCGAGTTGGAGCTTCACCCAGGCCTCGTACAGGGCCCACGCACCGTCCATCTCCACGTGGCTCTCCTGGATGGGCGGCCATGGGCCAACGCCGTCGAGCGTCGACACGAAGCTGAAGGCCGTGCCCGCCAGGTAGTCGGTGGAACCCGAGCAGGTGAAGCCGATGTCGTCGATGGTCATGTCGACCTGCTCGAGCGCGCCGTGGATGGCGGGCATCAGCATCTCGACCTCGTTGAGCTCGGGCACCGAGCGGCGGCCGGGGGTCTGGGCGAAGGAGATCACCGCGATGTCGCGCATCAGCCTTCACCTCCGAACTCTGCGGTGCCGCCGAGGCCGGTGCGCGGGTTGCGCACCGTCAGCTCCGTGGGGGCAACGCCGCCCGGCCAGGAACCGAGGCCGGTGCCACGGATCTCACCAGGAATGCGGACGTTGACGTCGTCGGGCTCGCCGGTGGGGCGGAACCACTTGATGGACTCGAGCGTGGGCTCGATGTCGGCGTCATCGCGCCAAACCGCTTCGACCCGCATGCCCACGCGGACCTGGTCGGCGGGGATCTCCTGGATGAGGTGCATGATCGAGAGGTCCGCTCCGTCGAGGAGGACCAGGGCGCTGGTGTAGGGGATTTCCATGCCGGACCCGTAGAACTGGAGGTTCACCACGCAGAAGCTGGTGACGGTGCCCACCTGGGCCACCTCGACCTCGATTGGCGTGGCGGCGCCAAGCTCGGGATCGGCGCCGCGCGGCGGCACGTACACCCGGCTGTCGGGCGTGGCCCGCTGCCCGATGATCTTCTTCTGGGTGATGCCCTTCAGGAAACGGGAGGTGGCTTCACCCGGGGTGAACGTGTAGTCGAGCCGGGCGGGAGTGCGCACGGACCGCACCGGCTCGACGCCCTGCAACGATGGAGGAAGTTGGATCTCGGGCATCAGCCAGCCCCTCCTTCGGAGTCGACGAGCACCCAGTGGGCGATGTCGTTGATGTGGCCCTCGCGCTCGTCGGCCCAGACCGGCTTGACCCGGTCGCCCGTCGCGACGGCGTCGATGCCGTCGGCCTTGAGCGCACCGAGCATCGGCGTGTCGGCGCCGTCGAGCGTGACGAGGACCCAGGCAAACGGGTCGTCGAGCGGGTGCTTGGCGTGCGGTGCGGTCACCCACGCCCACGTGGTGATGACCCCCTCGGGGCCTACCTCCACCAGCTCGGTGAGGTCGTTGCCCGAGACCGGGTCGAACTCGGCGGGCGGAACGATGACCCGGCCATCTTCGGCCTTCGACCCCACCAGGACCTGCTCGCGCAGGCCCGTCAGGAAGGCACCGATGATGGGTCCGGTGGTCCGCTTGAACGGGTACTCGATGATGAGCGGGGCGGAAAGGATCTACCCGGCTTCTGTCTGGTCCGGCACGGCCTGGACACTAGAACACGTTCTCGTTTTCACCAATCGGTCGTTCTGGTCGTTGAGGAGCAGCGGCCACTCCGGAAGGACCAAGCTGGAGCCTGTGTTGATCCCCGATGGGCTGAGGTGGCTCCGGAACCGGCCCGATGGGGCGCCCGCCGAGCGGCACTCGACGCCGGTGGTGCTGAAGGTCCAGTGGCCGCACAACGAATGCGAGCACAAAGCCGCCGATGAGCTGCTCTGGGACCTCGCTCCGACCCAAGGCGACCAGGTCCCGAGACCTGCTCGGCCACAC
>Ga0105044_10005628_pt1 | contig 17217 bp, 11 predicted proteins | sample MAT01_FD_78092 | JGI IMG/M metagenome (GOLD analysis project Ga0105044, IMG submission 78092) | Freshwater microbial communities from Lake Fryxell liftoff mats and glacier meltwater in Antarctica - MAT-01 | ecosystem: Environmental > Aquatic > Freshwater > Ice > Liftoff microbial mat | place...
GTTTGGCTGGTGCAAACACGGGAGGAGACCGGCGGCCGCATGGCCTGGCGGGAAAGACTGCCTTTTTTCTCCCGCGTGCCGCGACCATTCGCCCCGTTGGATGCCCCGCTCGCGGAGCGCGGCTTCGTGCCGGTGGTGGTGAGCGCGCAGTGGTCGGTTTTTCGCCGGGCGCAGTGATAATGGTTTTGGCGATTCGGAGGTTCTGCCTATATTCGCCGTTCCCTTCCCGCAAAAGATGTTCAGCCTCATTGAAACCGCCAAAATCGCCAAGGCGATGCTCCTCAAGGATCGTCCGTTGTACGTGCAGTTCTACATCACGGCGCGCTGCAACCTGGCCTGCCAGCAGTGCAACATCATCTACGCCAACAGCGACGTGCGCGAGGCCACCCTGGATGAGATCAAAAAGATCGCGGATAACCTCGCCGAGATTGGCACCTGCGTGGTGCTGCTCACGGGCGGCGAGCCTTTTGCCCGCGCCGATCTGCCGGAGATCATCCGCGCTTTCACCGAGCGGAATATCCATGTGCGGATGCAGACGAACGGGCTGGCGAGCGAGGAGGCGCTGACCGCCGCGGTCGCCGCGGGCGGGCACGACATTTCCATCTCGCTGGACACGCTGGTCGGCTCGAAACAGGATTACCTCAATGGCGAGGTGAACAACTCGTGGGCCAAGGCCATCAAGACCATCGCCGCCGTCACGCGCATCCTGCCGAAAAAAGACTCGTTTGCCGCGCTCGGCTGCGTGTTGAGCCATCGCAATCTTTACGACGTGGCGAACGTTCTGCGGTTCGCAAAGCAGATCGGCTGGTACGTCTCGCTGGTGCCCGCGCACATCGCGCAGCCGCATGATCCGCGCGGCTTCCGCAGTTACGATCAGTCGATGGTTTTTCCGCCGGAACAGTATCCCGTGCTCGAACGCGAGATCGAGAATCTGAAGCGGATGAAGGACGAGGGCTACCCGCTTTACGACTCTACGATCTACCTCGACGACATCGTGAATTTCATCGAGCACAAGCCGCTCAAATGGCGCAGCAAAAACGACGGCGTGTGCGATTCGCCGTCGCTCTATTTCGCGATCATTCCGAACGGCGACATGTCCGTGTGCTGCGACCACCGCCTTTCCAGGCGCGTGTCCACTTTCGCGCCGGATTTCCCGCGCCAGTACAAACAGCGCATCCCCCACCAGCAGGTGCTGCCCATCACTCGCGCTTGCGACGGCTGCCTCTACGGCAGCTACCCGGAAATCTCGACCACGGCCCGCTTTATCTCCGCGATGTTCGACCACGCCAAAATCCTGCTCGCCAGCACGCGGCTGGATAAAAACTGGCCGCTGACTGCGGAGGAAATCTTTGCCATCGCCGACGGCGTGCTGGCCCGGAATCCGCCGGTCGATCAGCCAGCGGCCGCCGCGCTCGTATGAACCTCGACGACGCTTTGCGGTGCCTTTTCCTGCGCCACCTGCGCGCGACCCGGCTGGAGGCCGCGGCGGCGGGTGACACGCGGCTGGCCGCGCGGCTGGAAGCGCTGGCGCAGGCGCTCACTGTCGAACGCGACAAGGTGGTGAAGGAATACCGCGTGACCCTCGCCGGCACGCCGCACGCCTGGAATTTCCCGGAGACGGAGTTCAGTTTTTACACGCGCGGCGACCGGCCTCCCCCGGATGCCGCCGGCAGCCTCGAAGACGCCCAATATGAGCGGAATCTGGCGAATGCCGGCAAGTGGCTCCAAACCTTCCGGCAGTCCTTCGATGCGTGAGCTGGAGTCCCTCTCCGTGGTCGTTCCGGGGCTGAACGAAGCCGAGATGCTGCCGCTGCTGTATCGCGAGCTGATCCGCGTGCTCGGCGGCCAGACCTGGCGGCTGGAAATCCTCTTCGTGGACGACGGCAGCACGGACGACTCGCTGGCGATCTGCGAGCGGCTGCATCGCGAAGATGCGCGCTTCAACTACGTGGCGCTCTCGCGCAATTTCGGCCATCAACGCGCGCTAACCGCCGGGCTGGATCACTGCACCGGGCAGGTCGTCGCCGTCATGGATGCGGACTTGCAGGACCCGCCCGAGGTCGTGGTGGAAATGATCGGGCGCTGGAAACAAGGCGCGGACGTCGTCTATGGGCAGCGCCGCTCGCGCACGGGCGAGACGTTTTTCAAAAAAGCCACCGCCGCCGCGTACTACCGCATCATCCGCTTTTTCTCCGGCATGTCGCTGCCCGCGGACACGGGTGATTTCCGCGTGATGGACCGCCAAGTGGTCAACAGCCTCGCGCATGTGCGCGAGCAGGGGCGCTTCATGCGCGGGCTGGTGCATTGGGTTGGCTTCCGGCAGGAGCCGCTGCTCTACGACCGTCCACCCCGCGCGGCTGGTGAAACGAAGTATCCGTTTTTCAAAATGCTCAAGTTCGCGTGGGACGGCATCACGTCCTTTTCCGCGATGCCGCTGCGGCTGGCGATGTGGGTCGGCGTGCTGGTCTTCGCGTCGTCCGTGGTGCTCATCCTCGTTTACTTCCTGCGAAAGGTCGTCTTTCACGACGACATCATCCCCGGCTGGACGGCGCTTTTCATGGCGGTGCTCGCGTTTGGCGGTCTGCAGATGTTTTTCATCGGTCTCCTGGGCGAATACGTCGCGAAATGCTTTGAAGAAGCCAAAGGCCGGCCGCTGTATCTCGTCCGCACCAGCAGCCTGCCCGCCGTGGGCGCAAAATCCTGACCCATGAGCAGCGAAACCATCCACCACCGGGAAGCCGATTTTCACGACGAATGGGCCGCCAGCACGAACCTGCATGATGTCCGCGTGCGCGAGGCTTTTGAAGCGCCGACCGCGATGGAAAATGCGTGGATGATCCGCAAGATGGGGCCGCTCGCGGGCAAGCGGCTGCTGGATGTCGGCGCGGGCCTCGGCGAGTCCTCGGTCTTTTTCGCGCTGCTCGGCGCGGAGGTCACGACATCGGACCTTTCGCCCGGGATGGTGGAGCTGGCGGTGAAACTCGGCGAACTCCACGGCGTCAAGCTCCAGGGCATCGTCGCGGCGGGCGAAAACCTCGGCGTGCCGGAGAACCACTACGACATCGTTTACACCGCCAATACCGTCCACCACGTCACCGACAAGGCACAGTTCTTCGGCCAAATCCGCCGCGCGCTCAAGCCCGGTGGACGCTTCTTCACCTGGGATCCGCTCGCCTACAATCCGCTGATCAACATCTACCGCCGCATGGCGACGAAGGTGCGCACCGAGGATGAGTTTCCGCTCACCTTTGCGGACGTGGCGCTGGCGCGGAGATTTTTCACCGACGTCGAGCACCGCGAGTTCTGGATTCTGACGCTCGCGCTGTTCTGCAAATACTTCCTCATCGACCGCATCCACCCGAACCAGAAGCGCTACTGGAAGCTGATCTATGAGGAAACGCCGCGCCGCCTCTGGTGGTGGCATCCGTTGAAAAAGCTCGATGATTTCCTCACCCGTCTGCCGCTGGTGCGGCGGCTCGCTTGGAACATGGTGATGACCGGTCGCAAGCCGCTCGACTGAGACGCGCCGCCACTAGGCAGTGGTCTCCAGCCAGTCGGGGTGCTGCTCCGCGTGCTGGGCGATTTCATTGAGGATGGCGTCGAGTGAAATCTCCGGCCGCCAGTCCCATTGCCGTCCGGCACGGCTGGAATCCATGACCATCCACGGAATGTCGAACGGTCGCTCCGCCGCGTCGCTGGCGACCGGGTGCGGGCCGAAACGCTGCGCGCACCAGCCGCTGAGTTGCCGGAGCGACATGGCCTGGCCGGCACCGCCCGCGACATGCTGCAGGCGGTTCACTTTCCGCTCCGGGTCGCGCATTTGCGCGAGGAGCAGCCGGGCGAGGTCGCGCGGATGCAGGCAATCGCGCACCTGATGGCCGGTGCCGCCGAAGCCGATGTATTTCAGCGGGCGCTGCCGCCGCCATGAATTGATCCAAAAGCTGAAGATGCCCTGGTCGGCGCGGCCAAACTGGCCGGCCCCGGCCAGCACCCCGCAGCGGTTGATCCACACCGGCAGATCGAAAGCCTCGCCATATTCGAGCGCGAGCTGCTCGGAGCAGAGTTTCGTCGTCCCGTAGAGCGAGACGGGCGCGGTAGTGGAAAAATCCTCGGTCAGTCCCGCCGCGCTCACGCCGGGTGGCAGGGAGCCGCCGGGGTCGAGGATGAAGGCGTCGTTTTCCACCCGCATCGGCAGCGCGGCAAGCGGCGGGATGGCATAGACGCGGCTCGTGCTGAGCAGCGTGAATCCGGCGTGGTGCGCCTTGCAGTATTCGAGGATCTGCACAGTGCCGAGCAGGTTGTGCTCGATGATCTGGCGGCTGCTGGTGCGCCCGTCCACGCCGGCGAGCACGCTGGCATTGGCCGCCGCGTCGATGACCCAGTCGGCCGCGGGCAGCGCCTCGAGGTCGCTCTGCGCGCGCAAGTCGGCGTGCGTGACCCGCACGCCGAGCGCCTGGAGCGCGCGGCGGTTCAGCTCGCTGCCGGCGCGGATGAAATTGTCGAAGCCGGCGACCTCGATGCCGGAATCCTGTTCGACAAAAAAACGAGCGAGCGCGCTGCCGACAAAGCCGCACACGCCGGAAATGAGAATCTTCATCGGGAAATGGCTGGCAGTTCCGTGATGAGCACGTCGGGCGACTCGAAGATTGTCTTGAATGGCTCGGCACCCGGGGTGAGAGCGGCGCGATAGCTCAATCGCTCCCGCGAAAAATTTCCGGGATTGGTCTGTTGCAGGGCATTCAATAATGGCGATTCCGAGATCATCACGAGCTTGTTATAGCCGAGTTCCAAAAGCCGCTCGCGCTTCTGCGGGTCCTCAAGCATTCGTGTGTCATCAATGGTCAATCCGCGGCGTTGCGAGAGGATCAGGATGTTTCCGCCCCAACCGCCTCCCTGGATCAGGAGCTTGTCGGTCGGCGCCGTATGTTGCCGCACGCGCTCGGCCACCGCCTGCGGATACGGGTCATAGTTGAGGACGATTTCCATGCCGATCAGCCCCTGCACGCCCGCCAGCAGGAGGCAGCCGGAAATTCCGGCGATGCTGACGAATTGCTGCCACCCCTTGTGCAGATTCCACTGCTCTTCCATCCGCAGAACTGCGCCAGCGCTGAGCAGCGCGACGGCGACCGAGTAAAGAACGTAGTAGTGCCGATGCACGAGCACGAGATGGGAAAAGACGAGCGTGGTGCAGAACGCGGCTGCCATCGCGGCTTGGCCCGCGCGGTTTTTTGAGAAGAGAAGGGACCAACCGGCGAGCGCGGCGAGTGCGAAGCTGCCGAACAGAACGTTCAGCGCCGCCCAACCGCCCTTGATCCAGTTCGCCGGATTTAGACGATAGGACCAGTCGCCGAAATACCAGATCCACATGGGTCCGCCATAGGTGACGCGCAGATCGACATGGGCAAATTCCGCCTGCGCCAGACACCCATCCGTGTAGTGGGTCCACGAGAACAGCGCGGCGGCACTCGCGATCCCAGTGCTCGCGAGCAGCGCCCAAGCACGGAATGAACGGGGCGCATTGGTGAGAAGGAGAAAAATGCTCGCCAGTCCCATGCACATGAAGAGAGGGAGCTTTGCCGTCGCCGCCAGCGATCCGAAAATGATCGACGGCGCCAGCCATGCCAAGCGTTCCGTGCGCACGAGACGATCCGCACAAAAAAGGAACCAGATCGCCAACACCAGGGACAGCCCGTCCGTCGCGGCTTGGCCGCTGACGAGGATGGTGATCGGCTGCGCGAGAAAGAAAATCAGCGTCCACCAGGCCCCTCGCTCCCCGAGGTAGTGTTTCGCCAGCGCAAAGAGAGGCCACAAGCCCGTGGCGAAAAGCCCGAGCGAAAGCAGATTCGCCCACCCAAACCACGGGCCTAGCAGCTTGAACACCGCCCCGGCCAGGGCCTGCCAGACAGGCACTTCCTGCGGGATGGGCGTGGCGGTGGCGGTGAAGCCGACGATCACCGGGCGGAGCAGATCGATTTTTCCGGCGGCATACTCGAGCGCTGTGCCGAGATGCTGATCCCGATAATGGGAGTAGCCCGCCTTTGCGCTCGCAAGATGAAAAGCTGCGATTAGAAGAAAAAAACCGGCTGTGACAGCGACAAGAAGTAGGGGGCGGGTTCGCATGGTTGAAGTTTGCCGAGACTAGAACATGCCACCGCCGTGTCACGCCCGGCGTAGCGACTTTTCCGTGCAGCGAAATGTTTTCGCATCGGCCTGCATCCTCCCGCCGGTGGGAGACGCTTCGCCAAACCGGGAAAATTCTGAGATGACAGATTTCTATTTCAGCTCGTTCGGTGACGGGGGGGCGAACCTTATCAAATGCCGGGGTGGTCTCACCGCAGTTTGCGGTCGACGTCGAGAAGGCTGCGGTTGAGTTCTTCGAGTTTGAACGGTTTGGGGAGCACGGTGGCCTGGATTCGCCGGAAGAAATGATCCACCTTGGGATCGTTCTGGTAGCCGGTGATGAAGATGAAGCGGAGCCGGGCCGCGGGCCGGACTCTCGTTACTGCCCAGTAGAACATTTCGCCGCCCACTTTCGGCATCATCATGTCGCAGATGATCAGGTCAAACGTGTCCTGCATGATCGCCCGGAGGCCCTCGGCTCCGTTGCTCACCTCAGTGACCTTGTAGAATCGGGAAATGAGATAGTCGCGAACGACATCGCGAAAATCCTCCTGGTCGTCGAGCAGCAGGACTTTGAGTGCGGGCAGATCTTTCGATCGAGGCGGCGAAGTGGGCTGCGCTGGAAGTTCAACGGGCGCGGCGATGGGCGAGTGAGGAGTGGGATGCATCAAGAAATGGCAGGATGGACGGTGTGGACGGTAGCAACGCGAATGCCAGCCGGGGGAAGGCCCTCCGAACCGGGGGATTCCCCCAAAAAAAGCGCGATCATTGCTGATGCGCTGCGGAAGCCGGGGAAGGGGAGTTGTAAATAAGTTTGGTGAGTTCGTGCCTCGCGGGAATTGGTCACGCAGCAGGCGTGCTGCCGGGATTTTAAGGGTCGGAAAATTTCCGCAGTTTTCTGCCAAAGCGGGCGCGGAATCGAAAAGGCGGTGACCCGGCGGCAACGCGGCTGTCAGTCAAAAAAACTGCCGGAGAAAACCGCGCAAATCCTTCTAAGGATGTATTTCTCCCTCGGTCACACCTACCGAACAGCGCCTGAGCCAAAGCCGCGTGCTCGCCGAACGGATAAAGCATCCCCGGCGGACAACGGATTTGATTTCAGCCTCCTCAACCGTAAGGTGCGTGCGCTGCCGCCGCCCCCCTCAAAGTCCACACACAGAACATTATGAGCGAAAACAAACCCGTTACCTGGTTCGACGATCCCTCGCATTTCCGCAAACCGTCCCGCCGCGAGTTCCTTTACACCGGCCTCATCGGCGGCCTCGGTCTCACGCTGGGAGACTTTTTCAAATTGCGGGCTGCGCAGACCTCCACGCCGGGGATCGTCGCTCCGCCGGCGGTGGCGAAATCGATCATCCACATTTTCATGCCGGGTGGCTGGTCGGCGCAGGAGACTTTCGATCCGAAGCCGTATGCGCCGATCGAGTACCGCGGCCCGCTCGGGTCGATCGACACGAAACTCGATGGCGTGCGTTTCTCCGAGCACCTGAAGGAAACGGCGAAGATCGCCGACAAGATCACCGTCGTCCGTTCGATGACCCACGGCGAAGCGGCGCACGAGCGCGGCACGCACAATATGTTCACCGGCTACCGCCCGTCGCCCGCACTCCAGTTTCCCTCGATGGGTTCGGTCGTCTCGCACGAGCTCGGCTCGCGCAATAATCTGCCGCCCTACGTCTGCGTGCCGAACACGCCGAACGAATTTGCCGGCAGCGGCTACCTCCCCACGGCGCACGGTCCGTTCAGCCTGGGCGGCGATCCGGCGAACGCCGGCTTTGCGGTGCGCGACCTGAATATGCACGCCGGCATCACCCCCGAGCGTTTTGACCGCCGCCGCAACATCCTCTCCACGGTCGATGAGCATTTCCGCACTATGGAAAAGAGCGACTCGCTCGACGCGATGGACAGCTTCTATCAGGCGGCCTACGCGCTCGTGTCCTCGGCCGATGCGCGCGAGGCTTTCAACCTCGCCGCCGAACCCGAAGCGATGCGCAATAAATACGGCCGCAACGAAGCCGGCCAGCGCATGCTCATGGCCCGCCGCCTCGTCGAAGCAGGTGTGCGGTTTGTTTCGATGACCTACGGCGGCTGGGACATGCACGCTAAAATCCAGGACGGCATCACCCGCTCGCTCCCGCCTTTCGACGTGGCCTACGCCGCGCTCATCCGAGATCTCGACGAGCGCGGCCTGCTCGACTCGACCATCGTCATGGTCACATCCGAGTTTGGCCGCACGCCGAAGATCAACAAGGACGCGGGCCGCGACCATTGGCCGCGCGTGTTCAATATTGTCTTCGCCGGTGGCGGCTTTAAGCGCGGCTCGGTCTATGGCACTTCCGATCCGACCGGCTCGGAGCCGGATCAGGATCCGCTCACGGTCGAAAACATGGCCGCGACCGTCTATCACCAGCTCGGCATCGCGCCCGAGAAGAAGCTCATCGCTCCGGGCAATCGTCCGATCGACATCGTCCGCAATGGCACTGTCGTTTCCGAGCTGCTGGCCTAAAGTGTCCGCGCTCTCAATACGCAGTGTCATCCTGGGCGCAGCGGAGGCGGAAAGGCGGGCGCAGCGCAGTCGAAGAACCCCGGCGGTTCATTCACGGACTGCATCGGATCGACCCGCCGGGGTCCTTCGACTTCGTGACACTCCGCTCAGGATGACAGCCTTTGGAGGCGCCGCCATCTGCGCGGGCCTCGCGCTGGCAGGTTCGCTCCACGCTGCTTCTCCCACGCTCTCGCACCTCGTGCCCGCGGGTGGTCAGCGCGGCACCGAGGTCGAGGTCTTCTGCGAAGGCGCGCGGCTTGATGACGCCAAGGGGCTCCTTTTTTACGAACGCGGTCTTGAAGTAATCGGGGTCACGGAGGCGGCGGGCGGCAAGTTCAAGGCGAAGATCAAAATCGCCCCCGACGCCGCGCTCGGCGAGCACCGCGTCCGCGTCTGGACCGCGACCGGCGTCGGCGATATGCGCACGTTTTATGTCTCGCCTTTTCCACTGGTGAAGGAAGCGGACGAAGCCAAGGAGCCCGCGAAAAAGGACGAAGCCCAGCCCATCGCGCTCGGCTCGACCGTGTGGGGAAACATTCAGGGCGAGGATGTCGATCGGTTCGTCGTCGAGGCGAAAAAAGGACAGCGCATCTCGGCGGAAGTCGTCGGCGTGCGGCTGCAACCGCGCGAAATTTTCGACTCGCTGCTGACGCTCACGAAGGCGGATGGCACCGTGCTGGTGGAGAACGACGACAGCTCGCTGCTACAGCAGGACCCCGTCATCAGCTTCGTCGCGCCGGAGGATGGAAAATATGTGGTCGCGCTCAAGGACAGCACGAATGCCGCGCCGGGACAGGGCCGCTATCTCCTGCATGTCGGCTCCTTCCCGCGCCCACTCACCGTGTATCCCGCGGGCGGGCAGGCCGGTGAGGGATTGAAAGTCACCTACCTCGGCGACGCCGCCGGCCCGCTTCCCGCGACCATCAAACTGCCCGCGCAGGCGGAGGCCCGCTTCCCCTCGTTCCCCGAGCAGGACGGCCAGGTCGCGCCCTCCCCCAACTGGCTCCGCGTCTCCCCTTTTCCGAACGCGCTGGAGGCCGAGCCGAATAATGAAACCGCCACAGCGACGCCGACCGACAAGCCGCTGCCCCTGGCTTTCAACGGCATCATTGGCGAAAAGGGCGACGTTGATTTCTTCAAGTTTGCCGCCAGGAAAGGCGATGAGTTCGACGTCAGTGTCTTCGCGCGCCGACTGCGTTCTCCGCTCGATGCCGTGCTCGAAATCCACGACGAAAAGGGGACTCGCATTGGCCAGAATGACGACAGCGGCGGACCCGACAGCTACCTGCGCTGGAAGGTTCCGAATGACGGCAACTACTGCATCGCGGTCAAGGATCAACTCGGCCGCGGAGGCCCGACCTTCACCTACCGGATCGAGGTCGCGATGACCAAACCGGAAGTAGCCCTTTGGCTGCCGGAGATGCTGCAGAACACGCAGGATCGGCAGACCATTTCCGTAGCAAAGGGCAACCGCTACGCCTCGCTCGTCAAAATCAAACGCGATAATTTCGGTGGCGACGTAACGCTTTCTCCGAGCGAACTCCCCGCGGGCGTGGCGATGACCGCCGGCACCTTGCTCGGCAATGTGGACACGATCCCCGTCGTCTTTGAAGCGGCAGGGGACGCTGCGGTGGCGACGCGCACTTTTGCCCTGATCGCGAAACCCACCGACGGCAAGCCGCTTGAAAGCCGCGTCGCGCATCCGGTTGACATTGTCGGGAACGGCAACAACACGCCCTACTACCGGATCGTCGCGGACAAGCTCGCAGTCGCCGTTGCGGAGGAGGCACCTTTCAAGATTAAGCTCGTCGAGCCCAAGGTCCCGGTCGCGCAAAGCGGCTCCATGAATCTTCGGGTGTTCGCCGAGCGCAAGCCGGACTTCAAAGGCAAGATCAACCTCGCGCTGCTCTACGCGCCGCCCGGCATCGGCACCGCCGGCTCCGCGGAAATCAAGGAAGGCGCGACCGAAGGACTCGTGCCGATCAGTGCGAGCGGCGACGCGCAGACGAAGAAATGGAAGATCACCGTCGTCGGCTCCGGCGACGCCGGCAAAGGCGCGGTCTGGGTTTCCACGCAGCTCGCCGATCTCGAAGTCATTCCGCCTTTCGTCGGCGGGCAAATCGTCCGCACGTTCGTCGATCAGGGCGACAAGACGGTCGTCACCGTGAAGCTTCAGCAAAAGACGCCCTTCGAGGGGAGAGCGAAAATCCAGCTCCTCGGACTGCCGAATAATGTGACCGCCGCCGACCGCGAGATCACGAAGGACGATACCGAGGTGAAGTTTGAGGTGCAGGCCGACAAAACCAGCCCCGTCGCGCGGCACAACGCGCTCTTCTGCCAGGTTTCCATCCCGCAAAACGGTGACCTCATTTTGCAAAGTTTCGCGCAGGGCGGCATCCTGCGCATCGACGCCGCCGCGGTCGCCAAAGCTGAAGTGAAAGAGGAGAAAAAATGAAATCGAAATCCCGTCGTTCCAAAGCCCCGTCCTCCGGCGCCGCGCAGGTGAAGTGGGTGCTCGGCGCGTGCGCCGCCACCGTGCTCAGCGGCGCGGGCATCGTCAGCCTCCTCACTTCCGCACCCAGCACCGCGCGGGCGGAACTGACCGCCGATCCCGGCTCGGTGGAAACCGCGCCGCCGGTGCCGCCGACCGGCCCCTTCACGCTCGAGGTTTTCCCCAGCGACGTGAATCTCAAGACCAAGCGCGCACTGCAATCCGTCGTCGTCCGCATCACCGAGCAGAGCGGCGTCCAGCGCGATGTCACGGCGCAGGCCGCGTTCACTTTCGCCGATCCCGCCAAAGCGAAAATCGAGAAAGGCGTCGTCGCCCCGCTCGCCGACGGCGACACGCTGCTCAAGGTCGCTTACTCCGGCCAGTCCATCGAAGTGCCGGTGAAAGTCGCCGACGTGGCGGTCGATCCCGCGATCTCCTTCCGCCGCGATGTCATGCCCGTCTTCCTCCGCTCTGGCTGCAATTCCGGCGGCTGCCACGGTTCCGCCCGCGGCCAGGACGGCTTCGCGCTTTCGCTCTTCGGCTACGACCCCGACGGCGACCACTTCCGCGTCACCCGCCAAATGGCCGGCCGCCGCATCAATCTCGCGCTGCCCGGCGAGTCCATGGTCATCACGAAAAGCGTGGGCGACGCGCCGCATACCGGCGGCAAACTTTTTGAAAAGGACAGCGAATACTCGAAGACGCTCGTCCGCTGGCTCGAAGCCGGCGCGCCCAACGACCCGCCGAACGAGCCGACCTGCACGAGCGTCGAAATTTTGCCCAAACGCCTCGTCCTCGAAAGCCCCGGCCAGACGCACCGCGTCACCGTCCGCGCGCACTACTCCGACGGCACGCAGCGCGACGTGACCAGCCTCGCCCTTTTCCTCACGAGCAACGAAGGCTCCGCGAAAATCGACAAGGACGGCCGCATCACCACCGGCCAGCGCGGCGAGGCCTTCGTCATGGCGCGCTTCGCCACGCACACCGTCGGCTCGCAGGTCGTCGTCATTCCGAAGAACCTGAAGTTCGAGTTTCCGAAGGTCGAGGAGCGCAACTACATCGACACGCTCGTCGATCACAAGCTGCGCGACCTCCGCATCACCCCGTCCGAGCTGTGCAACGACGAGACCTTCCTCCGCCGCGCGCACATCGACATCACGGGCATCCTCGCGACGAGCGAGCAGGTCGCGAACTTCACCGCCGATCCCGCGCCGGACAAGCGCGCCAAGAAGATCGACGAACTCCTCGCGCAGCCGGAGTTCACCGACCTCTGGGCGTTGAAATGGAGCGAACTGCTGCAGATCCGCACCGAGCAAAACAACGGCGGCTACAAAGCCACGCTCAACTACTACAACTGGATTCACAACCAGCTTGAGCAAAACGTCCCGCTCAACAAGATCGCCGCGCAGCTCATCTCCGCGACCGGGAGCAATCTCGAAAACCCCGCGGCCAATTACTACCAGCTCGAAACCGATCCGCTGAAGCTCGCCGAGGACACCGCGCAGGCCTTCATGGGCACCCGCATCCAGTGCGCACAGTGCCACAACCATCCCTTCGACCGCTGGACGATGGACGATTACCGCGGCTTCGTCGCCTTCTTCACCCAAGTCGGCCGCAAGCCCGGCGAAGACCCGCGCGAAAAGATCATCTACGACCGCCGCGACGGTGAATCCAAGAACCCCGTGGGCGACCGCGTGGTCCCGCCGAAATTCCTCGGCGGCGACGCGCCCGAGACGAAAGGCAAAGACCGCCGCGCCTTCCTCGCCGAGTGGCTGGCTTCGCCGGAAAACCCGTACTTCTCCCGGCACATGGCGAACCTCATTTGGGCGCAGTTCGCCGGTCGCGGGATCGTCGAACCGGTCGATGACGTCCGCATTTCCAACCCCGCCTCGAACCCCGAACTCCTCGACGCGCTCGCCAAAAAATTCGTCGCCGACAACTACGACATGCGGAAATTCATCCGCGACATCTGCAACTCGCGCACCTACCAGACGAGCACCCGGCAGAACGAAACGAACCTCTCCGACCACCGCAATTTCGCCCACGCCACCATCCGCCGGATGCGCGCCGAAGTGCTCCTCGACTGCATCTCGCAAGTCACCGAGACGAAGGACAAATACAAGGGCCTGCCCACCGGCGCGCACGCCGTCGAGATCGCCGACGGGCGCATCTCGAACTACTTCCTCACGACCTTCGGCCGCACCACCCGCGACAACATTTGCTCCCGCGAGGAAGTCGGCCCCACGCTCTCGCAAGCGCTGCACCTCATCAACGGCGAGACCGTGGAGAAGAAGATCGCCGACGGCGGGGTGATCAAGAAATTGCAGGGCCAAAACAAAACGCCCCGCGAGATCACGCAGGAGCTGTATGTCCGCTGCTTCGGCCGCCAGCCGACCGAGGAGGAGCTGCGCAAACTCGAACCCATGTGGGGCGTGACTGAACAGCAGCCCGCCGTCTTCAACGACGTCTTCTGGGCGCTGCTGAACGCGAAAGAGTTCATGTTCAACCACTGAGTCTGGCGGTCATGAATGCGGCCACTTCATCTCTCGTTTCAGGCACCGCTTCCCAAAAGCATGTCATCCTGAGCGGAGTTCCGTCGCGGGCGAAGGCGGGACGGAACGCAGTCGAAGGACCCCGGCGATTCTCTGCGATACTGCCCCTGAATCCACGGGATCCTTCGACTCCGCTCCGCCCGCCTCCCCGCCTCCGCTCCGCTCAGGATGACACGCATTTTGGGGGGTTCTCTCCTTCCCGAAGTGCATCTCCGGTTCGTCTTTTTGGGTCCGCGAAAGACACGAAGGGACACGAAATCGGAATCCCTTTTCGTGTCCTTTCGTGCCTTTCGTGGACCCTCCTTTCCGGCCTCGCTGCGAGCGCCAGCGCCCAGGTGCCCGACAAGGTCAACTACAACGACCACGTCCTGCCCATCTTCCGCAACGCCTGCCTGAACTGCCATAACCCGGACAAGAAAAAGGCCGGCCTCGATCTCTCGACTTTCCAAAACGCGCTCCAAGGCAGCGAGAACGGCAAGGTCGTCAAATCCGGCGACGGCGCGGGCAGCCTGCTCATCAAATGCGTGCTGCCCGACGGCGATCCGAAGATGCCGCCGAAAGGCGACCGCCTTTCCGATAGCGAGATCGCAATCCTCAAAAAATGGATCGACGGCCAGCTCCTCGAAACCGCCGGGGGCAAAGCGATGGCTGCCGCGGCCAACAACGTCCAGGTCGCCGTCGTTTCCCTCACCCGCCCCGACGGCCCGCCGCCGATGCCGCGCGAGCTGCCGCTCGATCCCGTCGTCCACACTGCCAAGGCCAACTCCCTGACCGCGCTCGGCGCGAGCCCGTGGGCTCCGCTCGTCGCGCTCGGCGGGCAAAAGCAAATCCTCCTCTACAACACCGAGACGCTCGAGCCGCTCGGCGTGCTCCCTTTCCCCGAGGGCTTCCCCACGATCATCCGCTTCAGCCGCAACGGGCAACTCCTCCTCACCGGCGGTGGGCGCGGCGGCAAGTCGGGCAAAGTCGTCATTTGGAACGTCCAGACCGGCGAGCGCATCGCGACGGTCGGCAATGAATTCGACCAGGTCCTCGCCGCGGACCTCAGCGCCGATCAGCAGTTCGTCGCCCTCGGCGGCCCGGCGAAGCTGGTGAAAGTTTACGCGACGAAAGACGGCCGCCTCGTTCACTCGATCAAAAAGCACACCGACTGGGTGACCGCGATTTCCTATTCGCCCGACGGCAAGCTCATCTCCAGCGGCGACCGCAACGGCGGCGTCATCATTTGGGAAGCCGAAAAGGGCAAGGAATACAACGTCCTCGCCGGGCACAAAGGCGCGGTCACCGGGCTGTCGTTTATGACCGGCGTCGTCGGCTCCGCGAGCGAGGACGCGACGATCAAACTTTGGGACGTGAAAGAGGGGAAAGAAATCAAGAGCTGGTCCGCGCATCCCGGCGGCGTGCAAAGCGTGGCTTTCACGCCCGACGGCCGCCTCGTCTCCTGCGGGCGCGACAAACTCGCCAAAGTCTGGGACCAGACCGGCAAACAGCTCATGGCCAGCGAACCGTTTGGCGACATTGCCCTCCGCGCCGAGATGGCCGGCGAACGCGTGGTCGCGGGTGACTGGAGCGGCCAGGTCCGGGTCTGGTCGCTCGACGGCAAACGCGTCGGCGAGCTGAACCCGAACCCGCCGACCATCGCCGAGCGTCTCACCGTCGCGGCAAAACAAATCGCCGACGCCCAGGCCGCCGTGCCCGCGTTGCAAAAGCAGATCGGCGACGCCGAGGCGAAAATCCAAACCGAGCAGGCGGGCAACGAAGAAAAACGCCAAGCCGACATCGCCGCCGCCGAGACGAAAAAGGCCGCCGACGTCGCCGCCGCGGAGGCAAAGCGCAAGCAGGCGCTCGCCGCCGTCGAAGCCGCGAAGACCGCGCCGCAGCAAATGGAGAAGCGCATCGCCGACGGCAACGCCTCGCTCCCGGCCCTCCGCGGCGCCCGCGATTCCGCCGCCAGCGTCGCCGAGGCCGCGACGAAGATTCTCGCTTTCAAGCAGACGCAGAACGCGATCCCCACGGAGATCGAGCAGGCGAAAAAGGAAGTCGTCACCCGCCTCGTCGGCCGCGACGCCGCGCAGAAACTGGTGGACGCGCGCAAAGCTGAAGTGACCCAGGCCGAAGCCGCCATCGCCCAAGCCCGCGCCGAGCAACCCGCGAAGATCGCCGCCGCCGAAAAAGCCGTGCAGGAAATCGCAGTCCAGATCACGGCGCTGCAGCAGGCACCGGCTACACCGGCACTCACTGCCGCCGCAGATTCACCGGCGGCGAAGGAGATTGCGAAAGCAAAGGCGGGCATCGAGCAGAGTTCGGCACAAATCGCCGCCGCGCAGGCCGAGTTGAACAAATGGCGCAGTGCACAGGTGCTGCAAAACGTCCACAACGCGCGCCAGATGGTGGCCGACAAGCAGGCACTTTACGAAAGCTCCATGCAGGCTGCGAAAGAAGCACCGATGACGGTCGAGCGCTCACGAGGGGAATTGGCTGCCGCGGAAAAAGTCACCGCTGAGGCTCCGGCGAGGCTCAAGGAAAAGGAAACGCTCTTCGCGCAGGCTCAGCAGGCCGATGCCGCGCAGAAAGCAGTCGTGGACGCCGCGGCGACCGCGCTGGCAGAAAAGAGCAAGGCGCTCAAAGCCATGGTCGGCACACCCAAACCGGCAGCCGCATCCAACGCCGCTGCGCTCGCGAAGAAACTTGCCGATCTCACCGCCGAGAATGTGAAGCTTCGCCAGGCACGGACGGGCACGACTGCCGGGACACCCGAGTACGTCGCCGCCGACGAGAAAGTCCAGGGCATCAAGCCCGCGCTCGCCACCGCCCAAGCGGCGCTCGACGCAGCGAAGGGAGGTCCGGCAACACCCACCGCATCTGACTCCGCAGCAGCGCTCGCCGAGGTCGCCAAAGCGAAGGACGCCATGAACGCCGCGCAGGCGGACGCCAAGCCCATCTCGGTCAAACTCGCCGCTGCGGAAAAGGCTCTCACCTCCTTGCGCAAGGAGGTGGATTCCGCCGCCCAGCTTGTCGCCAAACTCCGCAAAGAACTCCCCGACATCGAGCGCAACGCCAAGACCGCAAAGGCCCAGGCCGAGCAAGCCGCTCAAGCCGCCGCCCGCGACGTGGAAGCTGCCAAAGCGGAAGCGGAAAAACGCCGTGCTGCTTACGAGACCTTGAAGGCCGGCGCGCCGAAATCGGCGGCGCTGTAATCGAGAGGGTAATGCTGGGTGGATGGCGTCGCTCCGCGCGCCATGCGTCAGCCAGTGCCGAAGGCCCAGTCCTTCGAGTGTGGCGCTGGCGTGCGTGGACTTTTGGCATGGCGCGCGGAGCGACGCCACCCACCCTTCGCCGGAACGATGCAGTTGGTGGGCGACACAGATTGCGTAATACGATTTATCCAGTCCGACTGCACAAAGGTCCGCGAAAACGCCAACGGCGTTCCATCCTTCAGCCCAGGGTTGCGCGCCGCGCGCTACCCTGGGTCTCCCGGCCAAAGAAGAGACAACCCTGAAAGGGCTGCA
>Ga0105044_10005631_pt1 | contig 17213 bp, 10 predicted proteins | sample MAT01_FD_78092 | JGI IMG/M metagenome (GOLD analysis project Ga0105044, IMG submission 78092) | Freshwater microbial communities from Lake Fryxell liftoff mats and glacier meltwater in Antarctica - MAT-01 | ecosystem: Environmental > Aquatic > Freshwater > Ice > Liftoff microbial mat | place...
CAGCCTTCGCCTCTTCGCGAGACAATGAGTTTAAATCGGAAGAATCGGAGGGGGTCTCGCGAAGGTCAGGCAAAGAAGCGAAGACGCCCCTCAATGCGTCATCAGATAAAAGATCAGATTGATCGCCAGCGGGTACGCGCGTTTTTCGGACAGCTCGCGAAAATAATCCGCGTTCTCGCCCTCGCGCTCCCAGCCATCGCTGATGTCCGAATTATGGATACTGATCACCATGATGCGGTCGCGATCGTCGAGAAGCACCCGCACGCGCACGTCCTTGGACCCTTCGCCGCGATTGGTGGTGATGCGGGACTGGGGATTGTTGGGGTCATGGTCCTGAATCCAGTATTGCAGCGTGGGAATCTGGAGTTCGTTCATCGGACCCGCGATTTTGTAGATGCAGCTGAACAGGGGATGATCCATCGAAAGATCGACCCACTCCTTGCCCGGCAGCACGCGCTGCATTTCCGCGGAAAAATTCTCCCAAGCCTGAGTGCCCCAAAAATCGGAGACAAACAAAGCGCCGCCGCCTTGAAGGTAGGTGCGCAACGAGGAGACCTCCTCCTCTCTCAGCAGCATGTCCTCGGTGTGGACCATGTAGATCAGGGGAAAATCTCCGATCTCCGGATCGTCCAGATGCACCACCCGCCCGTTCGGATCGACCTTCATCGAGGTCAATTGCTGGAGACGGTACGAGAGATTGAGGTCGGCGTCGGGGTAGTCCACAAACCATCCGAAGACCGGCCCGCGGCGGGCAACCCGGCGTTCCGAGCGGAAGAGCGCCCGCGCAAACGTGAATACGTCGGTCCCGAACTCCCGGGGATTCTCCCATTCGGGCGTCCCGGTGCTATGCGAGGCGGTTTCGCGGGCCGTGCGGACCGTGGCCTCGTCGACCCAGCCGCCGCCTTCGATCCAGATCCGCGTTCCCGAGCGATCTCCCGGTCGGAAACCGCCGCTAAACCCCGAATTTTCCAGCCACGTTTGGGCAAACGCGATTCCGGCTCCGCCCACCGCCAAGGCGAACGCGGGGAGCAGCAACCGACGGAAGGCGGGCAGGCATGGCATGCGCTACGTTTGAACCAAAAGGTTCGCCGGGCAATAGCCAACGCCACCTTTACCCTTCGCGAGGAGCACGAGAAAAGCGCTCGAATCCGGATTGGCGGGTTGCCGGGAGCGCGTTTTTCCCCACGCTTCGGCTTCCGTGAATTCGCATGCCCCTTTTCCTGGTTTTCGTGGTGCCTTCGGCGCGGCGGCCGGCCTGAGCTTCTTTCTCTCCTTGCTCCCGGTTCCGGGCGCCGCGCTTTCGCCCGACCAACTGGCGCAACTCCCTCCGGCGTCAAACGTTCGCATCGATTTCGCCCGCGATATTCAGCCGATCTTCGAAGCGAGCTGCGTGCAATGTCACGCTCGCGGAAAGAACAAGGGCGACTTCAGCCTCGAAACACGCGACGCCTTCCTCGAGGGAGAAATCGCCACCGCCGGAAAGAGCGCCGAGAGCCAGGTGATCGAAATGATCGCGGGTTTCGATCCGGACCTCATCATGCCGCAAAAAGGCAAACGATTGACGGCAGAGCAGGTGGGGCTCTTCCGCGCCTGGATCGACCAAGGCATGCCTTGGCCAAAAGAGATCAATTTCTTCAAACACGCGCCGGCCAATCTCCGCTCGCGCGAGTTCGCGCAGCTCGCCGTGCCCAAAAGCTTCGAAAATCCGCTCGACGGTTTCATCGACGGCATCTTCAAAACGAATAAAACCGAATGGCCCCAAGTCGTGAACGATCGCGTTTACGCCCGGCGGGTGTGGCTGGATACGATCGGCCTGCTGCCGCCGCCCGCCGAACTCGAGGCATTCGTCGCCGATCGTTCTCCCGGTAAACGCGCACGTCTGGTCAAGCGGCTGCTCGCCGACTCCCAACCTTACGCCGAGCATTGGCTGACGTTTTGGAACGACATGCTTCGCAACGACTACAAGGGCACCGGTTATATCGACGGTGGCCGGAAGCAGGTGAGCAGCTGGCTTTACAGCGCGTTGATTCGAAACCTTCCGTACGACCGCTTCGTCGCCCAACTGATCAGTCCGAATGCCGAAGCCGAGGGCTTCACCAACGGCATCACCTGGCGCGGCGCGGTCAACGCCAGCATGGTCCCGCCGATGCAGGCCGCCCAGGGTGTAGCGCAGGTTTTTCTCGGGGTGAACCTGAAGTGCGCGTCCTGCCACGATAGCTTCATCAACGAATACACGCTCAAGGATTCCTACGGCCTCGCCAGTATCTACGCCGACGGCCCGCTGGAAATGGCCGAATGCGACAAACCCACCGGCCATATGAGCAAGGTGAAGTTTCTCTACGAAGAACTGGGTTCGATCGACGGCACGGTCGGACCGGCCGCGCGGAAAAAGCAACTGGCCGACGTCATCACGAATCGTAAAAACGGCCGACTCCCGCGGACGATCGTCAATCGTTTCTGGCAGCGCTTCATGGGGTACGGCTTGGTCGAACCGGTCGACGAGATGGACAAACCCGCCTGGTCGCCCGAGTTGATGGACTGGCTGGCCGAGGACTTGGTCGCGCATGGCTACGACTTGAAACACACCATGGCGCAAATCCTCACCTCCCGCGCCTACCAGCTCCCCTCCGTCAATCTGGGCGAGACCACCGAAAATTTCGCGTTCCGCGGCCCGGCGGTGCGTCGTCTCGATGCCGAACAATTCTCCGACGCGCTGATGACGCTGGTGAAGATGGATTACCCGAAGGCCGATCTCAGATTCAACCGCAACGCCGTTCTCCCCGGTGTGGATAGCGCCTTCCTTCCCCTGAAACCCAAGTGGATCTGGACAATGGAAAACGCCCAGTTCAAGGCCAAGCCGGCGATCGCGTTCTTCAAGCGCACCGTGACGTTGGCCGCAGTCCCGACCGAAGCGATTCTCACGATCGCCGCGGACAACAACTACGTGGTGACGATCAACGACAAGAACGCCGCGGCGTCCAACAAGCGCAACAGCTCCAGCGCCGAGGTCTTCAATCTCGCTCCCTTCCTCGTCGCCGGCGAAAACGTCATCAGTGTCAAGGCGACCAATCTTCAGGCGGACCTCTCCGCGGTGCCGACCACCCCGGCCGAATTGGCTTCCGCGACCGATAGCCCTGCCGGCGTTCTTTTCTACGCGCGCATCCGCGCCGGCGAAACCGTGATGGATTTCGTTTCCGATTCGTCGTGGACCTTCACCCAAGGTGAAACCGCGACGCCCGCGATCGAGTTGGGCGATACCGCGCTCTCGCCCTGGCAGCTGGGCAATTCCTTCCTCGAACTCGCGGCCGCTCGTGTCGACACCCTGCCGGTGCAACGCGCCTCGCTCTTGGCGGCGAATCCTCTGATGACCGCACTGGGTCGCCCCAATCGCGAGCAAATCGTGACCGTCCGTCAGGGAACCGCCACCACCCTGCAAGCCTTGGAACTCACCAACGGGAGTACCCTCGCCGCGTTGCTCAAAAAAGGCGCCGACCATCTGCTCGCCACGACCTCGCCGACGACAGCGACGATCGTCGAATCGCTTTATTTGCAATCGCTCGGACGCAAACCGACCTCGACCGAACGCACGCTGACCCAACATCTGGTCGGCACGCCCGCGACGTCTGCCGGCGTGCAGGATCTTCTCTGGACCCTGGCCATGCTGCCCGAATTCCAGCTCATTAATTGACGCGCCGCTCGCCCGCCATGAATCTCCAACGTCTGATCGCTCAAAACGCCTGGCGCCAAAGCCAACCCCACTTCGGATCGCGCCGCGAATTTCTCAAAACGGCGTCCGCCGTCACGCTCGCAGCCCTGGCCGCCGGCGCGCCACGCGGGTTGTTCGCGAACGAACCCGCGGAGAAGATCGCGGCCACTGCGGACCGCGTGATCGTCCTCTGGATGGGCGGCGGGATGGCGCACACGGAAACGTTCGACCCGAAGCGCTACACGCCGTACTCGGCGGGATTGAATCCGAACGACGTCCTGAGCACGTTTCCTTCGATTCCGACCGCGATGGACGGCGTTAAATTTTCTGCGGGTCTCGAGCAAATCGCGAGCGTCATGGACCGCGGTACCTTGATTCGCACGATGCAGGCGGCGGATCTCGGTTTTATCCTCCATTCGCGCCATCAGTTTAATTGGCACACGGGCTACGTCCCCCCGCAGACCGTGGCGGCACCCCACCTCGGCGCCTGGATCGCACGCACCCTGGGGCCCTTGGATCCCGCGGTGCCCGCCTTCATCAACATCGGCCAACGTTTCGATCTCGGCGAAGGCGAGGAACTCAAGGCCTTCACCACGGCCGGCTTTCTCGGGAGCGAATACGGTCCCTTCAATGTCGCCTTTCCCGAGCAGGCCGCCGACGCCGTCCGCCCACCCGCCGGCATGAGTACGGAGCGGTTTGCGGACCGGAATAAAATGTACCGCCAGCTTCTCGAGGCCAGTCCGATCGGCCGCGAGGGTAGCAACTATCAAAAGGACTCGCTGCTGCGCGCGATGGACAATGCCCACCGCCTCCTGAGTTCGCCGGCCTCGAAGGCCTTCGACCTCGCGCTGGAACCGCTCGAAAACGTGCGCAAGTATTTTCCCGGCTTCCAACCCGGCACCCGTTTCGACACCCCCCTCGATCGCTTCGGCGGGAAATACGAAGAAGGCATGGTCGGGCGCTTCGGCCTGGGTTGCCTGCTCGCCCGGCGGCTGTGCGAAGTCGGCGCGCGCTTCATCGAAGTCACCACCGAGTACATTCCCTTTCTGAATTGGGACACCCACGAAAACGGGCACTCCCGCCTGGTCGGAATGAAAAAGGCGATCGATTCTCCCATCGCTCAGCTGGTCCGCGATCTCGAAGAACGGGGGATGCTCGATCGCACGCTCATCGTCGTGGCGAGCGAGTTCAGCCGAGACATGATGATGGAGGGCAAACCCGAGAAGGCGGTGAAGGATCAAGTCGAAGTGCCGAGCGTGATCGACGATCCGAAGTTCTACGGCATGCATCGCCATTTCACCGCGGCGGGCAGCGTGCTCATGTTCGGCGGCGGAATGAAACGCGGGCATGTACACGGCACGACCCAGGACGAGCGTCCGTGCAAGACGATCAAGGATCCGGTCACCATCACCGACCTCCACGCAACGATTTACCGCGCCCTCGGCATCCCCGCGAATCACGGCTACGACGTGGAAAAACGCCCGTTCTACGTGACGAGCGACGGCAAAGGCAAAGCCGTGAAATCCCTCTTCGCTTAACCGTTCCAAGGTCAGCCCCCGCGTCGGCAACTCGTCACCGCCCTAGCCCGGACTCGGATCGAAAAGATCCGCGTTTGGAGTCCGGCCTTCAGGCCGTCCGAAAACCGATCGCACTCTCTCCGGACGGACTAAAGTCCGGACTCCAAACTCGACGCCGGGTTGCGAGACAGTTTCGGGACCGTGGCCTCCATCGATCCGATACCAGCGTAAGAAGAAGACAGCCTCAGGTCGGCGATTGACCAAGCCGAGCGATCAGCAACCGATAGGGCGGCAGTAGGACAACGGCCATCGCGAGTTTTACGCCGAGATCGCCGACCGCTAGCTGAAGCCAGCTAGAATCGGTGCCTCCAAACGCGAGTCCGAAAAAGATGGCCGTATCCACCACCGATGCCGCCATGGAGCCGAAGAGCGGAGCCTTCCACCAGTTTTGACGGCGGAATCGATTGAAGACGGCGACATCGAGGAGTTGCGATGCGATAAACGCAGCGCCCGACGCGAGCGCGATGCGCAGGGGCGCCATCGCCCCGGATAAGATCAAGCCGATGGCAAACCCGATCCAGGCAACGCGGCGCGCCAGCTCGGGGCCGGCGACCCGGTTGCACACGTCGGTGACGAAATAGGCCACCGGGTAGGAAAAAGCTCCCCAGGTCAGCCATGCGTTGATCGGATACTGGACCAGTACGTTTGAGATCAGGACAATCCCAGCCATCGCAAGCGCGGGAGGGACCAAGGAACGTGGATTCTCTTTGAACATGCAGAAGGCTGCCGCCCCGCTCACCCCAACCGCTTTGCCCGGGCGGTTTCGCGTGATCGGACGGTGTCGCCCTCGGCCGAATCAAACTTCGCCGGAAGCGTTTGGCAATGGTCGCTCGTCACAGACGAAAACCGCGAACGCGCCGGTTGAGCCTGTACAGCGCCACGGGGCTCCACAATCCTGCCTGCCCTCTTCATCGGACTCCCCGCCACCCCCGGAGTCCGGTCCCTGGCTACCCCGGTTAGCGCCGCCGCACGCATGCTTTCTCCCTCGACCCCCGGTTCCGCTCCCACCCCCCACCCGGGAGCCAAGCCCCCCCGCCCCACGTGGATCCGCTAGGAGATGGTGGCGATGCTCTTCATCGCGACCACCCTGAACTACGCAGACCGGGCCACCCTCTCGATCGCCGGTTCGCCCATTTCGGAAACCTACGGCCTCGATCCGGTTGCGATGGGGTTCGTCTTCTCCGCTTTCGGCTGGGCGTACGTCATCGGCCAGTTGCCCGGGGGCTGGCTCCTCGACCGTTACGGGTCGAAACGCGTCTACGGCGTCAGCCTGCTCGTTTGGTCTTTCTTCACGTTTCTCCAAGGTTTCCTGGGTTACTTCCAGGCCGGCACCGTCCTGGTCGGGCTTTTCGTTCTACGCTTCCTGCTCGGCCTGGCGGAAGCGCCGTCTTTTCCCGCCAACGGACGAATCGTCGCCGCTTGGTTTCCCGCGACGGAACGCGGCACCGCCTCCGCCCTCTTCAACTCGGCGCAGTATTTCGCGCTGGTCATTTTTTCGCCCATCATGGGTTGGATCGTTCACACCTGGGGCTGGCAGGAAGTTTTCTGGTTCATGGGGGGACTGGGTATTCTGTTTACGTTCGTCTGGTTTCGACGTGTGCACAGCCCGCACCAGCACCCGCGCATCAATGCCGCCGAATTCGCTTATATCGAGGCGGGTGGCGGTCTCGTTCAGCTGGATCGCGACCCGAAAAAATCGAAAGCGGCGAAACCGCAGTGGTCGCAGATCAAAGCCCTCCTTTCCCGACGGATGCTGCTCGGAATTTATGTCGGACAATACTGCATCACCACCCTCACCTACTTTTTCCTGACGTGGTTCCCCGTCTACCTCGTGAAGGAACGCGGGATGTCGATCCTCAAGGCCGGCGTGATGGCGTCGCTTCCGGCTCTGTGCGGCTTTCTCGGCGGCGTGCTCGGCGGCCTGGCCTCGGACCTGCTGTTGCGGAAAGGTTATTCGCTGACGGTCGCGCGCAAGGTTCCTATCGTGATCGGTATGCTGCTCTCGTGCAGCATGGTCTTCTGCATGAAGGTCGAATCGGAAGTGATCGTGGTGACCTTGATGTCGCTCGCTTTCTTCGGCAAGGGCTTCGGCGCATTGGGGTGGGCCGTCGTGTCGGATACCTCTCCCAAGGAAATCGCCGGGCTCAGCGGCGCGTTGTTCAACACCTTCGGAAACCTTGCCGGCATCACGACGCCCATCGTCATCGGTTACATCCTCCAAACGACCGGCTCCTTCAACGGAGCCCTGGTCTTCGTCGGCGCCAATGCCGCGCTCGCGATTTTCAGCTATCTCGTCTTCGTGGGCAAAATCGAGCGCGTCGTCCTGCCCCCCTCCCCCGCCCCCACCCCTGTGCGCGCGTGACGCTGCGATCGCCACGGCACTTCACTCCTTTCTCGAATGTCACCTTCTTTCCCCGACGCCTCGCCCGAAACGTCCGGCTCAGCCGGCTCAGCCGCATTGCCAACGCCCACACAGGCCCCGCGCATCGTCGATTTCCGCGTGGTGCCGGTCGCGGGAAAAGACGGCATGCTGTTAAACCTGAGCGGCGCACACGCGCCCTATTTTACGCGGAATATCCTGTTGCTCAAAGATAGTGCCGGTCACACCGGCGTCGGCGAAGTTCCGGGCGGCGAGAAAATCCGCAAAACCCTCGACGACTGCCGCTCCCTCGTGATGGGCCGTTCGATCGGCGGCGTGAACGCAATCCTCACCGACGTCCGCAATGCCTATGCCGATCGCGACTCGGGCGGCCGCGGCAACCAGACCTTCGACCTCCGCGTCACCGTCCACGTCATCGCCGCGCTCGAATGCGCTTTGCTCGATCTCCTGGGTCGGCATTTGCACGTGCCCCTCTGCGCTCTGCTCGGGGAAGGCCAGCAGCGCCCCAGTGTCGATGTGCTGGGATATCTTTTCTTCCTCGGGGATCGCCGGAAAACCGATCTGCCCTATCGCGCCGGAACGGGCGACCGGGACGGCTGGATGTCGGTGCGCGACGACGAAGCGATCACGCCCGCGTCCATCGTCCGGCAAGCGGAGGCCGCTTATGCACACTATGGTTTTCGGGACTTCAAACTCAAGGGCGGCGTTCTTTCCGGGGAACAGGAAATGGAGGCGATCGTCGCTCTGGCGCAACGCTTCCCCCAGGCTCGCATCACCCTCGATCCGAACGGCGCCTGGTCCCTGGACGAAGCCATCCGGCTCTGCCGCCGGCATGGAAAAGCTCTGGCCTATGCCGAAGATCCCTGTGGCGCCGAAAAAGGTTATTCGGGTCGCGAAATCCTCGCCGAGTTCCGCCGCGCCACGGGCTTGCCTACGGCCACCAACATGGTCGCGACGGACTGGCGGGAGCTGCGCCACGCGGTACAATTGGGGGCCGTGGATATCCCCCTCGCCGATCCTCATTTTTGGACACTCCAGGGCTCGGTCCGCGTCGCTCAGCTCTGCGATGCGTGGGGACTGACCTGGGGTTCCCACTCCAACAATCACTTCGACATTTCGCTCGCCATGTTCATCCACGTGGCTGCGGCCGCGCCGGGAAAGATCACCGCGATCGACACCCACTGGATCTGGCAGGACGGCCAGCGCCTGACACGCTCCCCCTTGCCGATCGAGAACGGAAGCATCGCCGTGCCTCAGACACCGGGGCTAGGGGTGGAGATCGATCTGGAGCGACTGGAGCAGGCGCATGCACTCTACCAAAAACAAGGTCTCGGCGGTCGCGACGACGTGAAATCGATGCGTTACCTGATCCCCGGTTGGACCTTCGACGCAAAGCGGCCTTGTTTGGTCCGTCCATGAGGCGGGAGGTAATCCTCCCGCTCGGAGGGAGCAACTGACTACTTAAAGACGGTAGGATACGAGCGAGGGAAAGTAGTTTGCGGAGGAAAAGAAGGAGCACGCTCTGTCGAGCCCGGTTAAGGGTTTCGCGAGAGCGGGACAGCGCTTGAGTTCGGAGTTCGGAGTCCGGACTTGAGTCCGTCCGAAGCGATTGCAATCGGGTTTCGGACGGCCTTAAGGCCGGACTCCAAACTCGGAGATTCGGCGCCGATTTCTTCGGGCAACTCGCTCCGTCGAGTCCGATTCGAAAGCGCCTCTTCGACGTACAACGAACCCACCGGCGTCGTCCGCCTTTTACCGCCCCTGGACCCGACGGGGCGATTCGCTCCGTGGGAACGTGGCAAAACAATTTCTCTCTTTCGTACAACCCACGTTCCAGGGTTGCCCCAGCGACCGACCGCCCCCACCGTCCACCCTCGGTTTCGCCTTCCGCGTTCCGTATCCATTTTATATGACACACTCCCTCTCCATCGGCTTCGTCGGTACCGGCGTCATGGGCCGCAGCATGGCCGGACACCTGATTGCGGCCGGGCATAAACTGCACGTTTACAACCGAACCAAAACGAAGGCGCAGAGTCTCCTCGATCTGGGTGCCCAGTGGCACGAAACGCCCGCCACGATCGCACCGGCGGTCGAGGCGGTCGTTACCATGCTCGGCTTCCCCAGCGACGTCGAAGAGATCTACCTCGGATCGGCCGGACTGATCGCCACGGCCAAACCGGGAACGACCTTGGTCGACATGACGACCTCAAGTCCCGCGCTCGCGTTACGAATCGCCGAGACTGCAGCCAAAAAGAACGTCGCCAGCCTCGACGCTCCGGTGTCCGGCGGAGACCTCGGAGCCAAAGAAGGGCGACTGGTGATCATGGTGGGCGGCGACGAAACCGCCTACACCAAGATGGAGCCCTTGTTTAAATTGATGGGTAAAAACATCCGTCGCCACGGCGCGGCGGGTGCCGGCCAGCATTGCAAACTGGCCAACCAAATCGCCGTCGCGGCCAGCATGCTTGCCTGGGTCGAGGCCCTGACCTACGCCCGTAAAGCCGGCCTCGATCCCGCCGGAGTGCTCGAGAGCATCGGTGGCGGCGCCGCCGGAAGCTGGTCGATGACCAATCTCGCCCCCCGTGCGCTCGCGGGAAACTATGCGCCGGGCTTTTACGTGAAACATTTCATCAAGGACATGAAGCTCGCCCTGGAAAGCGCCGCCGAGATGAAACTCGACCTGCCGGGTCTCGCCTGCGCCAAAAAACTCTACGATCGGGTCGCCAGCCGCGGCTGGGAAGACCTCGGCACCCAATCGCTCTACCAGCTCTACACGCAGAGCTGAGTCGACGCACAGACCGCTCCGAAGATTGTCTCGCACCTCGGCGAAAGCTCGGACGATAGAGTTTGGAGTCCGGAGTTCGGAGTCCGGACTTTAGTCCGTCCGGAAAGAGCGCAATCGGGTTTTCGGACGGCCTGAAGGCCGGACTCCAAACTTTTTGCAGCGAGGGCTGGGCTTGGAGCACAGCTCTCAATTCCCGAATTCCCCCGGTTAATGGAAGACTGGCTCCCCTTTCAAGCGCCGATTCGCCAAACCGCTGCATCGGGAGAGTGCGACTCTTCTCAGCTCGATCCGCGCGCCCGCGGGTTGGAGCCACTCCCGTGGGCGATTCCGACAAGAGGTGCAAAAAAGTCGGTTGGATGTGTGACACCCAAGCTTTCCTCCTCGCAAGAAATCCCCCACCGTAAGGGGTGGATGACGGAGACCCCACGTCTCCTTCCCCGCTCGTACGCTGCGCGCCGAGTGTACTTCTCCCGATTTTAATCTCTCGTTTTATGCCGAATCCCTGGACTGGAAAAGGAAACCCTTACACGCGCGAGGAAGTCCGCGCCCGCCTCGAGGCCACCCTTGCCAAGGGTCAAGCCATCATCGCGGCCGGCGCCGGGACGGGCATTAGCGCCAAGTTCATCGAGAAAGGCGGCGCCGACCTCATCATCATCTACAACAGCGGGCGCTTCCGGATGATGGGACACGGCTCGACCTGCGGACTGATGGCCTATGGCGACGCCAACGCGATCGCCATGGAGATCGGCGAGTACGAAGTGCTGCCCGTGGTCGAAGAGGTTCCGGTCATCTGCGGCGTGCATGCGACGGATCCGCGTCGGCGGATGTGGCACTGGCTGGGCAAGGTGAAGGAAATGGGCTTCTCCGGCGTAAATAATTTCCCGACCCACACCATCGTCGACGGTCATTTTCGCCAGGTGCTCGAAGAAACCGGCATGAGCGTGCAGAAAGAGTACGAGATGGTCGCCCTCGCCCGCCGGATGGACCTGTTTTCCATCGTGTACGTGGCGACGCCGGACGAAGCCGTGGAAATGGCCAAGGCCGGAGCCGACGCAATCATCGCGCATGTCGGCACCACGGTCGGCGGGAGCGTGGGGGTGAGGAACGCCGTCGTCAGCTGGGAACACACGCTCAAAGTGACCCAGGACATCGTCGCCGCCGCGAGCCAGGTGCGAAAGGACATCTTCTTTTTCTGTCACGGCGGCCCGATCAATACACCCGAGGACGCCACCCGCGTCCTGCAAGGCACCGATTGCGTCGGCTTCGTCGGCGCCAGCAGTCTGGAGCGCATGGGCGTCGAGCACTCGCTCACCCAGCTTACCCGCACCTTCAAAGCCATCCCTGCCCCGGCCGCCCGAGCGCGCTGAAGCCTTCTTCGCACCCACGCATGAACCCCGCCGACCGCCGTTTCGTCCTGAAGGCCGATGCCCTTCGCGAGCCCAATGCCTGGACCGTGAACGAATGGCTGTGTCGCCCCGACGTGGTCGCCGCGGAAAAATTGCTCCTTGTCCGCGCCAACATGGAGCCGATGCATTGCCATCCTTTTCATTACCATCCTCACCGCGAAGAAATCATCTACGTGATTCAGGGACGCGCCGAACAGTGGGTGGGAAACGAATACCGCATCCTCCACGTCGGCGAAATCGCCCACATTCCGGCGGGTACGATTCACGCGACCTACAATCCCCACCCTGAGCCGCTCGTGTTCCTCGCCTTGCTTTCTCCAGCCAAACTCCCCGACGCCCTCGCCGACGCTCCGGATCCCTGCGACGTTTCCGGGTCGGCACCGTGGTCCACCCTCCGCCAAGGATTGCCCGCCTGTGCCACTCGCGCCAACTCCTCGTTGGGTTCAACCTGAGACCGCCCTCAGTCCAAAGCATCGAGCCTCCGAACCCTTTTTACAGGAGCGCGCAGAGGTAGCAGAGTCCAAGCTTTCAGACCTCCGCCCCCTGCTCCGTCTTCCGCCCTCCTGTAAAATAGAGATCGAGGTACCGCTAGCCCCCTCTTGAAAGCGAATTGGAATTAACCCACTACCCACTTCGTTTCTTCGCCACCCCTCTCCCGACATCCATGAAAAGGCTTTCGTTTCTTCTCGTCCTCGTCCTCGGATGCGCCTCGCTCGCCTCACCCGCACTCGCCGCGGCCGCAGAGCAACCCTTGCGTATCTTCATCCGTTCGGGTCCAAAATCGCACGGACCCGGCGCGCACGATTACCCTCGGTTTCTTCGCGAATGGGTTCCCCTTCTGAACGAACGGGGCGCCAAAACGACCGGCGCCGACGCCTTTCCGACCCAGGCGCAATTGGAACAAACCGACGTGCTCATCCTCCACGCCCAAGAGGCAGGGAACATCCCCGCCGTCGAGGATCGCCGCAACCTGCAGGCCTTTCTCCAACGGGGCGGCGGCCTGGTCGTGATTCACGCCGGCATCGTTTCGGCCGATCCCACCTGGTTTAAGGGCATCGTCGGGGGTGCCTGGCGCCACGGCACCGCCAAATGGCTCGAGGGCCCGATGCAATTGTACTTCGCCGACCGCACCGGACCGATTGTCGGGGACGTCTCCAACTGGTCGATGAACGACGAGATCTACTACGATCTCGACCTCGATCCGGCGGCCAAAATTCTCGCCACCGCCTACACCCCGAAACCCGCCGCCAGCGACAACCCGCGCGCGCAGCAGCGCGCCAACGAACTCACCAGCGGCGGAAAACGCGTGAGCGTCTACGACATCCAACCGCAGATGTGGACCTACGAACGCACGGTCGAGGGAGCCGCGAAACCGTATCGCGCTTTCGTCTCCATTCCCGGCCACCTCTACGAAAACTTCAACCGGCCCAATTACCGAGCCATCCTCCTCCGCGGAATCGCCTGGGCCGGACAACGCGCCGATGTGGACGAGCTCTGCCGTCCCGACGAACTCGGCGACGCCCTTCGCTATGTCGAGGGCGGTCCCACGCATCCGCGCAAGGCCGCCGCCAAGATCGAGGTCCACCCCGAGTTCGCGCTTTCCCTCGTCGCTTCCGAACCGCTCATCAACAAAGTGATGGCGATCGATTGGGACGAAAAGGGCCGCCTCTGGGTCGCCGAAACCCCCGAGTACCCCAACGGCCGCCGCACGTTGAAAACCGCTCCTTGGAAAGACAGCGGCTCGCTCCATCCCTACGACACGGATCGCGATCCCGAAGACAGCATCTCCCATCTCGCCGATACCGATGCCGACGGGACCATGGACACGAAAAAGGTCTTCGCCGACAAACTGGAGTTGATCACCGGCTTCGTCTTCTATCGCACGGGCGTCATCGCCGCGACTTCGCCGGACATCTGGTTTCTCGAAGACACCGATGGCGACGGCGTCGCCGATCGCCGCACGAAGCTCTACACCGGTCTCGGAATTGCGGATACCCACGCGGTCATCAACAATCTGCGCTGGGGACTCGATGGCTGGATCTACGCGACGCACGGTTACAGCCGCGGCGACGTCAAATCGCCGGACGGCACCAAACGCTTCGGCCCGGACCTGAGCGGGGTCGTCCGCTTCAAACCCGACGGCAGCGCCTTCGAACAATACAACAGCCGCGGCGGAAACACCTGGGGACTGGAAACGACGTGGAACGGCCAGATTTTCTGGACCCAACCCACAAGCGGCACGGTTTTTTTCCACACGGTTCTTCCCGAGAGTGTGCTCGCGAAGGGAAAAATTCCGGGAACCACTTCCTCCAAGGGCATGATCGTCGGCCAGAAGACCTATCCTGCCATGTCGTGGCCCGAACAGGCCTACGTGCAGATCGACCAGGTGGGCCGCTTCACGGCAGCCGCCGGCTGCGCGATTTACGAAGGCGGCGCCTGGCCGGAAAAGTGGAATTACAGTTACTTTACGGGTGAGCCCACCCTCAACATCGTCCATCACCAGTTCGTGAAACCGGACGGCGTCAGTTACTCGGTCTCCAAAGAGAAGGGACGCGAGGAAACGGAGTTCATACGCAGCACCGACCTGTGGTTCCGTCCGATCGAAACCCGCATCGGCCCGGACGGCGCACTCTACGTCATCGACTTCTACAACCAGGCCGTAATCCACAACGACACCCGTGGCCCCGTACACGGTCCGGCCAACGCCGCCGTGCGTCCGGACCGCGATCACTACTTTGCGCGGCTCTGGCGCGTGCAACATAAAGAAGCCAAAACCCTGACGCTCCCGGCGCTCGATCGTAAAAACCTCGATGGCCTGCTTCGCGTCATTGCCACACATCCGAATGCGCACGTCAAAAAAACCGCCTGGCGCCTCGCGCAGGAAACCGCCGAAGGCCTGACCGCCCTCGCCAACCTGCGCAAACCGCTCGGCAGCCCGGCCGAGGCCAAATACCGCACCGCCCTCGTCGCCAACACCGCCGCGGAGCGCCAGGCCTTGCTGAAGGATTTCGCCCTTGCGACCGAGCCGTGGACACAAACGGCGATCGTTGCGGCCGCGACCGAACGTCCAGGTGCGTTCTTGGTGGATACATTTGCGTTACCCGATGCGAAGGCGCTTGCGCCCTTCGCCACCGCCGTCGCCGCAACCCTGAAGTCCGGGGAACTCACTGCCGTGCTGAAGGCCGCCGCCGCGGCCCCCGCGGATGCCCTGCCGCTCAAACTCGCTCTCCTTCGGGCGCTGGCCCTCAACGTGGACCTCGTGCCCCCCGCCGAGGCGGCGCTCGCGAAGAGCCTCCTGACGTTGCTGGACGATCCCAAGACCGCCGCCGCCGCCCTTCCTCTCGCGGCGCGGTGGGACACCACCGGCATGCTGGCCTCCACGCAATCTCGCGTCAGTGCAGCGCTCTTCAAAACCCTCGCCGACGCCACCCAGCCCGACGCCGAACGCAACGGAGCCGGCATTGCCCTGGTATCCACGCCCAAAAGCCAGGCCGAGGCACTTGCCAAAATCGGCGCACTCCTCGCTGACGGTAACACCTCCGCAGCGCTGAAGACCTCGCTCATTTCGACCCTCGGCAGTGTGCCCGGAGAAGCCGCCGCCGATGCTCTCGTCTCCACCTTCAACCGAGACCACGCCCAAGCCGTCTTCGAGCAAATCGTCAAACGGCCCGAATCCGCCCTTGCGCTGCTCGCTGCCGTCAAGGCAGGCAAGGTACCGGCGTCCGGCTTCGGGCCTGGCAACGTCGCGCGACTGCGCACCCATCCGAACCAACGCGTCGCTCGCCAAGCCGCCGCTTTGCTCGCCACGCTCAGCCCCGAAATCAAGGAAAAGGACGCCCTGATCGCCAAGCTCGCCCCCGAGGTGGAGAAAATCGGCGACGCGGCCAAAGGACGAGTGATCTTCACCGCCGCCTGCGCCACCTGCCACTCGAACGGCGAAATCACCGGTCGCGAAGTCGGTCCGCCCCTCGCAGGCATGGGCGCGCATGGCCCGGCCGAACTGCTCATGCATATTCTCGATCCCAATCGCGAGGTCGACCCCAGTTTCCATCAGTGGAACCTCACCACCAAGTCCGACGAAACCTTTGTCGGTGTCATCGTGACCGAAAACGCCGCTACGATTTCACTGCGCAACCAAGGGGGCGATTTCGAAATCAAGAAAGACGACGTGGTCAAACGCGAAAACACCCGACGCTCGCTCATGCCCGAGGGCTTCGAGGGCATTGGCACCGAAGGCCTGCGCGATCTTCTCACCTATCTCTGCGGAGCCGATCGGGCGTTCCGCGTGATCGACCTCCGTTCCGCCTACAACGCGGACAGCCGACGCGGCATGTTTCGTCGCGAGGACCTCGCGGACGAAGCGCTCACGCTCTCCCGCTTCGGCAATGTCTCCGCGGCGGGCGTTCCGTTCTCCGTGATGGATCCCGCGAAGTCTCCCAACGGCCGCAATGTCGTCGTTCTCAAAGGCGGCCCGGATCGCAGCCATTTCTCGAAGGAGTTTCCGCAACGCGTCGAGATCCCCGCATCCGTCACGGCCTCCACGCTGTACTTTCTGGGAGGTGTCGGCGGAAACGCCTGGCCCGTCGGCGGCGACGCGGCCAAGGGCAAATCCGCGATGAAGGTCATTGTGGAGTTTGCCGACGGCTCGAAGGAGGAACACGTGTTGCAGAATGGCGACCAGTTCACCGATGCGCTCGACACCGCGGAAGTCCCAGGGAGCCGCCACGCCGGCAATTTCACGCGTCTGGGACAACTACGGACATTCGCCGTCGCACTGTCGAAAAATGCGACGCTGAAAACGATCGCGCTCGAGAGTTTCGACAACGAGATCGTGCCCTGCACCGTCGCCATCACCGCCAGCGCGGAGGCGATCTCAAAGAGCCCACTCCCCGGCTCGACCGCCGCGGCCGTCAAGGCGCTGACCACGCCGGCGGTCAATGCACCTGCGAACCCGACATCGTCGCCGAACGAAGGCCCCAAGGAAGGCGGGAAAGGCGACGCTCCTCTTCCCCCGCTCACCCCGATTTCGTGGGAACCGGGAAAAACCCGCGTTCTACTGATCGGTGGCGGCAGCTCGCATAACTTCGGAAAATTCTTCGGAGAAACCGACGGCGCGACGCTTCGCGCCGCCGGGTTCGGCGTGCACTACACGGAAGATCGCGATCAGGCCGCCGCCGCTTTGGCGGAGGCCGACGTTGCGGTCATCAGCGTCAATCGCCGTTTCTTCGACACCCCCGCTTACCGCGAGGCATTGTTCGCCTTTGCCGCGGCCGGCAAGGGCATCGTTATGCTGCATCCAGGCACCTGGTACGGATTCGCCCAGTGGCCGGAGCTGAATGCGAAGATCGTGGGCGGAGGC
>Ga0105044_10005636_pt1 | contig 17207 bp, 14 predicted proteins | sample MAT01_FD_78092 | JGI IMG/M metagenome (GOLD analysis project Ga0105044, IMG submission 78092) | Freshwater microbial communities from Lake Fryxell liftoff mats and glacier meltwater in Antarctica - MAT-01 | ecosystem: Environmental > Aquatic > Freshwater > Ice > Liftoff microbial mat | place...
ACAGACTCCTCCTGCTGTCGGAGTGACAAAGCTCCGAGCTTTGTCATGCAGAGCGGAGCGCCCGCCTGCCGGCGGTCAGGAAGCATCTATTGAATTGACTGGACAGACTCCTCCTGCTGTCGGAGTGGCAAGTCTCGGATTACAAAGCCCGAAGTGCCGTTATTGGCAGCAAAGACAGAATCGCATAAAATCAGCGCAGCACTACCAACCTTTCTGTATCCAACTTAAGAAGGATAAACAACAAAAGGGTAAATCCCCACAAAGACGAACCGCCATAACTAAAAAAGGGCAGGGGAATACCAATTACCGGTGCCAGTCCAATGGCCATTCCAATATTGATGAGCAGGTGTACAAAAAAAATACAAGCGACTGCATATCCATAAATGCGGGTAAATGATGACTTCTGACGCTCGGCGATAATCACCAGTCTGATCATCAGTGTAAGGAACAATCCGACAACAGTTAGGCTTCCCAAAAAGCCCCATTCCTCACCAATCGTACAAAAGATGAAGTCTGTGCTCTGCATCGGAACATATTTATACTTTGTTAGCGTGCCTTCCAGATATCCCTTTCCGGAAAATCCACCGGAACCAATGGCCGTTTGTGATTGTTTTACATTATATCCGGCGCCTTGAGGATCTTCAGCAAGTCCAAGTAGAATATTGATCCGGATTTTTTGGTGGGGTTCCAGCACATTCTCAAAAGTTTGATCCAGGGTGGCAATAAATAGCAAACTCCCCAGAGCGGTGCCGATCAGCAGCACGTAGTTTCTTTTCCGGAAACGGGGCATCATAACCCGCCGTATGATGAAAAAAATGGCTATTGAGATCAAAACGATGAAAATCATCAGTACGTACTGTCCGGTGATCGGCGTTTCAAACCAGAGAAAATTCACGGAAGTAGATGCCAGAATCAACGAAAGAACAGACAATATCATGGCCAGCAGGCCAAGCAAAAGTATGTTTCCAGAAAGGCCTTCCCGGTAGAGCACAAGCACGTAGGCAGCAAATACCAGCACCGTGCCTGTGTCCGGTTGCAACATAATGAGCAATGCCGGAAATGTAATAATCGCAGCAGAAACCAATTTTGTGCGTATGTCTTCTATTTTGATGTTCAATTGACTGAGGTAATATGCCAGCATCAGGCTGATTCCCAATTTGGAAAATTCACTGGGTTGGATTCCAAAACTCCCAAATCCAAACCATGCCTTGGCTCCATTCACTTCTTTACCGACGATCAGCACGAGGATAAGGAGTATGGTGGTGACAATATATACAAAAGGAGATATTCGTCGGATGAAATTTCCATCAAATAGCATGGTAATAAAAGCAATGAGGCAGGCGGTAGTGATCCAGATAAACTGCTTCCCATACTCTTGAGAAGTGTCAAAAATCGAACTATGTTCGGGATTGTAACTGGCCGAGTAAATATTGAACCAGCCCATGAGCAACAAAGTCAGATAAATGATTACCGAAAACCAGTCAAGATTTTGGACAACATTTCCTTTCCTGCTCACAGTGCAGGTTTTATCAGATTGGCATTGATCATCCGTTCTTCGATCAGCGGGCGGGAAATGGTATCTGTGAGATATTGCTCCATCATCAAACTGGCGATTGGCGCAGCCCAGGTCGATCCGAATCCCACATTTTCTACGTAAACAGCCATGGCGATTTTCGGATTTTCCTTGGGTGCAAAAGCGATAAATATAGAATGGTCTTTGCCATGGGGATTTTCAGCTGTACCAGTTTTTCCGCACACTTCTATGTCGGGACTGAATCGAACACCTCTTCCTGTGCCACCTTCGACTACGCGGTACATGCCATCCACCACTTTTTCAAAGTGCACGGCATCGATACCCGTAATTCTTTTGGTGGTGTAAGTGGTGTCTGAAATTGGCTCGCCATCTATTTCCCGAATGTAATGGGGCGTGTAATACCATCCCCTGTTGGCAATTACGGTGACGAAATTGGCCATTTGAACAGGGGTGACTCCCAACTCACCCTGCCCGATGGCGAGTGAAAGTATGGTTTGACCATTCCAACGGTTTTTTCCGTAAACCTTGTCGTAGTAAGCGCTTTGAGGCACCGATCCTTTAACTTCTGCGGTCAGATCGACATTGAGGCGCGACCCCAAACCGAACCTGGTAATGTAATTTCGCCATACATCATAACCTTCCGAAGTGGTGGGGTACTTATTTAATATACGTTTGAAGACGTTGCTGTAGTAAGAATTGCAACTGGTAGAAATGGAATAGGACAGGTCTACCGGTGATGAATGAGGGTGGCACTTCGGGCGAATTCTACCACCAAACAAATAACCTCCATGACAGCTGAATTGGGTATGTTCATCAATGACCCCTTCCTGAAGGCCGATCAGGGCTTGCAAAAGTTTAAAGGTTGATCCGGGTGGATATTGGGCCATCAAAGACCTGTTGAAAAGTGGTTTGAGCGTGTCTGCATTCAGCGCGGTGTAATTGGGCCCACGTACCCTGCCCACGAGCAGGTTGGGATCATAGCCCGGATTGGTCACCATGCAGAGAATCTCACCGGTGGAAGGCTCAATAGCCACGATGCTACCCCGCTTGCCCTGCATGAGAATTTCGCCGTATTTCTGCAATTCCAGGTCTATGGTACTGGTCAGATTTTTGCCGGCTTCCGCCAAAGTGTCAAATTTACCATCGGCAAAAGAACCTCTGATATTGTTGTGTACATCTACCAGCACAAATCTTTTACCTCTGCGCCCACGAAGAGCTTCTTCGTAAATGCTTTCCACCCCATTGACGCCAATGTAATCTCCAGGTTTGTAGTATGGATTTGATTCAATCGTTTTCGGGGTTGCCTCACTTACATATCCCACACTGTGAGAAGCTACGGATCCCGGATAGTACCTCAGGGTTCTCGGCTGACCATAAAATCCCGGATAGCGATGAATATTTTCTGCTATACGCACGTAGTCACTTGCGGGTATTTGTTTCTCAAAAACCGTGGGTTTATAACGACTATATGCTCTCGCAGCATTAATCCTGATTCTGTATTCTGTGGTATCTATGCCAAGCAACACGCAAAAGGACAGGGTATCAATATTCTTTACATCTTTCGGAATTACCATGAGGTCGTAGACTGCTGTATTGGCTACAACGATTTTTCCGGTTCTGTCAAATATCAAACCGCGCGACGGATACTCGGTTATGATTCTTTCTGAAGCATTCGCCCCCTTAATTTTCCATTGATCATCTACGACCTGCAGGTAAAACAAGCGGAGCAGGAAAAGTACACCAACAGTCAGGAAGATGAGGATAATGACGAATTTACGATCGCTGACGTTCATAAGTAGCTGGTGGTCCTTCTGGAAAAGAAAAGATACTGGCAGAGCAGTACCAAAATAAATGTAAACCCTCCACTTAAGACAACCCTCAACAGTGTAGTGAAAAATCCATTGAAAGAATACACCTCCAGGAAAAACAGCCAGAGATGATGGATGAAAATCAAAACGACAGAATACTTTAAAAACCAGGACATGCCCATGTCACTCAATGTAGGACGTTGACCGAACTCGTAACCATCGCGCGGTGCAATGGCCCGTAGCAGCTGTGGTCTGGTGAATGCCAGCAAAACGCATGCAGAGGCATGAATACCAAGGGTATTGGTGAACATGTCAATGGCGAGACCGCAAACGAGGCCGATGAGCAATTCTGCCCACTGTGGTAGTGCAATCGGCAACATTAAAAAGAATAGCAGGTAGAGATAAGGTATCGCCATTCCCTGCCAAAGATTTACATCGTTGAGAATGAGTCCCTGAAGTAGAACCAATACAATGAAGCGACCGATATTTCCGGCTATATCATTGACCATTCGGCTCTGTTTTACTTTCTATCAACTCCTGTTCGGCCCTAAGAAGGTTGTCTACAATATACACATAACGCAACCGGCCAAAATCATTGTTCAACAAAACTCTTATTTGGTGAAAATTACTCCCGTCTTTTTGCTCTACTTTCGCCACTGTTCCGATTTGGATACCGCGCGGATAGATGCCCGAGGCACTTCGCGTCACAAGGGTATCCCCTTTGCGGACATCAACATGTCCGGGAATGTCATTGAGCATGGCATAGCGGTGATTTTTCCCATCCCAGCGCAACAGACCAAAACTACCGGTGCGTTCTAATTCGGCGCTGGCCGTAAAACTCAGGTTAATGATGGGAATCACCGTACTGAAATGTTCGGAGACATCCTTGACGACGCCTACCAACCCATTTGTGTTGATGACGCCCATGCCTGGAGAAAGTCCTTCCTGAAGTCCTTTGTTGATGGTGAGATAATTCAATTGTTTGTTGATGGAACTGTTTATCACCTGAGCAGATTTATAACGGTATTTGCGTTCCCGCAAAGTATCATTTATCATCACAAAATGATCATTTACATTCACAAATGTGCCTGTGAGCATATTCCTCAACTCTTCATTTTCAGCAGAGAGTTCGTCGTTTACGCGCTGCAGTTCGATATACACAGATAGATTGCTTTTGTAGGTGAGCAGTGTGCCGACCACGCGGTTTGAAGAATTTACAAAACTTGCTTCGTGAAAGGTATTGTTTCTGAAAATAAGCCAGAAGCAGAGAACCTGTAAAACAAGGAAAAAAAGGAAAATGTGGTATTTAACCAGAAATTGGATAAAATTCCGCATTGGTGAGTTTTAGGTCAAGGGGTTTATTCACGCATGAGAAATTGAAATCTGCCGATATTTTTCAAAGCAATTCCAGTTCCGCGGGCCACAGCACGCAAAGGGTCTTCTGCGATGTGCACAGGCAATTTTGTTTTCATGGAAATGCGCTTGTCCAATCCGCGCAGCATCGATCCACCACCGGCCAGGTATATTCCTGTGCGGTAAATATCGGCAGAAAGCTCGGGTGGAGTTTGCTCCAAGGCGCTCATAATGGCTTCTTCAATTTTCGAAATGGACTTGTCCAGGGCATGCGCAATTTCCTGATAAGATACGTGTATCTCTTTCGGAATTCCAGTCATAAGGTCACGTCCGCGTACGGCAAAATCCTCTGGTGGATCATCGAGTTCGGGCAAGGCAGCACCCACTTCAATTTTGATTTGTTCTGCCGTGCGTTCACCCACAAGGATGTTGTGTTGACGGCGCATGTATTCTTCAATGTCGCTGGTAAATTCGTCACCAGCTACGCGGATATTTTTGTCGCAAACTATACCACCCAAAGCGATTACAGCTATTTCACTTGTGCCGCCGCCAATGTCAATAATCATATTGCCCATCGGCTCCTCGACATCAATTCCAATTCCGATGGCAGCTGCCATGGGTTCGTGTATGAGGTATACATCTTTGGCGCCTGCGTGCTCAGCGGAATCTCGCACAGCCCGTTTCTCCACCTCTGTGATTCCGGAAGGAATACAGATAACCATCCGAAGTGAGGGTGTGAAAAAAGTTCTTCCCGGTTTGATCATTTTGATCATCCCGCGTATCATGGCTTCGGCTGCCTGAAAATCAGCGATAACACCATCTTTTAATGGCCTGATCGTTTTGATGTTTTCATGGGTTTTTCCATGCATTTGTTGGGCCATTCGCCCTATGGCGATTATTTTATCGGTGGTCCGATCCTTTGCGACGATCGACGGCTCGTCCACCACCACTTTATCATTGTAGATGATCAGTGTGTTTGCGGTGCCAAGGTCGATGGCAATTTCCTGGGTAAAAAAGTTAAAGAGGCCCATTGTAATTTTTCAGTGCGAAATTAGTGCTTAAAGTGTCTTGTACCTGTAAATACCATTGCGATGCCGTTTTCGTTACAGTACTTTAACGAAAGTTCATCTTTTATCGAACCCCCTGGTTGAATCACAGCTCCGATACCTGCTTTATGAGCTATCTCCACACAATCGGGAAAGGGAAAGAAGGCATCCGAAGCCATAACAGCTCCACGTAAATCGAGATTAAAAATTTTTGCTTTTTCGATGGCTTGCGTCAGGGCATCTACCCGCGACGTTTGACCTGTTCCACTGGCAATCAATTGCCTGTTTTTGGCGAGTACAATCGTATTTGATTTGGTGTGTTTGCAGATTTTTGATGCAAATTCGAGATCAGCGATTTCTGCTTCATCGGGCACCGTGGAGGTCACAAAATCAAACTGTCCGCTGTGGTCGGTCATTTCATCGCGTTCCTGCCAGAGTATACCGTTGAGTGCTGAGCGCAAAATCACAGAGGGCCATTCCACCAGGTGCTGCTTCAGTATAATTCTGTTCTTTTTGGTTTTGAGAATCTCCAAAGCCACTTCGTCAAATTCGGGGGCAATCACCACCTCACAGAAAAGTTTATTCACTTCTTCGGCTGTCGCCAAATCCATGGGCGAATTGCAAATCAGTACGCCTCCAAATGCCGATTGAGGATCAGCTTCCAAGGCTGCGAGGTACGCCGCTTTCAATGTTGGTCTGGTCGCCAAACCACAGGCATTGTTGTGTTTGAGTATCGCGAAAGTGGGAGGTTCCTTTTTGAATTCATCCATCAAATGCACGGCCGCGTCGATATCGAGCAGGTTGTTGTAAGAAAGTTCTTTTCCGTGAAACTGATCAAAAACGTCATCAAAATTGCCGTAATAGCGGGCTCTTTGATGCGGATTTTCGCCGTAGCGCAGATTTTCAAATTCGGATGCACTTACTTTGAGCGAAGGCGCTTCAAAATCCTGGCTGAAATAACCATAAATCGTCGCATCGTAATGTGAACTAATGTCGAAAGCAGCAGCGGCCATTTTTTTGCGGTCGGCCAGACTCGTTTCACCATTTTGTTCTTCTAGGATGTGAAGCAAGTCCGGATAGTATTCCATTCCGGGAATGATTACCACATCCTGGAAGTTTTTGGCGGCAGCCCGAATAAGGGATATGCCACCGATGTCTATTTTTTCGACGATGTCTTCATCAGAAGCACCAGCCATCAGCGTTTCCGCAAAGGGGTATAAGTCAACCACGACCAGATCGATCGGCGGAATCTCGTAGGATTCTAGTTGCGCCACATCTTCTTGGATTTCGCGTCGTCCAAGGATGCCACCGAAAATTTTTGGATGCAGCGTCTTTACGCGACCGCCGAGTATGCTTGGATAATTCGTGAGATCTTCTACAGGAATCACAGGAATTTCCAAACTTTGAATAAACTTTTCTGTACCTCCGGTGCTATATAAAGTCACTTCTAACGCATGCAGTTTCCGTATAATGGGCTCCAAATGGTCCTTGTGAAATACGGAAATAAGCGCAGATTTTATACGTGTCAAATCTATTGGATTAAGGGGGAGAGAATATGTACAATGTTAACAAGAAAAATTGGTTAAAAGGCGCATTTGGCGGGCTCATTCTTGTCGGTGTTGAAAAATACGACAGAGTGTTAATAACAGTCGATAAACCTTTTTTTACACAGGCGGTAAAGAGATTCCTCTAATCAGGGCTACATTTGGGATTTCTATGAAGTTTCGGTTCCATGTTTAAACTCCCTGTATTCTTCAGACTGATTGTCGAAGGATCGCTTTTTGCGTTAAACGCGCTGCGAACCAACAAGCTGCGCACATTTCTCTCACTCCTGGGAATCACAATTGGTATTTTTGCGATCATTTCGGTATTTACCCTGGTAGACAGCATGGAGCGCAGCATCCGAAGTTCTTTTGCCACTCTGGGCGAGGATGCCATTTTCATCGAAAGAATGCCCTGGGGCCCTGAGCCAGATGATAAAGAATACGCCTGGTGGAAATATATGCAACGGCCTCCTGTTACTTTTACGGAGGCAGCCAAAATGCGCGAACGGATGACCACTGCGCGGGCTGTTACCTTTTTTGCGTCAGCGCCACGTACCCTAAAGTATGGGAGAAACAGCGCCGAACGGGTAGATGTTGTCGCCGCTTCTTCCGGATTCGAAAACTTCATTTCGGTGACCATTGGCAAAGGACGGATGTTTTCCAATTCCGAACTTGATGGAAATGCACGGGTCTGTCTGCTCGGATACGAAGTGGCTTCGCGACTCTTCGGTTTGGAAGAGCCTCTGGGCAAAACAATTAAAATCGGTGGTTACCGGGCAACGGTAATTGGTGTCCTGAAGAAAGAGGGACAGAGCATCATGGGCAACGGAACGGATGAATGGACCATTATTCCGGTGACTTTTGCAAGAAGTATATTGAATGTCAACGAATCAAACACCCAGCTGGCTATGAAACCGAAACCGATGGTTTCATTCAAGGCCATGGAAGATGAAGCTTTGGTCACGATGCGCAGCATACGTATGTTGCGTCCCGGAGAGGAAAAGAATTTTGCCCTCAACAAATCGAGTATGGTGAGCAACCTCCTCGACCAATCTTTTGCTTTTCTGAATATTGCGGGACTGATTATTGGTGGATTTTCCATACTCGTCGGTGGATTCAGCATTGCCAATATCATGTTTGTTTCGGTGCGGGAGCGCACGGGAATCATCGGCATTCAAAAGGCGCTCGGGGCAAAAAGGGGATTTATCCTCTTTCAGTTTCTCTTCGAATCTGTAATGTTATGTTTGATTGGAGGCGCCATCGGACTTATTCTCATTTTCATCACCACGCTGGTGGTGACTGGTACCACAGGTTTTGAGCTGGTGCTCTCTCTGGAAAATGTGTTGATAGGTCTGGGATTTTCTGTGTCGATCGGATTGATATCCGGCATCGTACCTGCGCTCATGGCCGCCCGCATGGAGCCAGTCGATGCGATCAGGGCTACAGGCTAAAAGCAACACCAACGGATATCGCCCACTGGTCGGTGCGCGAAGACTGCGTATCATATCTAAAGCTCCCGTCCGTATTGATTTCCACTGATTCCGGATCGACATAAGTAGCCCGGCTGCCCGCCTGAGAATCAAACCTCGCTTCTAAAAATATTCCGGGTGTCAGTTCATATTTCGCACCGATGGCATAGCCTGCCAGAAAAGTAAAATCGCGCTCCAGTAAATCACCCGAACCCTGATTGACATTGTCGAGCTCGAGCGAAGATCGAATGCTAAAATTTCGCACCCCCGCAAAAACTTCACCATAGGGGCGGAATCTCCCGTTGAAAGGCCGCAACCGGCCGTGAATTTGATAGGTATATGCATTTCCATTCACTTCGAGTTTTCCCGGATCGTCAAAATTGGATAGATTATTCTTGATATCAACCGATTGGTTGGAGCGGCCCATACGGTTCCAAACGAATCCGCCACCAATTTCAAAAGGCAGATTTAGCAGCGGTATGGACAGGGCCGCATTCACACCAAAAGGCAATCCGGCATAGTTGTCTGCAAATTCGCCTTTGGGCACCGCCACCTGTAAGCCTCCGGATAAAGTCACACCGCGTCGTTCCTGAACAATCACCACACCTCGTTCACGGCGCGTTTGTGAAAAAACCATAGAGGAAATCATACCAGCCAAAACAAAAAGGAATATGGACTTTTTCATGATACTTGATTTTCAATAGCCTCACAGGCAAAGCATATGCCAAAGCATTTTTCTAACCGGATTTATAACTTTTAAGCCAATTGGGGCGTGCCGGACAATATTGGATTTAGCGCGTGAATAGCCGAAAGTATATCTTTTATATGGTTTTTTGACAGACGCAACCCGCCATTTTTTTCGTACATCTTGTATCCCGCCGGGTTGTGTTTGATGAAGTCCAGCACTTTCGTGAAAGATTTACTCTGATAATATACCGAATCCTGATTGGCCACAAAAAAGCCAATCATACTTTCATTCTTCAGGGTGAGTTTTTCAAAACCAATTTCTTTTGCCAGCCAACGCAGGCGAATGGTATGCAACAATGCTTCTGTTTGTTCCGGAATATTTCCAAAACGGTCTTTGAGTTTGATCCGGTATTCTTCCAGTTGCGTATCACTATCGAGGTTATCGAGCTCACGGTATATGCTCAGCCTTTCGGCAATGTCGGTGATGTAGTGATCGGGAATGAGGATTTCGAGGTCCGTTTCCAAAACACAATCGCTGACGTAGTCGCCCAATTTTTCGCGCTCTTCCACATATAAATCGCGAAACTCGGTTTCTTTGAGCTCGCGGACGGCTTCATCCAAAATTTTCTGATAGGTCTCAATGCCCAGATCGTTGATAAAACCACTTTGTTCACCTCCGAGCAGGTTTCCCGCTCCACGGATGTCCAGATCGCGCATGGCGATATTGAGCCCGCTTCCGAGATCGGAAAATTGTGTGATGGCCTGAAGGCGTTTTCGACCTTCGGTCGATACCATAGACAGCGGTGGCGCGATGAGGAAGCAAAATGCCTTTTTATTGCTTCTTCCTACACGGCCGCGCAGCTGGTGCAAATCACTCAACCCAAATTCATTGGCATCGTTGATGATGATGGTGTTGGCGTTGGAAATGTCGATTCCCGACTCGATGATGGTAGTGGCGACGAGCACGTCGTAAACGCCATCCACAAAATCGGTCATCACTTTTTCAAGCTGGTCTCCGTTCATCTGTCCGTGTCCGATCGCGATGCGCACTTCCGGGCACAACCGCTGAATCATCCCGGCAATTTCTTTGATGTTGCCAATTTTGTTGTTGACAAAAAAGACCTGTCCGCCCCGGCTCACCTCGTAGCTTACCGCGTCGCGGATGATCTCTTCATTGAAAGTAAAAAGCTCGGTTTGCACCGGAAATCTGTTTGGGGGTGGCGTGTTGATGATGCTCAAATCGCGCGCACCCATGAGAGAAAATTGCAATGTGCGGGGAATTGGCGTGGCCGTCAGCGTAAGGGTATCGACATTGGCCTTCATGGTCTTCAGCTTGTCCTTGACACCCACGCCAAATTTTTGCTCTTCATCGATTACAAGCAAGCCAAGATCTTTGAATTTGACTTGTTTTCCAACGAGTTTGTGGGTGCCGATGATGATATCGATTTTTCCCTCTGCCAGTTGTTTGAGGGTTTCGGTTTGTTTTTTTGCCGGAAGGAAACGATTGAGATAAGCCACCTTGCAGGGAAAATCACGGAGGCGCTCACTGAAATTTTTGTAGTGTTGCAACGACAGGATTGTGGTGGGAACCAGAATGGCGACCTGCTTGCTGTCGCAAACGGCTTTGAAAGCTGCCCGGATGGCGATTTCGGTTTTACCGAAACCCACATCGCCGCACACGAGGCGGTCCATGGGATAGCTGGCTTCCATGTCCTGTTTGGTCGCGATGATGGCTTTTTCCTGGTCGGGGGTATCCTCGTACATGAAAGATGCCTCGAGTTCGGTCTGCAGATAATTATCTGGCGAAAATGCAAATCCCTGTGTTGCCTTTCGCTCGGCGTAGAGCTTGATCAGGTCGTACGCGATCTGTTTTACCCGCGATTTGGCTTTTGATTTTGCTTTGGCCCAGGCCCCGCTGCCGAGCTTGTTGATAGAGGGTTCGGCCCCATCTTTTCCGCTGTATTTGGTGATGCGGTGAAGACTGTGGATGCTGACATAGAGGATGTCGTTGTCACGGTAAATCAACCGAATGGCCTCCTGTTCTTTCCCGTTTACATCGATTTTTTCCAGCCCGGAAAACTTTCCAACACCATGGTCAATATGGGTCACAAAATCGCCGGGCATCAGGCTGCTCAGCTCTTTGATGGTGAGCGCTTCCTTGTTTTTCTTAAATCCTTCTTTCAGATAAAACCGGTGATACCGTTCGAAAATCTGGTGGTCGGTGTAGCAGCAAAGCTTGAGGGTTTGATCAGAAAAGCCTTCAGCGATTTCCTGAAAGATGGGTGTAAATTTCACCTCGGCATTCAGGTCTTCAAAAATTGTTTCGAGCCGTTCAATCTGTTTGGGGTTTCCCGAAAAAATGAAATTGGCAAAACCTTTTTTGTGGTTCTCAGCCAACTTTTTGATCAGCAGATCGAAGTTTTTTTGAAAAGCCGGCTGGGGGCTTTGCGCGTATTCGAATTTCAAAGCCGCAGCATCGCTATCGGTTCCGATCGATATTTGCCGGAAGGCTTCGAGGTGATCCAATAGGTGCTCACCCGAAACGAAGAGGTCTTTTGGGGGCAGGTGATTAAGCGGGGAATTGATTTTTTCGAATTGTCTTTCGGCCACTTCGAAACTGTGATCCAGCCGGTCGGCGATAAATTGCCTGTCGCGGTACCACACAACCGATTCCGGGTCGATAAAATCGAGGAAAGATTCCCTGGATTCCAGCATCGATTTGTGCTGGATATTCGGGACGATGCTGAATTTTTTTGCGGGGTTGACGGATAACTGGGTCACCGGGTCAAATTTTCGGAGCGATTCAACTTCGTCTCCAAAAAACTCAATGCGATACGGGTATTCCTCACCAAAAGAGAAGATGTCAACGATTCCCCCGCGAATGGAAAACTGTCCGGGTTCGTAAACGAAATCTTCCCGCTGAAAATGGTATTCGGTGAGCAACTCATTTAAAAACCCGATGGAATAATTTCCGCCGAGATGGAGTTCAAAAGAGTGACTTTTGAGCTGTTTTTTGGTTACGACATTTTCCGAAAGGGCCTCCGGATAAGTCACCACGATGCGCGGCCATTTCGACTTACCACTCAGTTCGCGCAATACCTCGGCGCGGAGCACGATGTTCGCATTGTCCGTATTTTCGGCGACATATGGCATCCGGTACGATTCGGGATAGAAAAATACCTTGAAGTGGCTGCTTTCGAAACGCTGCAAGTCATTCAGAAAATAGGCCGCTTCTTCTTTGTCACTGAAAATGAAGATGTGGTCGTTGCTGTCTTTTGAGATCACCCCCTGAGCCACAAAACCCATCCCGGAACCCACAAGTCCTTTCAGAACGAGACGCGCTTTTTCAGTTTTTAGGGCATTGGAGATCAAGGACGAACGGTTGTCGTCAGAAAAAATTGCGGCTAGAGATTCTAAATTCATGCTTCATGAAGGGGCGTAACAGGGGAGTGTACAGCCATAAATTCTTCGGCTTTCTCTACCATGTTTTTCGACCCAATAAAAAGGGGTGTGCGTTGGTGTAAATGTGTAGGTGGAATTTCCAATATTCGGTTTTTTCCGTCTGTGGCTTTCCCACCGGCTTGTTCAACAATAAAAGCGAGCGGAATGTTTTCGTACATCAGCCGGAGTTTTCCCTGCGGATTGCTGCCGGTAGATGGATAAACGTAAATGCCGCCTTTGATCATATTTCGGTGTACATCGGCGACGAGCGAGCCGATGTAACGGCTCGTGTAAGGGCGATCGGTGGAATTATCTTCTTCCTGGCAATATTTGATGTAGCGTTTTACCCCTTCCGGAAATTGCTTGTAATTGCCTTCGTTGATCGAATAAATTTTTCCGTCCTTGGGTACTTTCATGTTCGGATGCGACAGACAAAATACGCCGATTGAGGTGTCGAGGGTAAATCCATTCACCCCATTTCCCGTGCTGAATACGAGCATGGTAGAAGAGCCATAGATCACGTATCCAGCAGCGACAAGATCTACACCGGGCTGGAGAAAATCGGCAAGATTGGCCACTGTGCCGGGTTTTGACTTGCGTCGGTAAATGGAAAAAATGGTTCCGATGGAGACATTCACATCGATGTTGGAAGATCCATCAAGGGGATCCATTAAGACAATATATTTCCCCCACATGGCCTGCCCACTATCGAAAGCGATAAAGTCGTCGTTTTCTTCCGATCCGATTCCGCAGACTTCCTCTTGGGCTTTCAGCGCGTTGATCATCTGCGTATTGGCGTAGACGTCGAGCTTTTGCTGTACTTCGCCCTGCACGTTGTTGTTGCCCGAAGCGCCGAGAATGTCGTCCACGAGTCCGGCTTTGTTCACTTCGCGGTTTACCACTTTTGCCGCAAGGCGTATGGCGCTCAGCAGTCTGGATAACTCTCCCTTGGCAAAAGGAAAGTCTGCCTGTCGCTCTACGATGAATTCACTGAGCGTGGTTAATTTGTTCATATGCGTTGTTGACAGTAGGTGTGCAAATATGATGAAATTATGGCATTATTTGCGGCCTGCCATGCAATTGACATCACCCGGATTGCAATATTTCTTTCCTTTGCCACATGAAATCCGACATTCTTTTGCGTCCCTTCCGGAAAAATGATTGCGCAGTGGTCCTCGAACTCATTCGGGAGCTCGCAGCTTTTCAGGGTCAACCGGATGAAGTTGCTATAACGCTCCCCGGACTGGAAGATGCCGCTTTTGGCGATAAGCCTGTACTGGAAGGCATTCTGGCAGAAAAGGATGGCGAAGTGGTTGGAGCCGCACTGATTTTCGAGAAATACAGTACATGGAAAGGCCGTGGGGCGCACCTCGAAGATCTTGTTGTGAAGGAGCGATACCGCGGCCTGGGCATTGGTTCTCGGCTTTTTGAGGCGGTGATGAAGCTGTGTCTGGAAAGGGGGTATGGCATGATGGATTGGCAAATTTTGGAAAGCAACGAACCAGCCATTCGATTTTACGAAAAGTATGGCTCATCTATCGCTGGTGATTGGCTGAATGGCCGGCTTTCGCAAAAGAATCTCGAAGTGTGGTTTAACGGTAAATCCAAGGATCACTAATTGGATGAGGCGAATCACCAGTTTATTCCGCTTACATTTCCCGCAAGGAATTGATAATAAAACAATAACACGCTTTATATAAATGAAGGTTTTCAAATTTGGCGGGGCTTCTGTAAAAAATGCAGCAGCAGTGGAGAATGTGGCCCGCATCCTAAAAATGTTTCCCAAGGATCATCTGGTGGTCGTCGTTTCGGCGATGGGCAAGATGACGAATGCCCTGGAAGTGCTTGTGGAAGCATACGTGCACGGGCATCCGGACAAGATGCAACGGTATGCGGAAATAGAATTCTTTCATCGGGAGATTATCAAAAGCCTCGACATGCCATCCCATGTTTCCCTCGAAAGGGTAGACAAGTTATTTGCTGAATTGAAAGACCGCCTCGAAAAACAGGTATCAGACAATTACGATTATGATTACGATCAGATTATCGGTTTCGGAGAGTTGATCAGCACGGCGATCGTGGCTGTTTATTTAGGTGCCAATGGCCTTGAAAATGCCTGGTGTGATGCGCGAGATCTGATACGGACAGACAATGCCTATCGGGAAGCGCGTGTGAAATGGGACAAAACCGAAACCCTCATCGTGAATCGATGGGATCAACTCAAACAAGCTGGCACCGGACGTGTCATCATGCTTACGCAGGGATTTATCGGCCATACCGACGAGCGAAACACCACAACGCTGGGCCGTGAAGGTTCCGATTTTTCTGCGGCCATCCTCGCTTATGCGCTGAATGCGGAAAGCGTGACCATTTGGAAAGATGTGCCGGGCATGCTCAATGCCGACCCGAAATATTTCAGCGATGCTGTGATGTTGCGGCGCATCAGTTACCGCGAGGCGATTGAACTTGCCTATTACGGTGCCACCGTAATCCACCCGAAAACCATCAAGCCGCTTCAGAACAAGAGTATTCCACTGTTTGTAAAGTCGTTTATTCATCCCGGAGAAGAGGGAACCACGATCGGTAGCAGCACTTTCAGCGATTCTCTGATTCCGTCTTATATTTTTAAAGTCAATCAGGTGTTGATTTCCATCACACCCCGCGATTTTTCTTTTGTAGCAGAAGAAAATCTCAGCGAGCTCTTTTCGGTTTTTGCGAAAGAAAATGTAAAAATCAACCTGATGCAGAATTCTGCCATCAATTTTTCTGTGTGCATCGATTTCGACCAGCAAAAACTGGATCGTATTCTCAAATCCTGCCTGGACAAATATGAAGTCTTGTACAACGCACCATGCGAGCTTGTGACCATTCGCCATTACGATCAGGAGACAATAGAGCGACTGCTGATTGGCAAATCAGTGATTGTGGAACAAAGGAGCAGAAATACAGCAAGGATGGTGCTGATGGAGGGGTAGTGAGTTCGGAGTTCGGAATGGGGAGTTTGGAATTGGGAATACCGGCGGCCGGGCGGAGTCGAGGCAGGAATGGGGAACTTGGAATGGGGAGTTGTACATAGAACTTTACAGGGGGTGTACTTTTTTGTTTTATTTGCACCCCGGATAATATTTTCCGCTCTTTACAGAAAAAAGTGAGATTCATACCAGTCATCATCGCTGTTTTGATGGGTCATTTGTTGATGGCCCAGGACGAAGGTTTTCAGGAATCTGAAGAGGAAAATGTGTATTTACAAGGATTTATTGATTTAGGGAGTTCGGCCTCAGTAAATAGCACAAATGTTCATGCACTCCGTGTTAATTTTCTTTTTGGCGCTGGATTTAATGACTGGATTTTTATTGGTTTAGGACCAGGAATCCGGATAAACAGGAGTGTGCGATCTTTTCCGGTTTGCGCAGATATTCGAATAGGAAACCGGGATCGGGAAAGGGCATTTTATTGTGCTTTCGGAGGAGGTATCTCAGCTATTTCAAGAAGATCATATGAGGTTGTCGGGCCTGCAGGTCATGGGGAAATTGGTATTCGAATAAACAACAAGCAAAAGGGTGGGGTCATTATATTCCTTGGTTATGAAATTTATTCTGCGGAAGTAATAGATATTGTGGGATCTGGCTTCTTCAGTTCCAGTCGTTATAAGGTTGAAGATATACAGGCCGTTACTTTTGGAATCGGTTTTTCTTTTTGAGTTTGATTCGAATGGGTTTAATTGATCCGGGTCTAACGCTATCGGGCAGTCGGAGCACGTAACGGCATCATGCATGCCGGTTTGGCAAGAAAATAACAATGGGCTTGAATTTTATCCATTGCGTGAACTCTGCCCGCCTGGCCGGGTAGGCAGGTGCAGCTGTATTAGATTCCTCACAATCCAAACGCCACCGTCAAGCCTCCGTAAAAATTCCTTGGATTGCCCGGATAAAAATAACGGGGTGCATTGCCGCCGAAACCCACCGCGTTGGGTAAAACACTGGCGGCGTAGTTTTCATCCACCACATTGTTGACACCTGCAAAAATTACCAGCTCAATCGCGGTGGTCAGTTTCAGGTTGTAGGATGCTTTTAGGTTAAGCAAGTTGTATGAATCTGCATAAGCCGAATTGGCGTCATTCAGGGGAATTTGGCTCACGTTGAGGTGATTTGCGCTGAAGCGAAAACCCTTTGGCGAAAACAGTTCGAGGCCGATATTGACAGTTTGTGCGGGAACACCTGTGAGTTCGTTGCCGGAATAATCCCGGTCGTCATCCGCAAAATCTTTGAATTCATAAAACTGAATCGCGTCGGAGGCAGTTGGTCGAATGATCCATCTGTTGGACA
>Ga0105044_10005637_pt1 | contig 17207 bp, 33 predicted proteins | sample MAT01_FD_78092 | JGI IMG/M metagenome (GOLD analysis project Ga0105044, IMG submission 78092) | Freshwater microbial communities from Lake Fryxell liftoff mats and glacier meltwater in Antarctica - MAT-01 | ecosystem: Environmental > Aquatic > Freshwater > Ice > Liftoff microbial mat | place...
CTCGATCCTGATCATCGTGGAGACGCTCGGCCCGCCACGCGCGGACACCTCGTCTCTCGATAGGGCGAGCGTCTGCACTCGCCGGGACTCCACGGCCCGGCCAAGATCGTTCCATTTGCTCATTGCCTCAGGGCTCCTCGACGACGCGGGCACGCCACGCCGTCAGCTCGGTGATCAGGGCGTCGACCTGACGATGGTCGAGGACGATGGTGTCCTCGCCGGGTACGTCGGTGCGGAGGGACATCCGCAGGTACGGCCAGCAGGTGCCGTCCTCGGGGCCGTCGTCGTAGCCGTCGTAGGTGATGAAGCGCGGGATGAGGGCCAGGGCGAGCGAGCCGGCGCGCGGGTCGGTGGCGTGCGGCAGGATGTGCGACTCGCGGTAGGCGATCGGAGCGCCGAGACGCGGCCCGTCGTCGCAGCCTTCGGCTTCGATGTGCAGCGTGGAGCACCACACGCTCATCGCGCCTCCTCCGCGAATCCGACCCGGAACCGCTCCATATCCGCCGCGGTCGTCGGGCTTGGCCACGAAGGCAGCGAGTCGGAGTCGGGATACCGCTCTGGGGTCCAGCGCATGGCGTCGCTGAGGAAGCTCTCACCCCACATGTCGCCGCCCGCGCCGGAAAGCTCCTCGCACTCGCAGAGAGGGGAATGCGACTCGTGCTTGATGCTGAGCATCTCCCCGATGTGGGGGGACATGTCCTGGTACAGCTGCTCACCTGGCTTCCATACGACGGGGGTGGTGGGGCGCCGAGCACTGCGGTGGTCGCTCATCGGAGCAGCTCCTGCATTTGGCCCCATTCGGATGGTCGCGCGAGGAGCGCCTGGACGTGCCGCACCTGGGCGAGCGCGGCTAGCGCAGCGGACTGGTCGGCGGTGGGCCGGCCCGTGGACGACTTGAGCTCGACGGCGACGAGCCGGTCGCCGCGCACCAGAATCAGGTCTGGCCAGCCGACACCGAGCGGGCCCGATACGGGTGTGCGCCATCCCTGGTTGGTGCGGGCCGGGCGGTGGTGCACCCACAGCCAGCCACGGCGGTCGGCGAGGTCGGTCACCCGGCGCTGCCACTGCGCCTCGGTGAGGAGCGCCCTGCCGGTCACGCCGCGGTCTCCTTGGCTCGGTGCTCGGGGCACAGGTGCCGGCCGTCGGGCAGCAGCTCCCACCCGTCCCGCTCGGCCCGCCAGCGCACGACAGCCGCGTCGGTGCTGGCGCTGGTCACGGCCGGGCACGACCTGCCCTGACGCAGCAGACAGCTGGTGGACCAGTGAATGTACGACGAGGGCGGTGCGACGGTGATGTGGTCGCAGAGGAGGACCTGCGCGGTACTCACTGGGACCTCCCGAATTGCTTGTCCTGGGTATGTGCTGCGGTACAAGGCCGACAGCGACAGAAATGATTTAGGTAGGTTGAGGAGACGCCGTGACGTTGCGCGGTGGTCGCCGTCCAGCAGTCGTCGATCAGGACCCGAGCGTCACGTCGGCGTGCGCGCTGCTCACGCATCTTGGTTCGATGATCGACCACGCACAGGTCGCATCGGCAGTGGTGATTTCTGTAAGCCGACCTGCCGTGCACTGCCGCTCTGTCCGTGACGTCGCTGGTGCGCGCCTCCCGGGCCGCCCACTTGCGGAGTCGGGCCCGCTCCGATGCGCCGATCACACTGTCCACCGCACCCCGTCGTGGCAGGACCAGTCGATCGATGGGCGGTCCTGCGCCCACCCGGCCCTACCCGTGGACCCGGCGGGGGCCGTCCGGCGCTCCACGGCACCCTCAGCGCCGCTCTCGGCGGCGTCCCCGGCCCGCCCGGCAGCGCGGGCACGGGCCACCGACGCGAGGTGCCGTGTATCCATCCCCTCGGGGCTGAGCGCGACCGGGCCGGCGACGAGGCAGCAGCACCTCTCCAGGCGGGGGCCGCAGCGGTACGGGGCGCTCATCTTGTGCGCACCGGGGCCTGAGTCCCGAGCACGGCATGGATGGTGGCCAGCAAGTGCCAGGCATCCGATAGTGCGTTGTGGCTATCGGATGGCTCGGCGGGCAACGGCTGAGCCGGCTGGACCACGGCCGTCAGGAGCTGCTGCAAGTCGTTCGTAAACATGGGCAGCCCGGCGGGCTTGTCCAACATCGAGCCGAAGATCTGCATGAGAACGACGTGGTCGTAGGCGCCGTAGTCGGCCCACAGCTCGACCTCGGAGTCGTCCCCGAAGAACGTCATCAGGTCGGTTCCGATTCGCCCGACGCTCCTCATCGCAGGGTGGTCGAAGTCAAGCGCGAGCGGGTTCTTCCTGTGGCTGACCTGTAGGCGACGGTCGCCGTGGATCATCGGGAGGTGGCGGCCCACGTTGTCGCGCAGCCAGGCGTGGCGCGCGATGCGCCTCCAGGGGGCGTCGCGGTTGACCGCATAGAACTCGGCGCCGTCCTCGCGGACCACGCCGATCGAGATCAGCTCGATCGTCGTGCCGTCCTCGATGAACTCGGTGTCGTAGACATAGCGCATATCAGCAGGTCTCCTCTGAGCGGTTGTCGTCGATCCGCGCTGGACAGTCGCGCTCGAACCGCGTCCGCAGTTCCTCGACGGTCAGCTTGCGCTGCGTCTCGTCGTAGAAACCGACCGGCTCCGGGCCTGCGGTGAAGGCATCCGGGCGCACGATCTTCGTCATCGGGTCGGCCAGGATCATCAGCGCCAGGTCGACCCAGTGGTCCCACGGACCCTCGGCGTTCTCGTTCGCGTTGCGCGGGGACCACGAGGTGAACCAGTCGCGCATCCACGGGTCCCACACGATCCCGCATCGCCTGCCGCTGCTGAGCGTGGGCTGCTCGATGTAGCCGAGGTCGGTGATCCAGTCCTCGGCGCTGTTGTCGGGGGTGATCGCCTCGTCCTCGTGGCGCGTCACTTCGCATCGGGCAGGGCATCGGCCTCTGTCGCGACTCTGCGAATGGTGCGGATGTCCGCCTCCATCGCGTTGAGCTGCAACATCCACTTGCCGTCGATCTGGGCGTAGAAGCAAACCCTTCGGGTGCGGTCGGTCGAAGCCCCGAGGATTTCCCTGTCGGGGGCTCTGGGGCCTCCGTTGACCTGGTGGGCGACTATGCGCTCCACAAGCCCGGACCACCAGGTCACTTCGTAGATGTGGGTGGGTCCGTAGTGGAAGTCAGGCATTTCGAGTCTCCTCGGGGTGGCGATTGTGTTCAGGACGACGGCGGGGTAGCAGATGCGGACTCACGACCACGGCTGGGCGTGACAGGACCCCAGCGCCGGACCAGCTCGGCCCAGCCGAGGTACGCCTTCCCGCCGTTCTTGTAGCCCTTCCAGTCGCCCTGGTAGGTGCGATTCCACCTAGGCGAGTCCGGGTCGTCATCCTCGGCGCCGGAGAAGTCCACGACGGAGCTGACCCCGTCAGGCTCCAGGTCGCCCATGTCCCATGCTTCCGCGCTCACGACATGTCCTCCGCCAGTCGTGCCGACACTGCGGCGTCGACCATCGGCACCAGGACCGCGGCCAGGTCGGCAGGGAGGGCGTCAGCGAAGCCCGCCGGGAGGCAGGCCCGCTGGAGTCGGGGCAGCGCCGCGACGTAGCCGGCGACGATGGGGTGGAGCACCGCCGCGAGATGGGCAACCGCTAACTGTGAGTTAACGGTTGGCTGGCCGTCGAGCGTGACCGCCAGCGCGTCGGGGACCTCCACCCCGACCGGTTCGCCGGTGTAGTCGACGTCGATGTTGACGTCACCGACCGAGCGGGTGCGGGCGACCGCGCGGTCGGTCAGGCGGACGTAGACGGCAGTGCTGCCGTCGGAGCTGATCGAGCCGCTCACGGCTGGGCCGCCGCACTGGCGGCGTAGCCGTAGCGCGCGCGGTCGGCCGTCAGGCGGCAGGCGATCGCAGCAGTCGCTTCCGCCGGCCAGGTGCCGCTGTCGACGGCGTGGCTGGAGACCTCCACGCCCGATCCCACGACTCGTCCACGGCCGTGACCCCCAGTGTTGATCCCCGCTGGGCAAGCCCAGTCGACAGACCACGACTGGTGAGCGCGGCGCGGGAGACCAGCGCGACCACGGAACCGGATATTGAGATGGAGGGTGACGTCATGGTCGTCTCCGTGCGGCATCCGCACCGTCGCGGGAACCCCCTCCCCGATGCTGACGTGGGAGTAGCGCATCGGACCCCACAGCAGGGTGCGCGGGTCGATCTCCACGTAGCCGCGCATCCAGGGTGGGTCAGAGCGGGACGACGAGTCACGCTTCGCCCACACGGTCCACGTCAGGCGTCCGTCGGCGACACGCATCCCGGTGACTCGTGAGTCGTGCCCGGTCGGGATGAGGCGGCGCTGCAGCCACGTCCCGTGCCGCTGCGTGTGCAGGTACAGGGCGCCGAGATGGTGCAGGTGGAGGTGCGCGGCGAGAGTCTGCTCGCTGCCCGCGTGGCCGATCTTCACCTCGACGGAGCAGCCGTCGTGGCTGCGGCCGAGGACTAGCTGCCCGCCGATGACGCCACGAGCCGACCGCAGCCAGAAGCCCCGGTCGGCCAGGGCTCTGGCGGGGTGGTCGCCTCGCGTCCTGTAGTCGACGGTGTCCCACCGCATGCGCGGCTTCTCGCTGCCGGTCATCGGGTCTCCTTGGTGAGGTTGGGGTCGTCCCACTCGACGCCGTCGTCGGCCCGGTGGGGGTGGGGTGTGGCCGTCCAGGCTGATTGTGTCCTCGGCACAGGCCGTCACGCGACGGCCCTTGCGACGACTCGGCGCTCGCACACCCGCTCCCGGATCCGGACCGTCGTGTACGTCGACATGCGGGTCAGGACGGCGATTTCCAAGTCGGACCAGCCGGCGTCGACGAGAGCGAGGACGAGGTCCTCCCGGGCGCGGCTGTCGAGCGACTCGGCGGGCTCGACACCGCGACAGACGGCGTCCCACAGGATCGACCCGGACTGCGGTCGGGCGGCGACGGCTGGGATGTCGGCGAGGTTCACGACGCCGCCCTGAGTGGCTCCGTGAGCGCCGCAGCGCGCGAGGGGTGGCATCCGGTCGCGGTGAGTCGCCGGCCGCTGGAGAGAACCGCGCAGCGGGTCCCGATGGGGGCGCGGCAGTGCGGGCACCGCACCGCGAGGGTGGCGCGGCGGGCGGTGTCGGAGTCGATCAAGATGCCTCCTCGGCGGTGGCCGGCTGGCCGGCGCGGGCGGGATGGGGGTGGGCAAGCCGGACCCGGCCGCCAGCACCGGAGCGGGTGCACGGCTCCGCAGGCCGGGCGTCGCAGTACGGGCAGGGTGTGGCGAGCGCGACGGAGCGGGCCTGCATCCCGTCGGTCGTCGGGGGCTGTCCGGACGGAGTGGCCGACGGGACGGCCCGGAACGCGCCCGCGGTCAGCTCGGCGATGCGCCGCTGGCCCAACCGGCTCGGGCGCTCCGCGGTGGGGAGCTGCGCGGGAGGCTCCTCGCCGCTGGTGGCCCAGCGGTACACGAGCGCATCGACGTGAGCGGCCATCTGCCGGCGGTACCACTCCGGGTACTCGTGGGTCGGCTGGCCGTCGGGGATGCGGGGACCCTGGAACGTGGCTGCTGCGCCGCGGCGGACCGCCCGGATGCGGTCGGTGATCAACGCCGGGTTGATGCGGGCTCGGTCCGCTCCGCGAGAGACGTGCTCGACGATCACCCGCTGCGCAGCGGGGACCGTCCAGCTCTCAACCCGCGCGACGAGGTGCCACCCCTCGATGTCGGCCTCCCCGATAGTGCGCTGGTCGAAGGTTGCGATGAGCGCGAGCAGGCGAGCCACGTCCGATTTGGCCATTGGGGTCGGAGGCGGGCCGAGGGGCGTCATCCGGTCTCCAGGCGGTCGTACTTGGCGGCGAGGGCGAGGCCCTCGGCGACGCGGGCGTCGGTGGTGGACGGTCGAGGGGCGGGTGCGTGGGCGGCGGGCTGCTGGACGTCACAGCGCTTGGCGAGCGCGGAGTACTCGCGCTCGACCGTCGCCATGCCGCGCCGACCGGCGGAGCGAGCAGCGACCAGGACACGGTCCGGCGGGTTGCCGGCTTCGAGGAGGAGTCGGGACTCGCGGCTGACTTGTCCGGTGTGGCGCACGGTCGGCTTGGCGTCGTGGGTCTCGGCGTAGCCGTCGCACCAAGCGGCCGTTGCGGTCCCGGCGTTGACCTCAGCGACGGCTTTCCGTTCGGCGGCGACGAGCTGACGGGATGCCTTGACGGGAGGCGGTTGGTCAACCTCGAAGAGCTCGGCCTGCTCCTCCGCCGACGCGTGAGCGGCGGTAGTACTTCCTGGTTCTCTTGTACTGGTTCTAGTACGTAGTACTACGTCGGCCGCAGCGGCCGAGTTTAGTGACCGCTCCGGCCGAGTTTCCGTGTCGAAAGTCGGCCGCTCCGGCCGAGTTTCAGCACCGCTCCGGCCGACTTTAGCTCGGTGCATACTCGGCCGCTCCGGCCGAGTATCAGCCGTCACTTTGGGCTCCGGGAAGATGTAGCGGGCGTGCTGCTGGCGACCGCCGAGAGTGCCGCTCACGGTCAGCAGGCCGCCCGCTTCGAGCTGCCGAATGGCTCGGCGGATCGTGGTCGCCCCGAGTCCGATCAGCTCTGCAACCTCCGCGATCGAGGGGTCGCACTGGCCCGTCTTCCCGTTGTGGAAGTCGGCCAGGCCGACCAGGACGTGCTGCTGCACCCCCTTGGCCGCGCCCATGGCATACCGCCACGCCTCAAAGCTCACGCAGCGCCTGCATTCCTGGACGTCCGAGGTGCGAAGAGGGGAGCGACGACGTGCATCGGAACTCCCTTCGGGGTCGGCCTGTAGGGGGAACTGGTAGATCCGCGCGGTCAAGGGCGTTGAGTTCCCGCCGGGGGGAGCGTTCATCCCTCTCCTTCCATCGACTCGCCAACGTGGATGCGTTGCCTAGTCACATGGTATCCTAAGCCGGTGAGAGCAGCAGCGCACCGGGCCATGCAGCGCCCAGTCACCAGCTACGCTCCGGGCGTGGCCACCACGCGTAAGACACCGCAACGCACCGTCGGCGTGGACGACGAGTTGTGGGCCGACTGCCACGCCATCGCGCGCGTGAGGCGCCAGCGGGTGTCCGACGTTCTTCGGGGCGCCCTGGTGGCCTATCGGGAGGCCAACGCGGCCGTGCTCGACGAGGTCAAACGCTCCGAGCCACCTACTGACGACTGATCTGTTCACTGGACTTCGGTCCTCTCGTCTCACTTCGCGCTGGGGAGCGGCGGGGTGGCACCCGGCCCGCCCACACCTCGTGGGCGGGCCGGAGCGCTGTCCGGGGCTGGTGCCCGGCGGGTCCCAGGCGAAGACACCAGGACCCGCCGGGAAGATGTGGGCTAGAACGGCGGTTCCGGGTCGGTCGGATCGGCCGGGAGCGGGGCGGACCCCCACGGGTCGTCAGCCGGCGACGAGGCCCGGGAGCCGCCCCCACCGACGGAGCGCGACGCTCGGGTCACCTTCGCCGTGGCCCACCTAAGGCTCGGTCCGATCTCGTCGACGTCAAGCTCGTACGCGGTGCGCTTCTGTCCGTCCTTCTCGTATTCGCGCTGCCGAAGCTGCCCGGACGCGATGACACGGTCTCCGCGGGACAGGCTCTCGACGACCTGCTCGGCGGCCTGACGCCAGATGGAGCAGCGCAGGAAAGTGGCGGCGCCGTCCTCCCACTCGCCGGACTTCTTGCTGAGTCGGCGGTCGTTGGAGGCGATCGTGAAGCTCGCGACCGCGTGACCGCCGGCGGTGAAGCGCAGCTCCGGGTCGGCGGTCAGCGTGCCGATGACATGGACGGTGGGCAGGCCGCTCACACCGACACCACCCGTGCGGACGCCTGCGACGGCGTCGCGGACGCGTCGCGTTTGGTTCCTTCGGTCGCCATCAGGCGGTCCCCTCAGCAGGTGTATCGGTGGTGACGTAGACCGGTCGGACTTCGTCCGAGATGTCAGAATCGGTGACCAGCCAGTACGTCCGCCCACCATCGTGCGACATCGCACGCGGGTCGCGGATCGACTGCCACCAAGGACGACCTGACATCTCAGACCGGTCCTCCCACTCCCCTGGGGCGTCGGTCAGCGGGCCGAGGGGCTCGTACCGGAGCAGCTGGTTGAGGCGAGGAATGCAGATCGACGCCGACCCTCCGGAGTGGCCGTAGGAGACGACCTCGCGCACCACCCTGATGAACCACTCGATGACGTCGGAGTCCTCGCCGATCAGTTCCAGTTCTCGGCGAGCATGGGCGACCAGATTGCTGTCGGCGGTTTCGCTCATGTCGACACCGCCCCGGGGCAGGGCCCGACGTGCTGCCAGGCCTGCACCAGCACCACCGGGCGGAGGTACTGCGCGCCGAGGCGTGCGACCTGCCGGCGCAGCAGGTCCCGACCGGTGTGCGGGACCTGCCAGATCCCGACGTCCTCGACGTGCTCGACGCCGCACAACTCCCCGGGCAGGCCCTCGTCCCGCGGCCTCTGGGCGATCATCTTGTGCAGGCTGGCGACACTGCGCCTGCGCGTGACGCCGGGGATGTGCACCGTCAGGCAGGAGAGGCTTGCCCCGTGACGGCCCCCCGTCTCCTTCCATGCCTCGTGGTCTGTGTCCCGGGGGTCGACCTTGATCTTGTGCATGGCCCCGTCGCGGGGCACCTCGCTCGTCATGGCGTCTCTTCTTTCTCGTGGGGGAGGTAGCTCGGATCGCTTCACGACGCACCGGCCGGGAACTCGCGGACACGCAGGTCGGCGGGCCACTGCTCCGGCAGGCCACCCTTGCCGCCCCATCCCGCGTCCTTCGCCCACACGGAGCCAAGCTGCTTGACGAAAACACGGCCTGCCGGGTGGCGGTGACCCTGCTCAATCAGCGACCGGACCCACTCCAGGTCCAGCGGCCGGGCACCCGGGCCGGACTCGCCGCCGCAGACCAGCCAGTCCAGGCCGCCGTCGACGAGCGCGTCCGGATCGGCGGCCTGCAGGTCGACCGGCCCGAGCAGCGGCTCCAGCGACAGCCACCGCACCGCGGCCGGGGTGTCGAGCAGCGCGGGGATGCGGAGGTCGGCCCGCCTCTGATCCTCGACGGACACACCGAGGTGGACGTTCGGCAGCGGCCACTTCACTGGACCGACCCAGCACATGTCGTCCCGCCGGAAGACGCCGGTCCCCGGCCCGGCCCAGCCGTGACGGGCTCCCTCCTCGGCCCATCTGGTCAGCAGGGAGCGCATCCGACCGTGCCGCTTGGTCAGCAGCTGGTAGGTGTGCTGCGGGGTCCTCGCCATGACCTCGAAAACGGAGCCGATGAACCCGGCGCTCACGCCGTCGTGAAACAGGTCGGACATGGAGTTGACGAAAACCTTGCGCGGCTTCCTCCACCGCAGCGGGGCGTCCAGCGCGGACGCGTGCTCGGTGATCCCGAACCCCGGGCCGCTAGTGCGGGGGTCGCCGTCGCGCTGGTACTTCGCCGACCCCATCCTCTTGAGCCGCCTGGCCATGGTCAGCGCGTAGCAGTTGTCGCAGCCCGGGGAGACCTGGTCGCATCCGGTCGATGGATTCCACACCGTTTCGGTCCATTCAATGCCGGTCACGCGGACTCCTCCCACTCGGCGGCCAGCTTTGACGCCCGCAGGTACGACCGGCGGAGCACCGCGCGTAGACCCCGCGCCCGGTCTACGCTGTCGCCGCGGCCCGAAGTGAAGGACGCCCGGCCGGGGCGGAAGTCGCCCTCGTCGAGGTCCGGCACCACCTCCACCCACACGGCGCCCGCCCGCCGCGGCGTGAGCAGCGGCGAGTGCGGGTGGAGAGCGATGTCCCGGAGGAGCAGGTCCGCCTCGGCGTCGTCTGCGATGCGGAGAAGCACATACTTTGCCATTAGGCGGCCCCTGCCGGGTCGGCCGGGACCGACGCCAGCGCGGTCAGCTCGGCCTGCGGGACACCCGCCAGGAGCTTCGCGAAAGCGGAAACGCGGACCGGGTCGGTCGCGGCGGCCAGCCCCTCGCCCTCGTACTGGGCCTTGTACCGGGAGGCCACCCGGCGTGGGTCCCATCCGTGGCGGACACACGCGGCAAGGAGATCGGCTCGGGCACGATCGACCGGGGAGGATGCCGACACAGGCGGCGGCTCTGCTGGCTCAGGGTCGGCGTGGCGCCGGGCGGGCGGCGGGCTGGTGGGGCGCTCGCCTGTGGGCGTCTCGTCCTGCACGAGGGTGCCGTCCTTGTGCCACAGATCCAGACCCACCCCGAAACGCATCGCCCCGTTTCGTAGGGCGTCCCCGATGGCCTCCTTCACCGACGCCGGTCCGGCTTTACCCTCAGCGTCCCCGTACCCGAGACGGGTCACGCCGGCCACCGTAAGACGTATCCACAGCCCTCCCTCCCGGTCGAGCGCAGGCAGGCCCTGCTCGGTCAGTGCCAGGGGCTCCCACGTCCAGGACGGGTCCACCTGCAGCAGGCGATCGGTGATCGCCGCGTGCCCGACGTAGTCGAGGTGCATGTGCTGGGTGGTGATGTAGCTCCCGCACACGTCGCACTTGGCGCGCTGGTGCCGGTCGCAGTGCCTGCGCACCTTGTCGCGGCTGCAGCTCCCGCACGTGACGCGTGGCAGCTTGCCCACCGCCTCGGCAGAGAAAGGGGCGCGCAGCTTCGGCGCAGCCTCTTCGATCTTGGTCGTGGTCATGCCGCGTCTCCTGACGGGATGTCGGTACGGGAGGGCAGGTGGACGACCGGCATGCGCTTCGGGCCGCAGTGCGGGCACCGCACCGGGCCGCCGCCGCGGGCCCGGTCGGGCCAGACGAGGCGCACCGCCCGCACGCCGGAGCAGAGGGGGCAGCACTGCGGCAGGGACGCCACGACGAGGGCCCGGCCGGTCTCGGGCGTCACGCCGCACCGCGCTCGGTGTCGGGTGCGGCGGCGGCGGCGAGCAGGGCCCGCGTGGCCGGGGGCAGCGCCGCCCACCACGCCGCCCGCACCTCAGGCCGGGTGGTGTGGCGGTGCTCCCGCGTCCGGGCCGCAGCCCGGTCGGCTGCGACGAGGTCACGGTCGTCGTCGGCGTCACCGCTGCACCACCGGCACGACACCGGGGCGCAGTGGGTGCACCCACCGGCGCGGATCGACGGGGTGGTGGGCGGCCACACCGGGCCGGTGGTGTCCACCAGCTCGGCGGTCACGACGTCACCTCGGCGGTCTGGGCGAGGACGGGACGGCCGGTCGCGTCGATCAGACCGGCCGTGATCATGCGGCGGATCGCGACGCCCGCGTTTTTGTCGGGGCGCACCTGCAGCTCCCCGCCCGGCCGGACCAGGGTGATCCCCGGGGCCGCGGGGATCCCGGTCGCCCGGGACTGCTCCACCGCCGCCGAGATCGCGTCCGTAGTGACGCGCTGCTGCGCCACCAGCATGTGCGGGGCGTGCTCGGCCACCACCCGGTACAGCTCGTCGTCCTCGGCCAGCTCGACCAGGCCCACACCGGGGACGGGCAGCAGGTGCACCGTCTCCACGACGCCCGGGTACTCGGCGGCCAGGTGCTCGGCCAGGGCGTCCGGGTCGGTCACCCTCCAGTCGGGCCTAGGCTTTGTCCGCAGCACCGCCCCGAGTGGGTCCCCGAGGGGCGAGTCCCAGCGGATGGTGGTGCCCAGCTCGTAGCGCGGTGAGAACTCGGCCTTCGTCAGCTCGAGCTCGGCGCGGACCTCTTTGATCAGGGCGGCCATGACGAGGGCCCGCTGATCGGGGGACAGGGGGGCGGGGGCGGTCTCGTCGCTCATGCCGGTCAAGACGTACCGCCGCGAGGGACGCTTGGCTGGTAGCTCTTGGCCCGGCGACCCACGCCGAGCCTGAGGAGGTCAAGCGCCAGCTCCTCGACGCCCATCAGAGGCTCTGTCCCGCAGTGCGGCCCGTGAGCTTCACCAGCCGGCGCGGCGCAGCAGCAGTCGCCGCCCGTCCGGACAAGCCAGCCGTTCATGATCTGCAGGCGGTCACCCTGGGACCGTGCGGCCTGCGCCCGCCACGACCCCTTGTCCTCCGCCGACAGGAGGCGCCAGTGCGGCGCCCCGAGATCGGTGCGATAGCGCTCGTACTCCGCCCGCCCCCACGCGTCTCCTGCTGGCAGGGCCGGGCATAGCTCGGCGGCGTGCATCTGGCGGATGGTCTTCGTCCGCGACTCGGGATGCTCGTGGCACAAATCGTGGGCGTCGTCGGCCAGGACCAGCCCGCACGGCTCCTGCACGCACGGGCAAGCGTCCTCCAGTATGTGCCCCGACCACGATCGGCCGATGTGCATGGCGCCGTGCACGATCGGCATCACGCCGCCACCTGCCCGGAGTCGTCGAGGACCACGACAGCCCCGGCGACGCCGAAGCCGATCAGGCGGTCCCGGAAAGCGATCGCCACCAGCTGCTCCCGGGTCCGCGCCCCGACCTTCCCCCGTGCTGTCGCGATGAGCGTCGACACCGTGGACACCGTGTGGTGTAGCTCCACCCCGATCTGGGACAGCGGGACCCCCTCGGCGAGGCGAGCCACGATCACCCGATCTCGGACGTCCAGGACGTCGGTGGGGGCGCAGGTGCAGACGTGGGCGGGACGCGGCACGGACCCGAAGACGTGCACCGGGCGCGTCACGACGCCTCCCCGCCACGCTCGACGTCGGTGTGCCCGTCCACCCCACGGCAGGAGCACGGCTCGTGGTGGGTGGACCAGATCGCGCAGTCCGCCGTGTGGGTCAGTGCCTCTACGGGATCCTCGACGACCAGCCGCACCGCGTCTGCGGGCAGGCCAAACCCGGTGGGGTACGCCCATCCGTCCTCGCACCAAACCTTCCACATGTCGGCGCGGGATGAGGTGGCGTCGATCAAACCGACCAGCGGGTCCGTCTCCCACCCATGGGTTGCCAGGGCCAGCGACGGCGACCAGTAGAGGACCGGCGGTCGGGGTATCAGGTCGTCGTCGGGCACGTCGGGACTCCTTGAGGTGTGGGGTGAGCCGCTCCCGGGGTGCGGGGGCTCGACGGGGCGGGTCATGCGACCACGCCCCGCGTGTCGGCGGCGAGTAGCCAGCGCAGTGCGGCCTCCGCTTGCTGCGGACAGACGCCGTTCCCGATGACCTGGATCTTTTCGTTCCGGGTCAGGCCTGGTACTGCGTCGACGTGACCAAGGGGGAGGCCCATCATGAACTCGACGAACTTGGGCGAGAGCTGATGACCGCCGCGCGGTCCGATCATGGTCGGTGTGGGTGCGGGCCGGCCGAGGATCAGCTCCCAGCGTTTGATGGCGGGTCCGTAGTCGCCCCAGTCGACGACTTCCGCCCCGAGGTGGCATTCCGCGCGCCCCTCGCGCATGGGCGTCGGGAGCAGTGCCATCACTGCCGATGGGAGCATTTGATCCCCCGACGAGCCACGCTGGTTCGGCCCGCCTTTCTCCCCGTCCGACGCCCTCGGGGTCGGGAGTAGCGAGCGGGACCAGTCCCTCAGCCCGTACCCCGTCGTCCCGCCGCGCGGACCGGCGTCCGAAGCTAGCGGTGTTGGCAGGAGCGACACCTGGTCCTCCAGTCGTCCGCGCGGGTCCGTCACCCCCTCCCGCAGTCGCGTCTTCATCCCGTCCGAGCAGCGCGGTGTCCCCAGAAGCTGCAGGCCAGGCGACGACGAAGACGCGGAACCGCTCGTGGGGGGCGCCGACGTCGGAAGCTGGTAGGCCGTGCCACCGCGCGTCGTACCCGATATCGGCCAGGTCGCCGAGTACGGCGCCGAGTGCCCGCAGAGGGCGACCCTCGTCGTCTCCCACACACCACGGGCAGGGCTCCAGGTCGCAAGCGGCCTTTGCACTGAGCAGTCCTCTCACGTTCTCGATCACGACCAGGTCGGGGCGCAGCTGGCTGATCGCGTAGGCGAAGTGCGTCCACATCCCGGACCTCGTGCCCGGCCGGATACCGAGGCCCTTGCCGGCCAGGCTGATGTCCTGGCAGGGGAATCCGCCGGTGAGCACCTGGACGGGCTCGACTGAGGCCCAGTCGATCAGCGCGACGTCGCCGAGATTCGGCACGTCCGGGTGGCGGTAGGACAGCAGGCGGGCGGCCGCCCCAGTGGGCTTCCGGTGCGCTTTCGTCGGCGGCTCGTGCTCGGCGTACCAGGCCACGGTCCCGCCCAGCACCGTGGTCGCGGCCTGGTCCAGGCCGCCATAGCCGCTGAAAAGCGAGCCGATGCGGACGGTCATGCCGCACCTGCCGGTTCGACCCGGCGTGCTTTGCGGTGTGTCGACGCGGGAGCCCCGGGGATCAGCTGGTCAACCAGGTAGGCAGGGCGCCCTCCGAGGATGGCCGCGCTGCGCAGCGAGCCCCCGAAGACACCTTCGGTGGTTCGGGCATCGGCCTGCAGACCGCACGGGGCGATGACCGGGCAGCCCGCGCAGAACCTCCGCGCGGCCGAGGCCCGGACGCGGCGCTCTCGCGGGTACCTAATCGACCCGGGCGCCGCGGTGGTCGGGTCGAAGCCGTCGGGGTCGGCGGTCAGGCATGCGGCCTGCGCCCCCCAGCGTGCCGAGTCCAGCTCGGTGGAGGCGGTCACTGGGCACCTGCCGTGAGCGCGCGGACGAGAGCGAGCGAGTAGCGGTGCAAGCCCTCGACCTGCGCGATGGCGGACCGCTCGTCAGGGTCGACGAAGTCGGCGCGCTGGACGTCGACCAGGCGCGCCTCGGAGCGCAGCCAGTCCGCGAGGTGCGGTGCCATCTGCGATCCCATGAGGGTGATCCACGGGGAGTCGTCGCAGCGGTCCCAGCCCCTGTGGTCGAGGCCGTCGTCGGGCTCGCCGCCGTGGCTGCATTCGATGTCGCAGTTGCGGGCAATATGCCGCACCGCGGAGTACGTCCACTCCGGGCAGATGTTGGTGGAGGCCTTCGCCCCGAGCTCGTCGATGTGGTCCGCCGCTGCCCGCAGCTCGGTGGAGGCGTTCACGGCAGGTCCCGCCAGTCCCGCTCGCTGGCGGAGCGTGCCGCCCGCTCACGGCGCCACCGGGCCAGTAGGGCGGCGGCGTCCCGGGCGCGGTCGGCGCGGGCCGTGGCTGCGGCCTGGACCCGCTGATGCAGGGCGGTCGGGTCGGAGGTGAGGACGATCGGTCGCAGGTCGCGGGCCCTCACGACGCATCCCCGGCGTACACGTCGACAGCGGCGGTCGTCACGCTGCCGCCGCCGAGGGTGTGGGTGAGCGCGTAGGTGACGGCCTCGTCGAGGTGGTCCTCGCAGACCGGCTCGACGTACACGAGGCGGATGTCCGAGAAGTAGCGGGAGCGCGAGAAGCGGGTGACGTTCGCGACCGCGTCGGCCGCGCAGTCGGGGAGGTCGACGCCGACCACGACGCAGACACCGCACGGGTCGGCGTACGGGGGTGTGGGGATCAGCTTGACGTCGACGCCGCGGGCGATCTGGGCGCGGAGGATGTCGATGGGGTCCGACTCGGGCACGGAGGCCAGCGGGTCGGAGCGAGGTTCGGAAACTTCATCGTGGCCCTTCATGTGTCCTATTGTGGCCTAATCTGGCCTGCCGCGCAAGGACCTGCGAGCCAGACTAGGACACGATGTGACCGGCAGGCGAGCGGTGTTGGCCGATCCCCGGATGGCTCTCACTCCACACTTACTCCACACCCTGGAGCGACACCGAGGCGCATCGGGCGTGTGTCATGTGGCGTCACGCATGGACCTGCGGCCTGGGCCGCGCAGGTCAGGGGATGCGTAGAGATCCGCCGTGACGTGTCAAGTGGTGACGTGGTGCGGCGCAGGCCAGCACTCGCAGGGTTACTGGTTCGAGTCCAGTCGGAGGAGCTTCCCCCCAGGTCGGAGCCGGTGTGAAGATCCACCACGAAGATCACGGTCCACACCTACTCCACAGCTTCGCCGAAGACGTCCTCCAGTGCTACCGCCGCCCCTCCGCTCACGGCACGCCGGCCCATGTAGACGTCCTGGGTCATCGAAACCTTCGCGTGCCCGAGCTGGTCGGCGATCTCCCGCGCGGTCAGACCGGACTCGTCGAGCATCGTGACGACCGTCTTGCGGAAGACATGGCTGGTGACCCAGCCGAAACCGGCCCGGTCCCGGGCGTGGCGCAGCGACCGCGACGTGTTCGACGGGTCCCGCCACCCGCCGAGGGTGTCCGGGAACAGCGGCCCCGACCATCCTCGGGCGTCGCCGCGGCGGATCACCATGTCCACCGCCCACCCCGGCAGGCGCAGCGTCCGCTCGCCGGCGACGGTCTTCGTGGACATCCGCACCAGGCCGCGGCCGGTGATGCGGACGAGGTTCCAGTCCACGGCCAGCGTCTTGTCGCTGGTGCTGACGTCGACGAAGGAGATGGCCAGGCACTCCCCGATCCGCACACCGGTCGCGAGCATCATCCGGGTGAGGTCCGGCAGGTCGTGCCGCACCGCCCTGATGTCGGCGTCCATCGCGGCGATCCACCTGTCTCGCTCGACCTGCGTCAGCGCCCGGGGCGCTTTCCGCCGCTCGGCGCTGACCCGGGCTACGCCGTGCATCGGGTTGGCGGCCAGCGCCCCGGCCCGCACGGCGTGCCCGAGGACGGCGCTGAGGACCGTGCGGGAGGTCTTGGTGATCCCGGATCTGTGGTGGGCGCGCATCACCATGATGAACGCGTTCACGCGCGGGACCGTCGCCTCCTGGACCCGGAGCTCTCCGACGCCGGGCAGTACGTGGTTGCGCAGCGCGGACCGGTAGATGCGGGACGTGTTGGGCGCGATCTGGCCAGCTGCTACCTGCCGGTCCACCTCGGCGATCCACACGGCCGCGACCTCCCTCAGCCGGGACTCCCCGGTCAGGTCCTGTCCGACTGCGGCCCGGTCGGCGACGGCCCGGAGCAGGTTCTCCTTCGCATTCGACCTCGAGGTGCCCTCGCGGGTGACCTGCCGTCGCCGCCCGTCCAGGTCGCGCACGTGGGTGAGAGCGCGGATCTTCCGCGGTCCGAGCGTGCGGTAGCTGATCTCGCCGTGCTGTCCGACGGGGAGCGGGCGGCGGGGCATCAGGGCCCGCTGGTTCCGGTGCCGAGCTTGGGGTCGCGATCGCGAGAGGGGAGCTGCGTGACGGCGGGTAGCGGGGGGACGAGGACGAGGCGAGGAGTGCCGTAGGCGGGGAGGTTGTGGTGGGCCCTCAAGGCGTTGATCCCGTCCAGCGCCCAGGCAGCCCACTGGTCGCCTGTCCCGTGGGAGGTGACCGCGACGGCGCAGTGCGTGGGCGACATCTCCCAGTCGAGCAGGTGAGGTTTATCGCGGTCGGTGAGGAC
>Ga0105044_10005641_pt1 | contig 17198 bp, 14 predicted proteins | sample MAT01_FD_78092 | JGI IMG/M metagenome (GOLD analysis project Ga0105044, IMG submission 78092) | Freshwater microbial communities from Lake Fryxell liftoff mats and glacier meltwater in Antarctica - MAT-01 | ecosystem: Environmental > Aquatic > Freshwater > Ice > Liftoff microbial mat | place...
GATTTTGCCAGACTCAGAATTCACAAATTGCCATCACAAAAGACGCCGAACTGATACAAATGTTCAGTATTTGTGGCACATTCATGCATGAGACGTGCTTCGCACACCACCCCTAAGGCGATCGGCAGATTTCTGGTTCCCGTCGAAAACCGGGGGCTAGCGCCCTGCGGCTAATAAAATCAGCCGCCACGCGCTAGCGTCCGGTTGTGCGGTTTGGTAGTTCCTAATCTTCCGCTCGCCTAAGCATGATTCGCCCCTAACTTCCGAGGATGCCTTTATCCGTAGTCTTGTCTCGCAAAAAACAGCCCACGCGGCTTTTGAATCGGAAAGTGGACTGTACAATTTGCACGCCTCCTGACCGGACGTCGGTGTGTACCGATGTCCGGTTTCTTTTTGCAACGACTGCTGCAGGATGTTACCTCGACCAGCATTCAGGAGTGCCATGTACTTTTCTCGACGAGTGATTCAGTGCCGGCAACATCAGTGATTGGATTGCAGTGGGGCGACGAAGCCAAAGGCAAAGTCGTCGATTTGCTCACGGAAAAACATGACATCGTCGTTCGCTACCAGGGCGGTAACAACGCCGGTCACACAGTTAAGTTTGACGGCACGACGTATAAGCTCAGCCTGCTGCCAACCGGAATTCTGCAGAGTCACGTCAAATCCGTGATCGCGCCCGGTGTAGTGGTCAATCCACACGCGGTCCTCAAAGAACTGGACGGTCTGGCAGCCGGAGGTCACGACTGCAGTGGTCGGCTGATGATCAGCGATCGAGCCCATGTGATCTGTCCGTGGCATCTGCTTGAAGAAGCGGCTCTGGAGAAATCTCGCGGAGCCGCCGCGATCGGAACCACCATGCGGGGCATCGGCACCTGCTACCGCGACAAGGTCGGTCGGTCACATGCGATCCGCGTTGGAGATCTGATCAATCGAGACGCATTCGCGTCAAAGGTTCGTGAAATCGTCCCATTCAAACAAATCATTCTGAACGCCCTCAATCCGGACGGCAATCAGATGAATGCTGACGCGATCATTGCTGATTACTCGGTGGTGGCCGACAGGATTCGTCCCATGGTGGCCGATTCGACAACCTATCTGCTGGACGCACTTGAGAACGGCAAGTGGCTGCTGTTCGAAGGTGCCCAGGGAAGTCTGCTGGACGTCGATCACGGCACGTTTCCATATGTAACGTCGTCCAATAGTTCTGGTTGTGGAATTCACAGCGGCAGCGGCGTGCCGGAGCGTGAAATCAGGAAGATGATCGGCGTGGCCAAGGCTTACACGACGCGTGTCGGTGGCGGGCCGTTTCCATCGGAACTCGACAACGAAATCGGCCAGCGCATTCGCATCGCTGGCAACGAATTCGGCACCGTCACCGGACGGCCTCGTCGCTGCGGCTGGCTGGACGCCGTGGCCACGCGCTACAGCGCTCGGATCAGCGGAGTCGATTCGATCGTGATTGCGTTGCTGGATGTGCTCAGCGGTTTCGATGAATTGTTTATCTGCGAAGCGTACGACATCAACGGTCATGTCACGCGGGATTTCCCGAGCCGTTGTGAAGATCTGGCAGCCGCACAACCTGTGCTGCGGCGCGTCCCTGGCTGGAAGGAAGACATCACGGGAATCACGAATTTTGCCGATCTGCCCGAGAATGCTCAGCAATACGTCAATGATGTGAAAAAACTGGTTGGCAAACCGGTTGAAATGGTATCGGTCGGCCCCGATCGGGCGCAAACGATCCGCATGTGATGTCGCCGGATTCGTCAGAATTCGGGGCCGGGCCATCCTTCAACCCGAAGTCTCACGACTTCGGCTACAAGAAAATCCTCACCCGAACCCGCATCATTGTCAAGGTCCAATGTTTCTTGCGCAGAGCGTGCGCGCTGGGCAGTCGCGACAACTGGCGGATTGAGTTCAGGCCGTTCGGCAATGATTCGAAGTTACCGTTTGAAGCACCAAACAAATTGCTTCGTTGGCTTCAGGTTGTAGATTCTCGTAAGCTGAAGTTGGTGTCGATACAAAATGGGTCCTCTAAATCAGGGAGTTCAGATATGTTGAAGAAGTTGATGCTGAGTGTCGTTGCGTGTTCCATGATTTTTGTTGCCGGCAGCCATCATGCCAGTGCTCGTGTGAAAGATTGCTGCAGTCCCTGCCAGGTCGTCAAAGTGCATAAAGTGCGCTGCCCGAAACCAAAATGCGTCAGACCTCATCACAATGCCTGCTGTACCGCTCCTGTGGCTGCATGCGCTTCCGGATGCGGCCACGCCGCTGAAACGCAGCACATGGTACCAGTCCCCGAACACGGCCCGATGCCATCAACGGTCGCACCTGTTGAGGCGGCACCTGCGGAAGCGGCCCCATCGCCATCAGCGGCCGATGCTCCAAAATAGTCATCCAGCGAGGCATCGCGGCTGCGCCGCTCGTCTCAGACCGATGGATTGTCGTTGTTGCGCTGGGCGACATCCTGTCGAATCGCAGTCGCGGCGTCCTGCCGCGAAAGTACCTTGGACATTCATGTCCGAGATATTGGCCTCAGGTGAAGGGCTCCCCATAGTCTCGTTGAATTCTTAATCTTAATCTTAATCCCACATTGCAAAGTGAGTCGTGCAAGGTTACTGGGAAATGGGGGCGGTGCCAGCCGCGAATCGATTATGATTAAGATCATGATTAAGACGAAGAGCTTCTGCGACGGACATGAATGTCCATCCTACCTTGGATCGTTCCGCCATCGCACTCAAAACTTGACTCAACTACTACATGTTTCAAAAGGTAAGCGTAGCTATACTGCGCGCGAGTCTGACCGGGACGTTTTGTTGTCGTCACTTGTGGCAGCGCGGAGCAGAGCGACAATAGCATGAACCTGCGAAGCTCGATCGGTTTTCCGGTCGAGCTTCTTTTATTGGCCGCCACTATGGAATCCAGGGATTCCACGATGCGTAGTACATGGCTTGTGGCACACTGGCCTGGAGGATCTGGTCGGAGATGGTCCTGGGCTGAGATGTTTCGGCTCCGAGCACCAGGTCGATCAGGCCTGGCGTGGAACGGTATTCGAAGGCATCGTACGATTTCAACTTCAGCGACCGGGCCATGTCTTCAACAGCGTCTTCCACATAACCAATCTGATCGACCAGATGCTTCTCGATCGCCTGATTGGCGGTGTAGATCTGTCCCGTGGCAAGTAATCGAACTGCGGCATCGTCCAGTTCCGTTCGATTGTCAGCAATCACCGAAACGAAACGACTGAACGCATCGTCCATGATGGCTCCCCAGATCGTTTTCTCCTGATCCGTCATGTCTCGAAATGGATTGAGCGAATCCTTCAGCGGGCCGGTGAGGAGTGGTTCGGATTTTACGCCGAACTTCTGCACGAGTTCCGTGGCGTTGTAACGGGGGATGATGACGCCGATCGATCCGGTCCAGGTGGTGGGTTCTACATAGATCCGGCCCTGCTCTCCGATTCCCATGGCGATGTAATAACCTCCCGAAGCAGCAATGCGTTTCATGGCGACATTGACGGGTTTGGCTTTGGCCAGCTTCTGAATCTCACGGTACAGCTGATGACTGTCAGCAACGAAACCACCAGGGCTGTCAATCACCAGCAGTACGCCACGTACGGAGGCATCGTCCTGCGCCTGTTTAAGTTCTCTCATCCAGCGACTGGTAAACGGCGGGCTGATCGTGCCTTCAAAATTGATTACCGCAATTCGATCCCGAGCCCCCGCAGTGCCCAGCAGATGCTGCTCTGGAATTTTCGGTCGTCGATACGCGAGTGGTTGCCAGATGTACCACACGTTGAGCAATAACGACACAACCAGCAGCCCGATGAAGATGCGTCGGAACCAGGGCGAACACCGCGCGCGAATCGTGGCACGTTCGCAGTGAATGACGACATGGCGGGCGTCGTTGTGTGGTGCATCGCTTTCAGGAGATCGGGGCGCAGATGTCATTGTGGATTTTGTAGTCAGGAGGCCGGAACGAGAATTCAGAAGCCGAATTTGCCGATTTTATACTCCGCCACGGCCGACCCCAAAGCGATGAAACCCCCTAAAACTCAGCATTATCGAAAAACTTTGCGCAATCGTTAAAGTTTAACATCGGAAGGCGTCGATGGAACTGATACGTCGTGTCAACGCCTAAACCTCGGGCTTTCATGCAGACCTGTCACATCATCGGATTGCCCTCAATGTTTCACCGTTTCATTGGCCTCAGCTCTGTTCTGCTGGTATGTCTCGCTGGGTGCAGCCTTTGCAGTCATCATGACTCCGGCTGCTGCCAGCATGGCAACTCGTGGAGTCACAACGCAGCGTGCGGCGCAGGTCAGGCTGGCACATGCGCAGCTCCGCTCTATCCGGGCGATCAAAACTGCCAGGGCAACTGCCAAAAACACAGCCATCAATTGCCGATGCAGCGCCTGGCGACGGCGTTTCGTCGTTCGTCGTCAAAGTTGATGTCCGGTCATCACGCAAGTGGATGCGCGTGCGGATCATGTGGCTATGAATCATATCACAGCCAGCCAATGATGTGGGAACAGAGCGCCTGTGGTCAGCCGATGTGCGGTTTTGAACAAGCGTGCGGCTGTGATTCGTGTGCGCCTTCAATGACCGGTGGTCGGTCAGCAGTTGGCTCGCCCGTATATGGCGAATTCTACGCAACGGCTGAACAGGCCTCTACAGGGTGCGGCTGCGGACAACAGCATTCTACGAACGGATCAATGTACATTCCGGAGGGGAATGGGCCGTACGAATACTCAGCTGAAGCAGCGATGATGAGTGTTCCGGCAAACAATCAAACGAACATGATTCCTCGATCGTTTCCGCCCACACATCCGTATGAGGCTCCGGCAACGCCGGATTCTTTCAACGATAATGTCGCGAAGCCATTCCCAATTCCTCCGGCAGACGCAAGTCCGGCACCGATACCTCAGGACTTGACACCGATGGATCCTCCAGTGGGATTTCCGAAGAAGACTCCAGAAGAATTTGATGGGTTGCTGCCGGATGCAGCTCCGGCCGCCGAAAAAGTCCTGGACCCGGTCAGCTTCGAAATACCGCGAATGCCGCCAATTTCGGAACCAACTCATGCGTCCGCCAAGCGCGGCGGATCTGAACCGGTACAACCGATTCCGACAGATTCAGAGCAGTTCCAAAGGTAGCGAATTGAAACCGTGAACTTCGAATGACCGCCCAGAAGTTGCCTATCCGGTATCATCGTCTCTGTTGGCACAGTCGTGTTTATTCTGCCTCAACTGCCGAACAGATCGCTCCTTTGGGAGAATACTTCGGACGGCGATTCTGAGCAACGACGATAAGACTTTCCAGAACTCGCAAGTCTGCGCCTTCAGGAAAATCCGTCCCATGAACGCTCGCGTTTTTTTGCTCGCACTGGTCACCGCTGCCTTTATGGCCATCTGGGATGCTGATCGTCCCGTCGAGGGTCGCGCTGCGATGGTTCAAGCGAAATTGCAAAACGTCGGCGTGCCATTCGCCAATGCTGTGTCAATTCGACTGCCGCTGGTTGCAGCCGAACGTGCGCACGTATCTGAGGACAATGCTGCTGCATCGAATTCAGCATCGGCAACCGCGAGCCACGAGGCGGTGATTCTGTTGCCGCAGAATTTACAGCCCGGATCGTGGCAGGCAATAAGTCGCGATGGCGACACCTACCGCATTACGATCGAACGCAGCGAGAGTCGGACAGATTCCACGTCCACGGCCCCACAATTCGCTTTCCGTTTCGATTCTGTGAAGCGTGACTTGTGACTCAATAATGGGGGTTATTCTGATGTCGAGTATCGTGCGATGGTGCGTCGTTGTCATGGCATCGTGTTGTCCAATGTGCCTGGCTGGGTCTACAACGCCGTGCCGCGAGACAAACTGGAGGCAGCGAAACAGGCTGCCATCGCCGAGCAACTTGCAAAGTTCCCTGCAATGGACGCCGAAGTCGCTCAGGCACTGACGATGAAAGCAAATACATTTGCGGTCGTGCCTGTCAAATAACCGCCTCCATGACGTTCATGTGCTTTGGTCGCGCGGTCATCAACAAACCATGAATCACTCAGGCGAGCGGAAGATCAGGAACTACCAAGCCGCACAACCGGACGCTAGCGCGTGGCGGCTGATTTTATTAGCCGCAGTGCGCTAGCCAGTGGTCTTCGACGGTAACCAGAAATCTGCCGCTCGCCTTGCGACTATTTGCTGAATGCCGCACTTGTGTCCAGCGTGTAATCTTCGCAGAAGACTTTTTCGAAGTCGTAGATGCCAAAGAAGTCGGCGAGGTGATCGTGAGGTGTGCGGCGCATTTCACCGGAATCGATCATTTCGAAGACAATGTGACCGAAGTCGTCAGTGGATGTGACACCCCAGTACTTGAAGACTGCGATGCTGAGCATTCCAAAATGCTGCAATGCCAGTTTTCGCAGTCCGTCGAGTAGCTCCGGCCCACTGATGTGGCCGGAAATCTCAGACCTGCGATCGCGGCCCAAGTGTTCCTGAGTAAACTTTAATGCTGAGGATACAAACTTGAATGCATTGGGATGATAGGTATTTGATCGGGTATGGCTGGCGGTGGAGCCCATTCGAAACGTCCTGAGAGGCGAGGGTGCCGAAAATCATCGTTTCTTGACAGTTGGTAGTGATTCTAAATCATTTGCCTCAGAGATAAAAGAGCCCATTAAGAATTTTCATCACTCTCGGCATCATCCGGTTGTCGCGTTTTTCCGCCTCGGGAAATGACGGTGAGTATATCGTTTTCTGCGGTCATGACACGTCGACCATCCTGGAAGACGACAACGAGTTTGCGGGCAAGAAGTTCCTGTGAGATGACTTTTCCCTGACCATTCTTAGTGATCACCATGGCACCAATGGGGGGCAGTTCACGGCGATGCTGTTCGTAAGTGTCATATTCATACCGAAGACAGCATTTCAGACGACCGCACCGACCGGAAATCTTATTCGGGTCCAAAGTCGCTTTCTGCAGTTTTGCCATTTTCATGGAGACAGCAGGCATTTCCTGCAAATGCGTGTTGCAACACAGTGGTTTTCCACAGTCGCCGTAATCGGCCAGCAGCTTGGCTTCGTCACGAATGCCGATCTGACGCATTTCAATCCGCATATTGAATTCTCGGGCCATTCCTTTGACCAACTCGCGAAAATCGATGCGGCCTTCCGACAGATAGTACAGGATTAATCGCTCCCCGCCAAAAATCTGTTCGATATCAATGAGCTGCATCTGCACGAGTCGTTCAGAAATCATCGCCGCAGCCTGCGTGAAATACTGCTTTTCGCGTTCAGCGGTTTCAGATCGAGTGCGGCGATCTTCACTGGTCGCAATACGCAGGATACGTCCGGAATTCGCGCGAGTGTTCCCAAGGTACTCCCCCGTGCGTTCCGTCGCCGGACAGAGCACGGTCCCCCATTCGACGCCGCGTTCAGAACGTACGATCACTTCTTCAGTGCGTCGAAACACAGTTCCTCGACGCGTTTCAAAATCGCCGAGCAGTCGCATCGCCCCGTATCGGACGACGAATCGCTGCGGTTGTTGTTCCTGAATGTTGTCTTCCACGAATTCCCCGCTCTCACGTCTCTGAACCTGCAAACTCTCATAGACTATAGTGTGAAGCAGCGAATTTCAAAAGCCACGGCGGAATGTTCAGCTCAGCGGGCCAATTCATTGGACTTAAAAGAACGTCGGGTGGGACTGGCCGCTTGTGGGCCGCGCCTTCCTGCCGGTTTTCAACAAAATGTTGGGCCTGCGCTGTCGCCGGTCCCACCCAGTGAATGACGCTACCAATCACGCTGTTTCACAAATTGGCCAGCCTTCTCGAAGGCGCTCGACGCAGTTGAATCCAAACCGTTCGTCACGTACGCTGCGTGGCTGGCAATGTGTCGATGTCGATCGTGATGCGGGTTGTCCTTCAATTTCCACCTCGTAACGGATAGGCCGAATTCGAATCTTTCGAACCGGCAGGTGCTTCATGATTCTGAGCGGCAGCGAAATCAAGGCTCGACTGGGTGGCGACATCGGGATTGAGCCGTTCAATGACGATCAACTGAACCCCAACAGCTACAACCTTCGGCTGCACAATGAGCTGCTCGTGTACGAAGAAATCGTACTCGATATGAAACGTCCCAATCGCTATCGCCGCATCACGATTCCACCTGAAGGACTTGTCCTGGAACCCAATCAGATGTATCTGGGTCGGACTGCGGAATACACCGAAACACGAAACCTGGTGCCGATGCTCGAAGGTCGTTCGTCGATCGGTCGGCTGGGAATGTTTGTGCATATCACTGCAGGCTTCGGCGACGTTGGATTCTGCGGATTCTGGACATTGGAAATGCTGGCAGTGCAGCCCGTTCGAATTTATGCCGGTGTTCAGGTTTGCCAGATCTTCTATCACACGGTGGAGGGGGCGATCACAGAGTATGCAGCGGGCAAGTATCAGCGTAACTCCGACATTCAGCCCAGCCTGCTGTATCGCGAATTGTCAGCCCGGGATGAACGCCAGCGCACGCTGGACTTCGGAAACGGCGAAAAGCCGTAATGCTTTGTCAGGCTTTAAAAAAGTGGTCAGGAACCAATAGCTAAATAGCCCGGAGGGTGCTCCGCACTATTGGTTCCTGACCCCTTTTTTAAAGCAAAGCACTAGCACAAGTCTCCAGACTTGTGATTGTTTCAGTTCCGTTGGCTGATCGAGTCTGGAGGCTCGTTCTACGAAAAGCAGCACCGATCGACGATGACACTCTCTTCCACTCAAGACCTGATGAGTCAGCTGAATTCCGGTGTAATCACGGCACGGCAGCTCACGCAGTCGTCCCTTGATCGCATCGCAACGTTAAACGGCAAACTGAATGCCTTCATCTTCGTCGATGCTGAAGGTGCGTTCGAACAGGCAGACGGAATTGATCGACGACGAAAGGCGGGAGAGCCCGTTGGACGCCTGGCGGGGTTGCCGATCGGCATCAAGGATAATATCTGCCAGAAAGATATTCCGACCACATGCGGCAGCCGGATGTTGCAGAACTTTCGGCCTCCCTATGACGCACATGTTGTGGAACGACTGCGGGCGGAAGATGCCGTCATCGTCGGCAAGCTGAATCCGGATGAATTCGCGATGGGGTCATCGACGGAAACGTCCATCTTCGGACCGACGCGCAATCCCTGGGATCAGATGCGTTCCGCAGGCGGTTCCAGTGGAGGATCGGCAGTTGCGGTTGCTGCGGGACTGGTCCCCCTGGCACTTGGGTCGGACACCGGCGGCTCGATTCGGCAACCGGCCAGTTTCTGCGGCGTAGTCGGCATGAAGCCCACATATGGTCGCGTTTCCAGATACGGACTCATCGCCTACGCCAGTTCTCTGGATCAGATCGGTCCACTGGCCCGCGACGTCCACGGGGCCTCGCTGTTGCTGGAATGTATCGCTGGACACGATCGACGCGACTCGACATCACTGGACGTCGAAACACCTGCATGGACGTCGGCTCTGGATCAGCCACTCAAAGGTGTGCGGATCGGAATCGCAGAAGAGTATTTCGCGGAAGGACTTGATTCAGAAGTTGAACAGCGCGTGCGGGAAGCATTACGAGTTTTCGAATCCGCAGGTGCCACAGTGCATTCCGTTTCGCTGCCACACTCAAAGTACGCAGTCGCGACGTATTATCTGATTGCGTGCAGTGAGGCCTCGAGCAATCTTGCGCGGTTCGACGGAATCCATTATGGACATCGAGCGGGAAAGTTTGATGATCTGGTGGATTTGTATTGTCAGAGTCGCGGCGAAGGCTTTGGTGCCGAAGTCAAGCGCCGGATCATGCTGGGGACGTATGCGTTGTCGGCGGGCTACTATGATGCCTACTATCTGAAGGCATTGAAAGTTCGACGCCGCATCGCCGACGACTTTGCTGCGGCATTCAGATCGGTAGACGTGATCGCAGGCCCTGTGGCTCCGACACCCGCGTTTCGCCTTGGCGAGAAGCTTAACGATCCGCTCGCGATGTACCTTGGCGACATTTACACGATCAGCACAAACCTGGCGGGTCTGCCCGGGATCTCGGTGCCCTGCGGACTGACGGCGAACAAACTTCCCGTCGGTCTTCAGTTGCAATCCCCGGTCCTCGACGAAGCTCGCCTTTTGCAGGTCGCTCATCAGTATCAGTTGCTGACAACGTGGCATCTGGAAACGCCGATAACTTAGACGATGGCAGATCTTGATTCGAAACCGGAGGATTCCCGTGAGTGCTGAACTGAAATCATGGTCGGGCGTGGGGCGATTGCTGCTGCTGACAATCCTCGTCATCCACGCGGCAACATGCGATGCCCAGACAGCCCTGGATAATACGAATCGCGACACCGAACAGGCTCAGCAGGCGATTGCCAAAGAGATTCTCAAATCGCTGGTCGTTGTCCGGGCCACAAATCGCGCGGGTGATGAGTCGGGTGTCGGGGCGGGCTTTGCGGTCGATCAGCCAGGACTTATCGTCACGGCCAGGCATGTGATCGGTGACGGCCGCGACTTCGTCGTGGAACTTCCCGATGGCAGTACAGCCCCGGTCATTGAGGTCTATGCATCGTCCAGCCAGCTTGATCTTGCCGTCATTCGGATCGATAACACATCGCTGCAACCGCTGAAGCTGTCTTCTGAAGATATGGCTGAAAATTGCCCCCTGGTTGCGCTGGGACATCCACGGGGCAAACGCTACCAAATGGCCAGCGGTGCGTATTCCGGCATCTATGAAATTGACGGGATCAAAATGCTGGAACTGGCGATGCCCATCGAACAGGGCAACAGCGGCGGTCCGGTACTGACGACTGACGGCCAGGTTGTCGGATTAATCACGATGAAATCCATTGTCAAAGACAACCTCGGTTACGCAATGCCGGCGAAGCTGATTCGACAACTCATCGATGAGCCTAACCCCGTGCCGATGGCCCGCTGGAAAACGATTGGCGCGCTGGATGCTCGTCTGTGGACGACTGTGTTCGGGGCTGAATGGAAACAACGTTCCGCCAGAATTATTGTCAATGGTGCCGGTACGTCGTTCGGCGGTCGGACACTCTGCGTCCGCAACAGCCCGCGTCCGGAGTTTCCATTTGATCTGAAAGTAGACGTCAACCTTCGCGACGAACAAGGCGCAGCGGGGCTGATCTTTCATTCCGATGGCGGCGATCGACACTACGGCTTCTATCCCAGCGCCGGCAACATGCGACTCACGCGTTTCGATGGCCCCGATGTTGGCTCATGGACAATTCTGCACAACGAACCACATGCTGCGTATCGACCGCAGGACTGGAACACGCTCATCGTGCGAATCCATGCCGACCATTTTGAGTGTTTTCTGAATGGCAAAAAAGTCATCGAATCACGCGACGATGTCCTTCCGCATGGTTCCATCGGACTGGCCGCTTTTCGAGGCACACCGGCGGAGTTTCGTCGATTCCAGACCGGAGCTGACCTGCTGCCCAAACCGCTTCCGGATGATGCTCAGCGTGCAATCAACGACGCCGTTGCCGGCATCAGTCCGAATCATCCGTCCGGCGTGGACGTAGTGACGCATCTCCTGGCATTCGGTGAACAGACGGAGGCCACGTTGTCTGCCGAGTCTGACCGCATGGAAAAGAAAGTCAGGCAATTGCGCCAGTTGGCGGTTGAAGTGCATGAATCCGCAATTCGTACGCAGCTGGCTGGTTTACCCGGTATCGCGGACGCGATGGACGCAAATGCCCCGCCAGACACCAACTACGCTTCACTCCTGCGAGCGGCGCTGTTGATTGCTCGGATGGATAATCCTGACGTGGATGTCGAAGCGTACATCGAGCGTGTGCAGCAGATGATCGACGAGATTCGTGATGCGTTACCGAAAGATGCCGACGAAGCCTCGCGGCTGGCGGCGATGGATCGACATTTGTTCGATGAACTCGGCATCCGCGGAAGTCGCTTTGAATACGACACCCGCTCAAACAGCTATATCAATGAAGTCATTGAAGACCGTGAAGGACTTCCGATTACGCTTTCGGTACTTTACATCGAGATCGCGCGCCAATTGAATCTCAACATCCAGGGCATCGGTTTGCCGGGACACTTCGTCGTGCAATTCACGCCGGTCGCCACCCCGACAGATTCACAGGTGATAGATCCGTTCGAACAGGGAAAGCGACTTTCCGAAGAGGATGTGGTCAACCGACTTTCAGAAGCACGCTTCCCAAATTTGCCCCAGTTCAGAGTTCCACAAACGTCTGTGCAGATCTGCGAACGTATGATCGGCAACCTTCTGGGTCTGGCAGAACGGGAAAAAGACGACAAAGCCGTCCTGCGATATCTCGAGACACTCGTGATGCTTGTTCCGACCAGCCCCGAGTACCGCGCGAAGCGACTGGAAATGCGGGCTCGCACCGGGCGCCTGGCAAACGCCCTTGATGACGCGAACTGGTTCCTGGAACATCAGCCGGACGGCATTGACCTGGAACGCCTTCGCGATCTCCGTACGACGCTGGAATCACAACTGGCGCGTCAACTGGCAGAAGATGCCGGTGCGGATTAAGCATCGAGCGGTTTATTCCTGTCTTATCAGCCGGAACGCGCTAGCGTCCGGTTCCGTGAAAACCGTGTGCTAGCGCTCAACGGCTGATTTTGACGAGACACTTATTGACCGCTCGATGCTAACGCGACAGATCGGACCCATCCGACTGATGTCAAAGCCCCAGTTGTCGATGGCAGAACGGGTAAACTGCGATGCTGCTGCCTGACGATCCGTATCATAGTTGTGTTCCACCGGCCGATTCGCTGAATCAACTTTGTCGGTTGTGACGATTCCAAACGTGGAGTACGGTTCGGACAAGCGACATTTCCGGGTTGCTTTGGGGGGGGCATGCAGAACCGCAGAACTCTAAGCATCCAGAGTGCCGTGGCGTCGAAGAAATCTGCGCGAGCGACTTCTGCACAACTGATTCCCCATGTGCGGGCATTGGCGGAATCACTGCAATCGGCGTCAGACGGACAACTGCGGAATGAAGTGAGTCTCGTCCGCCGCGAAATGGCTCGCGGACAATCGACAACCGAACCGCATCTGCTCATTGCCGGACTGGCGTTGGCAACCGAAGCCCTGAGGCGCACATTGAAGGTGACGCTCTACGACGTGCAGTTGTTGGCTGTGATTGCGATGTCGCGGCGTTGTATCGCGCACATGCAGACGGGTGAAGGAAAGACGTTCGTGGCACTGGTCGCTGCGCTTCACCTGTCACTCACGGGACGCGGAGTGCATGTCATCACACCAAACGTGTACCTTGCGGAACGGGACTCTCAGCTTGCCGCCAAGGTGGCCTCTCCCCTGGGAATCTCTGTATCGCTGTTGCCGGAAGGCGCTGATGCGACAAAGAAGGATTTGGCTTATGACGCAGATGTGACTTACGGCACCGGACGTGAATTCGGTTTGGATTATCTCCGCGATCAATTGACACTGCAAGAAAAATCACGCCCGCGATTGGGTGCATGGCGGTTGAACAATCTGGCGCAGAACGCCACATCGCGTCGCACGACGATGCAGCGCGGGTTGGCGTATGCGGTGGTCGATGGAGCGGACAGCGTGTTGATTGACGACGCTGGCTCTCCGCTGGTCCTGAGTTTCGATTCCAACGACTGCGCGCCGGACGCGGATGCACACTTGACTGCGAAAGCACTGACGGAAGTTCTGCAGCAGGATATTGACTTCGTGCTGGAACCGTCGAGTTGTCGAGTTGCATTGACGGAAGCCGGCGTGCAGCGCTGTCATGCGAATGATGTTGCGATCCCGGCGTTGCAACTTCTGAGGCCATGGACGGAGTACGTGCAGCAGGCACTGCGCGCCAGGTTCTTTTTTCGACGCGGCGTACATTACGTCATTCAAAAAGACGAAGTGCAGATTCTTGATGAAACCACTGGTCGGATTCTCGAAGACCGACCGTGGCAGGACGGCCTGCATCAGGCGATCGAAGCGTCACAGGACTTGCCGATCACGGCAGAAAAAAATACCGTCGCTCAGGTGACCTGGCAGAGGTTCTTCAGACTCTATGAGAATCTTTGCGGCGTGACGAGTACGGCCATCGGCTGCGAACGCGAATTGAACGATGTCTACGATCTGACGGTCGAGGAAATTCCGCTGCGCGTACCGTCGCAGCGCGTGGTGCTGCCAACGCGATTCTTCGTGAATCAGACCGCAAAGTATCACGCGATTACGTCAGACGTCGTACTGGTGCAACAACTTGGTCGAGCCGTCCTGATCGGGACACGATCAATTTCGGACAGTGAAACGCTCGCGGCAAAGTTGGCTTCGCACAACATCGAGTGTCAGGTGCTCAATGGACTGCAGGACGCTGCTGAGGCCGATATTATCAGCCGTGCCGGACATCCACGAACCGTCACCATCGCCACGAATCTGGCAGGGCGCGGGACCGACATTCAGCTGCATCCCGAAGTGCGAGCCAATGGCGGCCTGCACGTGATTGTCGCCGAGTGCCAGATACCGTCACGCATGGACCAACAGTTGATCGGACGCGGTGCCCGTCAGGGTGACCCCGGTTCAGCTCAGGTGTTTGCATCTGCAGACGACAGCCTGATTTCTCTGCACGGCCCGTGGCTGGTGGAAGAGTTGCGGCGTGAAGCGGAGGCAAGCGGTGAAGTTGACGCAGATTTTTGCTCGCAATTAAAACGTATTCAGGCGTCGGCAAATCGACAGCAGTATGCGTCCCACGTGAACATGCTCCGCCGGTATTCTGCAGCGAAATTCACCGGCTAGCGCCTTGCGGCTAATAAAATCACCCGCCACGCCCTAGCGTCCGGTTGTTCGGCTTGGTCGTTCCTAATCTGCCGCTCGCTTAAAGAAAGAATCCAGCGAGGCATCCTGCCGCGAAAGTTTATCGCATTCTGGCCAAATTCGGAGTGTGAAATGGAGGCGGGCCGAGTTCCTTGAACTCGGTCCATAGCTGCGATTCCTGTAGCTTGGACATTCATGTCCGAGATCTTGGCCATGCGACGGACATGAATGTCCATCCTACATTCGATCGTTCCGCCATCGCACACAAAACCGGACTCATCTGCTACGTGTTCCAAAAGGTAAGCGGAGCTAATCGTTCTGACTTCCATCGTCCTGTCAACATTGCGATTCGACCACAATAATTGAGTCAACGACAGCAATCCGTGACACTGGCGAAGGTGTCAACTCAAAAGCGACGGAGTCTCGCAAACACGTTATGGCAGGACGATTGGGGACCGGACGATGGGTCGCATCCTGGCGCGGGTTCGACACGCGGCCCAAAAATGCACGCACAATGCGCGATTTTGTAACGACGGATCCTAAGCCCGCTTCGATGTCGTTACAGGACACGCGCATCAGAACCCGGGAATCTCGAATGCACGGCGTTCTGCGATCCGACGCAGCTTTTCCAAAGTGCGGACTTCAATCTGCCGTACTCGCTCTTTTGTGACTCCCAGCCGGTTGCCAACCTGCTCGAGAGTTTCCGGCTCTTCCCCTTCGCTCAGGCCAAATCGGCAAGCGATCACTTTCTGCTCACGCCCGTCGAGTTCCTGCATCATTTCGCGGATTACAGCTCGCTGAGTCACATTCATGTGCTCGTCGATGAAGAATGAACCCTTCTGTTCCGACGACTGCGCGAATACTTCGTCGTTACCTGTTCGGAATCGGTCCAGTCGCTGATGTTCCGCTGGCACTGATCGAGCGAAGTTTTTCAGAATGGCCCATGACGCATAGGTCGAAAACTTGAATCCCCGAGCATAGTCGAATTTCTCAACCGCCCGGATCAATGAGATATTGCCGTCGCTCACGAGCTCGAAGAAACCCGAATTCGCCTTGAGATACCGTTTGGCAATCGAGACCACCAATCGCAGATTGGACCGAATCAGCAGGTTTTTTACTTCAGTGATATCCGACAGCAATGACTCCAGCTTTGACACCATGCGTGCAGACGGTTTCTTCACATCCAACTCATTCCGCAACTCCGAAAACTGGAACTTACGAAAATTCATTCGGCGAAAATAATACTGTTCGTGCGCCTTCGTGAGCAGCGGCACCCGGTACAGTTCAACAAGATATGATGGCAGACCGGTCGGAATTCGACTGACCCTCGTCGAATTATTGACTTCAGGCGCTAGGCCGCAGATCAGGTTTTCCGCATTTCGCTGTCGGAACTCGTCACTGTCAATATAATCGACGTCCGCTTCCTGCAGCCGCTTGACGCGGGCTTCCACCAGCGCACCATGCACTGCGGTCTTGCTCATTGAAAACGCCTTTGCCAGGCATGCAACGCTTTCTCCAAGCAATGCACGCTCAAGCAGCGATTCATTCCGCTCTGCATCAGAATGCCAGACACGGAGCGGTCCAGCGACAAAATGCTGCGCACCCTGAGCAACGCTGCCCTGCACCGGCAACCCCGATAACCGAGATTGTGCTTCAGCGTTTTGATACGTTTTGTTCCTTGAGTCAACCATTGGACGTGTGCTGACCATGACTAGCTCCCTTGCATTTCTTTTGCCGCCGAAACCGGCGAATCTCATTGTTTACGTCTGGCAACAGAATTCTGATGCATCTATTTGCTGAACGACCCGCCTCCGTTTGCTGGCAGTCGCGATCGATAGTACTTTGTTCCGCAAATGCCGGGCCATTCCCTGAGAGAACGTGCAGAATCGAGCGTTTTCTATTCCTCGACTGAATAACGAATCCCGATTCACACCGTTTCTCCGGCATGATTCGCACATGTTCACACGGAATTGCCAGAATTGCAGTCGGAGAGCTCGCAGCGCGACCAAGCGGATACGCATGCCTGTTCAAGAGAACAGTACCCTGCCTCAAAGAATCGAATCACATTCCGCAGATCCTGCCGATTTTCCAACTGCAATTGTAATTACGTAAACAGGAGACGCAGAGATTACAAAAATGTTCGGTAAATCTGCCTGGCCGGGATTTTGAGAATTCCAACCAGCTACACAATTGGCGATGAAGGAAACATGCGGAGCCAATCCTGGCTGTGAAGCGAAGCTGCGGCTGGCTTCAACAAAAAACCAAACTAGTGCATTGTCACCGCTTGATCTTGGGGTTGCTCTGGGAAATGGGGTCAGGAACCAATAGCCAAATGGCCCGCAGGGTGCTACGCACTATTGGTTCCTGACCACTTTTCCCGCGATGCCGTTGACCTGCAATCAATGGTTTGACAATGCA
>Ga0105044_10005643_pt1 | contig 17190 bp, 14 predicted proteins | sample MAT01_FD_78092 | JGI IMG/M metagenome (GOLD analysis project Ga0105044, IMG submission 78092) | Freshwater microbial communities from Lake Fryxell liftoff mats and glacier meltwater in Antarctica - MAT-01 | ecosystem: Environmental > Aquatic > Freshwater > Ice > Liftoff microbial mat | place...
CGCATCGAAGCGTCAATCGACCTCGCAATTTGGACCACGATCGAGACACCCATCATCGGCACCGGCGGCGTGGTCACGCGCTTCTATTCCACCGAAGGCCAGCCGAAGCGGTTCTTCCGTTCGCGGCGGAATTGAGTAAGGGTTCCACGTTCATGGACACTGGGAAGGAGCGCATTGTCATCGACCTGAATGCGACCGGCTTGGGGAAGCACCACAGATGAACGCGGGCACGCCGCTGCTGACGAAGGACGCGGGGACCGGGACGTTCAAGCTGACCATCGGCGTGGAGAAGACCACCAGCCTGGGCAGCGTGCCTTTCACCGACTTCCCGATGAGCGGAGCCGGGACGACCACGGTGATCAACGGAGCAGGCAAGCTGGATTTCGGGTTCACCGTGCCTGACAACGCGGCGTTCTTCCGGGTACAATCGCGGTGAGATCCGTTCGTTTTCCGCTCGTGCCCGAGTTGTGAGACTTTGTCCGCTGACGCGTCAGCGCCGCGCCGCACCCTTCTTGATCAAGCCCAGTTCACACGCTGCTTCCACAAAAGGCCGGCCACGCTGGTTTTTTGGATCCGCCTTCGCCTTCCGCAGTTCCTTCAGCGCGTGGTAATCTTCCAATGCCTCCTGCATCTTCACGAATTCCCGATATGGGATGACGGCGAACTCCTTCTTCCCGGATTTTTCGATGATTTGTGCGGTCATGGTTTATCCTCGGTAGGCTTCCCGGCGGTGCAGGATACGGTAAATCGTGATCTTGTCCGCATCGATCTCAAAAAGAATGCGCCAGTCGCCCACTCTCAGCCGGTATTCCGGCGTGAAATTCGTCAGCCGTTTGACGTCGCCGGTCAATCCCGGGCGCAGGGCCATGATGGCCCTGGCAATCCGCTCGCCGTCCCGCTTCGGGATGGCTCGCAGGTCCTTCTCGGCCTTGTGGCGGATCTCGATTTCGCGGGGCATTCGGTTTGAAAAGTTCTGAGGTCATCAAACCGGGTTTGGCGTAGCCGGCAAGCTGCCGTTCGCCCCTCGCGACCACGGTGTTGAATGGCTGCTCACGCGTGCATCACCTGGCCGCCATCAATGTTGATGGTCTGGCCGGTGATGTTCGCCGCGTGATCCGAGGCGAGGAAGACGGCCATCGCGGCGAACTCCGGGGGTGTCTGCCAGCGTCCGAGCGGTGACACTTTGCGGATTTTCTCCGCAGCCCAGGTCTCGTAGTCCTGCTGTTGAGATGGCGGCAGATTCGCCTGTCCTGCCTTCCACACTGATTGGTTCAGGTCCGTCTTCACCATGCCGGGCGAGAGTGCATTCACGCGGATTCCGTGCGGGGCGAGATCCTTCGCCGCGCATTGCGTGAAATTGATGGGCCCCGCTTTCGCCGCGCTGTAGGGCGGGTCGGTCTGCGAGCCGATCTGCCCGGCGACGGAGACGAGAAATAGCATCGAACCTTTGCCGCGCGCGATGAGCTTTGGTGCGAAGGCGTGTGCGACATTCACAGCGCCGATCAGGTTAATCTCCAGCACGCGCGCCCAATCGGATGGGTCGAGATTCCAGAATGGAAACCCGAACTTTCCTGAGCCGGTGCCGACGGAGAACACGACGTGATCCACGCCGCCGATGGCATTGGCAAAATCCCGCACCGCGTCGTAGCGGGTCACGTCGCCGGTGACGCTCGCATGGCCGGCGGGAAGGGGAGGGGCCTTGGGGTCCCGATCGAATGCCCACACCCGGCATCGCTCCGCCACGAAAGCCTCGGCGATCGCGCGGCCAATCCCGTGCCCCGCTCCGATGATGGCGACTTTCTGTTCATCCAGATTCAGTTGCATGGCGGGCGATGTCACAGCGTCCGGCAACGCAATGCAAGGCCGGCCCGGCGATGCGTCGGCTGCGGGGTGTGAATGAAAGGGAGTCCATTGAATGAGCAAAGTGGTGGCGTCGAGCGTGGCGCCAGCCTTTGGACTGCGCGCGGCTTGACGCTGCTTTTCCCTCGCCTCGGGACTGTCGCTCAAGGTCACGGTTGCCCCGCGAAGAAACGCAGCGCCTTTTGTCCGCCCGGCGCATCCCGCGATTTCGGTCATCGCTCCTACGCAAAGCCAAAGCGGCGTCGAGCCGCCGCACTCCAAAGCCTCGCGGCAGTCACGCGCCGCTCGGCTTTGGCTGGCAACCAGCTTTTGGATACCCATTGAATCACGCCCTGGGCCGCGGGCGCTACGATGCGCGCATCGCCGGTGCAGCGGCGTTTCCGGAAGCGAGAGTGTGATTGAACACCGAAGGCGCGCGGCCAGTTCGGCGCGGAACTGCATTCCATCACAGCGAGAAGCTCGTGCGGCGGCACGTCGGGCGCGATTGCCGGCTTGCGGATGTCTATGGAAACGTGGTGAAGGAGATTATCGCCTGACACACCATGCCCGACCGTTCCATCCGTCCCAAATCTTCGCCACTCCGACGACTCTGGCGTGGCGTGGTCATGGCAGGTGTGCTCCATTCGTTAAGTCCCATGTCCCGCCGTTTCGCCACGATTATTTCCTCTGTGTTTCTGCTGTCCGCCACCGCCGAGAGTGCTTTGCCGGCAGGCTTGGACTCGAAGGTGCAGGGCTACATCGAGTCCTATTGCATGAGCTGCCACGATGCGGAGACGCAGAAGGGTGATTTTCGGATCGATACGCTGTCGGCCAAGGTGGGAATCGAGAACACGCCGCAATGGCTCGAGGTGATGGAGCGGATCAACTCGGGGGAGATGCCGCCGAAGAAGGCGAAGAAGAAGCCGGGTGCCGAGGAGAGTGCGGGCGTGGTCGCGTGGATTTCCACGAAGATGAAGGAGGGCGAGTCGGCGCGCATGGCGGCGCGGGGACGTGTGTCCTACAACCGGCTCACGCGCGATGAGTATGTGAACACGGTGCGCGATCTCATCGGCGTAAATTATGACGCGGGGGATCCCGGTGCATTTCTCGAAGACGCGGAGTGGCACGGCTTTGAGCGCATCGGCTCGGTGATGACGCTTTCGCCGTCGAACATTGAAAAGTATCTCGGCGCGGCGGAGGTGATCCTGGCGGAGGCGTATCCCGCCGTGCCGGACAAGAAGGCGAAAACGCCGGGGCCTCTCGAATACTCGAAGCCTGCCGTCTTGGAGACGCAGGTCCGGGAGCATCACCGCGAGCGGCTGCGGGAGCTTGGGTTGCTGGACAAGGTTCGTTACGAGATGTGGCCGGGCGACACGTTCCGCTATTCGGCATCGGAGCCGCTGCCAGAAGCGGGGATCTATGAGATCAGCTACACGCTCAGCGGATTGAAGCCGGAGAAGGGCCCTGCGCCGCGGATGAAGGTCTATGAGGAGAAACTGGACCGCGTTCTGTATGAACAGGATGTGATCGCGCCGGAGGACAAACCGGTGACCATCACCTTCCGCGCGCATTTGCCGAAGGGCAGGCCGACCATTCACGTTTACAATGACGTGTCGGGGCCATCGAATTCGCCGCGCTCCGGTCGGCACGGCGAGGTGCCGTTCATCAGCACGAAGATCGGACGCATCCCGTGGCAGATGAAGCTGACTGACGAGGAGGGTCGCCCGCGTTATCCGTTCCTAATCATGGACTCGGTGTCGTGGCGCGGGCCGATCATCACGGATGAGGAGCGGGCGTTGCGCGCGGCGTACTTGCCGGGCGAGGAGGGCAACATGGAGCAGGTGCGCGAGGGTCTCGGCAAGCTGGCGACTCGCGCGTTTCGCCGTCCGGTGACGGCGGAGGAACTGGATGGCTACGTCGGAATCGTGAAGGCCGAACTTGCGGCGAAAGAGAAATTTCCCGACGCGGTGAAGGCCGGGATGCTGGCAATCCTGTGCTCGAAGAGTTTCTTGTTCATCGCCGAGGGCGACGAGAATGTGAACCGCAACACGCTCAATGACTGGGAACTCGCCTCGCGTCTTTCCTATCTGCTGTGGAGCACGATGCCGGATGATGAATTGTTCGCGTTGGCGGAAAAAGGGAAGCTCCGCGACAAGGAGGAACTGCGACGGCAATTCGCGCGCATGCTGGCCGACCCGCGTGCGGCACGATTTTCGGATTCGTTTTCCACGCAGTGGCTGCGCCTGCGGAAAGTGGGGATGTTTCCTCCCGACAAAAAAATCTTCCCGGACTACGACAAGCATCTCGAAGGGAGCATGGTCGAGGAGTCGAAGCCATTTTTCCGCGAGGTGCTGACGGGCGGACTCACGCTGCGCGAGTTCCTGAATTCCGACTGGAGCATGATGAACTCGCGGCTCGCAAAGTTTTACGGACTGCCGGAATCAGTCGCGCCGCGCGATGAGTTCCAGCGTGTGTCGCTGGCCGCCGACAGCAAGCGTGGCGGCCTCCTCACGCAGGCGGCGATCCTTTCGCTCACGTCCGACGGCACGCGGCATCGCCCGGTGCATCGCGGCGTGTGGCTGTCGGAAGCCATCTTCGGCAAGACGCCGCCACCGCCGCCGGCGAATGTCGAACCCATCGCGACGAACCCGCTGGATGCGCCGAAGGCAACGCTGCGGATGAAGCTGGAGGCTCACATTCACGACCAAAGCTGCGCCGCGTGCCACGCGAAGATCGATCCGCTCGGCCTCGCCTTTGAAAACTACGACGCGATCGGACGCTGGCGCACCGAGGAAGTCACGGACGGCACCGGCGCGAATCCCAAGGTGAATCCCGCCGGCAAACTTCCGGATGGTCGCGAATACCAGACGGCGGAGGAATTCAAGCAACTGCTCCTCGCGAACCTCGATCAGTTCAATGCGACATTCATCGAGAAGCTCGCCACCTACGGCCTGCGCCGCAGCGTGTCCTTCAGCGACCACGATGAGTTGAAAGCCATCGCCGCCGTCGGCAAGGCGAAGGATTACCGCCTGCGCGACATCATGGAGGCATTCGTCTGCTCCGAATTGTTTTTGAAACGCTGAGCGTCTCTTCCCAACGATTTCCATTCTCATTCCTCAATCATCTATATGCCAAACCTCAATCTGAACAAATGGCGCATCAGCCGCCGCCACTTCCTGCGCGGCGTCGGTGCGACGATGGCCCTCCCACTGCTCGACTGCATGGCGGCGCTGCCCGCTGCATCGAAGCCGAAGCGCAGCGTCTTCCTCTACATCCCGAATGGCGTGAACACGCTCACGTGGCAGATCGAAAAGGCGGGCAGGGATTTCCAATTCTCGAAGCCGATGGAGTCGCTCGAAAAGCATCGTGCGGATGTCACGCCGATCAGCGGCCTGCATCACCAGATGGTTATCGGCAAGCATCACAACTGCGAGCGCGTGTGGCTCACCGGCGCAAACGTCCCCGGCGACGGCGGCGCATTCCGCAACACCGTCTCCGCCGACCAGCTCATGGCCGACGTGCAGGGTGCTGGCACGCGCTTTTCCTCCCTGGAACTGGCCGTCGAAGGCGTCTCGCTCGCGTGGTCGAAGGACGGCATCCAGGTTCCCGCCGAGCGGAATACGCAGCAGATTTTCAACCTGCTCTTCGGCGTGGAAAAGGACAGCAAGGAGACCATCCGCCGCCGTCTCAGCCGCCGTGGGAGCATCCTCGATCTCGTGGCCGATGACGCAGATCGCGTGAACAAAAAGCTCGGCAGCGAAGACCGCTCGAAGCTCGACGAATACTTCACCGCCGTGCGCCAGGTGGAGGAGCGCACGCGTCGCGCCGACGAATGGCTGAACGTTCCCAAGCCTACGATCGCGCCCACCGACATTGAGCGGCTCCAGCGGAAGCTCAGCATGGCCGAGGCTGGTGAATATTACCGCCTCTTCTACGACCTCATGGTCATGGCGTTGCGCACGGATTCCACGCGCGTGATCACCTGCGGCATCGGCAGCGAGGGAAACACCAGCGGCATCCCCGAGATCGGCATCTCGCAGACGCGTCATGGCCTTTCGCATCACAACGGCGACCCGGAGCAACTGCGTCGTCTCACGCAGACCGACACCTTCCTCATTGAGCAGTTCAGCTACTTCCTGGAACAGCTCAAAGCGCACCGCGAGGAAAACGGAACGTTGCTCGACACCACGCAGGTGCTCTGGGGCAGCGGCATGGCCTACGGCCACAGCCACGGCAATGCGAACCTGCCCATGATCCTCGCTGGCGGAAAAGCACTCGGCTACAAGCACGGCCAGCATGTGGATTTCAATCTGCCGAAGATCAGCAAATACGACGTCTCGAATGCCAGCGATCACTACCGCATCTGCTCGCGGCCTGTGGATGGCGACGCGCGCGTGAGCAACCTGCTGCTCACCATGCTCCAGCGCGTGGATGTGAAGACGGAAAAATTCCAGGACAGCGTGCGACCGCTCACCGAGCTGGTTGCCTGATGGATGCAAAAAATGCGGCGCAACTGTCGGCCCCACAGCCAATGTGTGCTGGCGATGCGATGCACGCGTTCTATTTTGGCACGCCGTGAAACCATTCGAGGAGATCGTCAAATTCATCGCTGACGCCGCGGGCGAGAAACGTCTGTGCGCCTTCCGCCCGTCGCCTGCTGCGGAAAAGCGCATCGCCATGCTGATCGCCCGGCAGAAGGCGGACGCGCTGACGCCAAGGGAGCGCGATGAGCTTCAGATGTTCGTCCAGCTCGATCACGTGATGAGCCTCGCAAAGGCGCGTGCCCGCGTGCGCAGCCGCACCGGCGCGGCTACTGCTGCGTGAGCGATTCGATCCCGGCCGCACTGCGCCGCTCGGTTGTCCGGCGCGCGCGGGGCCTCTGCGAATACTGCCTCGTCCACCAGGAGGACACGCACTTCACATTTCAGATCGATCACATCATCAGTCGCAAACACCGTGGAGCCACGCTGACATCGAATCTCGCCCTGGCCTGCCTGCGTTGCAATGTGGCGAAAGGAACCGATGTCGGAGCCTTCGCGGGCCGCCCGCGCAAGTTCGTCCGCCTCCACCATCCTCGTGAGGACGCGTGGGCCGATCATTCTCAACTCGCCGGGGCACGCATTGCGCCGCTCTCCGAAATTGGCAGCGCGACGGCACGCCTGCTGGACCTGAACGCAGGCGATCGCCTCCTTCTGCGCCGCACGCTGATCAAAGCCGGGCGCTATCCGTCACCGCAGGCACTGAAGTATCTGCATGGTTGAGTCCGCCCGCCGGTTGCCAGCGTGGGGTATTCCGCGAAATGCACGCTAAGACATGAGTGCCATACGGCCTTTTATCGGGCGAATGCCCCGGCGATTTTCCATGCGTATCTTCACAGCCTTTTGCCTCATCCTCTTCATGTCGCTGCTCCACGCCGCGGATGTGCCGAAATTCCGCACCGATGCCGATGGTCCGGTGAAGGCGGATGAAAAGAAGCGGAATCCCAAGGACAAGAACGCGGCAGCCGCGCCGGAGTGGTATCAGCCCGTCGAGGGCCAGTTCCCGCCCGAAGGTTCTGCGCACGCGGTTTCCGGCGAACTCATGCTCGTGGATCATCTGGAGCGCCGCTTCCAGATCCGCGTGGATCGCAATGACAGCCAGGACCGTGGAGTGTGGGACCTGCCGCTCGACGCCGTCATGCTGCCTTACGGAGCGATCCTCTATCACGGCTCGCCGGCCGCGTTGCAGGACATCCCGCTCGGCACGCATCTTCACGGTCTCTTCTATCTGAAGGACCCGAACGACAAGACGCCGCCTCCGTCCGGTCCGAACAACAGAAAGACGCCCGAGGTCGATTTCCGCCGATGCTTCCAGATCGAGGACGACTTCACACATAACGCGCGGCAGAAGCAGCTTTGGAAAATCGAGAGCGTCGATCTCGATGCGAAAAAGCTCAGCGCCACGCTGTTCATGGAAGGCAAAGCCACCGGCCAGCCGAAAAATTTCGACCTGCTCTCCAGCACGCGCGTGATGCAGGGCAGAGGCTTCGGCGATCTCAAATCGCTGCAAGCGGGGCAGACCGTGTTGTGCAACTTCACGTGGGTCACGCTCTACGGTCCCGGTCGCATCACGGACATCTGGGTGGACGAACCGGGCCGCGAACTCGCCACCGCTCAACAGCTCGAACGCCATCGCAACCACATCCGCGAGCGCGGGCTCGCCGGCTTCGTCACCGCCGTCGAGGACGAGCCGCAGATCGTCACGGTCACCTTCTTTGGCGGAGTGGATGAAACGCTCTTCGACGAACTCAGCCTCACCAACAGCGACAAAGTCGGCTGGCCGCTCTCGAAGGAGCCGGAGAATCCTTCCGCTCCAAAGGGCACCATCGCCGTCGCCCGCGAAAGCCTGATGACCTACGACCCCGTCAACGATCGCAAAGGCGGGAACATTCTCGACATCAAAAAAATCCCCGCCGAGCCCGGCAGCAGCGGCGTGCAGATTCGCGTGAAGGTGGACATGATGCTCGAAGGCTACCGCCCGCGCCGGATCGTCCGATTCTACCCCGCCACGTGGAAGGTCATCGCCATGCCGCGCGAGGAACAGTTCCAAGGCCGGGAGTGAAGACATCGCCGGGGCTGCGTCGCTCAAGCACGCTCTCGTTCCTTTCCCGCCCGCACTCCCTTCTCGCAATGCAACTGTCTCGCTCACTTCGGTCGATATGCGTCCTGCTGTGTTCGACGATCCTCACCCTCGCTTCGGCATTTGCCGGCGAACCGTTTCCGCTGCTCGACGCGGCGTGGCGCACCACCGAGAGCGACCTGCTGAAGAACAGCGGCGAGACCGCGAACGCCCTCTTCAAACATGGCGGCTGCCTCGACCTCATGTTGCAGACCGGTACCGACCAGCGCCTGCTCATCACGCTCATCAAAGGCCAGCCCCGCGCCAAAGTCGCAGGCACCACCCAGCCCGTTTCGTTTTCGAGTCCCTGGCGCAGCATCGCGATCGATGTCGTCGAAGACGTCAGCGACCGCGTCCCATTCACCGCCGACAACACGGGCAACTACGAGATCAGCATCCCGCTGCAGACCCTGCATTGGCAGCCGAAGCCCGGCGACACCGTCCGCGCCGACACCGGCATCCTGCGCGGCAGCAACGGACAGACCACGCAGCGGATCTACTGGGCGAACAAAGCCACCGCCATCACCGCCGATGTCCCCGGCGAAGCCGAACTCATTCCAAAGCTGTGGGGCAAATGGAAACTCACCGCCGAATAGCCGAAGTCATGAAATACAAACCCCAACTCCGTCCGGTGCACCGCATCATCGCATCATCAATCCTCATATTGGCTTCCGCATTTCCGAGCGCCGTCCTCGCGCTGGATCCACACGTCGAGGCCGTCACCCGGATCGTCGAGGCTGCGAAGGGCAAGGTGGAAAAGACCGAGGACGGGCAGAGCCTGAAGCTCGTCGATCTCGCCGTGCCAAACACCGGCCCGCACGACAGGCGCACGAACGATCCGTATGACGCGGCGTTCTTCGAGCATCTCGGCCACATCACCGCGCTGGAGTCGCTGAACGTGATCTCGACGAAGGCCGGCGACGAATGGATCGCCCCGCTTGGGAAGCTGACAAACTTGAAGACCCTGCGCTTCACCAACAACGGCAAGCTCACCGACGCTGGGATGGAGAAGTTCGCCGGGTTGAAGAACCTCGAAGCCTTCTCATTCGTCGGCACCGCCATCACCGGTCGCGCTTACGCGAAGTGCGAAGGCTGGACCCATGTCACCAAGGTCAGCCACCGCGGCAGCAGCATCGACGACGAAGGCCTGAAGCAACTCTGCGATCACCTGCCCAATCTCGAAAGCATCAGCCTCGCCCACGCCAAATTCACCGACGCCGGCGCGGTCCACTTCGAGAAACTCACCAAGCTCAAGGGCCTCGAAATCGGCACGCACAACGCCACGCCGAAAACCCTGCACCACCTCGCGAAGCTGCCGCTGGAGTATCTGCAACTCGGCGAAGGCTTCGACTCCGCCGAATGCATCCCGCTCATCAAAGGCATCGCCACGCTGCGCCGGCTCACGCTCAACAACGCCACCGCGTTGAGCGACGCCGATTTGAAAACCGTCGCCAGCCTCACGCAACTGGAGCAGCTCGAACTCGGCAAGATCGCGCTGCCCGATGAACGCCTCCCGCTGCTCAAGGACTTCGCCTTTCTCAAATCCATCCGCTTCGCTCCCGGCAAAGAGCCCTACGCGCCCGAGACGCGGGCCAAGGTCAAGGCCCTGCTGCCGAAGGTTGAGCTGAAGTTTGAGTGACGCGACCCGTTCTCACTCGCGGGCGACGCCCGTTCTGCCGTGGGAAATCCCGGACGAACGCTGCGCCGTTGACTGCCGTGATAAACAGATCCCCCATGAAATTTCGCGGTCTCTTTTTTTTCCTGCCGCTCCTGCTCGTCTCGGCCCATGCGGCTGATCTGATGCTGAAGAACGATTTCACCGACCCGAAGCTTGCTCAGCGGCGGGCGATGCGTGGCGACTGGAAATTTGCCGGCGGCGCGGCGAGTTGCACGCAGGACGACGAGATCTACAAGAAGCTCAAGGACCACGGCCCGATCCTTTTTTACGATCTCGCGCACACGGATGCGACGGTGCGCTTCAGCTTCAAACCCGAAGGGGCGAAGTCCGTCGTGTTCACGGCGAACGGCGCGGATGGTCATGTGTTCAGGTTCGTCGTCGGTGGCGCGGGTACGAGTGTGCGCGCGTTTCCGCCGGAGTCGAAGGACCGCGCATCAATCTCGGTCGGGCAGGAAAAGGTGGCGCTCAAGTCCGGCGAGTGGGTGCCGGTGGTGGTGACCCTGCGCGGCGGCAAGGCGACGGTGAAGATCGGCGCGGACTTTGAGAAGACGTACGAGCACGCATCGTATGCGCGGCCGAAGACGAATCTGAGCGTCGGGTTCAGCTACGGGACGTTGAGCGTCAGGGATGTCGTCGTCACTGAGTGAACCGGAAATTTTTCCCTTCGATGCCATGCAAAATGTGTTCAGCCATCTTCCAAGGTTCGCGATGAGATTCACCGTCGCTTTTTCCGCGCTCCTGCTGAATGCCGTCTTCGCCGCGCAGGAGAAATATGACCCGGGGCGTTTCGAAAAGGAGATCCTCGTGCCGGCGGGCCACGATGCGATCCAGATGGAGGTGCTGCCGGATGGCGACATCGTCTTTGTCGAGTTCTGGGGTGCGGTGAAGCGCTGGGACGCGAAGTCCGGCGCAGTGACGACGCTTGGGCAGGTGCCTGCGCATTCGAAAGGCGAAGTGGGGCTGCTCGGCATGGCGGTCGCGCGGGATTTTTCAACCAGCGGGAATCTTTTCGTGCTCTTCTGCCCGGCGGCGGAGAAGGGGACGATGCGCGTGAGCCGCTTCACCGTGAAGGACGGCGTGATGCGCGCGAACTCCGAGAGTGTGCTGCTGAAGTGGCCCTACGACACCGAGCACGTCTTCCACATGGGAGGCGCGATGTTCATGGATTGGAAAGGCGAACTCTACATCGGCAATGGTGACAACTGTCACTGGAACCCTGGCCTGCCTGTGGACACGCGGCCCGACCGGAAGAACTGGGACGCATTCCGCTCCGCCGCGAACTCGCGCGATCTGCGCGGCAAGATCCTCCGCATTCATCCGGAGGCGGACGGCAGCTACTCGGTGCCCAAGGGCAATCTGTTCCCCGAGGGCAAGGATGGCGCGCCGGAGATTTACGGAATGGGCATCCGGAATCCTTTCCGGATGACCGTGGATGATGAAACGGGAACGCTCTACTTCGGCGATGTCGGTCCGAACGTGCTGCCGGAATTGGGAGTGAATCCGGTCGGCTATGACGAGATCAATGCGACGAAAACGGCCGGCAACTTCGGCTGGCCGCTGTTCATCGGACCGAACGAGGCGCTGCCACTGTTCGACTTTGACGCGAAGAAGGAGATCAAGCGCCTGAACCCGCGGCACCCGGAGAATCCATCGCCGCGCAACACCGGCATCAAGGAGCTGCCGCCGGCGAAGCCGGCGCTCATCTGGTACTCGACGGTTGCATCGAAGGAGTTCCCCACGCTCGGCAGCGGCGGGCGCTCCATCATGGCGGGGCCGGTCTATCACTACGACGAGAAGAATCCCTCGCCGATCAAACTGCCGCGTGTGTTCGATGATCACCTCTTCATCTACGAGTGGATGCGAAATTGGATTCAGACGGTGGAACTCGGCTCGCGGGATCCGGACATCGAGCCGTTCCTGCCGTCGATGAGTTTCCGGCGGCCCATTGACATGAAGCTCGGCGCGGATGGCGCGCTCTACTTGATCGAGTATGGCGACCAATGGTGGGAGAACAACGACAGCCGCATCGTGCGAATGGTATATCGCCGCGGCAATCGTGCGCCGCACGCCGTCATCTTCGCGAGCGAAACGGCGGGCCAGCAGCCGCTCACGCTCAGCTTCGATGCTTCCCAATCCGGCGATCCCGATGGCGATGCGATGACTTTTTCATGGAGCGTTGCGGGCGAGAAACAGCCCGGCGACACGGCGAAATTTCAGCACACCTTCGAGCAGGCGGGCACTTACCAGGTGACCTTGTCAGTCCAGGATTCCAACGGTGCCACGGGCACGGCGACGGAGACGATCCACGTCGGCAATGGGCGGCCCCGCGTGCGCTTTGTGTGGCCGCCGAATGGATCGTTCTTCGACTGGGGCAGCGAGGTTCCCTACAAGGTGCAGGTCGGCGAAACGGACGGTGACAAGGTGCTGCCAGAACTCGTCGTCGTGCATGGCGAGTTTCGCAGCCGCCGCTTTTCCGCCGAGGGCGGAAAGGACGCGCTCGATCCCGGTCTGGCTCTGATGCGCGCGAGCACCTGCTTCGCCTGCCACATGGCCGACACGCCATCCGCGGGGCCGCCGTACAATGCCGTTGCGCTCAAATACAAAGACGATCCCGCCGCTGCGAATCGTCTCGCGGAGAAGATCCTCACCGGCGGAACGGGTGTCTGGGGGCAGCTCCCGATGCCGCCGCATCCGCAGCACACGCTGGCGCAGACGCGGCAGATGGTCGCATGGGTGCTGTCGCTGAAGGACAGTGCCGCCGGGTTGCCGAAGTCCGGCGCGACCGGCAGCTACGCCGCGCCGAAGAAACCCGGCGGCGCCACGCGCACGGATGAAGGTATGCTCATTCTCACCGCGAGTTACACCGATGATGGGAAGGCAGGCGCGATGCCGCGGTTGCGCGGTGAGGACACAGTCCTGTTGCATTCGCGCCGCAAGAAGGCCGTTCTTTACGACATCAATCACGGCATGAATTCCGTCGAACAAGTCGAGGGCGAGACGGGCCTCGTCGGCCATTTCAACGACGGCGATTACATCATTTTCCGCCAACTGAATCTCGACGGCATCCATCGCCTCAACATCCGCGCCGGATGTTTCGGCGAGAGAGGCGGAGACCTCGAGCTGCGAAAGAATTCCCCGTCCGGTGAAATGCTCGCCAGCGTTCAGGTGAAGCCCACGGGCGAAGGCAAGTTCCTCGATATTCCCGTGGAACTCGCCAATGCCCGCGGCCTGTCGGACATCTGCGTGATCGCGCGATGCGGCAGCAAGAGAACCGTGTTGGGGCTGAACTGGATCGAGTTCAACCCGTGAGCCTGCAGACGCCCCCGCACCTTGCGCTTGAGACTCGAAAACCCCGCCGGAAATCCAATGCTCGAAACACCGACCATGAAGACAAACCCCACCAACCGCCGCTCCTTCCTCGCCACCCTCGGTACCCTCGCCGCTGCGCCGCTCCTCGCGCGTGACTACGGCAAGAACGCCGCTCCTGTGCGTTACCCGGAGCCGGACGTGGTCGCGCTGGAGGACGCGTTCAAGAAAATCAAAATCGGCAATGCCTCAATCGAGCGCCTGCACACCGGCATGCGCTGGGCCGAGGGGCCGGCGTGGAGCGGGCAGGGGCAGTATCTCATGTGGAGCGACATCCCGAATGACCGCCAGCTCCGCTACCTGCCCGACGACGATCACGTGAGCACGCTGCGCAAGCCCGCGCAGTTCAGCAATGGGAACACCTTCGACCTGCAGGGACGTCAGATTTCCTGCGAGCATGGCAGTCGGCGCGTCGTCCGTTACGAGGCGAACGGCACGCTCACTGTCCTTGCGGAGAAATTTGCCGGCAAACCTTTCAACGCGCCGAACGATGCGGTCGTGCATCCCGATGGCGGCATCTGGTTCACCGACCCCGGCTACGGCGCGCTCTTCGAATACGAGGGGAAAAAGCAGCCGCTGGAGCAGAAGGAAGCCGTCTATCGCACCGACCCGGCGACCGCGCAGATCGAGAAAGTGACGGACGAAATCTTCAAGCCGAACGGCCTCTGCTTCTCGCCCGACTACAAGAAGCTCTATGTCGCCGACACCGGCTCCACGCATTACAAGGAAGCACCGAAGAACATCAAGGTGTGGGACGTGGATGGCGCGAAGCTGAAGAACGCGCGGGAGTTTGCTTCGATGACGATTGTGCTCCCCGGCAGAACCGAAACCAAGAGCGGCTCTCATGTGGTGCAATTGCCGCGCGAGGTCGCCGGCGTGGCCGACGGCATCCGCTGCGACACCGAGGGCAACATCTGGGCCGGTGCAGGCTGGGTCGGGCCGGGCTACGATGGCGTGCATGTCTTCTCGCCCGAAGGTCAGCGCATCGGGCAGATCCTGCTGCCGGAGATTTGCGCGAATGTCTGCTTCGGCGGCCCGCGCCGGAACCGCCTCTTCATGACTGCGAGCCAGTCGCTCTATGCAGTGTACGTCGAGGCGGCCGGCGCGCATTTCTGCTGAAGGATCCAGCGCGTCGAATCGCGGAACGCGTCCCGCGAAACAGGATTTGCTCGTTGCCCGCCAACCCGCGGCGGTGTTCTCTCCCGCGCCATGAGATTCTCCCGCCTGCTCATCCTCCTGTCGTTTCTTACACTCAATTCGCACGCCCAGGAAAGACTCGATGCGGGGCTGATGCGGATGCCGGCGGTCTCGGAAAAACAGATCGCATTCGTCTATGCCGGCGACATCTGGATCGCGCCGAAGGAAGGGGGCACGGCGTTCCGGCTCAGTTCCCCGCAGGGTGAGGAGTTGTTCCCGCGCTTCTCTCCCGATGGTCGCGAGATCGGGTTCACGGCAAACTACGACGGGAGCGATTCGCTTTACGTCATTCCCGTGAGCGGCGGCGAACCGCGCCGGGTGACGTATCACGGTGGCGGCGATCGGATGGCCGGTTGGTGGCCGGATGGCGGGAGCATCGTCTTTGCTTCGCGGCGTGAGAGCTTCACGGACAGGTGCGGCCAGTTTTTCCGCGTGAATGCGCAGGGCGGACTTCCCGAGCGTCTCCCCATTCCGTACGGCGAGTTCGGCGCGATTTCGCCGGACGCGAAGACCTTTGCCTACACGATGACGGATACGGATCGCGCCTCGTGGAAACGCTACCGCGGCGGACTGGCCCCGGATGTGTGGCTGTTCCATCTCGATACCGGTGCGGCGGAGAATGTGACGTCGGATGATGCCTGCGATTCGCAGCCGATGTGGGTGGGGAACGAACGGCTCTACTTTCTTTCCGACCGCGGAGACCGCAAACGCGCGAACCTCTGGTGCTACGAAACCGCGAAGAAGACGATCCGGCAGGTGACGAACTTCACCGAATACGACGTGCGCTATCCGTCCGTCGGCCCGAAGGAGATCATCTTCGAAAATGGTGGCCAGCTTTTCCTCCTCGACCTCGCGACTGAGAGATCCCGCCAGGTGAAAGTCGATGTGGTGACTGACAAGGCCACGCGGCGACCCCGCTTGCAAAGTCTCGGCGGTCTCATCCGCTACGGATCGATTTCTCCCAGCGGCAAACGCGTGTTGTTCGAGGCGCGCGGCGAAATCTTCTCCGTGCCCGCCGAGAACGGAGTGGTGCGAAACCTCACCGAGAGCCAGGGCGTCGCGGAGCGCTACCCGGCGTGGTCGCCGGATGGGAAATGGATCGCATACTTCAGCGATCGCAGCGGCGAATATGAGCTGACGCTCCGCTCCGCCGATGGCACCGGCGAGGAGAAGCAGATCACCGAGCTTTGCACCGGCTGGCGCTATCAGCCGCAATGGAGCCCGGACAGCAGGAAGATCGTCTTCATCGATTCCGCGATGAAGATCTGGCTGCATGAAATCGACACGAGGCAGACCACCGCGATCGACCGGCAGAAGTGGCTCTATCACGGCGAACTGGAGAACTTCCGCTTCAACTGGAGCGCCGACAGCCGCTGGATCACCTACGCCGGAGACACCGAGAACCGCCAGCAGGCCATCGTGCTCTACGACACCAAGACCCGGCAGCGCCAACAGGTCACGAGCGCCTTTTACGACGACGACATGCCCGTCTTCGATCCCGCGGGGAACTGGCTCTTCTATCGCAGCAAGCGCACCTTCCAGCCTCACCGCAGCGAATTCGACAACACCTGGGCCTATGTGAACAGCCACTCCGTCATCTGCGTTCCGCTGCGCAAGGACACGCCTTCGCCGCTCGCGCCGAAGAACGATGAGGAGCCGATGAAGAAAGACGAGCCGAAGAAAGAAACACCCAAGGAAGCGCCGAAGAGCAACGAGCCGCCGAAGAAGCCCGATGATTCGCGCAAAGGCGAGCCCAAGTCCGACGAGAACAAACCCGCTGCCGCGATCCAGACCAGACCCGCCCCGGTGCAGAGCCAGCCGGGTGCAGTGCGCCTCGTTCCTGTTCCCGCGCAGCCCGCGAAACCGTCCGAGGTGAAGATCGATCTCGATGGCTTCGAGGCCCGCGCCATTGTCCTCCCGATCGGGAGCGGGCGCATCGATCATCTCGACGCGCTTCCCGGCAAGGTTCTCTTCCGGTGGCCGCCGCGCGCCGGCTCGAATGGCCGCACTTCGCCGCTCAGCTACTACGACCTCGACGCGCGCTCGGAGAGAATGATGCTCGACGACGTGGGCAGCTACGAAATCTCCGCCGACCAGCGGAAGCTCCTCGTCTCCCGCGGCGGCAGTTGGTACGTCACCGCCGCCACCGAAGGCGCGAAGGCCGAGAAGGCGCTCCCGACCGGCTCCATCGAAACGACCGTCGATCCCGTCGCCGAATGGCGGCAGATGTGCGACGATGCATGGCGCATCGAGCGCGATTATTTCTACGATCCCTATCTGCACCTCGTCCAATGGCAGGGGATGCGCGACCGCTACCGCAAGATGATCGACGCCTGCGCGACCCGGCACGATGTGAACTACGTCCTCGGCGAACTCCTCGGCGAACTGAACTCCTCCCACACCTACCGCAGCGGCGGCGACCTGCAGGAAGGCCCGCGGCGCAAGGTCGGCTA
>Ga0105044_10005646_pt1 | contig 17187 bp, 16 predicted proteins | sample MAT01_FD_78092 | JGI IMG/M metagenome (GOLD analysis project Ga0105044, IMG submission 78092) | Freshwater microbial communities from Lake Fryxell liftoff mats and glacier meltwater in Antarctica - MAT-01 | ecosystem: Environmental > Aquatic > Freshwater > Ice > Liftoff microbial mat | place...
CGAACGACACCCTTTGGGGCTGCAATCAGTGTTCAACGGGCTGGTGCCGCGCGCAACAACCACTTGGGTTCGTGTCCGAGAGCTCGGCGGGGGGTGTTCCAAGGAGGAAAAAGGGCGTTTGAAGAGCCTATCCTCCAACGATGCGCAGCAGCGTCTCGCGCAGGCCGTCGTGCGTCGGGTAGTAGGCGCGGTAGGTCGGCAGCGACGCCGGCTCGTCGTTCTCGATGTACTCGGTGCTGACGGCCGGCCGCACGAACATGAAGTCGTTGCGGAAGTAGCTGCGGTGCAGGATCTTGGTCGATACCGAGTTGAAAAACGTCTCGGCCAGTTCGGGCTGGTGGTGGTTGACCAGCAGGCCGATGTAGTGGAGCTTGACCTGCTGCCAGGTGTCGTCGGCCAGCCTGGCGGTGTCGAACCCGTGTCGCAGCCGCTCTACCGCCTCGCCCACCCGGAGGTCGTAGAACTCGATGCGCTCGCGCTGGGCCCGTTGCTGGCCGTGCCAGTCGGCCTGCTCGAAGCGCTGCTTGGCGGCGCGGTTGGTCTCGGAGAACAGCCGGTAGTGGCGGTTGAAGCCCTCGAGCATCGCCTCTGCGATGTCGAAAGCCCGGCTGTCGTTGAGGCGGTGCGGGAACATCGGGCGCAGCCGCTGGCGTCAGGCGCCGTTCTGCACCGGCAACTGGCGGTAGCGCCGCTTGACCAGCGCCAGCGCCGTGTCGTAGGCCGGGCCGACCTGGTCGGCCGAGTCCACCGTCATGCGCAAGTCTTCGAGCAAGCCGTTGTGCAGGCCGTAGACCCAGCCGTGCACCACCACCGTCTGGCCCCGGTGCCAGGCGTCGCTGACCACGGTGGTGCGGCAGACATTGCGCGCCTGCTCCAGCACGTTCAACGCGACCAGTGCATCGACCTGCAAGCTTTCATGCAAATCGGCCAGAAAGCCTTCATGCGCGTCCCGCACGTCCTGCACATGGCGCAGCCAGTTGTCGACCAGCCCGGCGCGCTGGTTGGTCATGGCTGCGCGCACACCGCTGCAGTTGCTGTGGCCGACGACGATGATGTGGCTGACCTGCAGCGCGTCCACGGCGTACTGCACCACGCTGAGCGCGTTGAGGTCGCTGTGCACCAGCAGGTTGGCAACGTTGCGGTGCACAAACAGCTCGCCCGGCAGCAAGCCGACCAGGGCATTGGCCGGTACCCGGCTGTCGGCACAACCGATCCACAGGTATTGCGGCTTTTGCTGCTGCAGCAACCGGGTAAAAAAACCAGGCTCACGGGCCTCGGTATTGGCGGCCCACTGGCAGTTGCTTTGAAACAACTCTTGCAGGTCAATGCTCGTCGGCGAAGGTCTCTCAGAGACAGGGGCACGGAAGTCATGCTGCGGTGCACAGTTTACGCAGCACGGTCGCCCCACAGCTGACACGCCCCCCGCTGACAAGCGCCGACCGCACCGCCCTAAGCCGGCAGCGTCAGCAAACTCCGTCGCCGCACTGCCCATCGCCGCCCCAGCCTCGGCCCGGCTTCAAGCCCGGCGGCGCCGCGCCCGGCCCAGCGCGGCCAAGCCGGCCAGCCCGGCCAGCCACATCGCAACGCTCTGCGGCTCAGGCACCGCCGCCGCCTGGAACACCAGGTCAAGCCCGTTGCCCGCTGTCGCCACCGACCACTGGCCCCCCTGCAGCGCATTGCTGAACCCACTGGCGTCAACCTGAAAGCTGCCGGCGGCATAACCCAGGATGCCGCCGCTGGTGCTGACCAAGGTGAAGCGGTGGTTGTGCAACGCATCAAACCCGCTGACCATGCCCGCGCTGTTGTCCGCCAGCAGCGAGCGCAGCGTCACCGTGAAGGGATTGGCCAAGGTGGCGCCAACCGTCAGCGCGCCCGTCACCGTCAGCGTGTCGTAGCCCAAGCCAGCCGCACCCAGCGCGTTATTGATCTCCCACAAGTAGCTGCCGCCGCCGGCAAAAGTGGTTGGCCCGGCCGTGAGCAGGCCCGGCGAGTTGCCCGGCGCCAGCACACCGGCCACCGTCAGCGCGCCCACCTGGCCGTTGCCACTGAGCCGCGCCCCGGCCTGCACCGTGACCGCGCTGTTGGCCAGCGAGCCGCTGAGCTTGAGCTCACCCGACTGCACCAGCGTGGCGCCGGTGTAGGTGCTGGAAGCGCTCAGCGTCAGCGTGCCGGCGCCCGACTTGCTCAGACTACCGCTGCCGGTGACGTTGCCGGCGAGCGTCTGATTGCCCGCGTTCGTGATGGCCAGCGTGCCCGCGTTGAGGGTGGTGGTGCCGGTGTAGCTGTTGATGCCGCTCAGGGTCAGCGTGCCGGCACCTGACTTGGTCAGCGCGCCGCTGGTCAAACCAGCGGCCCAGGTGACGTTCTGCCCGTTGGTGTCGACCCTGTAGTGGTTTGAAGAGGACTGGGCGATGCGGGCCGAGTAGTCGGTCTGGTTCGCTGCGCTGTATTGCAGGGTACCGCCAGCAAAGGTGAGCGCGCCAAGAGCCCCGAGCGCGCCAGCGCTGCCGACTTGAAGCACGCCGCCAGAAAAGGTGGTGCCACCGGCGTAGGTGTTGTTGGCACCGGTGAGGATCAAGGTGCCGGTGCCGAGTTTGCTCAGTGAGCCGGTGCCCAAGATGGTGCCCGAAAGCGTCAACGAGCCCGTGCGGTTGATGACCAGCGCGGCTTGGTTGTTGATGCCGCCGGTGATGGCGCCCGCAGCACCGCCGTTGCCGATTTGCAGGGTACCGCCGTCAATGGTGGTGTAGACGATGCTCGTGTTGTTGCCCGTGAGGGTGAGGGTGCCGCTGCCTGACTTCGTGAGCCCGCCGGTGTTGGAGGCAGCCAGGGCTGAGGCGAAGGTGATATTTTGGCCGTTGGTATCGATGGAGACGGCGCCGGTGCTGTTGGCAATGCGCGCGGAATAGTCGGTGGTGTTGGCAGCAGAATATTGAAGGACACCTTGTGAACCAAAGGTGATCGCGCCGGTGGACCCGAGCGCGCCGACGTGTTCCAAGCTGATCGTGCCCCTGGTCAACGTGGTGCCACCGGTGTAGGTGTTGGCAGCGGTCAGGGCCAGCGTGCCGGCGCCGGCTTTGACCAGCCCACTTGGGAGGCGCCCAGCGGCGGTGACAACGTCTTGAAGCGGAACAGCGACAGTCAGGTCGGCCGCCGATGAGCCGGTGGCGTCGCGGACGTCGAACGTCGTCGAGCCAGGGCCCAGGTTTGATCCGATGGCGATGGCGTTGAACGAGCCCGTGCCGGCGACGAACTGCGAGGCCGTCGAGCCGCCGACACCCACAGTCCCAAGCAGGTAGAAGGCCGGGGCGTTGGCGTTGAGCCCGCCGTTGGCCAGCAGCGTGCCGCCGCCCATGTTCAGGTTCACCAACGAGTTGAAGCTGTTGTTGCTGGCCAGCGTGCCACCGGCCCCGACGTAAATGCCGGAACTGGCAGCGACGGTAGACCCGCCGCCCCAGGTGTCGTTGCGCGACAGCCTGAGGGTGGCGCCGGCGCCGATGTCCACGAAAGAGGCGGCGGAAAGCGTGCCCGCGCCGGCGATCTCAAGCGTGCCGCCTGTGATGGCCGTGAGGCCGGTGTAGGTGTTGGCGGCCGTCAGGCTGAGCGTGCCGGAGCCGGTCTTGGTCAACCCGCTGGCCAGCGCGGCCGTGGCCGCGGCGTTTTGCTGGTTTTGCAGCGGCACGGCGATGGTCAGGTCTGCGGCTGGGCTGGCCGTGACGTCGGCCACATTGAAGATGAGCGCGCCGGCGGCATTGCTCGGGCCGATATTGATCGCGTTGAAGCTGCCACTGCCGGCGATGAACTGGGCGGCTTGCGTGCCCGAAACGGTGACCGTGCCCTTGAGTCCGAAGGCGGGGAAGGTGGCGAGGGCACCGCCGTTGAGGAGCAGGGTTCCACCCGCGAATGTGGGGTTGACGAGGGTGTTGAAGCTGCCCTGCGACGCGACGGTGGCGCCTGCGTTCACGGTGATGGGGGAAGAACTTGTCGCGTTGTGACCGCCCCAGATGTCACTGCGCGCCAGGCGCAGCGTGGTGCCGGACGCGAGCGTGATCGCCGAGCTGGCAGAGATGCCGCCGTTGGCCGAAATCTGTAGCACGCCGCCAGTGACGTTGGTGGGCCCGGTGTAGGTGTTGGCCGCGGCCATTGAGAGCACACCGACACCGGTCTTGATGATGCCGCTGGCGAGCGTGCTGCTGCCGGTCGCGTTCTGCTGGTCTTGCAGGGGCACGTTGAAGGTGAGGTCAGGCGCCAAGCCGTTGCTGAAGCTGACACCAGCAACGTTGAGCGTCAGGAATCCAGGCGCATTCGACGGCCCGATGTTGATGGCGTTGAAGCTGCCCGCAGTGGCGCTGAAGCTGGCGCCGAAGCCGGCGTTTCCAGTGACAGAGACCGTGCCCTTGAGGCCCAGGGCGGGCCACTGGTTGGAAAAACCGCCACCGAGACTGACAAACGCGCCGCCTTCGAGATTGAGGTTCACCAACGTGTTGAAGCTGTTGTTGGTGGCCAGAACACCACCCTGACGCACGGTGATGGGGGCTGACGTGGTCGCGGTGTGGTTGCCCCAGGTGTCGCTGCGGCTGAATCTGAGCGTGGCGCCGGTTTCGACCGACACAGCGGAAGTCACAGGGATCACGCCACCGGGTAGGAGTTCGAGGACGCCGCCGGAGGCCACGGTCGGGCCGCGGTAGGTGTTGGCAGCGCTTAGGGAGAGCGTGCCCTGGCCAAATTTATAGAAGCCGTTCGGGTCGGAAATGTAATTGGCACCAATTGAAGACGCGAACAAAACGTTCTGGCCGTTCGTGTCTATCTTGACTCCATCATGAGCATCAGATTGTCCTTGGTTGATTCTTTTGGAGTAATCGATGTTGTTGGCGGCTGAGTAGCGGAGCGTGCCACCGTTGAAGCGAATGCCCCCGTTGGCAACGAGAACGTCGCTGTTGAGCGCGTTGATGTGGGCGAGTTCGAGGACGCCCCCGTCCAAGTACACAGCCCGTATTCGGCCGCCGGCACCCTGTAGACGGAGGACACCCGGGCCCCTTTTGTAGATCGGGGTTACGAGGTCGTACGGCGCGTTGAGCACAACAGTCGCCGAAGCGTTCAAGACATTCCAGTAACCTTCGTTGAAAACCGGTGTCGATGATGTGATCGTCAGCGTGGTGGGGCTGGAGATATTGACCCCGCGACTTCCAAACCCGTTGAGCTTCGCAGGAATCCACTGCCCTGCGAAGAAAACGAATGAACCGTTGCCATTGATCTCGATGTTTTGTGTCATCCGCGAATCAACAAACAGACCGCCGAGTTTCCCGCCGTAGTTATTGCTACCGGATGCAAACTTGACAGTCTGAAAACCCACATTGATCGCGCCTTGGCTGGCAAGGTAGAGGTCATCGCCGTCATTCATCGGACCGGGGATGCTGCCGGTACGTTCGTAATTTGTGAACCAGTTGGTGCCCCAGGCCGAGGTCGCGGCACTGCCGAAAAACCAGCGATCAACCGCATGGGCGGGCATCACGGTGGCAGCGGCGGTGAACAGACCGACCAGTGCAGATTTGCGTTTCATTTATTTGCTCCTCAACCTTGAGATACCGGGTAAATCACCCACCGACCACGCGGCCGCACGGCAGCGTGCGGCGCCTGCGCGCCACCAAGCCAATCGCCGCCAGTCCGGCCAGCAACAGGGCGTAGCTCCCGGGCTCGGGCACGGGGGCGGTTGGGCTGAAGCCGATGTTCACGTCGTTGCCGAACTGGAACACGCTGGCCGTGTACTGGGTGCTGTCGTAGCCCGTCACGTTGCCGAAGCTGAAACCGTTGCCTTGCACGCCCTGGAACAGGGTGTAGGTTCTGCCGTAGCTGAAACCGGCGTTGTTCACATCCAGCGCCAAGGTGGCCAGGCCGCTGCCCGACAACCAGTTGCCGACCGAGCCGAAGCTGATCAGATCTTGTGAGCTGCCCAGGTCGAAGGCCAAGCTTGAGCCCACACCGAAAGTCAGCTTGCCCTCGGCGACAGTTGGGTCGGCGCTTTCCCCGTTGGACCCGCAATAGCGGCTCAACCCGGGGCGGGTGATCTAACCCTGATCTAGCCCACCGCAGCGGCGTTGCCGGGCGCGAGGTCGAACACCAGCAATCGAGCCAGCCGTGGTCGGCAGATCGGCGGATGGGACCCTTGCCCGTTCGTGTCGAACGCAAGCTCGGATCAGTCGAGCGTGATGCCGTTCTCGCGAATGATCGGCCCCCAGCGCTTGCCCTCGCCGCGCGCGAAGGCTCGGAACTGGTCCGGCGTGCCCGGCATCGGCTCCATGCCGAAATCGAGGAAGCGCTTGAGCACCGTGGTGTTGGCAAGTGCCTTGTTGAGCTCGCTGTTGAGCCGCTGCACGGTGGCCGCGGGCATGTTGGCCGGACCCAGCAGGCCCTGAAAGGCAAAGACTTCGACATCGCGCACGTTCTCCTCGATCAGCGTTGGCACGCCCGTCAGCAGCGGCGAGCGTGCCTTGCCGCCAAAGGCGAGCACGCGCACCCTGCCGCTTTGCATTGTCGGCAGCCCCGAGGCGAGGTCCAGGAACATCACCGGCAGTTGGCCGGCCATCACGTCCTGCATCGCCGGGGCCGCGCCGCGGTAGGGGATATGCACCATGAAGGTCTGGGTGCGGTTCTTGAACAGCTCCATCGCCAGGTGGTGCGGCGAGCCGTTGCCTGGCGACGCATAGCTCACCTTGCCCGGGTTGGCGCGCACGTAGGCCAGGAACTCCTTGAAGGTCTTCGCCGGAAAGTCCGGATGCACCACCAGCGCCAGCGGGAACTTGCCGATGGCGCCGATGTAACTGAAGTCCTTGTCCGGATCGACCGGCAGCTTCTTGAACAGGTGTTCGTTGAAGGCCATCAATGCGTTGTCGGCCTGCAGTACGGTTCTGCCGTCCGGAGCTGCGCGCGCCACGTCCTGAGCGGCGATATTGGTGGACGCACCGGGCTTGTTCTCGACCACGATGGTCATGCCCAGCGAACTGCGCATGGCCTCGGCCAGGGTACGGCCCAACACGTCGGTGCCACCGCCGGGCGGGTAAGGCACCACCCAGCGCAACGTATCGGTCTGGGCGGCGGCGACCCATGGCGAAAGCATCACGGCGCCGCCGGCGGCGGCAAGTAAAGAACGGCGTGAAGTCATGGTTTGTCTCCTGTGGGGTTTGGGTTCAGTAAGTGGCATCGGACGCAGACAACGACGGTTCGGGCAGGTCTTTCAGCGCCAGGTCGATGGCAGCGCTGGCCACCGCTTCGTCGCCGAGCCGCTCGCACAACCGTTCGCACAATAACAGCGCCAGCCGCGCCAGCAACAGCGTCTCGCGCGATCTCCCGGCGGCGCTGATGCCCAGCGCCAGCCCTGTGTAGATGCGGTCACGGGCGGAACTCACAACGCAAGGCAGCGCGTTGTCTGTGATGCCGGTCTCCTGCGCGTTGGCACGACGCAGCGCGGCGCGCAGCGCCACGGCGTTGCAACGTTTCCAGCGCGCCGCCACATGGCCGTCGGGCCGCAGCAGGTAGCCGCTGCCTGCCTCGGCATCGAACACATTTGCCAGCCCGCCAACCGCATCGACCAGGGCTTGCGGCCAGCGTGCGTCGGCCTGCGCCAGCACCGGCACCACATGCAGGCCCGGGGCCGACGCAGCGGGCGGCGGCTCGCCGAAGTGCAGCAACACGAAGCCGGGGCCGACCACCTGGGTGACGTGGCTGCTGGCGCCGCTTACCGGCACCTCGGGCAGCACCTCGCCGGGCTGCGGGCCGGTCCTCCAGGTGTCGGCGTCCGCAGTGGACAGCGGCGATCCGGTGTAGACCACCGCCGCCGTCTGCCTCGGGTTGATCAGCTCGGCAATGCCGCGCTCGTGCTCGGCCAGCGACAGTACCGCTTCGCGCATGACATCGAAGCCGCGCGACGGCGGCGACATGAACTCGGTGCTGCGCCTTGCGCTCTCGGCATTGACGTGGAAGGCCTGCATCCGCTCAAAGCTGTAGCTGTCGAGCAGCGCCTCGCTGCCGCCCAGAACCACGGCGGCCAGCTTCCAGGCCAGGTTGTCGGCGTCGTCCAGGCCCGAGTTCAGGCCGCGCACGCCGAAGATCGGCATCGCATGCGCGGCATTTCCGGCAAAGAGCACGCGGCCATGGCGGTAACTGGGCAGCGTCATCGCGCCGGCGCGGTAGATCGAACTCCAGGCCGGCTCCCACGGCAGGTGTCCTTCACCGATGGCATCCAGGTGGCGCTGCACGAAGGCCCGCACGTTCTCGGGCTTCATGGCCTCCTCGGTGCTGTCGCCGTGGCGCAGTTGCCAGTCGATGCGCCACAGATCGTCGGGCTGGCGGTGCATCAGCACGGTGGCGCCGCGGTGCCATGGCGGGTCGAACCAGGCGCGGCGTTCGGTCGGGTGCTTGCTGTGCAGAAGGATGTCGACGATGACATAGCGGCCGGTGTAGGCCGTGCCCTCCAGCACGAGGCCGAGGCTGTTGCGCACGAAGCTCTGGCCGCCGTCGCTGGCCACCACCCAGTCGGCGCGCAGCTCGCCGCGTCCCAGTGCGTTGACCAGGCCAAGGCTCACGCTGTCGGCGCCGGCCTGCAACGCATCCACGGTGGTCGCCCAGCGGATGTCGATGCACCCCGGCGCGGCGGCGTTGGCGCGCTCAACCGCAGCCAGCAGAGCGTCCTCGATGTAGTACTGCTGCAGGTTGATCATCGGCGGCAGCCGCTGCCCTTCGTACAGCGGCATCGAGAAACTGAACACCTCGGCACTCTGCCAGAAGCTGCGCCCGCTCGACCAAGGCAGGCCCCGCGCCAGCATCTCGGGCAGAGCGCCGAGGCGCTCTGCAATTTCCAGACTGCGTCGTGAGACGCAGGCCGCACGGCTGCCGACGCACACGCTGTCGTCGGCCTCGATGACGACGCTGCGCACGCCCTGCCGCGCCAGCCCCAGCGCGGTGGCCAGACCCACCGGCCCGCCGCCGACGATGGCCACGCCGGCATGCTGTTGCGCCGGCAGCGCTGGTGGCGCGAAATGGCGGTAGACGTAGGGTCCGATGCGATCGACGCGTTCGAGGGTCATGGGTCAAAGGCCTTGTGCAAATGCTGCGATCTGGTCTGCCACTTCCTGTACGAGCGCCGGCTGCCCGGCCAGGTAGTGGTTGCCGCCGCGGATGTCGGTCGAGCGGATGCGGCCCTGCGCGGCGCCGATCCAGCGGTCACGCGTGCTGGGAAAAGTGCTCTGGTCGGCGGTGTAGTTGAGCAGCAGTACCGGGTGGGTGCAGCGCGCCAGGTTGGACGGGCCGTCAGCCTGTGACCGCGTCGACCATTGCGACAGGAAGCCGGTCAGCGAGCTGACACGGCCCATCGCATAGGCGCCGGCATTGACAGTCTTCGGGTCGCCCCAGACGCTGCCCAAAGCGCGGTCGTTCGGGTCCAGGTTCAGGTCCAGACAGCGCGGGTCGGCGTGGGTGCGGTGCACGGTGAACACCTGGTCGGCGGCCGGCGAGAACGGGCCATGCGCCGCGCGCAGGAGTGCCAGGCGCCGGTCGACCCAGGCCTCGATGCGCGCCAGGCGGGCAGCCTGCGCCGCCGTAAAACGCTCCAGGAAGCCGGTGTCGAAGGGCGGCTGGACCTGACCCGCATAGAGATCGAGCGCGGGCTCGGTGGCCAGCGGGTCGTTTTCGTCCACCACCGCGGGGTCGATCCAGCGCGCCAGCAGGCGCGAGCGGCCCTCGTGCGCGGCGCACAGCGCCAGACCGTCGATCGGTGGCAGGTCGGCCGGCAGCAACTGCGTCGGCCCGCCATGCACGAATTCGGTGGCCATGATGTGTTGTGACTGCGCGGCATAAAAGGCGCTCAGCGCGGCGCCCCCCGAATTGCCGATCAACAGCACCTTGGCATAGCCCTGCGCGCGCAGGAAGGCGACACCGGCGCCCAAATCCTGGATCACACGTTCCATCAGCAGCAGCGTGTCGTTGCCCGCATAGCGGCTGTTCAACCCCATGCAGGCCACGCCGCGCGCGGCCAGCGGCACGATCAGGTAGTGGCCCATGAAGTTGCTGGCCGGGTGCATGACGATGGCTGCCACGCGGCCGCGTGATGCCGGTTCGCGCCAGGCGCCCCAGATACGCGGGTGCAGCATCTGCAGGCCGGACTGGCTTTCCAGCGCGGCGCCGGGCTTGACGTCGATCGCAGCCAGGCGCAGTTCGCCCGCCCCCTTGCTGACGCTCATCGCGCGGTCCAGGCAGCAAGGTCGGCATGGGCGTGGCCGGCCAGGCGCTGCATCTCTGCGCCGTCGACCGTCGGCACGGTCAATTCCAGGCGAATGCCGTTGGGGTCGAAGAAATAGATGGACTGGATGATGTGGTGGTCGGTCGGCCCGATCACCTCGACGCCGGCCGCCAGCAGGCGCGCGCGCGCCTGCTGCAGCGCGTCGATCGAATCGACGCGCAGCGCCAGGTGGTTGACCCAGGCGGGCGTGTTCGGCGAAGGCTCGGCTGCGGTGTCGTCGCCAAGATCGAAGAAGGCGATGTACGAGCCGTCGCCCAGGCGGAAGAAGATATGCACGTAGGGGCAGTACTCGCCAGTGGAAGGCACATGGTCGGCACGGATCACGTGCACCAGCGGCAGGCCGAGCAGGTCTTCGTAAAAGCAGCGCGTCTGCTCCGCATTGCGGCAGCGCCACGCAAAGTGGTGCAGGCCATGAATCGCCGCCGCAGCGCCGGAGACGGAAGTGAGGGGTGCCATAACCTGCATTGGACAATGTTCAGACTCATGCTTCAATCGAATCCTTTTCATGCATTGATGAAGAGAAACGATGACTCGCAAACTGACGCTGCGACAGCTGCGCGCCTTTGCCGCGGTGGCTGAGCTGGGCAGCTTTACCGCCGCGGCCGCGCGCATGCACGTGACGCAAAGTGCGCTGTCGGTTCTGGTGCGCGAGCTGGAGCGTGAACTCGGCGCACGCCTTTTCGATCGCCACACCCGCCGCGTACTGCTGACAGAAACCGGCCAGGAGCTGCTGCCCTATGCCAATCGCGTGTTCGCCGAACTGGAGCAGGCGGCACTGTCGGTCGGCGGGCTGCGCGACAAGAGTCGCGGACGGCTGCGGCTGGCGATGCCGCAGTTGATGGCCTCCACGTTGGGCGCGCGCGCCGTCGCCGCCTTCCACCACCAGCACCCGGGCGTGGTTATCGAACTGCACGACACACCCACCGACCAGCTGGTGGCGCAGGTGCTGTCGGGCGAGGTCGAGCTGGCCATCGGCGTGGAAGTACCGTCCAGCGCCGACATCCAGCGCCGCACGCTGCTGCGCGACCGCCACTGGCTGGTCTGCCCGGCCGCGCACCCGTTGGCGCAGCGTGCGCAGGTGCGCTGGCGCGACCTGGCCAGCGCGCCCTTCATCTCGCCGACGCGCGACTTCATGCGCTGGTTGGAGCCATTGCTGGCGCCGCGTGGCCTGCAGCCGGTGCCGGCGCACACCGTCGCCTATGTCAGCACCGCGCTGGGCTTGGTGGCTGCCGGTCTGGGCGTGACCGTGGTGCCCACGTATGGCGGCGCACTCGCCCGGGCCTGGGGGTTGGTGTTGCGCCCGCTGGTGACGCCGGTGTTCGAGCGCGATGTGCAGATCTACGCCGCCCCCGGCCGCAGCCTGACGCCGGCGGCGCAGGCCTTCGTCGCGGTGCTGACCGCGCTGGCTGCCGGGCCCGGCCCGGTGGCCCCCTGATCGGCAACGTGCACCGGGTCGACATCGACCCTGTCCGCCTCAGCCACTCGATCCGAGGTCGACCCAGGGTCCTGCAGCCGCCCGAGGGCCTGCGCGCCACCGCCCACTAGCGCCGGGTGCACGAGGTCTTCACATGGCGTGATTTCGTGTCGGCTGGGAACGCCCCTCCCCGAGCGTTCCCACTTCATGGCCATGCAGCAACAGGCTCTGGCGGTGTTGCGCCAACGCGGCGTGATCGCAGACAGTGATGAGCAATGAGGCCGATGAGCACTGAGGCCGTCGAGCACTGAAGCCGACAAGTACTGAGACCGATGAACACTGAGACCCCAACGACCCTGCCGACGCGCAATCCGCGCAGCGGCCTGGTCGACCACCAGATGCCGGTCGCCGACGCCGCCGAAGTGGCCGCCGCTGCGGCGTCGTTGCGCTCAGCGCAACCGGCCTGGGCTGCGCTGTCCGTGGCGGCCCGCGCTGCCGTGCGGTTGCGCTGGCACGCGGCCCTGCGCGAACTGCAGCCGGCCATGCTGGCCGCGCTGGTGGCCGACACCGGCCGGCTGGCCGAAGCGCAGTTGGAGTTCGACGCCACGCTGGGCGCCCTGCAGCGCTGGTGCGCGCAGGCACCCGACCTGCTGGCGCCCGAGCCGCCGCGCCAGGCCAGCATCCCTTTTGTGCGTATCGAACAACTGCGCCAGCCTTATCCCGTCTTGCCGATGCCGGTGGGCGCCTGCGCCAGCAGTTAGCGGCCGTCGCGGGCGGCGCGGTAAACGGCTGTGCTGAGCTCGCGCTGGCCCTGCCGAAACGCCGGTAACGGAAACGGCAGTTGGGTCAGCGCCAGGTCACGCGCGACCCGGTGCCGGCCTTCCTGCTCTGCCCACTGCAGAAACTGCGCACAACGGGCGCTGAACAGGGCCTGCAGGGCGTCGGCGCCGAAAACTTCACGCAACTCGGTCTCGGTCTGGGTGGCGAAGTCGAAGTAGACGAGCGCCAGCGCGATCTCGCTCAAGCCGCACTCGCGGCAGAACAGGGCGCCGTAGGTCAGCAACTGCGCCCAGTGCAGTTGCTGGCGGTTGGCGGGGATGTCCTGCGGCGAGCCGCGCAGCGTCTTGATCTCTTCCAGGCAGCGGCGACGCGGGTCGTAGCCGTCAGCGCGCCCGCGCACGCGCAACGCGCCTTCCACGGTCTGCAATGCGACTTCGCTTTCGTAGTCGGCGCCACGGCGCTGCGCCACCAGCAACTGGCCTTGCTGACCTTCGAGTGCAGTGGCAGAAGGCGTGAAGCGGCGGTCGAGGTCGCCTTGTTTGGCGCTGAACTCGCACAGGCTGCGCACCGACACGGTGTAGGTCCAGGCGCTCGCGGGCGACGCCGATGGCGTCGTCATCAGCGTCGTCGATAGCGCCGCCCCGGCGCTGGCGCTGTGCTCTGTATCCGGGTCGGCCATCTTCGGCACTGGAGACTGCGGCTGCGGCTGCGACCACAGTCACGGTCGCGGCCACGGTCACGATCCTGCAGACACGGCGGGCGGCGCGCCCCACTCCGCATTACTGCGCCGTCCAGCCGCCGTCGACCGCCCAGGCGACACCGCGCACGTTGGCGGCCGCGCTCGAACAGAGAAACACCGCCAGCGCACCCAGTTGCTCGGGGGTGGTGAACTGCAGCGAAGGCTGCTTCTCACCCAGCAAATCCATTTGCGCCTGCTCCAGCGAAATGCCACCCGCCGCCGCGCGGCTGTCGATCTGCTTTTGCACCAGCGGTGTCAACACCCAGCCCGGGCAGATGGCGTTCACGGTGATGCCCGTGGTGGCGGTCTCCAACGCGGCCGACTTGGTGAAACCCACCAGTCCGTGCTTGGCCGCCACGTAGGCGCTCTTGGCCGCGCTCGCCACCAGGCCGTGGGCCGAGGCGATGTTGATGATGCGACCCCAATTGCGGCTGCGCATGGCAGGCAGCGCCAGCCGGCTGGTGTGGAAAGCGCTGCTCAGGTTGATGGCGATGATGGCGTCCCAGCGCTCGACCGGGAAGTCTTCGACCGCCGCCACATGCTGGATGCCGGCGTTGTTGACCAGCACGTCCACGGCGCCGAAGCGCTGTGCCGCGAAGGCCATCATGGCCTCGATCTGCGCCGGCTGGCCCATGTCGGCGCCGTGGTGTTCGACCGCCCCGCCCAGCGCGGCCACCGCAGCGCGCGCGCCCTCGACATCGCCGAAGCCGTTGAGCACCAGGTTGGCGCCTTCGCGCGCCAGCGCCAGTGCGATGCCCAGCCCGATGCCGCTGGTGGACCCGGTAACGAGAGCGGTCTTGCCTTGCAGTGACATGCGAGTTTTCCTTCAGCGTCGAAACGGTTCGCAGAGTGCGGAGTGGGGATTGTTTCACCGCCCGCGCTGACAAAAAACGTTACGCAGCGATACCGCAGCGAAAGGACAGCACGCGCCAGGCCGCCGAGACTGGGCACCTCTTCAACCCCGGGTCGCAAGCCCACCTGTCTAGAAAGTCCCGCACATGAAAACCTGGATCAAACGCACCCTCATCGGCCTCTTCGGCGCCAGCGCCCTGTTCGGCGGCCTGGCCGTCTGGACGCACAAGAATCACCACCACCACGGCTGGCAACAGATGAGCCAAGCCGATGCCGCGCAGATGAAGGCCCGGGTGGTGCAAAAGATCGGCGACAAGCTGTCGCTGGACGACAACCAGAAGGCCAAGCTGGGCCTGCTGGCAGAACAGTTGCGGCTGCAGCGCAATGCGCTGGTGGGCAGCACCACCGACCCGCGCGCCGAACTGCAGTCGATGCTGGCGGGCAGCAGTTTCGACCGCAGCAAGGCCAATGCGCTGATCCAGTCCAAGGTCAGCGCGGTGAACGAGCAGTCACCGGCGCTGGTGGCGGCGCTGGCCGATTTCTTCGACAGCCTGAAGCCCGAACAGCAGGCCCGGGTGCGCGAACTGATGGCCCGCGGTGGGCGCCGGGGGCACCGCGGCTGAGGCAACGGCAGCTTGGAGACCGGCGGCCTACCGATCGACCGGCCGCCGAGCCTGGCCACCCCGCCGCGCACAATGTCCGCCATGCCACCGCTGCGCCGCCTGCTGCTGATCGACGACGACGAACACCTGGGGCCGCCACTGGCGGCCTTTTTCAGGCGCTTCGGCTTCGAGCTGCAACACGCCACCCGGCCCAGCGCCGGGCTGGCGCTGCTGCGCGAGGGCTGGCGGGGGGAAGGGCGTGAAGGCGCCAACCCCGAACAGGGCGCCATCGAGGCCGCCATCCTGGACGTCATGCTGCCCGAGATGGACGGCTTCGAGCTGTGCCGCCAGATCCGCAAGGAAAGCCAACTGCCGCTGATCATGCTGACCGCGCGCGGCGACGTGATGGACCGCGTCGTCGGCCTGGAACTGGGCGCCGACGACTACCTGCCCAAGCCCTTCGAACCGCGCGAACTGCTGGCCCGCATCCAGACCGTGCTGCGCCGCGTGGCGCCGCCGGTATTCGGTCAGACAGCCAGCCAGCCCGTCGGTCAGCAAACCAGCGTCGGCGGCAGCCTGGGCGTGCTGCGTTTCGAGGGCCTGGAGATCGACCTCGACCGCCGCAGCGTGCAGCGTCACGGCACGCTGGTGGAACTCACCGGCACCGAGTTCGAACTGCTCTGCCTGCTGGCCCACCAGCCGGGCAAGGTTTACAGCCGCGACGACATCCTGGCCCGCCTGCGCGGCCATGCCGGCCAGGACATTCACAGCCGCGCCGTCGACATCCTGGTCAGCCGGCTGCGCAAGAAGCTCGAACCGCTGGACGCCGTGCACACGCTGCGCAATGTCGGTTACCTGTTTGCCGGCGTGCGGCGCTGAAACCGCCCATGAGACCTTCCATGCACGGCCGCCCCGCGCGCTGGAAGCCGCGCTGGCTGCACCGCCTGAGCCACTCGATCAAGGGCCGGCTGGTGGCTTTGTTCGTGCTGCTGGCGCTGGCCGTGACGGCAGTGTTTCTGCTCGGTTCGCAGCGCTGGCTGAGTGCCGGCTGGCAGGTGTTTGCGGCGCCCCTGGTGGGGGACTACAGCCAACGCCTGGCGGCAGAACTGGGTTCACCGCCCGACCCGGCGCGGGCCCGCGCGCAGGTTGACCGCTTGCCGCTGGCAGTGTCGATCGAAGGCCCGGTGGTGAACTACCAAACGCATCCCGGCCGCTTCGAGCACCGCCGCGCCGCTGAGCATGGCGGGCAAGATGACGGCGCGGCGCACGGCCAGGCACCCTGGGCCGGCAGTGTGCTGCTGGCCGACGGCCACCGCGTGCAATACACCCTGGTCGCGCCGCCCGAATTCGACCGCCCGCGCTATCTGGGCTGGCTGACCCTGGCACTGCTGCTCGGGCTGACGGCGCTGGCCTACGCGGCCGTGCGCCACCAGCTCAAGCCGCTGGAGGCGATCACCGCCGGCGTGCAAGCCTTCGGCAGCGGCCACTTCGGCCAGCCGATTGCCGTGCGCAGGCCAGACGAACTGGGGCAGCTCGCGCAGCGCATCAACACCATGGCGCACAGTCTGCACGGCATGCTGGACGCCAAGCGGGCGCTGCTGTTGGCCATCAGCCACGAACTGCGCAGCCCCCTGACCCGCGCCCGCGTCAACGCAGAACTGCTGGACGACAGCGCCGAGCGCCAGGCCCTGCTGCGCGATCTGGGCGAGATGCGCGACCTCATCAGCAGCCTGCTCGAGAGCGAGCGCCTGACGGCCGGCCACAGTGCCTTGTTGACCGAGCGCAGCGACCTCGCCCTGCTGGCCCGGGAGGCGGCCGAAGCCCACGCGCTGAGCCACCCGCAAGCCGCCGCCTTGCTGCTGCAGTTGCCGCCGCCAGGCACCGCCTGGGCGCAGCGCGAGATCGACCCCTTGCGCCTGCGGCTGCTGCTGCGCAACCTGCTGGACAACGCCGTGCGCCACGGCCGCCCGGGGGACGTCGGGAGCGCGGGGAGCGTGGACAGCGCAGACCGCGCAGACGGCGCAGCCACCGAACTCTTCCTGCGCCAGCAGGACGATGGCCGCCTGGCCCTGGGCGTGCGCGATCACGGCCCCGGCGTGGCGCCAGAGCACCTGTCGCAACTGGGCCAGGCCTTCTACCGCCCCGACAGCGCCCGCCTGCGCAGCAGCGGCGGCGTCGGCCTGGGCCTGACGTTGTGCCGCTTGATCGCCCTGGCGCACGAGGGGGAATTGCGGTTTCAGGCCCGACAACCGGGTCTGGAAGTGGCCATGGTCTGGTAGCTCGAGGCCGGTCAGGGCCATGACGCGGCCCTCGCCAGCGTGGCCTGCGAGGGGGCTTGCCCGGGCAGTCGCTGCAACCCCCGCTTGACTGAAGGCCGCGCCGCGCAGAAGGCGGAGACGGCGAACGCAGCGAAAGCGGCGCTGCTGACCAGCAAACGTGGCTGAGACGGATACACCCCCCCCAGTCAGGGGGTCTCGCTGTCACGGCTTGGTCACAACTTCACGAAACC